>ENA-OQJP01000004-OQJP01000004.1-human-gut-metagenome-genome-assembly--contig:-NODE-4-length-201808-cov-15.243989_pt1 | contig 201808 bp, 199 predicted proteins | sample MGYA00242611_ERZ504778 | MGnify/ENA primary metagenome ERZ504778 (study PRJEB26092, sample SAMD00036349) | human gut metagenome | host: Homo sapiens | study: EMG produced TPA metagenomics assembly of...
TTTGTGTCATCAAGATCCTTGAAGTTGAGAGTGTCAAGGAACGAATAGTAGTAGAGCATTCCGCCGCCGCCCAACAGGAAGATTATTGAAAACACAAGACAAAGGATTCTTTTAAGTCTGCCTTTTTTATTATATAATTTTTTGACCTGCTTATTTGAGCTTATGTCAATAAAATTGCTTTTCTGACTGCTTTTTTCGTAATTTGGCATATTACTCCTCCAATCGGGTAAAAAGCACACAATACATAAGTATAGTTTATTATACCATATGAGAATTTCTTTTAATGCTAAATTAGAATTAAAATCTGCCTTTTCGTAAAGTTTTAGCGAAAAATCTGACTGAAAATATTGATTTTTTTGTCGGTAACTGTCAATCCTGTTCATCAAGTGACAAATAGAAGGACGGAAGGAACTCTTTTTCAAACACCTCGTTTTCGGGCATATTCATGTTGTGAATTGAATTTTCGGTTGCCTCTTTTGCCTTTGAAAACTCGCTGTTGCCCATTTTTATTTCTTCAATACATTTTATGAGTGCGGAAAACTTGTCCGCCGCTTTTACATATTTTTTAAGTTCATCGTCACCTGCACCGTTCATTTTGATGATTTTATCCATATCGTCCTTAAAATCATCCGGAAGCATCGACACAAGCCTGTTGCCTGCCGTTGTTTCAATCTCCTTATAGGCATTTTTGATTTCGGGGTTGAAGTATTTTACGGGAGTCGGCATATCGCCCGTTATGATTTCGGTTGCATCGTGAAAAATTGCGAGCAATGCGGCTCTTTCGGCATTGAGATTACCGCCGAAACGCTTGTTGTGAATCAAAACAAGGCAATGTGCAATCACTGCAACATCAAGACTGTGTTCGCTGAGGTTTTCACAGCGTGTGTTGTTCATAAGTCCCCAACGGTTGATGTACCTCATTCTTGAAAGCATTGCGTAAAAATGTGAAATATTCATAGGTAGTTTCTCCTGTTTTTTGCTAAAAATTAGTGCAATTTGTATCGCATTATGTTATAATGTAATCTAAATGCGAGTGTCCTCTGTTCTCTGCAAGCAAAGCAGAGCGTTGCTCCGAATTGAATATGTAGGTGTCTTTTGAATAAATGACGGTGAAGGACATTTATATTACTGATTATACTATTCATAATTTAAAAGTAAAGAAATTATCGAAAAAAAGATTTTTTCAGACTTTTTGCTCCGTGGAGGGTTTTATGCCGAGCAGAATTTTGCAAAAATATCCAACACAAAAACTATTCGGTTTGCGTGTGTTTCTTATATCAATTATAACCGCAACAGCACTTTTTCTACCGTTTATCATAATGGGTGGCGGTGTTTTCTATTATTACGGTGATTTTAATGTTCAGGAAATTCCGTTTTATCAGCTTGTGCATGACGCCGTAAGAAACGGTGATACGGGTTGGATGCACAATGTTGACCTCGGAACGGATATGCTCTCAAGCTTCAGCTTTTATCTTCTTGGCAGTCCGTTCTTTTGGCTGACAATTCCGTTCCCGAGTGAGGCTGTACCGTATCTTATCGGACCGTTGCTGATTTTAAAATTCGGCTGTGCGTCACTTTCCGCATATCTCTATTTGAAAAGATATGTGGCTGACAGGAATTTCGCTCTTGTAGGCGGATTGCTGTATGCATTTTCGGGATTTTCAATCTACAATGTGTTCTTTTTCCACTTTCATGAACCGATGATAATGTTTCCGCTGTTGCTTGCGGCACTTGATGCATTCATCTATGACGGAAAAAGAATAGTGTTCACACTTGCGGTATTCTCCGCCTGTGTTGTGAACTACTACTTCTTTGTGGGACAGGTTCTGTTCGTAATTATCTATTTTCTTATGATTACGCTTACCAAAACCTACAAATTTAAAGTTAAAAATTTTCTCTTGCTTGCGCTTGAGGTTATCATAGGATTCCTTGCAACGGCATTCATACTGCTGCCGTCAGTGCTCGGATTAATTGGAAACCCAAGGCTTGCCGAGCTTCCGAACGGCTGGGATTCGCTTGTCTACAGTCAACCGCAAAAATACTGGCTGATAATTTTAAGCCTGTTTTTCCCCGCAGATATGCCTGCGTTCCCTGTGTTCACACCCGGCTCAAATTGCAGATGGGCGTCTGTTGCGGCATGGTTGCCGCTTGTCGGAATGACGGGAGTTATCGCATATTTTCAGGTTTGCCGAAAAAGCTGGCTCAAAAAGCTTCTTGCCGTGCTTGCTGTGTTTGCGTGTGTGCCTGTTTTGAACAGTATGTTCCAGCTTATGAACAGCTCAATTTACTACGCAAGATGGTTCTATATGGGCGTGCTTATGCTTGTTCTTGCAACAATCAAGGCGTTTGAAAACAGAAAAACCGATTGGAACAGGGCGATTCGTTGGTCGGCAGGAATTACGGTAGGCGCAACTCTGCTGATAGGTCTTATGCCTGTGAGCTATACGGATGAGGAGAGCGGCGATATTCAAAATACGGTTATCGGCACTCAGGCAACATTTGAACGCTATTGGCTCTATGTTCTTATGGCTTTGTTAAGTCTGCTTGCGTTCGTTCTCATCATCAAAAAATTCAGACGAAACAAAAAGAGATTTACGGTTATGCTCACTGTAGGTATCCTGAGCGTTTCGCTTTTTACCTCATATTTTATAATCGCCACAGGCTATTTCTCAAGCAGCAGTACAAATGCCATCAAAGAAGATATCATAAACAGGCGTGACGGCATCACAATTGCCGATATTGACAATGTTCGCAGTGATTTTTACGAATGTGTTGACAACACGGCAATGTTCTGGCAGATTCAGAGCATTAACTGCTTTCAGAGTTCTGTTTCAACATCTATAATGCAGTTTTACGATGCACTCGGAATTACAAGGGATGTTGCGTCAAGACCTGACCTTGATGTATACGGACTTCGCCCGTTTCTGAGTTGTAAGTATCTTTTTGATTACCGTGGCGACGGAAAATCGGGAAGTCTGAATTCATTCGTTGACGAAAACGGCAACACAAGAATGCCGGGTTGGAAATATCTCAGAACGCAGAACCGTTTTGATATTTACCGCAACGAATATTACATTCCTATGGGATACACCTTTGATAAGTTCATTGCCGAAGAAGAATTTGACCTTGTGACGAACGCACACAAGTCTGAGGCTTTGCTTTACGCAATGGTTCTTCCCCGTGACCTTATGAAGAAGTATTCCGATATTACGGGCTACAGCGATGAAAAGTACAAGCTTTTGTACGGCAAACATCCGGAGGATTACGACAGCATTACGGAAAAGTTTGATTACAGTAATTCAGATTACAAAAAGGTTTGTAATCTCAGAGCCTTGAACAGTTGTACTTCATTTGAATATACAGATAACGGCTTTAAGGCTGTTTACAATAATAAAAAGGGCGACGATAACCTGTTGTTTTTCAGCGTTCCTTACAGCGATGGTTTTACCGCAACTGTAAACGGCAAGGCGGCAGATGTTGAAAAGGTTGACTACGGCTTTATGGCTGTTAAGATTCCAAAGGGGGAAAAGTGTGACATTGTGTTTACCTACGAAACACCCGGATTTTCAACAGGTGTCAAAATCAGCCTTTGCGCATTCGGAGCATTTTTAATCTACTGTGCGGTTATTGTGACCGTTAAAACAGTTAAAAAAGAAAAATAAGAACTGATAAAGATACAATCAGCATTTAAGTACGGAGGTATTTATTATGTTTGGAAACAAAATACTTGACTTCAAAGACGAACTTTTAAAGGATCTTAACACACTTCTTTCTTTTGAATCGGTTGACGGTGAAAAGAATGACGAGTGCGATAATGCCTTGAATTTTATTCTTAAAAGAGCAGAAGATTTCGGACTGACAGGGGAGAGAACAACCGACAAGAGCGGTCATATAACCCTTGGCGACAGTGGAAAGCTTTGCGGTGTGCTTACTCACCTTGATGTTGTTCCTGCGGGAAACAGCTGGAGCGTTCCGCCGTATGCGCTTACCGAAAAGGACGGCAGACTTTACGGCAGAGGAATTGCAGATGACAAGGGTGCGGCTCTTGTTACTCTCTATTGTTTGAAAGCAATCAAGGACAGCGGTGTAAAGGGCGTGAACACTCTGCGTGCTATTTACGGCACGGGTGAAGAAACTGGTATGGAGGATATGGAAAATTATTTCAAGAAAAATCCACTTCCCGACATGGCGTTCACTCCCGACAGCGATTACGGCATCTGCTTTGCCGAAAAGGGTATTCTTCAGCTTGAAGTCAGCACACTTTTAAATAATGCAACAACACTCAGCCAGTTCCATGCAGGCAGAGCAGTTAATGCAGTTCCCGACAGAGCGTATGTAATGCTTGATTCATCAGACTATGACGAGCAGACTCTCATGCGCCTTGCAGACGCAAGTGACGGTGATTTTGAATTTAATTACACTATTGACGGTCTTATGATAATCAGCCGTGGCAAAGCGGCTCATGCGTGTGAACCGGACAAGGGCTACAATGCCGCAGCGGCACTTGTTGACCTTATCTCAAATGTTTACACAACAAAGGAAACAGGTTCAATCTGTTCATTTATTGACTACGCAATTAACAAGGAAACAAACGGCAGATCACTCGGTCTTAAAATGAGCGACGCTGTTTCGGGCTCGCTCACCGTAAACCTCAGCAGCGTGAATATTGAGGGACAGACCGCAAAGGCTGTGTTTGATATCCGTTATCCCGTTACCGTGAGCGGAAACAGAGTTCTCAAACAGTTCAAAAAGGTTGCAAAAATCAGCGACCTCAAGGTTACTGTTCTCAATCACGAAGAACCGCTTTATGCCGATAAGGACAGCAAGCTTGTAAAGCTTCTCTCTGACGCTTATGAAAGCGTTACAGGTGAAAAGGCTGAGCTTTATTCAACAGGCGGCGGAACATACGCAAGAATGCTCGGAGGTAACGGTGTTGCATTCGGTCCTGCATTCAAAAATGACGATGTTCGTATGCACAATGCAGACGAAAGTATGGATAAGGAGAACTTTTTTAAACACGCTCAGATTTGCCTTGAGGCAATGTACAGAATGTTTACTGACGGAGAATAATGCGTTTCGTTATGAACAAATTCAGATGAAAAGGGAATGCTAATGAATACGGAAAAAACTGTTAGAAAACAGGCAAAAAAGGTTTTTGAGGGGAATCGGTCGGTAATTATTTCAGAGATAATGGTCGCTGTGCTTGCATTTTTGACAGGGCTGTTTGCGTTCAGCCTTGCAATGTCTGTGGCAGGACTTTATGGTGTAAAAAATCCGAATCAGACTCAGCAGATGCTTACAATGATTTTCGGGCTTGTATTTTTTGCTTTTGTTGTTGTGTGTCTGCCGCTCATAAACGGAGTTTACAGAAGTGTGTGTAATGTAGTCAGGGGCAGAGAGTGCAGTTCTCTTGATGTTTTTTACTATTATAAAAAGCCGAAATTATTTTTTAAGTCTGTTATTCTTGATGTAATTTCAGTCGGCTTGTTTTTTATCATAAGCGGTCTGCTCAATGTGTTCAATTATCTTAGTGCGGTTTCGGATAAAATAATTGACAATTCACCCTCACTCACGGTGGTTGTGGCTGTATTGCTTGTTTTGGCGTTTATCGTCAGCACTGCGGTTGTTGTGGTGTGTTACATTATTTTTGTTCATTATACATTTTTGGCTTACGGTTTTAACGAACATCTGCCGCTCGGAATTTATCTTCCGAGAATGATGGCTTTTTCAATAAAGAACTTTATCCCCACAATAAAGCTGTTTATCGGTTTTATCGGCTGGGCGGCTTTGTGCTTTTTTGTTGTTCCGGCATTTTATGCCGTGCCTTATTTTCTGACAACCTCTGCAATGTCTGCAAAATGGTTGTTCGAGCTTGAAGGGAGCAGAGATATTATATGTTAGTTTCACTTTGTATGATAGCCTATAACGAATCGAATGCTTTGAGCGGACTTTTCAGGGATATTGCACTTCAGGACTATCCGCATGATAAAATTGAGGTGGTATTTGTTGACAGTATGTCAACCGATGATACTAAAGAAAAAATGGAAAAATTCCGTGATACCGACTACGGCTTTTGGAATGTGTCCGTTGTTCAATGCGTAAAGCGTAATCAGGCAACATCATGGAATGCCGCTCTAATGACCGCAAAGGGCGATGTTATCATAAGAGTTGACGCTCACGCAAGAATTCCGAGAAACTTTGTTTCACGAAATGTTTATAACATAAAGCAGGGCGAAAATGTTGTAGGCGGCGGCAGACCGAATATCACTTCAAATGTTTCAAGCTGGAAGCTTACCTTGCTTGCGGCTGAGGATTCTCTGTTCGGCAGTTCGGTTGCTTCGTACAGACGGCCGCTTGCGCAAAAGGAATATCTTGACAGCCTTTTTCATGCGGCTTACCGCAGAGAGGTTATTGCCAAGGTCGGCGGATTTAACGAAAATCTCGGCAGAACCGAGGATAATGAATTTCACTACCGCATTAGAATGGCGGGCTACAAGATGTGCTGTTGCCCCGATATTATTTCGTATCAACATTCACGAAACGACCTTCACGGAATGATAAGGCAGAAGTATTCAAACGGACGGTGGATAGGACTTACACTCTCGGAATGTCCCGGTTGTCTTTCATACTTTCACTTTGCACCGTTTCTTTTTGTAATGGCACTTCTAGGCTGTTCCGTGCTTGCATTTCTCGGACTTCCGCTTTTTTTGTACATTCTTTTGATAATCTACGGAATGTTTGATATTGTAAACGCTGTCGGATGTTGCACAATGAAAAATGTTCAGCCTCAGTTTGTGTTTTTGCCGTTCATTTTCCCGTTGCTCCATGTTGCCTACGGAATAGGTACGATTGTTGGTTTGATTCAGATTCCGTCATGGCGGAAGAAAATCAAAAACAGCGGTGCGAAAGAACACATTGAAAAGGTAAAAAGAAAAATCAGGGAAAATACACTTCCCGGTCATTCATACAAATAATTTTTTGGGCGGATAATCTCCGCCCGTATTTGATATTTACGGAGATACTTATGACTGAAAAAGTAGAACTTACCCCCGAACTTTTGCGTGAATTACAGCTTAAACAGCTTGATATGCTCGTGTATTTCAGGGACTTTTGCGAAAAGAACAATCTCACATTCTATCTCATCGGCGGTGCGTTAATCGGTGCGCTCAGAAACGGCGGATTCGTTCCGTGGGATGATGATGTTGATGTTATGCTGCCACGAGAGGACTACGAAAAGCTGTACAAGCTTTGGCATGAACAGGGCGCAGACGGAAGATTTCGACTTCTCAAAACTGACAGCGATATGTTCACGGGCAATATTTTTATGACCGTAACCGACACAAATTACACTATGGTCAAGACAAATCAGACCGAGGTTGATATTCCGCACGGACTTGTGCTTGATGTCTTTCCGCTTGATGTTTGTCCCGACAGCCGTTTTGCACGCAAAATGCAGTATGTGTGGACAATGCTTTATTCGCTGTTTTTGGCTCAGGTTGTTCCAGAAAAGCACGGCGGAATTGTGGGGGCAGGCAGTAAGGCTTTGCTTTCAATTTTCAGGGAAAAAAAGCTCCGTGAAAAGATTTGGAGAACTGCCGAAAAGCATATGATTAAGTACAGGCTTGATAAAAACAAGTGTGTAACGGAGCTTTGTTCGGGCCCTCATTGGATGAAAATTGAGTATCCGAAACACATTTATTCGGGTGTTGATTATGTCACATTTGAGGGCATAAAAATGCCGTGTATGTCGGGCTATGACGAGTATCTCAGAATGGTTTTCGGTGATTATATGCAGCTTCCGCCGGTTGAGGACAGAGTGCCACACCACGATATTGCATATCTTGACCTGAACTCACCGTGTGAAATTTATGACAGCAAAAGAAAGAATAAGCAAAAATAACGGTGTATTATGGAGCTTATAAGAGATAATTGGACTAAAAATGACTATGATGATTTTGTAGAGGAGCTTCGTTCATATGCCGATGAAAAGTACAGAAGCTTTCATTCCTCATTGATTCCCGACAATGACAAGGACTTTTTTATCGGAGTAAGAATGCCTGTTATGCGAAAGCTCGGCAAGGAAATTTCTAAGGGCAACGGACGCAGTTTTTTAGAGCAGACAACCGATAATTCTTATGAAGAAAAACAATGCGAGGTATTGTAATCGGTTTGCTCAAAACCGAAAGCTATGAAGAATTTTTGATGTACAGCGATGATTTTGTACAGCGTATAGACAGCTGGGCGGTTTGCGACGGCTTTTGTGCAAATTTAAAGCAGACGAAAAAGTATAAATCAGAATTTTTCCCTCATGTTTGTGAATACACCAAAAGCGACAATCCGTGGATAATTCGTGCAGGTCTTGTGCTGATGCTCGACTATTATCTTGAAGATGAGTACATAGACACGGTGCTTAAATGTTGCGACAATGCGAAAAATCCGCATTATTATGTGAGTATGGCAAGGGCATGGCTTGTTGCAACTGCACTTGCAAAGTGCAGAGAACAGACTATGCGGTACATAAAGTCAAATTCGCTTGATAACGCAACCTTTAATAAAATGATTCGGAAATGCGTTGAAAGTTTCAGAATTGACGATGAAACGAAAAAATATCTCAAAACACTGAAGAGATATTGACAAATCCGAAATTCGGCATATAATATAATCAACAGTTGTCTTCGGGGCGGAGTGAAATTCTCCACCGGTGGTTAAAGTCCACGAACAGGTGAAAGCCTGCCGAGTCTGTGAAATTCAGACACCGACGGTTATAGTCCGGATACGAGAAGATGCGGCAGAACAGGCGGTTCGTCTGTTTTATTTTGGTACGCAATCCCGTTACATTTGTAGCGGGATTTTTCTTTTCCCGACAACTCGAAATAATTTTTCAGGAGTGGTCGTAATGACAAAATCAAAAGCAAAAACAATCAATTCAGACAACACGGCAAAGACAACAAAGCTTGCCGTAACCGCAATGCTTGCGGCGCTTTCGGCAGTTCTTATGTTCTTTGAATTTCCTCTCGGATTCATCGCACCTTCATTCTATGAGTTCGATTTTTCCGAAGTTCCCGTTCTTGTCGGAACATTCAGCATGGGGCCGATTGCCGGTGCAGTAATTGAATTTGTAAAAATTCTCGTTAAGTTCCTTATCAAAGGCACAAGCACAGGCGGAGTAGGGGAGCTTGCAAACTTCCTCATCGGCTGTTCGTTTATCCTGCCGGCAGGTTTCATCTACAAGTACAAAAAAACAAGAGTCGGTGCGATTGTCGGAATGCTTACGGGTACGGTTGCAATGGCGGCTATCGGTGTGGTTCTTAACACATTCGTACTTGTTCCGCTCTACTCGTCATTTATGCCGCTTACAGAAATTATCAAAATGGGACAGGCAATTTTCCCTGCAATTGACGGCACATTTACATTCTGCCTGTACTGCGTAGGTCCGTTCAACATCATTAAGGGACTCATCATTTCGGTAGTTGTTTTCATAATCTACAAGCCGCTTTCAAGACTTATCAACAGCCTCGATGCCCTTCTTACAAAGAAGAAAAAAGCAACAGTTCAGTAAACTCTAAATTAATTTTTGGTTGACAAACAGCAAATTCAGGCGTATAATAGCATATGGTGCCGAAAGGCATCTATCACAGAGTAGAAATTTGTGCGTGAAGTGTTTTGCGGACGGGGAGTTGCCGCAAGAACGAAAGGTTTATCCTGCGGTACAGATTTCGCATCCCGCTGTTACTTTGGGACATATAATTCAGCGGGCAGAGCAATCTGTCCGCTTTTTTCTTCCTGAAGCAACAACAGAGATTCAGGAGGTAAAAAATATGTCACAACTCAAAAAAATTCAAAGCTCTTTGCTTGAAATGAAGAGTATCTACGCTCTTGCGGCAATTGCAATGCTGCTTGCACTTCGTATTGTTCTCGGATTTTTTGCAAACAGCACACTTCCGTTTTTCGGAAACAATGTAAAGCTCAGCGCAGCGTTCCTTCCCATTGCCGTAACAGGCGTAATGTTCGGACCGATTCCTGCTGCAATTGTCGGCGCTTTGGGAGATATTCTTTCATTTATCATTGCCCCGACAGGCGCATATTTCCCCGGCTTTACAATCAACGGCTTTATTACAGGTTTTATCTACGGTATGTTTCTTTATAAGAACAATGTAACTCCGCTCAGAGTTGTTCTTGCATGGTTTACAAATATGCTCTGCGTTGAAACATTCCTCATAGCTTTTTGGCTTTACACACTCTACGGCGGCGGTTCAACACCGTACACAGTTTATCTTACAGCAAGATTCATCAGTGTTGCCGTTAAGTGCATTCCCGAGATTATTCTTGTGTTTGCTCTTGGTAAGCTTGCAGGTAAAATTCGTGTTCCGCACGCAATAAAGAGAACCTGATGAAAAACTAATGCAAAATTTTAAGGTTGGAAATCGACTGCTCCCCGCAGTAGTTTCCAACCTTTTTTGTTTTTGTGAAAAATAATTTTTTGTAAACATAAATTCACCTAATTCGGGCATTGGAATTGTTTTTCTATCAAACTATCTGCTCGAATTGGGAACGGCGGCTCGCCGTGCTGGCGGATAATATCCGCCCCTACGAGATTGCTATTTCAAATAAAATAAAAGTCGGAAAGCAAATTTGAAATCTGCTTTCCGACTGAATTTTTTGTTATAAGATTTGACTGCACGATTAAGCCCACTTGAGGGTATCGTTGTAGAGATTGATGTAGTCCTGAGCCGAACGATCCCAACTGTTGTCGCTCATCATAGCACGCCACATAAGCTGATGCCAACCCTGGTCGTCCTGAATGCCCCACAATGCTCGTCTTACGGCAAGCTGCATATCTGCACATTCATAGTTTTTGAATGTAAATCCATTACCGTAGTTGTCAGCACTGTCGAAAACAGAGTCTTTAAGACCGCCAACCTCACGAACAACAGGAATTGTGCCGTAACGGAGTGCAATCATCTGTGCAAGACCGCAAGGCTCCTGAGCAGAAGGCATAAGGAAAATATCTGCGCCTGAGTAAATCTTTCTTGCAAGTTCGGGAACAAAGCCGTGACAGAAGCAAAGTCTGCCCGGATACTTCGCCTGCATATAGTTGAAGTAGTCCTCGTACTCCTTGTCACCTGAACCGAGAATTACAAACTGCATATTTTCTGTGTCCATAAGCTCCTCAAGGCCCATTCTTACGAGGTCAAGTCCCTTGTGCGCAACAAGTCTTGTTACCATACCGACCAGCGGAACATCCCAGCGCTGTTCAAGACACAAACGCTCCTGCAAAGCACGCTTACATTCGCCCTTGCCGCTCATATCGTCCTTTGAATAGTTGCGATAAAGCTGATAGTCTGTTTCGGGATTGTAGCTTTCTGTGTCAATACCGTTCTTGATACCGCAAAGTTTGTAATGACGAAGATTGAGTTCGTCATGAAGTCCCCAACTGAACCACGGGTCTTTAATCTCAGCTGCATAGCTTGGAGAAACAGTTGAAACACGGGTAGCTGTTTCGATAGCACCCTTCATCATATTGAGTTTGCCGTTCATTTCAAGAATCTTTGTTTCGGATGCAGGAATGCCGACGCACTCTGTGTTAACTTCCCAGCCGTATTCACCCTGATACTGGATGTTGTGAATAGTGAACAGACTCTTAATGTTATAGTACCATGGTCTGTGTGAATAGAACAGATAGTAGTAAACAGGAACAAGAGCCGTCTGCCAGTCATTACAATGAATGATGTCGGGATGGAAATCAATGTAAGGAAGCATTTCAAGAATTGCACGGGAGAAGAAAGCGAATCTTTCAGCGTCGTCATAATGACCGTAGAGAGTGCCTCTCTTGAAATAATATTCGTTATCAATAAAATAGTATGTACAGTCATTCCATCTTGCCCAGAACAAACCGCAATACTGATGACGCCATGCAACCGGCACGGTAAAGTTTGTGATGAAGTTCATGGAGTTTTTAAGTTCCTGCGGAATTGTGCCGTAAAGCGGAACAACAATTCTGCAATCCTGACCTTTTCTGCAAAGTGTGTGCGGAAGACTTCCTGCTACATCAGCAAGTCCGCCACTGCCGCAGAAAGGATTAGCCTCTGAAGCACAGTATAAAATTCTCATTGTAAGATTACCTCCTGTTTAAACAACTTTATACAACAGATTTTTTAGCAATATAAATGGGGTACGAATCATATCCCATAAGTGATCGACCATCCTTGATGGTAACATCCTTATCTATGATAACATAGTTGAGGTTGGTATTGCAACCTATTTTTGTGTCCTGCATTACAATACAGTTAGAAAGCTTTGCGCCTTCGCCGACATAAACACCCTTTGAAATAACGCAGTTCTCAACCTCACCGTTGATAACACAACCCTGTGCAATGATTGAATTTTTCACATTGCTTGTAAGTCCGTAGCGTGACGGAGCGTCATCTCTTACCTTTGTATAGATAGGTCTTTGCGGATTGAAAAGCTCATCCCTTACTTCTTTTTTCATAAGATCCATATTGAACTCAAAGTAATCGTTGATTGAGCTGATTGCCGCACAATAACCCTTATTTTCATAAGCATAAATACTGTATTTGCCCAGACTGCTCTGAAGAAGTCGCTTTACATCAAGCTGATTAACGCTGATGGCGTTTCGGATTTCACTCATAAGAATGTCTTTCTTGATGAGAATAGAGCCGTATGCGTGGTTGAATACCTCTTTGTCAACAACACCGGGCTTTACAAAAATCTGATTTACCTTGCCGTCATTGTCTACATCAAGGGTAATCGGTCTGTCATAGCCCTGCGGAATTGCATGATTCTTATATATAAGTGTAATGTCTGCCTTCTTCTTTGAGTGGAAGTCAAAAACATCTGTGTAATCAATGTTAGTAATTACATTGCCCTGTGAAATAAGCACATACTCCTCACGGCAATGCTCAATGTAGCCGTGCATATTGTAGATTGTTTCAACAAAGCTTGAAAAAGCCTTGCCGTCATATGGTGGGAGAATTGAAAGATTGCTCCTTCTCTTTGAAAGGTCATATGCACTGCCCGAACCCACATGATCCATAAGTGACTGAAAGTTGCTTTTTGCAACTATGCCTACATTGCTGATACCTGAGTTTGACATATTTGAAAGGTCAAAGTCGATAATTCTGTATTTTCCGCCGATCGGAACGCTTGCAGTTGTTCTTGAAGACGCAAGCTCGGGGATTTTGTCGTCAAGTGTTGCCGCAAAGATGAAACCGAGTACATTATTACTTCTCATTGCCGTCCACCTCCGTGTCGCTGTCTATCATGGTTTTTGCTTTGATAACGGTGTTTTCTTTGATAACGGTATTTGCACCGACAACAGTAATTCCCCAGTCGTCAATATTTTCCGTTTCTTCGGGGTTTTGTCCGACTTTTGCATTTTTGCCTACAACGGTGTTTTCGGCAATGATAGCAAACTGAACCTCGGCACCGTCCTCAATTACCGCACCGGGCATGATGATTGAAGAATTAATCGTAGCATTTTTACCGATTGTAACACCTGCAAAGAGAATTGAGAACTCAAGGTTGCCGTAAACATTGCATCCGTCGGCAACGAGTGAATTTTGGATTGACGCCTCGTTTGAAACATAGTGCGGAGGCATCATCGGGTTTCTTGAGTAGATATCCTTGAGGTCTAAAGTAACCTTTGGATCGAGAAGATCCATATTAGCCTCCCAAAGGCTGTCGATTGTTCCCACATCTTTCCAATAGCCTTCAAAAGGATATGCAAACATACGCTCACCTGCGTCAAGCATGGCAGGGAGGACATCCTTACCAAAATCGTGGCTTGAACCCTCTTTGAATTCATCCTCTGTAAGATACTTTTTAAGTTCCTTCCAGCTGAAAATATAGATGCCCATAGAAGCGTTAGTGCTTTTCGGATGAGCAGGCTTCTCTTCAAATTCGTAGATTGAGCCGTCCTCATTTGTGTTGAGAATACCGAATCTTGAGGCTTCTTCAAGCGAAACATCAATTACCGCAATCGTACAAGCGGCATTCTTTTCCTTATGATATTCAAGCATCTTGTTGTAGTCCATTTTGTAGATATGGTCGCCCGAAAGGATGACCACATATTCAGGATTATAACGCTCAATGTAGTTGATATTCTGATAAATTGCATTGGCTGTTCCCGAATACCAGTCTGCACCGTCAACAGCCTGATAAGGGCTGAGACAGTTTACACCCGAGTGCATACTGTCAAGATCCCACGGCTGTCCGTTTCCTATGTATTCGTTAAGAACAAGAGGCTGATACTGTGTGAGAATACCTACAGCGTCAATGCCTGAATTTACACAGTTAGATAACGGGAAATCAATAATACGATATTTGCCGCCAAACGGTACGGCAGGCTTTGCAAGCTTTTTGGTAAGCACGCCAAGACGAGAGCCTTGACCGCCGGCAAGCAGCATAGCCACTACTTCCTTTTTTGGAAACATATTAAAATACCTCCGATATTTATTTTATTATCTTTATTAAACTTATTAATTACAGTCTTGTGACTGAAAATATCAATTTTATTTCTGAGCTTCATCGGGTTCAAGTTCTTTTGCACACCTCAGATAGATTACGCTGAGTGGGGGGAGAGTGAGCGAAAGGCCCTGATCAAAACCGTGAATTTTCATTACCTCGGTTTTGATATTATTACCGTTTACAACACCGCTTCCGCCGAAACGCTCTTCATCAGAGTTGAAAACCTCGTCATAAAGACCGTATTTAGGAACACCGATGCAGTATTCGTCACGCCTGATGGGCTGAAAATTACATACCGAAACAATTTCATCACCGTTTTTGTCGGTGCGCTTGAATGCAATAACACTGTTTGTGTAATCGTCATGGTGAATCCAGTCAAAGCCTTTCCAGACCGTGTCAAGTTCGTAGAGCGGCTTGCAGTCAAGATAAAATTTGTTAAGCTCTTTAAAAAATGTTCTGAGCTTTTTATGCTTTTCAAATTCAAGCAAATCCCATTGAATTGCCTCTTCGTGATTCCACTCGTCAAACTGTCCGATTTCAGTCCCCATGAACACGAGTTTCTTGCCCGGATGAGCGTACATATATGTTATGAATGCTCTCACGCCTGCAAACTGCTCATCATACTTTCCGGGCATCTGCTTTATGAGTGAGCCTTTGCCGTGAGAAACCTCGTCGTGTGAAATCGGCAGAAGAAATTTTTCTGAAAAAGCATAATAAAAGCTGAAGGTAAGACTGTCATGATTGAACGGCCGCCACATCGGATTGAGTGACATATAGTGCAGCATATCGTTCATCCAGCCCATGTTCCACTTGAAGTCGAAACCAAGACCGCCGTCCTCTATTTTATGAGTAAGCTTTGGCCACGATGTGTTTTCTTCAGCAAACATCATAACATCGGGGTGGTACATATGAACAGCCGTGTTGAGTCTTTTTACAAAATCAACAGCGTCAAGATTTTCTTTTCCGCCGAATTTGTTCGGTTCCCATTCGCCCTCGGCTTTACCATAATCGAGGTAGAGCATAGAGGAGAGTGCGCCGATTCTCAAGCCATCAATATGATATTTGTCGAGCCAGAACATTGCGCATGAAACAAGAAAACTTGTAACCTCGAATCTTGCGTAGTTGAAAAGGCAGGTTCCCCATGAGTCACGCTTGCTTGTTTTTGGATCGTTGCTTTCATAAAGAGGCGAACCGTCAAACCTTGCAAGTCCGAAATCGTCCGTCGGAAAATTTGACGGAACCCAGTCAAGAATCACACCAATGCCTTCACCGTGAAGCTTGTCAACAAAAGCCATAAAATCAGACGGTGTGCCATAGCGTGAAGTCGGGGCATAGTAGCCGGTTGTCTGAAAACCCCAGCTGCCGTCATAGGGATACTCCATAATCGGCATAAGCTGAACATGGGTGTAGTGCATCTCCTTTAGGTAGGGGATAAGCTCATCGGCAAGCTTTTGATAGTTAAAAAAGTTGCCGTCAGGATATTTTCTCCATGAGCCTGCATGTATTTCATAAATATTCATCGGTGACGATGAAATGTTGTTTTCTTTGCGTTTATTAAACCATTCGCTGTCATTCCACGAATAGCTTTCTATATCATATACAACAGAGGCCTGACCGGGGCGTGTTTGAGCATGAAAAGCATACGGATCTGCTTTCATAAGCCTGTCGCCGTATTCGCTTTCAATGCAGTATTTGTATGTACAAAACTCTTTTACACCCTCGACAAACACTTCCCACACACCGTAACCGATGTTATACATATAGTTTGCCTCGTTGTTCCAATTATTAAAATCGCCTGCAACCGAAACGCTCCTTGCGGTTGGCGCCCACACACGGAACACTACTCCGTTTTTGTCGTTACGGTTCACGAGGTGTGCGCCCAAAAAATCATACGCACGCACTGAATCGCCGGTGTGAAAAACTTCAAGAGCCGGTCTTGCCTCGTTAAAGCTGTAATTCATAAGAATTGCTCCTTGTTTAATATCTGTTGATTGTTGATTGTTTGCTCACACTTATATAATACCAAAATTATATGTCAATTTCAAGCAAATTCAAAAAATTTAAAACTAATTTTTCGTGTATATTTTATAAACTGCGACTAAATGTTACATTTTAAAGCATAATTTTACGAATAAAGAAAATAAGGATAAATATCTTCCGAAAAAGAAAACAAAAAGGGCTGTCCAAAAAGGACAGCCCAAAGAATAATCTGTAAATTCAGATTAGCCAAGCTCAGCGAAATACTTAATTGTTCTTACCATCTGGCTTGTGTATGAGTTCTCGTTGTCGTACCAAGAAACAACCTGAACCTCATAAAGATCATCAGCAATCTTTGATACCATTGTCTGTGTAGAATCGAAGAGTGAACCGAATCTCATACCGATTACATCTGAAGAAACGATCGGATCTTCGTTGTAACCGAATGACTCAGAAGCAGCAGCCTTCATAGCAGCGTTGATACCTTCAACTGTTACATCAGAACCCTTAACAACAGCTGTAAGAATTGTTGTTGAACCTGTCGGAACAGGAACACGCTGTGCAGAACCGATGAGCTTACCGTTGAGCTCAGGAATTACAAGACCGATAGCCTTTGCAGCACCTGTTGAGTTAGGAACGATGTTAGCAGCACCTGCTCTTGCTCTTCTCTTGTCGCCCTTTCTGTGAGGACCGTCAAGAATCATCTGATCGCCTGTGTAAGCGTGGATTGTTGACATGATACCGCTCTGGATTTCTGCATACTTGTTAAGTGTGTCAGCCATAGGAGCGAGGCAGTTTGTTGTACATGAAGCAGCTGAAATGATTGTATCGTCAGCTGTAAGAGTTTTTTCGTTTACGCTGTAAACGATTGTCTTAAGGTCGTTGCCTGCAGGAGCAGAAATAACAACCTTCTTAGCGCCGGCATCAATGTGAGCCTGGCTCTTTGCCTTTGATGTATAGAAACCTGTGCACTCGAGAACTACATCAACACCGAGTTCGCCCCAAGGAAGCTCAGCAGCGTTTGGCTTAGCGTAGATTGTGATCTTTTTGCCGTCAACGATGATTGAGCCTTCGCCGGCCTCAACTGTGTGAAGGTTTTCACCAATCTTACCGCAGTAGCCGCCCTGTGCTGTATCGTACTTGAGAAGGTTTGCGAGCATAGCAGGATCTGTAAGATCGTTGATAGCTACTACTTCGTAACCCTCAGCACCGAACATCTGTCTGAAAGCAAGACGACCGATACGGCCGAAACCGTTAATTGCAACTTTTACTGACATAAAAAATTCCTCCTAAAATTCTAAGGTGCTTCTATTATATTACATTTTTTTCATTTCTTCAATAGCTTGACAAAAATTTAACGAAAAATTTTTGTCTTTTTTACAAATACGGTAAAAAACACGGTCACATTTTGCTTTTTTAAGGCAAATTTAAGCTGTAACCGTCAAAAAGCTGTAATCTTTTTTATTTCCGTAATAATTATCTGCAAAATTCCCGTGCTTATTCTTGACAATTTGGTTATTTTATTATAAAATTGTATAGTCCGCTGATGCGGATTTTGGCAAAAGTACAGTTTTTGACTTTTGCGACTTTTTTAATCAGACTCTTTAAAAGAGCCGTTATATATAGATATTTTTTATAATTTTTATGACGTTTCGCCTTTTGAAACGCTCTGTGCAACCTGTACGGTGTTTTGCGGTTGCGTATGTATATATAATGTATTAAAAATATTTACAAAGTAAAAATGAAAATTGAATATCTTTTTAACGGCACCTTTAAAGTCTAATTGATTGGGAACTGTGAAATATTAAAAAATCAAACTAAGGAGGTGTCCAGATTGCCATTGTGGATAAGTATTATCTGCATTGTCGCCGCAGTTGTTATCGGTGCCGGTGCAGGTATTTTCCTTGGAATTGCCATCCGCAAAAACACAGCCGAGAAAGAAATCGGAAGTGCTGAGGAGGAGGCAAAGAAGATTGTGGCTGATGCAATCAAAACAGCCGAAGCAAGGAAAAAAGAAGTAGTCCTTGAGGGTAAAGACGAGGTTCATCGTTTCAGAAACGAGAGCGAGAAAGAAATTTCCGATCGACGCAAGGAAGTTCAGCGTCAGGAGAGAAGAATCCAGCAAAAGGAAGAAACTCTTGACAAAAAGCTTGACAATATGGAACGCAAGGAAGAAAAGGTCAACAAAAAGCTTCGTGATGCAGATGCAAAACTCGAAGAAGTTGAAACTCTGAAAAAGAGCCAGTTTGAAATGCTTGAAAAAATTTCGGGCTACACGGCAGAACAGGCTAAAAGCTATTTGCTTTCACAGCTTGAAAATGAGCTTGCTCACGAGAAGTCGGTTAAGATTATGGAATATACCGAACAGCTCAAAGAGGAAGCAGACGACAAGGCAAGAAACATTATTTCGCTTGCAATTCAGCGACTTGCAGCTGAGCAGGTTTCAGAGGCAACAATTTCGGTTGTTCCTCTGCCCAATGACGAGATGAAGGGCAGAATCATCGGTAGGGAAGGCCGTAACATCAGAGCCATCGAAACTCTTACGGGTGTTGATCTTATTATTGATGATACGCCGGAGGCTATCACGCTCTCATGCTTTGAGCCTGTAAGAAGAGAAATTGCAAGAATTGCACTTGAAAAGCTTATTGCAGACGGCAGAATCCATCCCGCAAGAATTGAGGAGATGGTTGAAAAGGCAAGAAGAGAGGTTGAATCCGAAATCAAGCGTACAGGTGAGAGAGCCGTGCTTGACGCAGGTGTTCATAACATTCATCCGGAGCTTGTCAAGCTTCTCGGCAGACTTCGTTACCGTACAAGCTACGGTCAGAATGTACTTGATCACTCTCTTGAAGTTTCATACATTGCAGGTATGATGGCGAGCGAGCTTGGTCTTGATCCTACAATTGCTAAGCGTGCGGGTCTTTTGCACGATATCGGTAAATCCATTGACCATGAGGTTGAGGGAACACATATTCAGATTGGTGTCGATCTTGCCAAAAAGTATAAGGAAAGCGACGCTGTTATTCACGCTATTCACGCTCACCACGGTGATGTTGAGGCGAGAACAATTGTTGCCTGTCTTGTACAGGCGGCAGATGCTATTTCAGCCGCAAGACCGGGTGCAAGAAGAGAAAATGTTGAAAACTACATTAAGCGACTCCAGAAGCTTGAAGAGGTTGCGTCTTCTTTTGACGGTGTTGAGCGTACCTTTGCAATTCAGGCAGGCCGTGAGGTTAGAGTTATGGTTAAGCCCGAAATTGTAAATGATGAGCGTATGATTCCGCTTGCAAGAGATATCTGTAAAAAAATCGAAGAAGAGCTTGAATATCCCGGACAGATTAAGGTTAATATTATCCGTGAAAGCAGAGCGTCCGATTTTGCAAAATAAAATATCTTGATTTTAACTACGGTTGACAGGACTATGTTGACCGTAGCTTTTATTTTGTAGGGACGATATTATCCGCCAGTACGGCGAGCCGCCGTACCTGATTCGTGTAGATAGGTTCATTAAATGAAAAATTGAAAATTGAAAATGGAAAATTGCGGTCGGGAAGATGGTTTGCAATATAAAAAAACATATTATGCCCGAGCGTAGTATAGTAGCTGTTTGCACAATTTAATGTAGCGGCGAACTGTGTTCGCCAATCATTTCGTGTGCAAACACGAAATGAATAAATCGCAATTGTATTTTTATATCATAACTATCTTAAACAAATAATTTATATTAAGTCGGTTTGGTTTTGTAACCAAACCGATCGGCGAACGAAGTTCGCCGCTACAAACGCTACAAAGAATATGCTGTAATCAAAAAAATAATTTGCAAGAAAATTAAATAAACTTGCAAAAATTAAATTTGTGCCGTAGCTTAGATTTTTGACCTGTTATTGTAAACTGTAATTTAAAAAACAGCAAAAAACTTTAAAAAATATTCAAAAAAGTATTGACAATCGGTTAACAAGGCTTTATAATTCAAGACAGTAAGGCAAAGGTCTTACGAAGTTTTCGGAAAACTGAATATAAAAAGGACAAGGAAGTTCACTTTGGTTTCTTCTGATTTTGCAACAAATTTTTAAAAACTTGCAAAATCGGATAAAAACATTGTGAGCTTTATTTTTTTGCTTCGGCAAAAACGGTTTATGTGGAGGTTAAAAATGGATTCAGGAAATATAGGCTTTGTGCTGCTTTGTGCGGCTTTCGTATTTGTAATGACTCCGGGTCTTGCAATGTTCTACGGCGGTCTTGTACGAAAGAAAAATGTTGTAAATACAATGATGACATCAATTTTTATTATCGGTATCGGAATTGTTATGTGGGTGCTTTTCGGTTATTCGCTTTCGTTTGCTCCTTCGGGAAATGCTTTTATCGGTGATTTCCGTTGGCTCGGCCTTGAGGGTGTTTCACTCACGGAGGGCTACACGGATGATGCGTCGATTCCGAATATGGTATTCTCTGCGTTCCAGATGATGTTTGCCGTAATCACCCCTGCTCTTATCACGGGTGCGGTTGCAGGCAGAATGAAGTTTAAGTCAATTTTCGTTTTCACAATTTTCTGGTCGCTTATCGTTTATTATCCGCTCGCTCACATGGTGTGGGGACAGGGAGGACTTTTAGGTGCAGACGGTATCGGTGCTCTCGACTTTGCAGGCGGCGATGTTGTACATATCAGTTCGGGTGTTTCGGCACTTGTACTTTGCATACTCCTCGGCAAGCGTCACGATTATGAACATTCAATTTACAGAATTCACAATATCCCGACAGTTGTACTCGGTGCGTCGCTCCTTATGTTCGGTTGGTTCGGCTTTAATGCGGGTTCTGCACTTGCCGCCGACGGTCTTGCGGCTCACGCATTTATGACAACTGGTGTTTCAGCCGCAGCCGCAATGCTCTCGTGGATGCTCTGCGATGTTATCAAGAACAAAAAGCCTACGCTTATCGGTGCAAGCACGGGTATGGTTGCAGGTCTTGTAGGTATCACGCCCGGTGCCGGCTTTGTTCCGATGTGGGCGGCAGTTATTATCGGTTTGACAACAAGCCCCGTTTGCTATATTATGATTTCATACGGCAAGAAAAAATTCGGCTTTGACGATGCGCTTGACGCATTCAGCTGTCACGGTACAGGCGGTATCTGGGGCGGACTTCTCACAGGTGTGTTCTCATGCACGGCAATCAACAGCAGTGCAGGTAACGGTCTTGTGTACGGTGAGTTTGCACAGTTCGGTGCTCAGGCGGCAGGTATCGGCATCACAATTGTAATTGCGGTTGTCGGAACACTCATCTGCTACGGCATCACAAGACTTCTTACAGGCAAAATCAGGGTTGACCTCAGAGATGAGCTTATGGGACTTGATGTTTCACAGCACGGTGAATCTGCTTATCCGTCATTTAACGGTCTTGACAACTAACGGAGGTTTTAAAGTATGGAAAACAATAACGATATTCAGCTTATAAAAATAGAGGCCGTTGTTCGTGAAGAAATGTTTGTAGATGTCAAAAAGGCTCTCACGGATATCGGTGTAAACGGAATTACAGCGTATCAGGTTGTCGGCTGCGGAATTCAGCGAGGTATGTCGGAGTATGTAAGAGGACAGAAGGTTGATGTTCAGGTTTTGCCGAAAATCAAGTTTGAAATTGTTGTTTCTTCCGAAGAATGGGAGAGAAAAACAATTGAGGCAATCAGAAAAACAGCCTTTACGGGCAACCCGGGTGACGGTAAAATATTTACCTACTATCTTAAACAGGCGGTTAAAATCCGTACGGGAGAAACAGGCTACGATGCAATTCAGACTCCCAACTTTGACGACTGATATTTTCCTATTTTCCTATATCAAAAAAGTGCGTACCGAATTTCGGTACGCACTTTTTGCTTGTAAAATTGTTTATCTTCTTATTGTAATATCTTCCGGGCTGACAGTATTGTCACGAAGTCTGTTGTAATAATCGGGATTTGAATGCTTTATGCTTATCGGCTTTAGCTCGGGAGTTGCAAAACAGTGTGTTGTTCTGCCTGTTGCAGAAAGTTCTCCGTTTTTATTGTTGAAGAGTTTATAGTCAAAAATCATTCTTGAACCCGTAAAAAATACAAGGCTTACTTCAACGGAATACTCATCGCCGAATTTAAGCGGCTTTTTGTAACGGGCATATGCGTCAACATTTGGAATATATAATCCTTTTGATTGCATTTCGGCAACATCACAACCGATGTCGTGCATATACTGAATTCTTGCATCTTCAAAATATCTGATAAAATTTGAGTGATGAACAATGTTCATACAGTCTGTTTCATAGTATGAAACCTTTGCTTTGTATAATTTCTCGGTCATATTTTCTCCTTTACATATATTCGGAAAATCCGTAATTATTTTTTAAGCAACAAACCGTTTTTAAGGTCCTCTGCTGCCTGTTTTTTTATTACAAAATGCTGTTTCTTGCCTGTTGCAGTCTGCGGAAGATCGTTGACAAAACGGTAGTATCTCGGAGCCTGATATTTTGAAATATTCGGTGAGCTGTCACAGAAGTCAATAAGCTCGGCAACTGTAAGGCTTTCGTCAGCTTTTATTACATATGCCGCAACGCACTCGCCTCTTGTTGAATCGGGAACACCTGTTACGATACATTCCTGAACCTTCGGGTGTGAGTTGAGAATTTCCTCAATTCTTGCAGGATAAATATTTTCACCCTTGCTGATAATCATATCATCTTTTCTGCCTGCAACTGTAACAAACTGCTCGCTGTTCCAAGTGCCGATGTCGCCTGTGTACATCCAACCCTTGTAGAACTTGTCTTTTGTAGCCTTTTCGTTATTTACATAGCAGTAGGTAGTTTTGTTCGGACATTTGATGATGATTTCTCCCTCTGTTTTGTTATCGCAGGGGACTGTGTCATCGGGCTCTGCTTTTCTGTCGTCATAAACATTTACAAGTCTTACCTCATCATCTGTGCATGATCTGCCTGCCGAACCTGCCATTTCAGGAAGGTCATACGGACGAAGAAATGTATTCCAGAAAGATTCCGTTGTGCCGTAGCCGTTAAAAATGTTGGGGGAGAGAAGTTCCTGATAGCGAATGCAAGCGGCTTTTTCAAGCGGACTGCCCATGGTAATAATGCCCTTGAGCGAAGAAAGGTCTTTCGGATGCTTTTCCTGTCGGGCTGCAAGCATTTCAAGAGTTGACGGAACACCTGTGATGAATGTAATTCCGTATCTTTCGATAAACTCCATACAACTCCTCGGGTTGAATGTTCTCATAATCACAAGACACGCACCTGCATAAAGGGTAGGTGTAGGACCGCCCGAATGAATACCGCCACGGTGAAACCACGGCGTCATATTCATCGTAATATCAACGGGTGAGAGCGGAAAGTGCATAATTACATCGTGAGCCGAAAGAACTTCGTTGATTGCGTTAAGCGGAACGCCCTTTGGAGTGCCTGTTGTACCCGAGGTCTGAAGTCTTAAAACCTCGTCATAAATATGCGGCGCATAGTCAACAGGCGGATTTTCGTCACTGCTGTCCTTGATGTAATCGTCAAAGAAAATGTGTCCTTCGGGAAGAGTTACTTCTTTTTTGGTAATTATTAACGCAGAGAATCAATTTTGGCTTATGCTCGCAGATTTCAAGAGCCTGTACGGCTGTTTGCATAATGTCTGCATCATAAACATAAACAACAGGCTTGTTGTGTCCCATAATTTCTGCGGTTTCGCCCGGTGATAGGTTAAAGTTAGCGGGATTTGAGATTGCACCGAGTTTCTGCGGCGCAATATAACCGAACAAAAACTGTGGTGAGTTGTAAAGCTGCATAAACACGATGTCGTTTTTCTTGACGCCGTCTTTTTTCATAGCGTTTGCAAATCTGTTCGCATCGGCATTAAGCTCTTTGTAGCTCCATGTTCTGCCGCTCTGAGGATCAATTGCGGCAGGCTTATCCGAAAAGCGTCTTACATTTCTCATAAAGCCGTTAAGCCATGTAAATTCACTTTCAAATGTTTCTCTGAACATCTGTGAATCATATGTTAAATTCATAATATCCCCCTGTCCTATTATGTATGGGTGTACATTATTTTATACACACATATGTGTGTTGCTTGTATGTTGTTTTGTCGGCAGATTATTTGCCGTATTTGCCTACGATAATACTTGAGTTCTGACCGCCGAATCCGAATGCGTTTGACATGGCAAAGTTGATTTCGGCTTTCTTTGCGGTATTTGCAACAAAGTCAATGCCGGCACATTCGGGATCAACCTCGTTGAGATTGATTGTAGGCGGAACTGTGCCTGTTTCAATAGCCTTGACACAGGTAATTGTTTCTGTAATACCGCCTGCGCCCATCATATGACCTGTTGCGCCCTTTGTTGAGCTTACATAGGGGAGAGTGTTGCCGAAAACCTTCTTGATTGAAGATGTTTCAACTGTGTCACCCTTGTTTGTTGCAGTACCGTGGGCATTGATGTAGCCGATGTCGGAAGGATTGATTCCTGCCTCTGCAATTGCCTGTTTCATACAAGCGATTGCACCTCGTCCTTCGGGATGTGGAGCAGTTACATGGTAAGCGTCATCTGTGTTGCCGCAACCTCTGATTTCTGCATAAATCTTCGCACCTCTTGCAAGAGCGTGTTCCTCTGTTTCAAGAACGAGCGCACCGCCGCCTTCACCTATTACAAAACCGTCACGGGTAACATCAAACGGACGGCTTGCAGTGCTTGGCGAATCGTTTCTTCTTGAAAGAGCTTTTGCGTTGGCAAGCGAATAAATTACAAGAGGACAGAGAACTGACTCTGCTCCTACTGCGAGCATAATATCAGCCTTGCCGCTCTGCATACACATACAAGCTGTGTTGATTGCGTCACCGCCTGACGAACAAGCTGTGCTTACCGTAAAGCTCGGTCCCTGAATATTGTAGTCGATTGCGATATTTGCGGCGGCAATGTTTCCGAGAATTTTGGGAATAAAACGAGGACCTACCTTTTTGTGTGATGCGCCTGTGAGTGCCTCCTGAGTATATGCGATTGTTGCAATACCTGCCATTGCAGTACCCATAACAATACCTGTTCTTTCGGGTTCAATCTCGATTCCGCTCTGTTTCATGGCTTCCTCAGCCGCAATATAAGCGTATTGCATAAACGGATCTGTTTTTCTGATTAAATCCTTTGGAAGATAGTCGGACGGATTAAAGTTCTTTACTTCGCCGGCAATCTGAACAGCGAGTTCAGACGGATCAAAAGTCTTAATTGTGTCAATGCCCGATGCACCTGCTGTGATATTATTCCAGTAGTTTTCAACACCGATGCCGACAGGTGTTACCGCACCCATACCGGTTACAACTATTTTCTTCATTCGTTAAGCTCCTTGTTTTAAAATAAGTTATTTACATTTTGCATATTATTATGCTATACTTGAATTGTACCAAATATGGAAAAATTATTCAATACCGTTGATTATGCAAAAATGACGATTTGGCAGTCTTAAATTTACAGTTTTGCATAATATTGAAAAAAACCGACAAAATACTGTGGGAAATTGTCAAAACGGAGGTTATTATGGATATAAATCAGCTCAATTGCTTTATAACTGTGGCTCAGACGCTCAACTTTTCAGAGGCGGCAAGGCGGAACTATGTTTCTCAGTCAACCGTCAGCAGATATGTAAGCGACCTTGAAAAGGAGTTTGGGGTTCAGCTTTTTACACGCTCTCACCGTGATGTTATCATAACAAGCGAGGGCAAGGCGCTTTTGCCCTATGCGATTGAAATTGTTGAAACTTTAAAGAAAGCAAAAACCGTTATCAAGCAGATGCATGACGGAGGTCAGGGTAAAATCACGCTCGGCTGTGATGTTACCTCGCTTTCGTTCCCGACAAAATGTATAGCCGACTTTGCGGAAAAATATCCGGGAATCACAATTGATGTGCGACAGCTTGACGAGGCTGACCGCACGCTTGCAATCACAGGCGGTGAATACGACTTCTGCTTTATGCCGAGAGATATGGTTCCCGAAAGCTCAGGTATTGAATCAATCATTACACATAATGAAACTTTGTCCGTTGTAACAGCGAAAAATTCAAAATTCAGCGGAAGAAAAAGCGTTAAGCTTTCCGAATTGGCTGACGAAAGTATTCTGGTACTTTCGGAATCTGTTGCTCCGATTGTGTATATGGAAATTATGGATTTGTTCCGTACATTTCACATAACCCCGAAAATTGAAAATTCATTTGACGATCTCGTTTCTATATATGTATCGTCCTCTTCGGGAATCGGCGTGTCTGTCGTACCAACCTCGGTCGCCGCATATACTTCTGACGAATACACCGATTCATACCTTATTGATGATGCGGACACAAGCATAGCCTATGTTATGGCATGGGAAAAGAATATTTCAAATCCTGCCGCAAAGCTTTTTATGGAGGCTGTTAAGAAATATGCCAAGGGAGATGACAACATTTACGGGCTGTAACTGAGCATATTTCTCAATATAAATTCCAATAAAGAACTATAGTGAAAATTTCACAAAATAAACACACATTATTTTCAAAAAAGGTATTTACTTTATAAATCTTCGGTGTTATAATTACGGTAGTCAAGGAGAAGTTGACAAAATATCCTTTCAGGAGGTAATTAAAATGTACAGATTTACTTTACCGAGAGATCTCTATCATGGTAAGGATGCTCTCTCAAGTCTTAAAAATTTATCCGGCAAAAAGGCTGTTGTAGTTGTCGGCGGCGGTTCAATGAAGCGTTTCGGTTTTCTTGACAAGGCTGTTGACTATCTTAAAGAAGCAGGTATGGAGGTTAAGCTTATCGAGGGCGTAGAGCCTGACCCATCTGTTGAAACAGTTATGAAGGGCGCCGCTGTTATGCGTGAATTTGAACCCGACTGGATTGTTGCAATGGGCGGCGGTTCTCCGATTGATGCCGCAAAGGCTATGTGGGTATTCTATGAGTATCCAAACACAACCTTTGAGGAAATTATTACTCCGTTCAGTTTCCCGACACTTCGTACAAAGGCTAAATTCTGCGCTATCCCGTCAACATCGGGTACTGCAACAGAAGTTACGGCTTTCTCAGTTATCACAGACTATGCAAAGGGTATCAAATATCCGCTTGCTGACTTTAATATCACACCTGATGTTGCTATCGTTGATCCTGCACTTGCCGAAACAATGCCGGCTAAACTTACTGCTCACACAGGTATGGACGCTATGACTCACGCAATTGAAGCTTATGTTTCAACTCTCAACTGTGAGTACACAGATCCGCTTGCACTCCATGCAATTGAGATGATTCACGACAACCTCAAGAAGTCTTATGAGGGCGACATGGCTTGCCGTGATAAAATGCACGATGCACAGTGCCTTGCAGGTATGGCATTCTCAAATGCTCTGCTCGGTATCGTTCACTCAATGGCTCATAAGACAGGTGCGGCTTTCACAGGCGGTCACATTATTCACGGCTGTGCAAACGCTATGTATCTTCCTAAGGTTATCAAGTATAACTCAAAAGATCCTGTTGCAGCTGAGCGTTATGCTAAGATTGCTAAGTTCATCAACCTCAAGGGCGAAACAACAGAAGAACTTGTTGACGCACTCATCGCTGAACTTCGTTCAATGAACGATCAGCTCAACATTCCGCAGGGCATTAAGAACTACGGTCCGGGCGGCGTTAAGGCTGACGAGAGCATTATCGACGAAAAAGAATTCCTCGAAAAGCTCCCCGAAGTTGCCAAGAACGCAATTGCCGATGCTTGCACAGGTTCTAACCCACGCCAGCCAAATCAGGAAGAAATGGAAAAACTTCTCAAGGCTTGCTACTACGATACAGAAATCGACTTCTGATTCGTTTGACAAATCTATTTGTACTTATCACAGCTCTCCGTTTTCGGGGAGCTGTTTTTTTAATAAAAAATCCGCATTAAAAAGCACTTAAAAGGCATAAAAATCATATGGACAATATTGCTTTGTTGTGCTAAAATTGACTTGAAATTGATGAATTTGGTGACATAAAATGAAAATTGCAGTAATAAACGGTCAGAACCATAAAGGCTCAACCTATCATATTGGCAAGCAGGTTGCCGATAAATTAGGCGGCGAGGTTACGGAGTTTTTTCTTCCGAGAGATTTCGGCAATTTTTGCGTAGGTTGTACGCAGTGTTTTCTAAAATCCGAAACACTTTGTCCGCATTATGAGCGACTGAAAAAGATTACCGAGGCTATGGACGAGGCTGATGTACTCATCTTCACAACGCCCGTGTATGTTTATCATTGCACAGGCTCAATGAAAGCATTTCTTGATCATTACGGTTATCGTTGGATGGTTCACCGTCCCGAACAGAAAATGTTCACAAAGCAGGCGGTTGTAATTTCGACAGCCGCAGGTTCGGGTACAAAATCTGCCAACAAGGATATCGCCGACAGTATGTTCTTTTGGGGCGTTCCAAAAACTTATCGTTACGGTGTCAATGTTCGTGCAACAAATTATTCAGGCGTCACCGATGAACTCAAAAAGAAAATTGACAAAAAGACTACCTCAATTGCCAATAAGGTAAAGAAAAATAACGGCAAAGTTAAGGCAGGGTTAAAAACAAAAGGCTTTTTCTTTATTATGAGAATGATTCAGAAAAGCGGCTGGAATGAAGCCGATAAAAATTACTGGGCAGAACGAGGTTGGAACGGTAAAAACAGACCGTGGAAAAATACATAAGGAGATGTTTTAAATGGCAAAAAATACTGAAATCAGCTTGAGAAACAAGGTTATTTATTCGGTTTATGTCCGCAACCACACAAATGACGGCACATTTAATGCCGTTGCAGAGGATCTTGACAGAATAAAGTCACTCGGTACTGACATCATTTGGTTTATGCCGATTCATCCGATTGGCGTCAAGAATAAAAAAGGCTCTCTCGGTTGTCCTTATGCAAACAAGGACTATCGCACAACAAATCCCGAATATGGCACAATGGACGATTTCAAGAGCCTTGTTGAAAAAATTCACGCAAAGGGCATGAAGTGCATCATTGATGTTGTCTATAACCACACTTCGCCCGATTCAAATCTTTCGGTTGAACATCCCGAATTTTTCTACAGAAAGCCGGACGGCAATTTTGGCAACAAAGTCGGCGATTGGAGCGACATAATCGACCTTGATTATTCTAACAAAGAATTATGGCGGTATCAGATTGATTCACTCGTTATGTGGGCGAGAATTGTTGACGGCTTCCGTTGTGATGTTGCATCATTCGTTCCCGTTGAATTTTGGAAACAGGCGAGAGAGGCTGTTTCAAAGGTAAATCCCGACTTCATTTGGCTTGCCGAAAGCGTACACAGCTCTTTCAATGTGTTCTCTCGCAAGAGCGGAATTTATACCGCAAGCGACTATGAGCTTTTTGACGCTTTTGATATGGAATATGACTACGATATCCGTGAGGTTTTCGACAAATATTTGAAGGGCGAAACCTCACTTTCAAATTATATGGATATGTTCAATTATCAGGAGGCAATTTATCCGCAGAATTACGATAAAATGCGTTGCCTTGAAAACCACGATCAGCCCCGAATCTGCCATTATGTAAAGAACAGGAGCGACCTTGAAAATTATACAGCTTTTCTGTATTTCTTGAAGGGTTCAACCCTCATCTATGCAGGCCAGGAGTTTGGTTGTGATGAAACTCCAAGCCTTTTTGACAAGGATGTTTTCCCACGCAACACAGGCATTGATTTAAGTAACCTTCTTGCAAAGCTTGATACAATCAAGAAAACCGTTCTTGATGATGACGATTATTTCAGGGCTGATGCAGACGATGAAAACGATATTGCAATTCTTGAGCGTGACAACAACAAGAGCAAAAAAGTCGGCATTTTCAGCCTTAAATCAAAGTCGGCTGATGTAAAAGTTGACCTCCCCGACGGCGACTATAAAAACGAAATCAGCGGTGAAACAGTTGCGGTTTCAAACGGAAAGGTTCATTGCAACGGCAAAGCAATAATTATCCGCAAGTAAAATAAAATTCTATATAAGAATAATACAACCTCCCTGCAAAGCATTTCAGCTTACGGGGAGGTTGTTCTTTATATAAAAATCCGTGTTGCATGGTTACAACACGGATTTCTTGGTTTTATTTAATTGAACCGTCGCCACCCATAAGAGCGGTCATTTCTTCAACGCGTTCCAAAGGAAACGGTGGTTCGCAAAGCAGTTTTTTATATGCTCACTTAGCTTTCTTTTTATTACTGCCGAAAATTTTAGTCGGAATAATGCTTCCGAGGAATGCGGCGAGCAAAATCCACGGAATAACTCTTGCGTCAAAGCAGAGCAAAAGGAGCATTGTTACGGCAAGCGGTTTTTTCATTGTGACACCGAGAAGTCCTGCCGTTACGACTGCCGCACAAAATGCCGTGTCAAGTCCGCCGAGCATTGCAACACCGTAGCCGATGCTCACTCCGCAGAAGATGACGGGGAAGAAGTGACCGCCTTTCCAACCCGACTTTATGCAGATGTTTGTGAGAATAAGTTTCAGCACACCGCTGATAATGAGAATCCACGGTGCAAATTCGGCAAAGCTTTCCTTGACAACGGTAATGCTTTCTTCGCCCGAAAACATTGTGAGGGGGAGGTATGTACCCATAACACCGAGGATAATTCCGCCGAGAGTTGTGCTGATATTAATGCCGAGTTTACCCTGAATGAGTGCGAAAAATTTTCCGAAAATCTTTGAAGATACGATAAACAGAAAACCGCATACAGCACCCAAAAGTGCGAGAGGAATTCCCCACAAACGCTCAAAATTTGTAATGTTATAACCACCAAGTCGTGGAAGTCCCATACTTCCGCCGAAAATCGAGTTAAGCAAAAACAGAGTTCCCGCCGCAAAAAGTACGGCAATGATGTTTGAAATAAGCTTTGTTGAACGGATATCGGTAGGCTTTTCTTCGCTGTCAAGCCTTTCTTCATTGACCGATGCAAGACCGAAAAGCGGTGCGTAGAATACCGCACTCAAGGTTGCGCTTATGCCGATTTGCATTAGTTCGGGAATTTTACTTTTAGCGTCTTTCATATGGCTTCCTGCCCAGTAGCAAAGTCCCACGATAACACCTGTCAAGCCTGCCTCAGGACCGAGACTTCCGCCGAAAACAAGGGGCAAAAGTGCCGAAACGCAGAGCAAAAGCACCTTGTTATACGGGTAAAATTTATCTTTTTTACCTTTTTCATAACCTCGTCAAGTTCATCGGGAACGGCATTTGTCAGCTTTTGCCATATTCCGAGAATAAGTCCGCCCGCCGTACAGACAATAATCGGATAAAATTTGAAATCAAAATTTGACGGAATTGTATCCCACACAAGACCGATTCCCAAACCCATAAGTTTTAGAAACAGCCATACTATCAGCGAAGTAACCGCACCGCTGAATCCGCAAAAAATGTAGTATAAAAAATTGTTGGCAACAGTCCGTTTAGTCATTGTCGCACCTCCGTGTGTTTATAATTGGATTATAACATAAAACACAGCAAAAAAGCAATTATTCCGCACAAAAAGTACGAAATAATTGCTTTTTATTATTTTTTAATTTTAGAACCTCTTCTAAACAAAAACAGCTGACACCAATGCCGATGTCAGCCATAAAAACCTATTTGATTTTAAATTTTAAAAGCGGCACTTACCTTTTTGAATTCTCTTTTTCTGATGATGAAGTAGGCAATCAAAACGGATGTGCCTGTGATAAGCCATGAAACGGGGTAAACCATAAGGAGCATATCATAGGTGTGGAATGCCTTGAATATTGTGAAGAGCCAGATGATTCTGAACACAACAGAACCGAAGATTGTGAGGATTGCAGGGAGAAGTGAATGTCCGATTCCTCTGAGCGCACCGCCGCTGATTTCGTATGAACCTGTCATAAGCTCAAGGAGCATAACAATCGCCATTCTGATGATTGCGTACTTGATAACGGTGGGGTCGGTTGTGAAGAAGGTGATGAAAAATCCGCTTCCGAGCATGAATATAACGCTCACACAGCCTGTGAAAATACAGCTGAAAAGCATACAAAGCCTAAACACCTTTTTGCATCTGTCAAATTGAAGTGCGCCGTAGTTCTGACTTGTGAATGTAACAGCTGTCTGGCTGAACGCACATACTATATAGTATGTAATGTATTCAAAGTTGAGTTCAGCTGATGAGCCTGCAACCGCCTGTGAACCGAAGCCGTTTATGGCTGTCTGAATGAATACATTTGAAATTGAGAAAACCATACCCTGAATACCTGCAGGAGCACCGATCTTTAAAATCATAATGAGATGTTCTTTTTTGAATGAAAGTTTTTTTGGATTGACTCTGATTGACTCGTCTTCGTTTCTGATGAGGAACATCATAACAAGTCCGGCGCTTATGCCGTCGGCAATTACTGTTGCAATGCCGACTCCTGCAACGCTCATATCGCAGACGATTACAAAGAAGAGGTTCAAAAGAACATTTACAATACCTGAAATTACAAGACAGTAGAGCGGACGGCTTGTGTCGCCGACACTTCTCAAAATTGCCGAACCAAAGTTGTAGAGCATTACAAACGGCATGCCCATAAAGTAAATTCTCAGGTATGTTGCTGCAAGGTCAATTACATCATCCGGTGTGTTCATCAACCTTAACAGCGGTGCTGCAATAACCTGACCGAGTATCAGAAGAAGAAATCCGCATATAAGTGAAAGTGTTATTACCGTGTGAACAGCTTCCGAAACCTTTTTACGGTCATTTTGACCTATATATCGTGCAATCAAAACATTTGCGCCGACCGAAAGTCCCGTGAATAACAGCACAAGCATATTGATGAGCGGAGCGTTGCTTCCGACTGCGGCAAGTGCCTGACTGCTTGAAAATCTGCCGACCACCGCAACATCGGTTGAGTTGAAAAGCTGTTGAAGAATACTGGATCCTGCAAGCGGAAGTGTGAAAAGAAGAATTTTTTTTACGAGCGGACCTTCCAGCATATTTATCTGGTGTGAGCGCTGTCGCTTTTCTTTTACGGCATTCTGACCTTTGTTTCTTCTAAACAGACTTGCAAACGCAAGTGAGAGCATTTTTTTGACTTTCTCCATTAATTTCTAACCTCTTCAATCACATAATCTTTGTAAACAATACCATTCTTTTCCGCTTTCCACAATTATTGTAATCCTGTTGACTGAAATAAACAAGCAAAATACCTTATAAACATAAAGTTTACTTTGCTCACAATTTTAGTTACAATAACTACCTCGTCAAAATTCTTCTTTTTATGCCTTTATAATATGGTAAAAACTGCTTTTCTGCATATTTTCAGACCGATTTTTCTCAATAAGCAAGGCTTTGAATTTGTATGCAATTTGTGCCTTTTCAACAAAAGTAAAATTGCTCTCTTGTAAGCATTGACGAAAAATTTTTTAACCTACAAATAAATGATTTTAAAATTGTTGTATATGCCGATTAATAATGATACAATTATGATACAAGCTTAATATAATTAATATAATATATTTTTAAAGGGTATATTTTTAAAGGGATAAGCGAAAAGGAGTGAATGTTATGAAGAAAAAGATTGCTGTAATTGTGGTTGCAGTTGTTTTATGCGTTGCCGCCGCAGTATTTGCCGTGCCGAAAATCAGTTTCTATGCGTGTGAGCCTACCGTGTATTTTGATGTTGAGTACTGCGACAAGGTTGACGCTAAGATGTCTGTCGAAGATGCCGAAACCGTGAAGAAAATGTTTGAGGGCAAATCCGCATATTTTGATTCACCCTCGTGCGGTTTTTCCGAAAAGGCATCAATAAGAATAGGCTGTAATACATATATGCCTGCGTGTGACGGTGATGAAACAGTCAAGCACGGATTTATGTATTTTAGTCTTTCAAAAAGCGAAAATAACGAACTTCGCAAGATTATGAAAAAGTACGGAGCAGATACGAGAAAAGCCATCTAATACCGTTGACAGACGCATTTCCGTGTGTTAAACTTTTCTCGAAAAATATACGGAGGTGTTTTTATGAAAAACTACAACTGGGCAACACTCGGTTGCGGAGTTATCGCAAATGAGCTTGCAGCCGCACTCAAAAGCAGAGGACAGAAACTTTATTCCGTTGCAAACCGTACCCACGAAAAGGCGGTTGCGTTTGCCGAAAAGTACGGCATTGAAAAGGTTTACAACGATATTGACGAGCTGTTTAAAGACGAAAATGTTGACATAATTTACATTTCCACACCGCACAACACGCATATAAAATATCTTCGCAAGGCACTTGCGGCAGGAAAGCATGTTTTGTGCGAAAAGTCGATAACGCTCAATTCAGATGAACTTGACGAGGCAATCTCTCTTGCAGAGAAAAACCATGTTGTGCTTGCAGAGGCAATGACAATTTTCCATATGCCGATTTACAAGGCACTTCTTGAAAAGGTAAATTCAGGTGACCTTGGCAAGCTTAGGCTTATTCAGATGAATTTCGGCAGTTACAAAGAGTACAATATGAACAACCGATTTTTCAACCGCAATCTTGCAGGCGGTGCAATGCTTGACATCGGCGTGTATGCGCTTTCGTTTGTTCGTATGTTTATGAGCTCATGCCCAAACGATGTGTTGTCGCAGGTTAAATATGCAGAAACAGGCGTTGACGAACAGGCGAGTATTCTTTTAAAGAATAAAGAGGAGGAAATGGCAACTGTCATTCTTTCGCTTCACGCAAAACAGCCAAAGCGTGGCACAATCTCGTTTGACAAGGGTTATGTTGAAATCTTTGAATATCCCAGAGGCATGGAGGCAAAGATTACATACACGGCTGACGGCCATTGTGAAACAATCTCGGCAGGTCAGACAAAGGACGCTTTGCTTTATGAGGTTGAAGATATGGAAAAGGCGATAGAGGGCGACACGGCTCTTATGCACCTTGACTACACAAAGGATGTTATGAAAATCATGACCGACATCCGCAAAAGCTGGGGCATGAAATATCCCGAAGAAGAGTAAGTTTTTTGAATTTAATTTGATACTAAACACAAAACTCCACCGTGAAACGCGGTGGAGTTTCCTTTATATATTTGATTAAATCAGAATTAGTAGTTTTCTGCGTGGATTTCAAAATAGCTCTGTGGGTGGTTGCAGACGGGGCAAACCTCGGGAGCTTCTTTGCCTACAACAATGTGACCGCAGTTACGGCATTCCCAAACCTTGATTTCGCTCCTTTTGAAAACTTCTGCAGTTTCAACATTGCGGAGTAATGCACGGTATCTTTCTTCGTGGTGCTTTTCAATTGCGGCAACAAGGCGGAACTTGTGTGCAAGCTCTGTAAAGCCTTCTTCCTCGGCAGTTTTAGCGAAATCTTCGTACATATCTGTCCACTCGTAGTTTTCGCCCTCGGCAGCGGCAAGAAGATTTTCAGCTGTGTCGCCGATTCCGTTAAGCTCCTTGAACCACATTTTTGCGTGTTCTTTCTCGTTGTCTGCCGTTTTTAAGAAAAGGTTTGCAATCTGCTCAAAGCCCTGCTTTTTGGCAACAGATGCAAAATATGTGTATTTGTTACGAGCCTGTGATTCGCCTGCAAAAGCAGCCTCAAGGTTCTTTTCTGTCTGTGTTCCCGAATATTTTGTTGCTTTAGCCATAATATTACCTCCGTTAAATTAATTTTTTTAAATTTAAAAATACTCAATACGCCTTTGTGTATTTAATTTTTGAATAAAATAATAATCATTATTGATTTAATACTACTATACCTTTTTTATATAGATTTGTCAATAGATTTACGCAAAAAATATTCTTTTTTAGGATAGGCATATTTCATTTGAAAATACCTATCCGTTATTTTATGCCTGTTTTTTCGATTTTATTACTATTTTTGCGAAAAATATTGCTTGTGTATTGTTGCAATTTGCTAAAGTGTCGGATGTCTGAAAATTTTACCTTGACTTTTCACCCTGTACAGTATAAAATAGTTTTCAAAGAAACGCATAGTAAATTGATAGGAATTGTAGGTTAAACAAAATAACCTCAAAAATCCAAAAGGTGACGCTTATGAAAAACATTTACAATCTGAAGAAAATACGAATGTGTACCTCATTTGGAGGCAAGTCGTACTGTTGTATGTAATTGCCTGTCAGAATCTAAAATCAAATTAATTTGAAGTGAGGTAATCAAAATGAAAAATTTAAGAACAAAAGTATTATCGGCAGTATTGGCAGTTTCAGTATTGGGTGCATCAGCGGTTGCCTTTACAGGATGCGGAAAAAAAGATACTACAAACGATTCAAAAGTAACATTAACAAATGTTTCGTATGACCCTACACGAGAGCTTTATGAATCATATAACAAAATCTTTGCAAAGCATTGGAAAGAAGAAACAGGACAGGATGTTGAAGTTACCCAGTCACACGGCGGTTCGGGCAAACAGGCTCTTGAGGTTGCAAACGGTCTTGAGGCGGATGTTGTAACACTCGCACTTGAATACGATGTAAACGCAATTCGTGACGCAGGTTTGATTGAGGACGGTTGGGTAAATGAGTTTGACAATGACTCTTCACCATACACTTCAACAATTGTATTCCTTGTTCGCAAAGGTAATCCGAAAAACATCAAGGATTGGGACGATGTTGCAAAAGACGGTGTGGGCGTTATCACTCCAAACCCGAAAACTTCGGGCGGTGCAAGATGGAACTACCTTGCCGCTTGGGCATATGCAGACAAGAAATATAACGGTGATGAGGCAAAAATTGAAGATTTCATTAAAAAGCTTTATCAAAATGTGCTTGTGCTTGACTCAGGCGCAAGAGGTGCTACAACTTCATTTGTAGAAAACGGACAGGGCGATGTTCTTCTTGCTTGGGAGAATGAGGCGTATCTTTCAATCAAGGACAATCCCGACGAGTACGAAATCGTAACTCCGAGCGTCAGCATTCTTGCACAGCCGTCTGTTGCCGTTGTTGATGAAGTGGTTGACCAAAGAGGTACTCGAAAGGTTGCAACAGAGTATTTAAGTTATCTTTACAGCGATGAGGCTCAGCGTATTGCAGGCGATAACTATTACCGCCCTTATAATAAGGAAATTTTGAAGGAATACTCCGATGTGTTCGACCTCAACATTAATCTTGTAACAATCAACGATTTCGGCGGTTGGGACGAAGCTCAGAAAAAGCACTTTGCAGACGGCGGTATCTTCGATAAGATTTATGAGAAAAAATAAAACCGATTAAAAAATGACATCAGGCAGTTTATAGGCAATCCTGTCTGATGTCGGATGATATTTTACAGGGGAAACAGGTGTGATAATGGTTCAGGCAAAAAAGTCAAAAAAAGCAAAAAGAGTAATCCCGGGCTTCGGTCTTTCTTTGGGTGTAACAATCACATTATTAAGCCTTGTTGTGCTGATTCCTCTTGCCGCTCTCGTTATTTATACGGCACAGATGCGCCCCTCTGAATTTTGGGAGGCAATCACCCGTGAAAGAGTGCTTGCAAGCTACAAGGTTAGTTTTATAACCGCATTTATTGCATCTCTCATCAATGCCGTTATGGGTGTAATTCTTGCGTGGGTGCTTGTTCGTTACAAATTCCCGGGTAAAAGAATTCTTGACGGTATGATTGAACTTCCGTTTGCACTTCCGACAGCGGTTGCAGGCATTGCACTTACTTCTCTGACTGCCGACACAGGTCTTATCGGTGGATTTTTTGCAAAATTCGGCATAAGCATTGCCTACACAAGAGTTGGTATTACGGTTGCACTTGTGTTTGTTGGAATACCTTTTGTAACAAGAGCAGTTCAGCCTGTTCTTGAAAAGCTTGATCCTGTTTATGAAGAGGCGGCAGGAGTTATGGGAGCAGGCAGATTCAGAATTTTCAGAAAAATTATTCTTCCCGAAATTCTTCCCTCGGTTCTCACAGGCTTTGGTCTTGCATTCGGAAGATGTCTTGGTGAGTACGGTTCGGTTGTTTTTATTGCAGGCAACAAGCCGTTTGAAACAGAAATCACTCCGCTTATCATTATGTCGGAGCTGCAGGAATATGACTACAAAAGTGCAACGGCAATCGCACTTGTAATGCTTGCCGCATCGTTTTTGATTTTGTTCCTTGTAAATATGGTTCAGCACAGAAATGTAAAAATTCTGAAAGGGGGAAGATAAAATGTACGAAGAAACAAAGCGTTCAAAGGTTGTAAAGTACATACTCATAGGCATTGCACTTTTATTTGTATTCGTAATGCTCGTTCTTCCTCTTGTTACGGTAATCTGCGAGGCTTTCAAAAGCGGTGCAGAGGTGTTCTGGCAGGCTGTCAGCGATGATTACACGGTAAAGGCAATTGTGCTTACTGTTGAGGCAACCGTGTTTGCGGTACTGTTCAATACGGTATTCGGAATTTTTGCCGCCTGGTCAATTACAAAGTTCAGATTCAAGGGCAAAAAACTTCTTACAACACTCATCGACCTCCCCGTAACGGTTTCGCCCATAATCGCAGGTCTTATATTTGTACTCACATTCGGCAGACAAAGCCCGATATATCCGCTTTTAAGCGAACTTGGAATCAAGGTTATCTTTGCCGTTCCGGGAATTATCCTTGCAACCGTGTTTGTAACATTCCCGTTCATCTCAAGGGAGCTTATTCCCGTGCTTGAATCAGAGGGTACTGATGAGGAAGAAGCCGCCGCACTTATGGGTGCAAAAGGCACAACTATTTTCAGAAAAATAACATTTCCGCACATAAAATGGGCATTCCTTTACGGAGTTGTACTCTGTGCCGCAAGAGCAATGGGTGAATTTGGTGCAGTTTCGGTAATTTCGGGACATTTAAGAGGAAAAACAAACACGCTTCCTCTCCATGTTGAAATTTTGTTCAACGAGTTCAAGTATGTTCCTGCATTTGCGGTTTCATCAATACTTGTGCTTATGGCGATTGCGATTTTGATTATCAGAAGTGTGGTTGAATACAAAGGAAAGAAGGATGCGTAATGTATGTTGAGCTTAAAAATATAAATAAAACTTTCGGTGATTACAAGGCATCCGACAATGTAAATTTTGGTATTGAAAAGGGCAAGCTTATCGGACTTCTCGGTCCTTCGGGCAGCGGCAAAACAACAATTCTTCGTATGATTGCAGGACTTGAAAATCCCGACAGCGGCGATATTGTGATTGACGGAAAGGTTGTCAACGATATTCCCGCAAGCAAAAGAGGCATAGGCTTTGTATTCCAAAACTACGCTCTTTTCAGATATATGACAGTTTTTGATAACATTGCTTTCGGTCTGAAAATTCAGAAAAAGAGCAAGAAATTTATCAAGGAAAGAGTAAACGAGCTTGTAAAGCTTATCGGTCTTGAAGGACTTGAAAAGCGTTATCCAAGCCAGCTTTCGGGCGGTCAGAAACAGCGTGTTGCATTTGCAAGAGCGCTTGCGCCAAACCCGAATCTTCTTCTTCTTGACGAACCATTTGCCGCAATTGACGCAAAGGTTAGGCAGGAGCTTCGCTCATGGCTTAAAGATATGATTGAAAGACTCGGCGTTACAAGTATATTTGTAACTCACGATCAGAGCGAGGCTATTGAGGTTGCCGATGAAATCATAATTACAAACAAGGGCAGAATTGAGCAAATAGGCTCGCCGATTGACATTTATCAGCATCCCGAAACCGCATTTTCCGCATCATTTTTCGGTCAGACTACTACGCTTGACGATTATACAAAGTTCAAGACCTTTGATGTTGTCGATAATGTTGACCGTGCAGTTATCCGTCCCGAATTTGTAAAGGTGACAAAGCTCAGCGAAACAACCGCACAAAAAGCGTCTGTATCCGTCGGCGAGGTTATAAAGACTTCATTCAGAGGCGACAATATCGAAATTGCCGTAAAATGTGACGGAGGCACGGTTTATGCGTACAGAGGACTTGACGAAACTCCGATTACCGTCGGGGAAAAGGTCAATGTATTTCTTTATCGGCTTTTCATTACCAAAGGCGATGAGGTTCAGATTCTCCGTAACAAATCACTTCAGGAAGAATCGGTTATCATCTAATCTGTTTAATCACGATATCAACTGTAAAAAATCCTATAAAAACAAGCAAAGCACCGAGGGTAATTTCTCTCGGTGCTTTGCATTTCCTTAGCTTAATTTCAGTTTATTTTCAAATTCTGTAATCCATTTAGGTCTGTAACCGTTTGAATAATTGAATTTGTTGTTTTTTATTTCGGCAACTTTAATAAATCCGTTTTCATTATCATAAAAAATTACTTCATCACACAGCGGAACAATTCTTTTTAAAGAATCGAAGCGGTTATCAAATCTTCTGCACACATCATTTTTCGGAATATCATGACCGCCTTTCCGTACCCTGTTTTCAATTCTTGCAAGACTTTCTTCTTTTGAGTTAAGACCTACATAGTACATAATAACATAGTAGCCCTGTTTTCGTGCCTGCTGAATTGTTTTCTCGGTTCTGTGTCCTGAAAGAGTGGTTTCCTGTGTGAAAGAAATATTGTTATCAAGGCAGTATTTTATTTCTTCAACTGCTTTTTTACCCGCCTTTATGTTATCGTAATTGTTCATTTTTGCAATAGCATCAGCATCAATTATATGACCAAGCAAAACTTCCTGTCCTTCAAGAACACCACGCAAACTTGATTTTCCTGTTCCGTTAACTCCTGCAATAATTATATATCTGTTCATTTTGCAACCTCTAAATAGTTATTAGCATAATTATACTATAAATTGCAATTTTTAACAATAGCAAATTAAAATGAAAAGACAACTATATTAGTTTACTTAATCAAATCCTTGATAACTTCGCCGGCTATGATAAGACCTGCAACCGACGGAACAAATGCGGTACTGCCGGGAACCTGTCTGCGTTGGGTGCATTTTCTTTCAGTCCCGGGAGGGCATATGCAATTTGTTTTACAGCTTATTGCCATATCGTCAACAGGTGTGATAGGCTTTTCTTTTGAATAAACAACCTTCAGCTTTTTGATACCTCTCTTTTTGAGTTCGTGTCTCATAACCCTTGCAAGAGGACAGACCGAGGTTTTGTAAATGTCGGCAACCTCAAACGCTGTAGGATCAAGCTTGTTGCCTGCTCCCATTGAACAGATGATAGGCGTCTTAGCTTTGTCGGCTTGCATAACAAGCTCAATTTTGCCTGTTACCGTGTCAATTGCGTCAACTACATAGTCGTATTTTGAAAAGTCGAATTTTTCCGAGGTTTCGGGAGTGTAGAAGGTCCGGTGTTTGTTGATGATTATGTCGGGATTGATGTCCTTGAGCCTTTCCTCTGCAACATCAACCTTGTATTTGCCTACTGTTTTTCTTGTTGCAAAAATCTGGCGATTGATGTTTGTAAGGCACACCTTGTCATCGTCAATAAGGTCAAGCTCGCCGACTCCGCTCCTTGCAAGAGCCTCCGCCGTGTATCCGCCTACACCGCCGATTCCGAAAATTGCAACTCTTGTTTTTGAAAGCCTGTCCATAGCTTCTTTGCCAATCAAAAGCTGTGTTCTTGAAAACTGATTAAGCATAAAAACGCTCCTTAATACATATTCAAATCATTTAGTATTCCTATCGGTACAATAAGTATTTACATCGGAATAAAACTCCCGCTGTTTGCTGACGGGAGATATCTTTGTATAGTTTATCTTGTAATCACTGTTTTTGTCAAGCAAAACCCGAAATTTATTGACATGGAATGGTGAATGTAGTATAATCAAAACATACCAAACAGATAGGTTTAGTGGTAAAATAACTGACTAACTTTAATTGACAATAGCTGTCGGCAGTAATAAAATAACTTTAAAAGTGTATTTTACTGTCGGATTTTATTTGTAACGGAGCGAATTTTTTATGTACTGCCTGAGCGTAAGTCACAAAACTTCAAATGTGGTTGTGAGAAAGAAGCTTGCCTTTCCCGATGAGCAAAAAAAGACATTTCTTGACGAACTTTATTATTCTGAAAATATCAGCGAGTGTTTGATTCTCTGCACCTGCAACAGAACCGAGGTTTATTTTTGCGGTGACGAATCATCTGTGAAAACGGTTGAAACCGTTCTTTCGGATTTTTCGGGAATTGATTTTGACGAACTAAAAAAGTACATCTGTCTTTTCTACGGTGACAGGGCTTTGCTCCATCTTTTCAGGGTGGCAGGCGGAATTGAATCAATGGTTATCGGTGAGGATGAAATACTCGGTCAGCTAAAGCGAGCCTACGCCTTTGCAAAGGACAACGGCACGGTTGCATATGAGCTTAATATGTGTGTTCAGGCGGCTGTTGCCTGTGCAAAAAAAATCAAGACCGAAACCGCCATTTCAAAAACATCGGTTTCCGTTGCAACTCTTGCGTCAAACGAGGCGGCAAAATTCAAAGACGGTGAGCTGAATGTCCTTGTAATCGGTGCAACAGGCAAGGTTGGCTCAACCGTTGTGAAAAATCTTTTGTCACACAAAGGTATAAGCGTTACCGTGACTTCACGAAAACATAAAGCAGAAACTGTTTTTGAAAATACGGGTGCGAATGTGATTGATTATGACGAAAGATACAAAGCGTTTGATTTTGCAGACTGCGTAATCAGTGCCACAAGCGGACCGCATTACACGGTTACATATTATGATTTAAAAACAATATAAAAACCAAAAAATCAAGGCTGTTTATTGACCTTGCCGTACCGCCCGACATTGACGAAAATATCCCCAAAATAAGCGGTGTAAGGCTCATTAACATTGACTGCATAAAACAGCTTGCAAACGAGAACAATGCTCTCAAACTCGACAGCGTTGAAAGTGCAAAAGAAATAATTTTTGAGGAAATTGAAGTTCTCAAAAAAGACCTTGCCTTTCACGAATTTTTGCCGTGTATGCAGTCTGTGAAAAACGCAATGCCGTCAGATTTTTCGGAAAAATTCATTTATAAGCTGAAATCCGATGTTTCGGCAGAAGAATTTGCAAGAATTCTTGAAATCTACAGAAAGTGCGGAGAGAATAACTAATGGCATACTTCCCGTTTTATATTGACATTGAAAATAAAAAATACTTGTAGTCGGCGGCGGTACGGTTGCACTCAGAAAGATTGAAAAGCTGACGCCGTTCTCGCCGGACATAACCGTTGTTGCCCCGAAAATCTGCGATGAAATCAAGGCTTTGAATGTAAAAATCATTGACCGCAGATTTTGTGACAGCGACCTTGACGGTGCGTTTTGCGTTGTCAGCGCAACCGATGATGAAACGCTCAACGGCAGAATTTTTCAGCTTTGCAATGAGAAAAATATTCTTGTCAACACAGTTGACGATAAGGAAAAATGCGGATTTATTTTTCCTGCAATTGCAAGCAAAAACGGCATAACGGCGGGAATTACAACATCGGGCAAAAGTCCGATTTACGCAAAATATCTTAAAGAGCTTTTTGTGGGAATCCTTGAAAGTATGAACGAAAACACAACCGAGGTTTTGTGGAAATATCGCCCGATAATTAAGGAGAAAGTTGAAAAGGAAGATGACAGAAGAAAGATTTTTGAACAGCTTCTTTCGCTTTGCCTTTCGGGACTTGAACCCGATGAAAAAACTGTTGAAAATTTGATTGAGGAATACGAACAATGACGATAAAAATCGGAACACGAAAAAGCAGGCTTGCCCTTGCACAAACCGAAATGTTAATAAAAACGCTGAAAAACCGTTTTCCGAATGTTAAAATTGAAACGGTTTACATCTCGACAACAGGCGACAAAACCCTTGACAAACCGCTTACAGCTTTGGGCGGAAAAGGTGTGTTCATCAAGGAGCTTGAAATGTCACTTTTGAGCGGAGAAACAGATGTTGCCGTTCACAGCGCAAAGGACTTGCCGACAAAAATTGCAGACGGACTTGAAATTTCCGCCGTGTTGCCAAGGGGCAGCTATGGCGATGTTTTTGTTACACGCAATGATTTTGAAATTAAGGATGGCTTTGTCATCGGAACAGGCAGTTTAAGGCGAAAGCTTTTTGCGGAGAAAATCTATCCTAATGCAAAATTCAAGGATATAAGGGGCAATGTTGACACCCGACTTAAAAAGCTGTTGAACGGTGAGTACGATGCTCTTGTGCTTGCAAAGGCAGGGCTTGAAAGACTTGACCTTTGCAACGGTGAGAACTACACGGTAACTCCGTTTGATACCGATGAATTTCTTCCTGCACCGTGTCAGGGAATAGTTGCGATTGAAAGCAGAAAAAACAGCGAGGTTTCCAAAATGCTCGCTGAAATCAGCGACAAAAATACAATGCTTTCGTTTGAAACCGAAAGACAGGTTCTGCACAGCCTCAATGCCGATTGTTCAACTCCCGTCGGTGCAATTTCAAAGGTTGAAAACGACAGGATAACGCTTTCTCTGTCTGCCGACTGCAAAAAAACAGTCAGCGGAACAGATGAAATTTCAAACAGAATCAAACTTGCTAAAAGGCTGGTGAGCGAAATTGAGTAACGGAAGAGTGTATATTGTCGGTGCGGGATGCGGCGATTTTGACCTGATAACAATGCGTGGTGCGGAGTATATCAGACATTGCGATGTGCTTGTTTACGACAGCCTTATAGATGTGTCATTGCTCGGTTTTGCGCCCGAAACGGCTGAAAAGATCTGCGTTGGAAAGCGTTTTGGCAGACACAGCGAAAAACAGGAAAATATTAACGAAATCCTTGTTGAAAAGGCGAGAGAGGGCAAAACGGTTGTTCGTCTTAAAGGCGGCGATCCGTTCGTGTTCGGCAGAGGCGGAGAGGAGATTGAAGCCCTCAAAAGTGCCGATATTCCGTTTGACATTGTACCCGGAATTTCTTCCTCGATTGCCGTTCCCGAACTTGCGGGAATCCCTGTTACACACAGAAATCTGAGCCGAAGTGTTCATATAATCACGGGACATACGGCACAGGACACCCTGCCCGAAAATATAAAGAAATGTGCCGAAACCGACGGAACGCTTGTCTTTCTTATGGGATTGAGAAACCTCCCCGACATTGTGGAAAATCTTATACGGAACGGTAAATCGGAGGATACTCCCGTTGCAGTTGTGTCAAACGGCGCTTGTGCAAAAAATCAGACCGTGAGGGGAACTCTCTCGACAATCTGCGAAAATGTTAAATCAGCAGAGGTTGTACCGCCTGCCGTTATAGTGGTTGGCGAAACCGCAAAATTTGACTTTACCCCCACAATTACAAGACCGCTCAAAAATGTTTCGGTTACTGTTACAGGTACGAGAAATCTCTCCGACAAGCTCGGTAAAATGCTTACGCTTTCGGGTGCGGAGGTCAAAAGGCACGATCTTTTAAAGGTGATTGAATATCATGACAACGAAGTTTTTGACAATGCAATAAACGGTATTGACGGCTACGATTATGTGGTGCTTACAAGTATGAACGGTGCAGAAATTTTTATGAGCCGACTTCGTAAGCTGAAAAAGGATATCCGCAGTTTTGCAAATGTCAAGTTTGCGGTGATTGGTTCGGGAACAGCGGCTGTACTTGAAAAGTACGGAATTTTTGCCGACTGTATTCCGAATGTCTACACAACCCGTGAACTTGGAATTTTGCTTGCAAAAACGGTGAAAAGCGGCGAAAAAGTATTGATTCTGCGTGCCGAAAACGGTTCGCCCGAACTCACTCGGATTTTGGCTGATAACAACATTGACTTTGATGATATCAAAACCTATGACATTCAGCTTGAGAAAAAACAGGACAATTCCGTTGTTGATACCGATTTTATTACTTTTGCGAGTGCGTCGGGTGTGAACACATTTTTTGACGGCGGAGCAACTATTTCCGACAGAACTTCCGTTGTCTGCATAGGTGAAATTACCGCCGAGGCACTTGAAAGTCACGGCGTAAATTCGTTCAAGATTGCAAAAACGAAGGACACAGACGGAATTTTAGAAACTATAATCAAGGAAGTAACTTTGAAAGAAGGATAAATATATGAGAAGATTCAGAAGATTAAGAGCAGGCGAGCAGATTCGCAGTCTTGTTCGTGAAACAAGAATTGACAAGGGCGATTTGATTTACCCGATTTTCATTGCAGAGGGTGAAAATATTAAAAAGCCCGTTGATTCAATGCCGAATGTCTACCAATATTCGCTTGACAGAGCAGACGAGATTCTTAAAGAAATTGAAAACAGCGGCATTGCAGGACTTCTTATTTTCGGAATTCCAAAGCATAAAGACGAGCTTGCAACATCAGCCTATGACGATAACGGTGTAACTCAGAACGCAATCAAATACATAAAGAAAATTATCCGTCACTCCTTATTATTGCCGATGTCTGCCTTTGTGAATACACAAGTCACGGTCATTGCGGTGTTGTTTGCGGTCACGAAATTCTCAATGACGAAACACTTCCGCTCCTCTCTAAAATGGCTGTCAGCCTTGCAAAAGCAGGTGCGGATATCATCGCTCCTTCGGATATGATGGACGGCAGAGTGTCTGCAATCAGAAACGCACTTGACGAAAACGGACTTATCAACACTCCGATTTTGTCATACAGCGCAAAATTTGCCTCAGGCTACTATTCGCCGTTCCGTGACGCCGCAGAATCTGCCCCGGAATTTGGCGACAGAAAAAGCTATCAGATGGATTACGCAAACGGCAAAGAGGCTCTGCGTGAAATTGCAGATGATATTGACGAGGGTGCGGATATGGTTATGGTCAAGCCTGCACTTGCATATCTCGATATCGTAAAAGCCGCAAGCGAACGCTTTGACCTTCCGCTTGTTGCCTATAATGTAAGCGGTGAATATGCAATGGTCAAGGCGGCTGCCGAAAAAGGCTGGATTGACGAAAAGAAAATTGTGTGCGAAAATATGATTGCAATCAAGAGGGCGGGTGCGGATATCATAATCACATACCACGCACTTGATGTTGCAAAATGGATTGACGAATTTTACAAATAGGGAAGTGCTTTTATGAATACAACTCAAAGCGAAAAGCTATACGCACAGGCGCTTGACTTTATGCCCGGCGGTGTGAACAGTCCTGTCCGTGCGTGCCGTTCGGTCGGAAGAACTCCGCTTTTTATCGACCATGCAGAGGGTTCAAAAATTTATGATGTTGACGGAAACGAGTTTATCGACTATATCTGCTCCTGGGGACCGAATATCCTCGGTCACAAACAGCCCGATGTTATCAAGGCCGTGACTTCTGCCTGTCAGAACGGACTTACATTCGGTGCGTGCCACAGCGGAGAAATTGAACTTGCCGAGCTTATCCGCAAAAATATGCCGTCAATTGAAATGCTACGACTTGTAAATTCAGGCACAGAGGCGGTTATGAGCGCAATCCGTGCCGCAAGAGGCTTTACAAAAAGGGATAAAATCGTAAAATTCGAGGGCTGTTACCACGGCCATTCCGACGGCTTGCTTGTAAAGGGCGGTTCGGGACTTCTGACAAATTCAATTCCGAACAGCGCAGGTGTGCCGAAAGGCTACACAGACACAACTTTGCTTGCAAAATATAACGATGAAGAATCCGTGCAACAGCTTTTTGATAACTGCGGTGATGAAATTGCCTGTGTAATCGTTGAGCCTTGTGCCGCAAATATGGGTGTTGTTCCGCCCAAAAAAGGATTTTTAAAATTCTTGCGTGAAATCACTGAAAAGCATGATTCACTTCTTATTTTTGATGAAGTAATCACAGGTTTCAGACTTTCACTCGGCGGTGCTCAAAAGCTTTACGGAGTAAAACCCGACCTTACAACCCTCGGAAAAATTGTCGGCGGCGGAATGCCGCTTGCAGTTTACGGAGGACGAAAAGAGATTATGGAGTGTGTTGCTCCTCTCGGTTCTGTTTATCAGGCAGGCACACTTTCGGGAAATCCGGTAGCGGTAAGTGCAGGCATTGCAACGCTTAAAATTCTTGAAAAAATAAAGATTCGATATATCCCGAGCTTGAACGCAAGTCTGCAAAGATTGAAAATGCAATGAAGAACGCAGGACTTAATGTGAACCGTGTGGGTTCGATTATGACGGCGTTTTTTACCGACAAAAAGGTTGTTGACTATGACACGGCAACCACAGCCGACACAAAGAGATATGCCGAGTATTACAATCATCTGCTTGAAAACGGAATCTATGCCGCACCGTCACAGTTTGAGGCGATGTTTGTTTCATTTGCGCACACGGAAGATGACATTGAAAAAACCTGTCAGGTTATTGAAAGCTTTAAATAAAATCCGATAAAACAAGAAAAGCCACCGACATAAAAATCGGTGGCTTTTTGTTTTAATCTATCAGATGTAGTACATCGGAATGTTGTGTTCAATTTCATTGTTTTTGATATACTCATCGCAAAGCTGTGCAAGTGTAATGCTTTCGGCATATTCCTGAAGATATGACGACATCTTCGACCAAAGACTGTTGTCGATAAGTCTTATCATAACATCATCATCGCCCCGAGTGTTAAAATAAACATTGCTCAGAACATTTGCGTCAAGTGCGTTTATGATATCCTTGAATGTAATCTCTTTAAGGCTTTTTGCAATAACATAACCGCCGTTTGAACCCTTCTGACCTCGCACAAGTCCTGCCGAGCTGAGTGATGAGAGAATCTGTTCAAGATACTTTTTAGATATATTTTGCCGTTTGGCAATTTCGGGAGTTGTTACCGCATTGCCGTTTAGTGAGTGTGACGCAATGTCAATAACAGCGATGATTCCGAATTCCACCTTTGTTGAAATCTTCAATTTTAGCATCTCCTTTCCGTGCGTTTTGTTTGCTGAAAGAGTATATAATAATGGTAACAGTTTTTAATTTAAAAATCAATACCTACTAAACAAATATGCATTGTAGGAAATAATGGAATTACGGCAAATTTTAAAGAAAAATTGTGCAAGAGGTAAAATCTTATTAAACCTATTGAAATACTATGATTAATGGAGTATAATCTACCTATATCAATCGAAGCCGTCAGACAAATTCTTATGGCGGTCTTACACAAAAGGGTTGGTTGTATGAAATTAAGGGGTTGGTGATATTATGGAGTTTAACACCGCATTACTTCACAAGGGGTTTAACGGTGAAAAGGTTTTTGGCTCAACCTTAACTCCCATTTATCAGGTCAGTGCATTTTCGCACAGCTCTGCCGAACAGCTTGAAAAGGTGTTCAACAACAGAGCTCCCGGCTACGCCTACTCTCGAATAGGCAATCCCACGGTAACATCTTTTGAGAACAGAATTGCTTCCATTGAAAACGGTGTCGGTGCGGTTGCGTGTTCGTCAGGCATGGCAGCCGTTACGATGGCACTCCTGAACATTCTTGAATCAGGTGACGAAGTAATCGCAAGCGCAGGTCTTTTTGGCGGAACAATTGATTTGTTTGGAGATCTTGAGCCTTTCGGAATTGTTACACGATATGTCAACAAGGTGACAGCCGAGGAGATTGAACCGCTCATAAACGAAAAACAAAAGCAGTCTTTGCCGAGCTTATCGGCAATCCCGGACTTGAAATTGCCGATCTTGACGCTGTATCAGAGCTTGTTCATTCACACGGTGTTCCGCTCATTATCGACAGCACAACGGCAACTCCGTATCTTATTCAGCCGTTTGAACACGGTGCCGATATCGTTGTTCATTCCTCGTCAAAGTACATTAACGGCGGCGGAAATTCAATCAGCGGAATAATCGTTGACAGCGGCAATTTTGAATGGAATACGGAAAGATACAAAGGTCTTGCAGAGTACAAAAAATTCGGTCGGCTTGCATATGTTGCAAAGCTGAGAAACGGTATCTGGCGAAACATAGGCTGTTGCCTTGCACCGTTTAATGCTTTTATGAACTCTGTCGGACTTGAAACACTCGGACTTCGTATGGAGCGTCTTTGTTACAACGCTCTTGAGCTTGCAAAGTTCTTTGAAAAACAGGACGGAATCGAAGTCAACTATCCCGCTCTTGAAGCTTCTCCTTATTACAACCTTTGTCAAAAGCTGTTGAAGGGAAAAGGCGGTGCAATCCTCACAATCAGGGCAGGAAGTAAAGAAAGAGCGTTTAAGCTTATCAACAATTTGAAGTATGCAACAAATGCAACAAATATAGGCGACACAAGAACACTTGTAATTCATCCGTCAAGCACAATTTACGCTCACGGAACAGAAGAACAAAAAAGAAACGCAGGCGTGTTTGAGGATACAATAAGAATCAGCGTCGGCATTGAGGATATTGAGGATTTAAAGTCTGACTTCAAACAGGCTGTAGACAGTATAAATGTGAATGAATCGGAGGAGTAAGAGAAATGGCAGTTGATTATGCTACGCTTAAAAAGGGCGGCTTTATGCGTCAAAAACAGAAAAATAATTTTTCACTCAGGCTCAGAGTTGTAGGCGGCAACCTCACAGCTAAACAGCTTGCGAAAATTGCCGAGGTTTCGGAAAACTACGGTGACGGTTATGTTCACCTCACATCAAGACAAAGTGTTGAAATTCCTTTTGTAAAGCTTGATGATGTTGAGGCAGTTAAGGACGCACTTGCCGAGGGCGATGTTGAGCCGGGCGTTTGCGGTCCGAGAGTAAGAACAATTACAGCCTGTCAGGGTGAGGCAATCTGTCCCGGCGGTTGTATTGATACATACGCTCTTGCAAAGGAGCTTGACGACAGATATTTTGCAAAGGAACTTCCGCACAAGTTCAAGTTCGGCATAACAGGCTGTCAGAACAACTGCCTTAAAGCCGAGGAAAACGATGTCGGTATCAAGGGCGGAATCAAGGTTTCATGGAAAGAGGACGCTTGTATCGGCTGCGGAGTTTGCGTAAAGGCCTGCCGTCAGGGTGCAATCACTCTTGAGGACGGGAAAATTTCCGTTGACAATTCAAAGTGTAACTACTGCGGCAGATGCTTCAAGGCTTGCCCGACAGATGCATGGGACACAATTCACGGCTACATTGTTTCATTCGGCGGACTTTTCGGCAACTCAATCAACAAGGGCGAAACAATTATTCCGTTTATCGAAAATAAAGAAAAACTTATGGAAATCTGTGATGCCGCTCTTAACTTCTTTGCAGAAAACGCAAAGCCGAGCGAACGCTTTAAGTTTACAATCGACAGAGTAGGCAGAGAAAAATTTGAACAGAGAATTTTGGAGGTTTACAATGGCTGATTTTGTAATTGACGATACAGTAGATATTACCGATGTGGTATGCCCGACAACTTTTGTAAAGGCAAAGGTTGCCCTTGAAGAACTTGACGAAGGTCAGATTCTTTCAATAAAAATGAATGACGGCGAGCCTGTTCAGAATGTTCCGAGAAGTATCAAGGAAGAGGGACACAAAATTCTCAAGCTCATTGACAACGAGGACGGCACATATGACCTGATTGTTGAAAAGGTTGGTGATTAAATGCCGCAGAGAGTAAGCAAAGACAATTTTCAGAGCGAAATTCTTTCAGCCGATACACTCGTGCTTGCGGATTTTTATTCCGACAGCTGTATCCCTTGCAAAAGACTTTCACCCGTACTCTTTGAGCTTGAAAAAGAGTATGAGGGCAAGCTGAAAATTGCAAAGATAAATGTTAATTTTGATTCCGAGCTTGCATCGGAATATGAAGTACAGGCGGCACCCACACTCGTTTTCTTCAAAAACGGTGAAGAGAAAGAAAGGCTCAGAGGTGCGGTCAAAAAATCAGAAATAATCGAAGTGACAGAAAAACTTATTAAGGAGTAATCGTTATGACAATCACAGTTGCAGGAAACAAAAAGGAAGTTGCAGACAATCTTACGGTAGCACAGCTCATTATTGACGAGAATGTTGAAACACCCGAGTATGTAACCGTTACAATCAATGACGAATTTGTTAAGAGCGGTACATTTGAAGAAACAACCTTAAAGGACGGCGATGTTGTAGAGTTCCTTTATTTTATGGGAGGCGGTCAGTAATGGCATTTTCAAACGAACAGCTTGAAAGATATTCAAGACACATTATTCTTAAAGAGGTCGGCGCAAAGGGACAGAAAAAGCTCCTTAATGCAAAGGTTCTCATTATCGGTGCGGGCGGACTCGGCGCTCCTGCCGCAATGTATCTTGCCGCCGCAGGTGTAGGTACAATAGGAATTGCAGATGCAGACGAGGTTGATCTCTCAAATCTTCAAAGACAGATTATCCACTCAACACAGGATATCGGCAAGCCGAAGGTTGAGTCGGCAAAGGAAACAATGGAGGCTATCAACCCCGATGTTACCGTAAAGACATACCACACATTTGTTACAAGCGAAAACATACTTGACCTTGTAAAGAAGTATGACTTCATCATTGACGGTACTGATAACTTTCCGGCAAAGTTCCTTATCAACGATGCCTGTGTAATGGCTAAAAAGCCTTTCTCACACGCCGGAATCATCAGATTTAAAGGTCAGCTTATGACCTATGTGCCGGGTGAAGGCCCTTGTTACCGTTGTGTATTCAAGAACCCTCCGCCAAAGGACGCAGTTCCAACCTGTAAGCAGGCAGGTGTTATCGGTGCAATGGGCGGTGTAATCGGCAGCCTACAGGCAATGGAAGCAATCAAGTACATCATCGGTCAGGGCGAGTTGCTCACGGGCTATCTTCTTACATATGACGCACTCAAAATGGAATTTCGCAAGGTAAAACTTCCGAGTGACACACACAATTGCGCAGTCTGCGGTGACCATCCGACAATCACAGAGCTTATCGACTACGAACAGGCAGAATGTGACGGTGTTCATTTATGATAAAACTTACAAAAAGTGACTTTGAAAAAATACTTGCTCACGCTGTAAAGGAGCTTCCCGATGAGGCTTGCGGCCTTATTGCAGGAACGGTTGAGGACGGTGACAAGGAGATTAAAAAGGTTTATCTTCTTACAAATATCGACCACTCAAACGAACATTTTTCGCTTGATCCAAAAGAACAGCTTGAGGCAATCAAAGATATGAGAAAGAACGGATTTGTTCCTCTCGGCAACTGGCATTCACATCCCGAGTCGCCGTCAAGACCGTCTGAAGAGGACAAAAGACTTGCCTTTGACAGCAAGGCAAGCTATATGATTCTTTCGCTTATGGACAGAGAAAATCCCGTTCTCAATTCATTCAAAATTACGGGAGATACAGCAGAAAAGGAAGAACTTGTTATAGAGTAAAGGAGGGAGATTATGTACGACATCGTGATTATCGGCAGCGGTCCCGCAGGACTTTCAGCCGCAATTTATGCACAGCGTGAAAACCTTAAAGCGGTTGTGGTTGAAAAAGAATTTATGGGTACGGGACAGATTGCCGAGAGCGAGAGAGTAGATAATTACCCCGGACTTTACGGTGAAACAGGCTTTGACCTCGGAGAAAAGTTCAGAACTCACGCCAAAAAACTCGGTGCTGAATTTGTTGAGGGAGAGGTTACCGAGGTTGAAAGAGTTAACGGTAACCTCTCCGTAAATATTGACGGCGGTGAAAGTCTTGAAACAAAAACCGTAATCTATGCGGCAGGAACACAGCGCAGAAAGCTTGGTGTAAAAGGCGAAAAGGAATTTTCGGGTAACGGAGTTTCTTATTGTGCGGTGTGTGATGCGGCTTTCTATAAGGATAAAATTACCGTGGTAACAGGCGGCGGTGACACTGCTTTGGGTGACGCACTTCTGCTTTCAAGATTCTGCAAAAAGGTTTATCTCGTTCACAGAAGGGATTTTTTCAGAGCAGGCAGAGCCTTGCAGAACAGGGTGTTTGCCACGGAAAATATTGAAGCTCTTACAAATGCAACGGTATCTGAAATTAACGGAGATACAAAGGTGACTTCGGTCACACTTTTACAAAACGGAGAAGAAAAACAGCTTGATTGCAACGGTGTTTTCGTTGCAGTCGGAAGTGTTCCCGATACAAAACCTCTTGCAAATCTTGTCAAAACCGACAAGGACGGTTACATTATTGCCGATGAAAGCGGAAAAACCTCTGCAGACGGTATTTTTGCAGGCGGTGACATCAGAACAAAAGCACTTCGTCAGGTTGTTACAGCCGTGTCGGATGGCGCAAACTGTGTGATTTCGGCAGAAAAATATCTTGACGAAAAACAATAACGGCAAGGGAGTGAAATCCTATGAAAACAGAAAAATAAGCACCGATGTCCTCATTATAGGCGGCGGAACGGCAGGCTGTTATGCGGCTCTGACCATTTCCGAAAATTCGGACAAAAAGGTTCTTATCTGTGAAAAAGCACACATCAAAAGAAGCGGTTGTCTTGCCGCAGGTGTAAACGCTCTTAACGCATACATTGTTGAGGGCAGAAAACCGCAGGACTATGTTGACTACGCTAAAAAGGACGCCGACGGGATTGTCAGAGAGGATTTGCTCCTTACCATGTCCGAAAAGCTCAACGAAGTAACCGACAGGCTTGAAAAACTCGGTCTTGTAATTTTAAAGGACGAGAACGGAAAGTATGTTACACGAGGCAACCGAAACCTTAAAATCAACGGTGAAAACATAAAGCCGATTCTTGCGGACGCGGTCGAAAAGGCAAAGAATGTAACGGTTCTCAACCGTGTTAATATTTTTGATTACTCGGTAAAGGACAACAAAATCAACGGTGCATTCGGATTCGGCATTGAAAGCGGAATTTTCTACACAATCGAAGCAAAGGCTGTCATAATTGCCACAGGCGGTGCGGCAGGACTTTACAAGCCGAACAACCCCGGATTTTCCCGTCACAAGATGTGGTATCCGCCCTTTAACACAGGTGCAGGCTACGCAATGGGAATCAGAGCCGGTGCAGAGATGACAACCTTTGAAATGCGTTTTATCGCACTCAGATGCAAGGACACAATCGCTCCCACGGGAACACTTGCACAGGGTGTAGGCGCAAAGCAGATTAATTCACTCGGCGAGGTTTATGAAACAAAGTACGGACTTACAACTTCCGAAAGAGTTTACGGTACGGTAAATGAAAATCAGGAGGGCAGAGGTCCCTGCTACCTCAGAACAGAGGGAATCTCAGCCGAGCAGGACGAATCACTTTTAAAAGCGTATCTCAATATGGCACCTTCGCAGACAATCAAGTGGATTGAAAGCGGAAGAAATCCTTCACGGCAGAATGTTGAAGTTGAGGGAACAGAGCCGTATATCGTAGGCGGTCACACGGCAAGCGGTTACTGGGTTGACACAGACCGTGCAACCACAATTGAAGGACTTTTTGCAGGCGGTGATGTTGCAGGCGGTTGTCCGCAGAAGTATGTTACGGGTGCTCTTGCAGAGGGTGAAATTGCAGGGCTTTCGGCAGTTAAGTATATTGACAGCAAAGAAAGCTTTGAGAAAATCAGCAATGAAGATACAAATTATCACCTCATAGAAACAGAGAAATATCTCACAGACCGCCATTCACTCTACACCACGGAACAGCTTGAAGAGGCAATGCAGACGGTTATGGACAGCTACGCAGGCGGTATAAAAACAAACTACCGTTTCAACGAAAAACAGCTTGACATTGCCGACTGCAAAATCAGACAGCTTGAAACGCTCACAGATGACCTCTACGCAGAAGATTTTCAGGAGCTTATGTATATCTGCGAGCTTAAAGAAAGGCTTACGGTCTGCAAAAGCGTAATTGCTCACCTCAGAGCGAGAAAGGAAACACGCTGGCACAGCTTTGCCGAAAACCTTGACTATCCCGAAAAGGATGACAGGAATTTTAACAAGTATGTTAATTCCCGTCTTGAAAACGGCGAGATAAAAATTATTATTCGTGACCTTGTAACGGGAGGTGAAAAGTATGAGCATAGTAATTGACAAGTCCAAGTGCATAGGCTGCAAAAAGTGTCGCAATGTCTGCCCCGGAAGTCTTATCAAGACCGACGAAAACGGCAAAGCTTACATCAAATATCCCAAGGATTGCTGGGGCTGCACCTCCTGCATAAAAGAATGTCCCGCATATGCAATCAGCTTTTTCCTCGGTTCAGATATCGGCGGTATGGGCAGTAAGGTTCACACCGAAAAGAACGGAGATATCCTCTCGTGGTTAATTGAAAAACCGCATGGCGAGGTCATTAAGATTGATATAAATCAAAAAGAATCAAACAAATACTAAGGAAACACTTTGTAAGTATTTCCGTGAAAAGGAGATAAGGTATGAGTCAGCTTTCACATTTAGATGAGCTTGAAGCAGAAGCTATATACATAATCAGAGAAGTTGCGGCAGAGTGCGAAAAGCCTGTTATGCTCTACTCAATAGGCAAGGACAGCTCGGTTATGCTCCACCTTGCAATGAAGGCGTTTTATCCCGAAAAACCGCCGTTCCCGTTCCTCCACATTGACACAACATGGAAGTTCAAGGATATGATAAAATTCCGTGATGACACAGCAAAAAAGCTCGGAATTGAAATGCTCGTTTACACCAATGAAGAAGGTGTTAAAAAAGGCATCAACCCGTTTGATCACGGTGCGGCTTACACAGATATTATGAAAACACAGGCTCTCAAACAGGCACTCAACAAATACGGCTTTACTGCGGCATTCGGCGGCGGCAGACGAGATGAGGAGAAGTCAAGAGCCAAGGAAAGAATTTTCTCTTTTAGAAATAAAGCACAGGCATGGGATCCTAAGAACCAGCGCCCCGAGATGTGGAAGCTTTACAACACAAAAATCAATAAGGGCGAAAGCATTCGTGTGTTCCCGATTTCCAACTGGACAGAAAAGGACATATGGCAGTACATTCAGAGAGAAAAAATTGACATCGTTCCGCTTTACTTTGCGGCAAAAAGACCTGTTGTTTACCGTGACGGTAACATTATTATGGTTGATGACGATCGTTTTCCGCTCAAAGAGGGCGAAGTACCCGAATTGAAATCGGTTCGTTTCAGAACACTCGGCTGTTATCCTCTTACAGGCGGCATAGAGTCAACTGCAACAACTCTTGATGAAATTATTGACGAAACCCTCAGCTCCGTTTCTTCGGAGCGTACCTCCAGAGTAATTGACAACGAGGCACAGGGCAGTATGGAACGCAGAAAAAGGGAGGGTTACTTCTGATGAAAGGTTTACTTAAATTTATTACCTGCGGCAGTGTTGATGACGGTAAATCAACACTCATAGGTCACATACTTTATGACGCAAAGCTTATTTATGCCGATCAGGAAAAGGCTCTTGAGCTTGACAGTAAGGTCGGCAGTCGCAGCGGTGACATTGACTATTCGCTTTTGCTTGACGGTCTTATGGCTGAGCGTGAGCAGGGCATCACAATTGATGTTGCTTATCGCTACTTTACAACCGACAACCGCAGTTTTATCGTTGCCGACACACCAGGTCACGAGGAATATACAAGAAACATGGCTGTAGGCGCATCTTTTGCAGACCTCGCAGTTATCCTCATTGACGCATCACAGGGCGTTCTTGTTCAGACAAGACGGCACGCAAGAATCTGTAAGCTTATGGGTATAAGACATTTTGTCTTTGCCGTTAATAAGATGGATTTGGTAAAGTACAGCAAGTCACGCTTTGACGAAATCGTAAAGCAGATTGAAAACTTAAAAACGAGCTTTTACTTGATGATATCTACATCATTCCGCTTTCCGCAACAGAGGGCGACAATGTTACCGTGAAGTCAGAAAACATTCCGTGGTACAACGGTGTTCCTCTGCTTCAGTATCTCGAAACTGTTGATGTTGATTCCTCGGAGGAGGAAGAAGGATTCTATCTTCCTGTTCAGCGAGTTTGCCGTCCCGACCACACATTCAGAGGCTTTCAGGGACAGATTGAGTCGGGCAGTATCAGCGTAGGCGACGAAATCGTAACACTCCCGAGCAATGAAAAGGCTCATATAAAGCAGATTCTTATGACAGATAAGGATGTTAAAACCGCTTTCAAGGGACAGCCCGTTACAATCACACTTGACAAGGAAGTTGATGTATCACGTGGCTGTGTAATTACAAAGGACACAAATCTTGCGTCCTATCAGGAGCTTACAGCGTCAATTCTCTGGATGGATGACGAACAGCTTACAGCCGGCAAGGATTATCTTGTAAAGCTCGGCACAAAGACTATTTCGGGTATCGTTTCCGAAATCAAGTACGCTGTTGATGTGAACACAGGCGAGCATATTCCTGCCGATTCACTCACAAAGAACGGAATCGCAGTCTGCACAATTCTGCTTGCAGAGCCGATTGCGGTTGACCTTTTCTCAAAGCATAAAACACTCGGCGAGCTTATTTTGATTGACCGTGTGTCAAATATGACATCAGCCTGCGGTGTTGTTGATTCGGTTGAAGAAAAAGCCGATGCTGCAAAAAAGGCGTCATTCGTACTCGGCACACTTGAGGCAAGAGGTGACATCTTTGAAGAGTTTTTCTACGACACTTCCAGCCTTAATGTTCTCAAATATCAGCCCGTTAAGGAAACCTATACAAAAGGTGACACAATCCCTGTTGAGGGCGAAAGCTATAAGTATCCCGACAGCTTTGATATTATAGTTCTTCGTGACAGCGTTGCCGTAAAGGTTCGTGACCGCAAGATTACCGATATCGTTCCGACATCGGAGTACAGATACGGCGGTGTTCCTGTTGTAAACGGCAGAGGCTTTGAGGTTCTTGCCGACAGCAACGAAAAATTCAGCAGTTTCTTTCCGAGTATTCAAATCTTAAAAGCATCAACGATGCGGATTTCTTTGCAAAGTGGGTTAAGTTCGATACCTACAGAAAAATTGCAATTCAAAACAGATAACAGGTTTATTCATTTTAACTCATTCGCAGAGGGCATTGTCATTTGGCAATGTCCTTTGTGATTTTATGACTTTCTTGCCGAAAAACTGACATTACTGCCAAATTGTTGCATTTATAATTTTTATTCTGTATAGTGTACTCAACAAATAAATTTAAAGGAGTGCTTACAAATGAGCAAAACAGCGGCGGTACTAATCACATTTTTTCTCGGTGAACTCGGTGTTCACAGATTTATGACAGGCAAAATCGGAACAGGTATCATCTGGCTTTTAACTTGCGGTGTTTTCGGTATCGGTTGGCTTGTTGATTTTATTATGGTTCTTACAGGCAAATTCACGGACAAAAACGGAAATGTCTGGGGCGCTAACTAATCTGAAAGGAAGTTACTATGGCATTCGGAGTTAAAACCAAAAACATTAAGACAAAAAATTCTTATACGATTGAGAGCTTTTTTGATGCAATCAAAGACAAAGAGTTTACGGCAGGAACTCCGTCACTTACAAAGCATGGAATGGCTACCGTAATAACATTTCCCGCTCTCGACAGTCAGAATCAGGTGTGGATTATGAAGAGCGGTTTCGGCAAGGAAACGCAGAAATTCTCAATTCAAAAGTCCACTCAGGCGGGTATGGACAATGTAGCAAAAAATGCGGCATTGGATTCAATCACAGGCGGGCTTTTCAGCGTTGGCGGAATGGTCAGCGAAAACACAAAAAAGTGTGAAAAACTTGTTGATGCAACCGCAAAAGAACTTTCAGAAATGAATCTGTAACCAAAGTCGGCACGATTTTCGTGTCGATTTTTCTTGCCAAAAACTGCTTTTAACGGTACAATTAGGCGGGGTGAGATTATGTTTTTTAACGATTATTACAATTCTCCGATTGGCAATATAACTATGGCATCTGACGGTGAGAGCCTTTGCGGTTTGTGGTTTGATGGACAAAAGTACTTTGCGTCAACCGTAAAAGGTGAAACTGATGATAAAACCCTGCCTGTTTTTGAACAGACAAAAAAGTGGCTTGACATATATTTTTTGGGCAACGAACCCGATTTTATGCCCAAATTTTCGCTTAACGGCTCAGAATTTCGCAAGGCTGTGTGGGATATTCTCCTGACAATTCCCTACGGCTCAGTTATGACCTACGGCGAAATTGCAAAAATTATGGCAAAACAGCGTGGCGTTGCTAAGATGTCCGCACAGGCGGTCGGTGGTGCTGTGGGACACAATCCCGTTTCGATAATCGTGCCGTGTCACCGTGTTGTCGGGACAAACGGAAACCTTACGGGTTATGCGGGCGGCATAGACAAAAAAATCAGCCTTCTCAAAATTGAAAAGACTGATGTTAAAAAGCTTATTCAAAAATTCCCGAAAAGAATTAACTAAAATTATTAATTACCCAACCCGTGGTTATTGCAAGTCTGTTATCCGACAGGCTTGTTTCAATTTTACCGCCGTTTTTTTCGGCAAGATTTTTCAAAGTTTTATACGCAAAGCTGTGGTACAGAACATGGTTCTGTGCCTTTTTTATTTCTTTTTCAATCGGAAAGCTTATGCAGCAAAAGAGAAATCCAGCCCTTGTTTCCGCTTTTAAGGCGATAATTTGTTTTCCGTTTCCACAAAATTCCTTTACATTTTCAAACGCAATGTCAATCATATTGTTAAACAAAACGCAGATTTCAAGGTTGTCGGCAGGCACATTTGCAAGCGAACCCTCAAATGTGATTTTAATATTTTCATCTGCATTTTTCTGCTTATCGCTTAAAATTGCATCCGTAAGGTCGTTGCCCGTGTTGTACAAAATCTGAAATGAGCTTATAATCTCGCTGTCATATTTTTGCAGGAGAGGAAGAACCTCATCATATTTCCGACTGTTGATAAGTGACTTCAACCCGATTGACAGATCGTTATAATCATGCCTGATTTTTCTCAGTTCATATCCCGAAGTCGTAATGCTCTTGTAATAATTAATCTGTGCGTTAAGCTGTCTTTCGTAGATATCGTTTTCAAGCATATATCGGCTCTTTTTTATCTGATTGTACAAAAGAATCGGTATTGAAAACGAGAATACAATCGACACAATCAAGGTTAGAATTTTGAGCACAATCGTTCTGTAATCAGATGACGGAATTATGTAGTATGTGCCGAAAGTCGCCATACTTCCGCCGAGATACAGAAAAATCAATATCATAATTATTGTAGGTTTGGTAATTGACTCAACCACAAGCTTTGTTTTGATTTTCAGCGGACTTGACAGGATTATAAACATTCCGAAAACAATCAAATTAGAAATAAGACTGAAAACAGCAGATTTTTGAGAAGTTAAATCAAATTTCAGAATGGAACACAACAACTGAGAAATTTCAAAAATGAAAAAAGTCAGCCCCGAAAAGAATAGCGAGGACAGTATCAACATCATTTTTTACTGTATCCTAATGCTACAGGCATAAATGTCAATGCCACAAAGTGCAGAAACAGTAAAACTCCGTTTTTTTGTCCTTCGTCTATGAACATAGAAATGCTTGCCGTAATGATAACAACGAGCAGTGACAGAATAAAGTACAGCTTGTATTTTGTAATTACTAAAATTTTTGAAGTAAAGTAAAAAACTGCAATCAGTCCCACTACAAGCTCCGCATAGCTGTAAAATAGCATAAATTATAACCTCACATAATTTTTTTCAAGAAAATTCATATATGATGTCCTAAAGGATTTTTGATAATTTTTACTGAGATAAGCAGATTCGCCGTTACTCAGATACACCGTATCTGATGAGTATGATTTTACATAGTGAAGATTTACCACAAAAGAACGATGGGTTCTTACAAAACAATACTTTGGGAGAAGATTTGTAACTCCCGAAAGAGTTTTTGAACAGTGCATGACTTTGGTGTTTAAATGAATGTTTGAGTATTTTCCGTCTGCCTCAATAAAGCAGATTTCATTTGAGTTAATTTTTTTCAATTCCTTATTTTGAATAAGAGTTATCGGATAATTTGCATCTACAATTTTTACATAGTCGTCAATTGCCTTGAAAAATTTTGATTTGTCAATCGGTTTCAAAAGAAATCTGAATGTGTTCACTTCAAACGCATCAATCATAAAGTGGGGATAAGATGTCAGAAAAATTATGCAGGAAAGCACATTGCGTTTTCTGAGTTCCTTTGCAACAGTCAGTCCGTCCGTACTGCCAAGCTGAAAATCAAGCACGATTATATCGTAATTATTCTCGGAATCCAAAAGCTTTTCACCGCTTTCAAATTCATCAATATCAATAATTATACGATTTTCCTTTGCATATGTCAAAAGCAGCTTTTTTAGCTCTTCGATTATGTATTTATCGTCATCACACAAAGCCGCAAACATATTTTCACCCTCTTACTCCCAAAATAGAGTATCTTGCTCCAAACTGTATTTATATTGCCTTTTTTGTTTGCTATTGTAATCCCATACAATAGAATAAAGGGGGAGCAAAAAGTGTTTGGACAATTATTTCAATGGCTTTTCGGTTGGCTCTGATGCCTGAAAAATAAAAGGCAATCGTTTGATTGCTTTTTATTTGCAAAGTAATTTCACTCCCGAAAACCGCACTTTTGCTCCTATTCATTATAATTCTTTTACACAATAAATTATAATGTTTCTGCACCTTATTGTCAATATATGGCATTGCCGTTGCTGAAATTTATTATATTATTTTCAGGATATTGTATGTAGTGTTCCTTTCACTCCCAAAAACCGCTCTTTTACTCCAAGGTATATTTATTTTCGACTTTGAGTATTTAAAATGTAGACAGAGATTACTATTGAAATCTTGTTTATTAATTTGACAGTAAGTGCATAATTTGACAAGCATTTAACTTTACCGTCCTTGTCCTGTTTTTTGCAGAGCAGGGGCGGTGCTTTTTATTCTTGCCGTTATTATAGAATATAAAAACAGCGGACAATCCATTAATTCGGAATGTCCGCTGTTTTGCCTTTTATTATGACTTGATGTTGTATTATTAATCGAAGAAGCCAAGACCTCTTAATGCGTTGATGAATCGTTTCATATAGTCAAGCGAGGTAACGGGCCACACAAATCCCATTCTGTAAAGAACCTGCATTGTGTATGTGTTGCTCTTGCCGACTGTAAATGTCTTTTGACCGTGAGCCATGTTCTGATATGCAATCATACTTGAAAGAATCTTTGCTTTTTCGGGATCCTGCTCGGCTCTGTCAAGTGCAATCATATATTCCTCATACTCTGCACCCTGTGAATGAAGTCCGATTTTGTTCATCTCAGTGTAGAGGTCGCCCATAATGAGAGTATGGTTGTTGAACGGGTGGAACACGGTGCAATCCTTCGGAGCCTGTGCAAGCAGAAGAATTGCCTTTGCCACAAAATCAATCGGAGAAAGCTCAAACGGCATTTCCATTGCTTCGTACGGATATTTGCCGATAAGGAGTGTAGATTTGAGTCTGCCCATAAATGTGTTGGTGGTGAAATTAATCTGATATTCACCGTCACTGTTTCTTGCGGCAAGTGTGCCTACACGCATAATCTTTGCGTTAAAGCCCTTTGAAACCTCTTCAAGAATCGCCCTTTCCGCAAGGAACTTTGACAGGGTGTACTTTGAACCCTCATGCTGACCAAAGTAAAGTTGATTTTCTTTGAGCTTGTCAACAGGACCTTGTTCTCCCACAAACATACCGCCTACGCTCATTGTTGACACATGAACAAGCCTTGCATTAGCCTTTTTGCAGAAGTCAAGCACATTGAGAGTACCGTAAAGGTTTACATCTTCAATGTCTGTACCCTTTGAAAAGTGCTTAACATTTGCGGCACAGTTGATGACCGTGTTAATGTCCTTGTCAATAAATTTATCGAATGATTCACGGTTTGTAACATCACCGCTGATAACGGTAACTCTGTCGGGATATCTTTCTTTCAGACTTTCTTCAAAGTAGTAATAGTAGATTGAGTTCATTCTGTTTTCGGCAGGATTATTGTTTTTGTCACGAATCATACAGTAAACCTTGCCGTTATACTTGTGAAGAAGTTCGTAGAGAATGTGTACTCCGAGGAAGCCGGCAGAGCCTGTCAGAAGAACATTGCCGAGTTTTTGAAGCTCACCGTTTTTAAATGTATCAATATTATTCTTTTCAAGAACTTTATTGATATTTGTATAATCGTAGTCCGAAAGATTTTCAAGGTCGTCTTCGGCTGAATCATCCTTGCCCACAAATTTTGCAAGAGCCTGCGGAGTAGGATTTGCAAATATGTCGCTGTATGCAACCTCAATATTTTTCTTTGATGCGGAGATTACAATTCTTGTTGCTGTAAGCGATGTTCCGCCGAGGTCAAAGAAGTTATCGTCTGCAAAAACATTGTCAAGTTCAAGAATTTCTGCAAAGATGTCGCAGAATGTTTTTTCAAGTTCATTCTTCGGCAACCGACCTCTTTCGGATTTGTTGCTCTTAGGTTCGGGAAGAACCTTTGTGTTGACCTTGCCGTTTGGTGTGAGAGGCATTTTGTCAAGCTGAACATATGCGCTCGGAACCATATAATCCGTGAGAGATTTTGCAAGCTCTGACTTAATTTCATTTGGCTCAATCTGTCTGTCGGCTGTATAGTAAACGCAGATTGCGTCAGCCTTGCCGACCTTTCTGATGAGAGCAATTCCGCTCTTGATTCCGTCAACTGCGGTCAGGCACTTTTCAATTTCTCCGAGTTCAATTCTTAATCCTCTCAGCTTAACCTGATTGTCTGTTCTGCCGAGAATAATAACATCGCCGTCTGTTGTCCATTTTGCGTAGTCACCCGAGCGGTAGGTGCGTTCACCGTTGAATTTGATGAAAGCCTTTGCAGTTTGTTCGGGAAGTTTGTTGTAGCCGAGTGCAACACCGCATCCCTGAATGAGAAGCTCACCCACAACTCCGATTGGAAGGAGATTGTTGTCTGAGTCAACGATATATTCCGTGTAGTTGCGTAACGGCCTGCCGATTGAAATTTCGTCTGCATTCGTAAGATTTTTTGCGTTTGAAGAAACCGTGATTTCAGTCGGACCGTAGGTGTTGATTATTGTTGCGTTCGTCTTTTCACGCAGTATCCTTAATAGCTTGTCGGGATATTTTTCACCGCCCGATAGTATAACCTTGCAGTTTGCCATTGCTTCTGCAAATTCGTCAAGCTCCATATATTGCAAAAGTCTTGACGGTGTAGAGTTGAACGCATCAACATTGTTTTCTTTAAAGAATTCTGCAAGTGACATCGGGTTTACCGTCTGTTCTTTACTTGCAAAAACGAGGGTAAGACCGTTGCAGAGCGACAGCATGGTTTCCTTTAGCGACATATCAAAGCTGATTGTAGTTACAGAGCCGTATGCGTGACAGTTGTCAACAACCTCCTTAACATGAATGTTTGAGTCGCTGTATGCAAGGTAGTTTGCAATGCCGATGTGGCGGAGCATAACGCCCTTTGGCTTGCCTGTTGAACCTGAGGTGTAGATAAGGTACGCAAGGTCGTCAGGCTGTACATCAACATTCGGATTTTCTTCATTATTGCCCGAAAGAAGTTTTGAAACATCAACCGTGCGGTCATATACGCCAAGCAGTTCGCCGGCCGTAATTACAAAGTCTGCATCGCTGTCCTCAATAATATTGTCGATTCGCTCCTTCGGATAGTCGGGACATGACGGAATAAACGCACCGCCGGCCTTGAGAATGCCGAGAAGTGATATGAAGAATTTTGAGGTTCTTTCAAGCAGAATAAGAACCTTTCCGTCCTTTTCAAGACCTTTTTCAATGAGTGAGTTTGCCGTGATATTTGCAAGACGGTCAAGCTCTTTATAGGTCAGTTTGCCGTCACGAGCCGAAAGTGCAATTCTGTCGGGAGTTTTTGCAACCTGTTCTTCAAACATTTTGTGAAGAAGTTTTGTCTTAATGGGAGCAATTTCTGTTGACTTAAAGCTTTCAAGCTGAGCAATTGCGGCGTTGTCAAGGAGTGAAACCTTTCTGATTTTGCCGTTTGGATTTTCGATAATATGTTCAACAGCGCAGAGAACGGATTTTGCAAGCGTTCTCATAAGTTCACCGCTGTAAAGTGCGTCATTGTACTGAACCACAACGCTCGGCTTGCCCTTGTAATCCTCAATGTGAATGGCTGTTTTGAACTTTGCGGTATTCATTTCAAGGTAATCACGGACAACAGCTTTGCCGTCAATTTCAAGGTTATCAACAACACCAAGCTGATATTCGTACATAATGTTCGGTGCATAGCCGTATTTTGCACAAAGCTGTGCGTAGGGGTAAATTTCGTTTTCAATTGAATCCGTGAAAACAGCCTTGCTTTTTTCAACAAATTCAAGTGAGGTGATGTCCTCAATTTCAATGCCGAGCGCAAGAGTTTTCACAAACATACCAAAGCAGTTTGTAAGCCGCATATCGCTTCTGCCGTTGCTGATTGTGCTGATGTAAACATTTCTGCTGTTCACAAATCTTGAAACAGCGTAGAATGTGCCGGCAAGGAAAAGGTGGGCGGGAGTGATTCCGTGCTGTGAACAGAAGTTTGCAACCCTTGCCATATCAACGGGGACTGCCTGAGATGCAAGAGTACCGTCCTCTGCATGACCTCTGAGGTCAGCCGTGATTTCGCTTGCAGATTCAAAATTTTTCATCATATTGTCGAAGAACTTTTCAGCATTTCTAAATTCATCACTGCTTTCAGCCTTAATTTCATTCTCTGCATAATCAAAGTAGGTGTAGCTTTCAGGCTCAATGTTACCGCCCTCGTACAGCGTTTTAAGCTGTTCAAAGAAAAGTGCAACGGATGCACCGTCAAAGATAAGGTGGTGGAAATCCGAAAGCAGATATACCGCCTTTTCGGTTTCTGCAACCGAGATTCTGAACAGCGGTGCTTTCATAAGATTGTGCGGTTTTACAAAATCCTTTTTGTAGGCTTCAAGCTGTTCTTCCGTAAGCTTTTCAACGGGAACATTCGGTTTTGCAGAGTCAACATATGCCTGCTCAATATCATCGTTTTCAAGTGAAAGGTGAGTCATAATATATGGGTGAGCCTTGATTACCTTTACAACGCAGTCGGCAAGCTTTTGTGCATCGACTGATTTTGAAAATGTGAGAATTGACGGAATATTGTAAAGTGTGCTGTACGGATTTTTCATACAGTCAATATACACGCCGAGCTGAGTTTTTGAAAGGGGATAGAGAGCCTTATGTTCTTTCTTTTCTTCTTTTTTGACAGTTTGCGGATTTGCCGTACCGCTGAACATAAACTCCTGAAGTTCGTCCTCAATCGAAAGAACCGAACAGCCCTTCATCATCTTTTTAACCTGTGCCTCAAAGCCGAATGCCTTGTTGAGCTCAACTGCAAGCTTGATAACCGAAAGCGAGGTCATACCTGCGTTGATGAGATTTTCGGAAATATCAAAATCGCTGTGTCCGATAATCTTTTCGATAATTGCGGAAATTTTCTTTTCAAGGAATGTTAGTTCCCTCGGAGCGGAATTTTTCTTTTTTGAAGATTCTGCCTTGATTTCGGGAAGCTTGCGCTTGTCAACCTTGCCGTTTACATTGAGCGGAATTTTGTCAATCTGCATCGTAGCGGCGGGTACCATATACGGCGGCTTGTGTTCAAGAATAAATTCGTTGAGCTTTTGAATGTCAATTTTTCTGTCGGCAACAATGTATGCGTTAATGCATTGTCCGCCGCCATCAAGCTTTCTTGCGATTACAGCTGTGTTTGTAATGCCGTCATATTTGCGGATAATTTTGTCAACCTCGGAAAGCTCAATGCGGAATCCTCTGATTTTAACCTGACCGTCATTTCGTCCGATAAAATCAACCTTGCCCTCATCTGTAAGGCGAACAATGTCGCCTGTGTGATAAAGCCTTTCGTAACCGTTTTCATTGCAATACGGGTTCTTTTCGTATGCTTTTGCAGTCTGTTCGGGACGGTTAAGATAACCTCTTGAAACCTGCTGACCTGATGCGCATAGCTCCCCCAAAGCCCCTGTCGGAAGCCGTCTGCCGTATTTGTCTGTTACATAAAGCTTGATATTGTCAAGCGCCTTGCCGACAGGAATTCTGTGATAGAGTTTGTCAACGGGCTGTGTTGTGATGTAAACCGTACATTCTGTCGGACCGTAACCGTTTATGAGTTCAAAATTCTTTGGCGGTTCAAGGGGAACAAGCCGTTCACCGCCCGTAAGAAGATATTTGAGCGAGTGGTTGTCAATTTCGGTTGCAAACTGTCTTGCAACCTGTGTTGTCATAAATGCGTGGGTGATTCCGTTATCTTCAAAATATCTGTTCAGCCTTACAAGGTCAAGTCTGATGTCCTCCTCAATAATGTGAAGCTCGGCACCGCCGATAAGCGCAGGATACATTTCACTGAGGCAGGCGTCAAAACCGTAGCTTGCATATGCCGAAACAACACTGTGTTCGTCAATGTCAGAGTTTCTGATATGAAAATCGCAGAATGAACGAACATTTTTGTGTTCAAGCATAGCACCCTTTGGAGTGCCTGTTGAACCCGATGTATAGATAAGTATAAACAAATCATCGGGTGAGGGTTTTGTAAAAACTGCGTCTGATTTCGGAAGATTCGGAATATCCTTTGTAAGAAGAATATCACCGCTGTAATCGGGCAAAAGCTCAAGCAGATTTTCGTCCGCAATAAGAAGCGTTGCGTTTGCGTCCTTAATCATAAACTGAAGTCTTTCGGGCGGATATGACGGATCAAGCGGTTGATATGCCGCTCCCGATTTCAGCACACCGATTGACGCAATCGGCATATATTCGCATCTCGGAATCAGAATAGAAACAACCTCTTCTTTACCGATACCCTTTGAGTGAACATAACCTGCAATTCGGTCTGTAATCTCATCAATTTCAGCGTAGGTGAACTTCTTTTCTTTATATACAACCGCTGTTTTGTCGGGATTTTTTTGCATTGCTCCTCAAACAAATCAACAACGGTTTTGCTGTCGTCAAACGGAAATTCCGTTTTGTTGAAGTTATCAAGCTCTGCAAGCTGATTTTCGTTTACAAGCTCAACTTCGCAGAGCTTGGATTTTTTAAGAAACTGCTCAACAATCTTTAAAAAGCTGTCGGCAAACGAACGAACAGTTTCCTCTTTGAACAAATCGTTTCTGTATTCAAAACGCAATTCAAAATCTGTTTCTGATTCAAATACCATAACATTCAATTTTGAAATGGCACTTTTTAACGGAACAAGTTTTAATTTTAGAGCCTGACCGCCTATTTTAAAGGTGTTGAATATGTCAGCCTGATAAGCCAGCATAATGTCAGCAGAAAGGTCATAGTCAGACGCAAGTTTCATAAACGGAAACCAATCGTTTGCAACTGTTTCCTTTATGTTTCTGCGTATTTTTTTGAGGTAGTCCGAAACTGTATCTTCTTCGTCAATATTTGCGTGGATAGGAAGTGTGCGAACCATCATGCCGACCGTATTTTTAAGCTGTTTGTCAAATCTTCCGTGGGTAACTGTGCAAACTGTTGTTTCGCTCTGATTCGTAAATTTTGCAACTGCGTATTCATATGCACCGAGGAAAACTGTGTATGGTGTAATTTGGTTTGCTAAGGCAAAATTGCGAACATCCTCAACGGAGAATTTGCCGTTCGTGGATAATTCAAAAGAACCGTTCGGTTTATCCTCAACCTCTGAATTCTCTGCAAAATCTTCCGTTATTTCCGACTTTGACTCAACAGCCGAAAAAATGCTGTCATAGTAGTTCTTTGATTTTTGATATTCTTCGGTTTCTTCAAGCTTTTCCTCAAAAACAGAAAGATCAAGCTGAGAAAACTTTTCGGGTTCAAGCTCTTTTCCGTCATATGCAAGCGCAATGTCATTGCAGATAACCGAAACAGATGTGCCGTCAGAGATTATATGGTGAAAGTCCATTGCAAACATAGATTTGTCACCGCATTCAAAAACCGCAAATCTGAACAGAATGTCTTTTTCAAGGTCAAACGGCTTAACAAAATCTTTGCCTGCCTGTTCAAGATTGTTAACCTGTACGACAGGAATGTCAAATTCAACGCTGTCACGAGGCTTCATCATCGGACTTCCTGTTGAATTGTCAATGAAAATTTTCATAACAGGGTGATTGTCAACAGCTTTTCTTACGGCATTTATCAGCCTGTCGGTATCAAGACTTCCACTGTCAAAAACATAAGTGCAGGGAATGTTGTACATTGTGCCTTTTGGGTTGTGCATACACGAAAGATAAACACCCATCTGGCTCGGTGTAAGCGGATAAAGCTCTCGTTTTTCACCTTTGTATGTATCAAGCAAGTTGATTAAATTACTCATAATATTCAACTCCGTTTGTTAAAGTTTAATTATTGTGCGGTTGAAACCAAGCGCCCTTGAATATTCAACCTTATCCGAAATTGCCTTTACAACCGTGAGAGGACTCATCTCAAATTCCTTATCGTCATTGAGCGGATCAAATTCATCACCGTTGTCACGAACGGAAATTATTGTTTCGTTTTTATCGGCAAAAATTCTGATGTCGATGTCTGCAAATTTCTTTTTGCCTTCCATTCTTTCGGCACAGCTTGCAGCCATTTCTTCAACGGCAACTGCAATCCTGTTTGCACGGCTTTCTTCAATTCCGTTTTTTGAAAGGAAAGAGGAGAGGTAGAGCGAAACGCCTGCCGCATTTTCTTTTGTTCCTTTGAACGAAAGGGCAAGAAGCTCGTTGTCCTCGGTTTCTTCAAGAAGGTAAAAGTTTTTATACTTTCCGCCCGATTTTCTCTTTTCGGCAAGGTCAATAAAATACACAACTACAAGTGTTCCCACCTGTGCAACCACGAGTGAATACCATACGCCCATGATGCCGAAAAATTTGCCGAGAATTAAAGCTGACGGAATGAGTATGACGATTCCGTTGATGATTGAAATTGCAGTAGAAATAGCTCTTTTCTGCGTTGCCATATAGTAGTAAAGCAACAAAAACGAGAATGAAAGTCCGGGGAATGACAATGCGTTGATTCTCATTGCCGGAACTGTGTTTGCAATGTCTGTGGGTGAAGTAATTCCGAAAAATTTAATTATCGGTTCAGGCTCGATACAGATGAAAAACATAATTACAACGCTTGAAACAGCAAGCACCCTTGCGGCTCTGCGGAATGCATAGCGCACACCGTCATAGTCCTTTTCACCAAGACAAACCCCGATAATCGGAATCATTGTCTGACTTGCACCTGTGATAAACATTGACATAAAAATTTGGCTTGACGAGCATACCGAATATGAAACCATACCCGCACTTCCGCCTATGCTCTGAATAATTGTGTTTAAAAACAGCATTTTAACTGTTATCAGCATTGTACCCAATGCTCCCGAAAGTCCGATTGTAACCATTTTTCCGAGAAACTTAAAGAACTGAACGGGATTTCTGAGAATTGAAAAGTCAAAGTGCAATGTGCTTTTCTTCATGATGAAGTGTGTTGACATCATCACAAACCCTACCGCATAGCCTGTTACGGTCGCAATTGACGAGCCTGCAATGCCCATTTTGAAAGCACCCATAAACAGGAAGTCAAGTCCGAGATTTACGGCATTTGCCACAATTACAATGTTTGATGCAAACGCAGGTCTTGCGTCTGCTCTTACAAAGTGAATTGAACACATGAGCAAAAGGTAAATCGGTGTGCCGATTATGAACGGAACATAGTATTGATACAACAGCGATTTAAGCTCTGAGTCCTTTGTAAGCAACGAGCTTATCGAGTCGGCAAGCGGCAGCTGAATTGCAATAAAAATTACGCTGAGTGCGATAAGTACGATAAATGTTGAAGTAAAAACACGGTTAGCCTGCTTTTCGTCACGCCTGCCCTTTGCAAATGAAATTATCGAGGACGCACCGAGTCCGAAAAGTATGGTAATCGAAAAATAAAACTGCGAAATAGGGGACATAAGGTTGATTGCCGCAAGTGAGTTTTGCCCCAGAAGATTGCCTGCAATAATTGAGTCCACAATCATCGCAATGTTTGTTGCCATAGCCGTCAGAACTGTAGGAAGAAAATATTCCGTGTATTTTTTGTTGACGGTAACGGCATTTCTGCCAAGTACGGTACTGCTCATTTTAACTCCTTATCCCTGCTTAATGTCAAGGTAGTCAGACATCCCCGTCATTGAGAACAGCTCCATAATTGTGTTGCTTACATTGACAATTTTAAGATTTCCGCCTTTGCTTTTTAGGTTTTTATAAAGTGCAAGAATAACCCTCAGTCCCGAGCTTGAAATGTACTCAAGGTCTTTAAGGTTGAGAGTTACGGTTTCAACCTCGTCAAAATCGATGCTCTTTGCCTCGTCATCAAGCTGCGGTGCTGTCATTGTGTCAAGACGGCCCTTGAGTGTGATAATAACATTCTGATTGCTTATAGCCTTATTGATTTCCATAGTTAGTTCCTCCGATAAATTTTATTCTTAATTTCAATCGTTCAACATTTCCATTATAGTGTCAATACCGTGACAAAATACTGACAATCGGATTATTATAACCTGATTTTGGAAACATTGTATTATTCGGTTTTGAATTTTGAGTGAAGAATAATTGATTTTTTAAATTAGAAATTTTTTGTGATTGTAAAAATATTTTTGCCGTTAGATCTTTCATAGGAAAGAGCGTCGGAAAGTTTCTTTGTCATGAAAATTCCCAGACCGCCGATGCTTCGTTCCTCAAGCGGAGCGTGAATGTTCGGCTCTGCAATTTCAAGCGGATTGAATTTTTTTCCGCTGTCAATGAATTTTACAACAATGCAGTCTGAAAATTTGCTAACTTCAATTTCAGCCTTGCCGACATTTTCACCGTAAGCATAGTTGCAGATATTTACAAACACTTCCTCGCAAATCAGTTCAAGCTCAAAAACAAGCTTACCGTCTGCATTTTCACCAAGCATTTTTGTCACAAATTCTATAACATTCGGCAGATTTTCCTTAACGGCATCAACGCAAACGATTGGCATAATTCTCACTCACTTTCAAAACACCTGTTTCAACATAATGTACAGTTTTATACAGGTACTTAAATATGAAAATTATACAACATTTTGAAGAAGAAATCTATAGAATTTGAAAAAATATTGCTAAATTGTGAAAATATTTTAATTAATTGCGTTTACCTCGCATTCTTTTGAAAAAACAACACCGTGCAAAACTGATTTTTGTTTTGCACGGTGTATGGTTATTTTGAGCATATGTAAACAAGTTTAAATTTTTACTTTTCTTAATGCTTTGTATTCTTCATTGCCGTACGGATTTATAATTACATATTTATCAATAAATCCGTCATTATCGTGATAAAAAATATAACGCTCGTAGCTTGTATCACAATCAGGCAATCCTAACTTTGCTTCAAGGGTTGGGTTATTTTCAATTGCGTTTTTAAGCATTCTTTTAATTACTTTGTAAGATTTAAAGTAGCTTATAATTTCGGTTTCTTTCAGACCTGATTCATCATAGCTGTATTTTTCAAGTTCGATTTCATCTATTTTTGTTCTTGTTGCCTTATTACTTGAAACCGACGCAGTCAGGAATGATTTTATTTGTTATCTGAATCATAAATACATTCTGATAATTCGATAATGGAATTATCATAGTTATCTATATCAATTCCTGTGACGAGGTTATCTTCGTAAATAAGTACTTCTGTTCTAACGGCTTTCCAATCTAACAACGAATTAACCGCAACAAGTCTGTTATCACTGTCAAAAAGATATTCCTTGTCAGGATTTGTGCGTTTTGTGATTCGTTTCAGAAGTTTGCCTCGCCTGCAACTGCCTATAATCAAATCGTCAACAGGACTCGGACAGTAGTATCCTCTGTATATTCCGTTTTCGTTGTTTGAATATTCTTTTCTGACGGCAGATTTTTCGGCAAGTTCACGCAGATTTTTTAATAAAGGTGTATAATAATCTACTTTTTCTGCAAGTCTATTTTTCTCGCTTAACATAAACTCGTTTAATTTAAGCTCTTTGTTTCTGCGTTCTTTAACCATTTCGATACACTCGGGTGTTTCATTTATTTCAAACATAATAAACCTCAATTTCGACAATCAGCAGGTTGTATATATCGTTTTTTACTCCGATATTTTTGTTATCTATATTATAAAACCTGAAAAAGCCAAAATCAATAATAGCCTAAAATTAGTTTCTAAATTTGGCATTACTAACAAAGAAAAGAGGTAAGTTTTGTTGCACTTTACCTTTTTGAAAAGCGGTTGTAAATTTGTGTAATATATTATTTACTTTTGCCGAGTTAAATATTATAATAAAAGGTATGCTTGCAAAATATATCTGCAATATTTTGTAAAAAATGAATTTAAAGTATGGAGTTAAAAATGGGTGGGAAAAATTTAATAAAATCTAACCGAAAGGTTATTCTTGAGGGAATGCGTGACGGTATTCCGATTGGACTCGGCTACCTTGCCGTTTCGTTTTCACTTGGCATTGCCGCAAAAACTGCGGGACTTAATGCGTTTCAAAGCTTTCTTGCAAGTCTTTTGTGCAACGCATCGGCAGGCGAATATTCGGGTTTTACCGTAATTGCGGCTGATTCGTCATATTTTGTAATTGCGCTTGCAACCCTTGTTGCCAACGCAAGATATCTTCTTATGAGCTGTGCGTTAAGTCAGCGTATTTCAAAGAATACCTCGATTATCCACAGGCTGTTGCTCGGATTTTTTGTTACAGACGAATTTTTCGGAATTTCAATTTCACGGTCGGGCAAGCTGAATCCTTTTTATACCTACGGCGCAATCCTCATAGGTTGCCCGTGTTGGGCATTCGGCAGTATGCTCGGCACAATTGCAGGCAATCTGTTGCCGCTTCGTATTGTCAGCGCACTAAGCGTTGCACTTTTCGGAATGTTCCTTGCAATCATCGTTCCGCCGTCAAGAAAGAACAAAACACTTCTCGGAATTGTACTTGTCAGCTTTGCGGCAAGTTTTGCATTTGCATATATTCCCGTCATCAATCAGATTGACGAGGGTACACGCACGATTATTCTTACAATCGTAATTTCGGCAGCGGCGGCATTGCTGTTCCCTGTCAAAGAAGAGGAGGAGAACGAAAATGTCGCATAATCCCTATATATACATACTTATTATGGCGGCTGTAACATTCGCAATCCGTGTTCTTCCGCTTACACTTGTTAAAAAGCAGTTTACAAACACATTTGTGCGTTCGTTTCTCTACTATGTGCCGTATGTAACGCTTTCGGTAATGACATTTCCGGCAATAATCAACGCAACTCACAGTCCGATTGCAGGCATAGCAGCCTTTGCGGCAGGTCTTGTGGCGGCATGGTTCAACGCAGGTCTTTTCAAGGTTTCATGCGTATGTTGTGCGGTTGTGTTCATTCTTGAATTTTTTGTGTGACATTTTTGATGCATAGCCTGTTGTTTAATTAGTTTGGAAAGTTTTGATTAACTGAAAGGATTTTTAAAATGAAGTTTTTGCATATTTCGGATTTGCATATTGGAAAATATGTGAACGGCTACAGAATGCTTGATGATCAACGCTATATGCTTGAGCGTATTGTTGAGATTATCAAAGAGAAAAATCCTGACGCTTTGCTGATTGCAGGAGATATTTATGACAAGTCTTTGCCGTCTGCCGAGGCAGTTGAATTGTTCGACAGCTTTATGACTGAAATTGCAGGACTTCACGGCAAAACAGGGTTGAAAACCTTTGTAATCAGCGGCAATCACGATTCGCCCGAAAGAATCGGTTATTTCAACAAGCTGATTGAACTCAACGGAATTTTTACCGACGGTGTGTTTGAAGGCATTGCAAGAAAAAATACTGTTGAATGTGACGGAGAAAAGGTTAATATTTTCTCGTTGCCGTTTATCCGTCCGTCATTTGTGCGTAAGGTATATCCCGAAGAATCGGCTAAAATTACCGACTATACAACTGCTGTCAGGGTTGTGCTTGAACATTCCGAAATCAATGCCGATGAAACCAATATTTTGATTGCTCACCAGTTTGTAACGGGCAGTGAAACCTCGGGTTCGGAGTCAAGCCTCGGTACGCTTGATAATGTTGAGCCGTATGTTTTTGAACCGTTCGATTATGTTGCACTCGGTCATATTCACGGCAAGCAGATTATGGGCAAAAACAAAAATATTGCCTATTGCGGTTCACCGATAAAATATTCAAAAACTGAATGTCGCAACAAAAAATGTGTGATTTTCGGCGAGCTTTCAAACGGAAAATTAAATCTTGAAGAAATTCCCATACAGCCGTTGCATGATATGAGAATCATAAAAGGAACTCTGCGTGAACTCGCAGAAAATCCGATATCCGACACATATGACGACAAAACCAATGACTATGTTTTTGCCGAGCTTACGGACGAAAACCCTGTTACCAATGCATTTTCAACGCTTGAAAATATCTATCCCAACATTATGGGACTTGAATATGTCAACAGAAAAAAGAGCATTGAAATGACTCCCGAAATGTACGGTAAAACAGAGGGCAAGAGCAATATTGAACTTTTTTCGGATTTCTATAAAATGCAGAACGGAAAAGAGATTAAACCCGAATCCGTAAAAATTATTGAGAGAATTTTCAAAGAAATCGGAGGTGTAAACGATGAAACCGATTAAACTGAAAATGAGCGCTTTCGGACCGTATGCCGATGTTGAAACGGTCGATTTTTCGGCATTTGACGGCAAAGGGCTTTTCCTCATAACAGGCACAACGGGCGCAGGAAAGACAACAATTTTCGACGCAATCTGCTTTGCACTTTTCGGTGAAACAAGCGGTTCTTCACGAAACGGCGAAATGCTCCGCAGTAACTTTGCAAAGCCGCTCACACGCACCTATGTTGAGCTTGACTTTGAACACAGGGGAAAGAAGTACCGCATCATTAGAACCACCTCGAATGAGGTCGCAAAAAAGCGCGGAACAGGCAGTAAAATTGAGGGTGCGTCAGCAGAACTTACGGGTGATGACATTACAACTTCGCTCACAAAAACGGGCGAGGTCAATAATAAAATCAGCGAAATTATCGGCTTGAAATGTGATGAGTACCGCCAGATTGCAATGCTTGCACAGGGCGAATTCAAAAAGTTCATTGAGTCGGGAAGTGAAAAGCGAAGCGAGATTTTTCGCAAAATTTTTCACACGGACATCTACAAAGAATTTCAGGATAAATTGAAAACAGAGTCAGCCGAAAAGCTTGAAGAAAAGAAAAAAGTCTGCGAACTTATCAAGTCAAAAACCGTTGCCGTTGAAATTCCCGATGATGACAGCTTTGCCGAAATCAGCGAAAAAATCAGCCTTTATACCGACAGAACAGACCTTACGGTAATTGATATTGAGCAATTTCTTTTGCACCTATCGGTACTTTCCGAGATGCAGAAAAAGGACAATGCAGAAATTGAAAAAAAGCGAAAAGAGCTTGAAAAGGCAATTCTTGAGGAAGAAAAGAAAAAGGCTCTTGCAGTTGAAATCAATAATAAATTCGATACTCTTGATGTCGAAAAGCTCCGCCTAGAACAGCTTTTGCAGAGCAAACCGCATTACGATGAAATGCTCAAAAAAGCTGAGAATGACGAAAAAATACTGCACTCCGTAAAGCCAAAATATGACAGCTTTGCCGAGTCACGGAAAAGATATGATTCGGCACTCAAAAACTGTAAAAATGCGGAAATAAACAGAAAATCCGCCGAAGAAAATTTGAAATTAAAACAGAATGTTTTTGGCGAGAAAAAGTCGCTTGAGGGCAAAATCGCAACGCTAAACGAGGAATCGGGAAAACTTCGTGCAAAGGAAGATACTTACAGAAAATATTTTAACCTTACGGCAAATTTGAATGTATATGAATCAGTTTTGCAAAATTCCGAAAAGGAAATTTCAGACAACAGAAAATCTTGTTCGGATACGGAAAATCTAAAGACAAAAGCGGAAAAATTTATCTCAGAAAACAGCGACACAGAGCAGAAAATTTTTGACGCCAAGAGCAAAATAACCGCATTGAAAGACAAATCAGGCAAGGCTGAAAGGCTTTCTGCCGAATATGAAAATCTCGCAAAAATCAATGCAAGGTTGACTAATGCAAAAGCAGAATGTGCCGACCTTGCAAAGTCGGCAACGGCACTCAACAACGAGTACAACACTAAGCACAATATCTATATAATGAATATGGCAGGCGTGCTTGCCGACACACTCGAAGATGAAAAGCCGTGTCCCGTCTGCGGTTCATTGCATCATCCGAATCCGGCAAAACACAGCGAAAATGCCCCCGACAAGGATACGCTCAATGCTTTGAAGGCAAGGTGTGAAGTTGCTGAAAATGCCGTTCATAAAAAGTCAAATGAGGTCACAAGGCTTGAAACGGAATCAGAATCCGCAAAAACAAATGTTACGGAATTTGCGAATGCACTTGAGGTTGATGTCGAAACACTTTCAGCCGAAATGATTTCACAGCTTTTGTCGGAACAAAAGAAGCTATTAAAAGCGCTTGAAAACGAAGCTTCTGACCTTGAAAAAGTCAGAGAACAGCGTGAGGTCTGCAAGGCTGAAATCTCAAGGTTTGATGAAAAGCTTAAAAAGCTTGACCTTGTTCATACAGAATTAATCCGCAAAAATGCTGACGCAAAGAGCAAATATAATTCTGCAAAAGAAGAAACCGAGAGCCTTAAAGCGGAGATAAAATACTCATCGGTTGAAGAACTTTTGAATGCGGCAAAGGCTTGTGCAGACAAGGCAGAGCAGATTAAGTCTGAAATCGACCTTGCGCAAAGCGAGCTTTCAAAGGCAAAGTCAGATTTTGACAGCAAGGTTTCTGTTGAAAACGAAACTGCAAAACAGCTGAAAAGTTTTGAATCTGAACTTGAAAACAAAAAATCGGAGCTTGATATTGTTCTTTCAGAGAATAATATCTTGGAATGTCCCGATTTTAATTTGTTGACCGAAGATTCTATAAAAGAATTAAAACGAGAGGCAGAAACCTTTACCGATTCTTTGAAAAAATCACGGGCAACGGTTGAAGCCTGTGAAAAATCAGTTGAAGGAAAGCAAAGGGAAGATGTCCTTAAAATCAATGAACTGATTGATATCTATACTTCTGAAAAGGAAAAATGGGACAATCTTTATACCGCAGGCGACAGAAGTCTGCACAATAATCAAAACATTTACAACAGCGTTGAAAAGCTGAAAAATGACTTTGAGGAAAAGCTCAGAATAGCAGATGTTTACGAAAATCTCAAGAAAACCGCCAACGGTGAAATTGTTTCCGATAACAGCAAAATCACCTTTGAACGCTACATTATGGGTTCGTATTTTGAACAGGTTTTGTACTATGCTAATCTGCGTTTTTCAAAAATGACTGGCGGTCGCTATGAAATTGTCCGTGGTGAAAGCCGTGACAAGCGAATCAGCGCAGGACTTGAAATCAGCGTTCGTGATAATTTTAACAACAAGGAAAGGGATATTTCATCTCTTTCGGGCGGAGAATCTTTTCAGGCGTCACTTGCGCTTGCACTCGGACTTTCCGACATTATTCAGCAGAGAAACGGCGGAATCAGACTTGATTCAATCTTTATTGACGAGGGATTCGGTTCTCTTGACAATGACAGCCTTGCATCTGCAATTGAAACGCTTAATGACCTTACAGGCAACGGCAACCGCCTTGTGGGTATCATTTCCCACATAAGCGAGCTGAAAAACAGCATAGGCAACAAAATCGAGGTTGTCGGCACAAAGTCGGGCAGTTCAATAAAAATTATTACAGATTAACATATCACATCATATTATGCAGCGGAGCAGAGATTTTCTGTTCCGCTATTGTATTTTAAAATTTGTTGTGCTACAATGTAGTTAGCAAAGACTAACTACAAGGAGGTCAATATGCTTTTAAACGGACTGATTATAATTTTAATACCATTTCTCGGAACATCGCTCGGCTCAGCCGTTGTACTTTTTTCAAAAGGAGAGCTCAATCAAAAGCTGCAAAAATTTCTGCTCGGATTTGCATCGGGAGTAATGATTGCGGCATCAATATGGTCGTTGTTGATTCCGTCAATTGAAATGGCAGAAAGTCAGAACATAGTTGCGTGGATTCCAGCGACAGTCGGATTTTTGCTCGGAATTGGATTTTTGCTTTTGCTCGACAGCGTTATACCGCATATGCACCTTGACAGCGACAATCCCGAGGGCGTTCGTTCAAGCCTTTCAAAGAACACTATGCTCGTTCTTGCCGTTACCTTGCACAATATCCCGGAGGGAATGGCGGTGGGTGTAACATTTGTCGGAGCAATTTCGGATAATACGGGAATAACCGTTGCAGGCGCATTGGCTCTTGCGGTAGGTATTGCAATACAGAATTTTCCCGAGGGGGCAATAATTTCACTTCCGCTCCATGCAGGCGGAGCGTCACGCAAAAAGTCATGCTTTCTCGGAATTATGTCGGGAGTTGTAGAGCCTATCGGTGCTGTACTTACGGTGATTTTTGCAGGAATAGCAGTCCCGTTGTTGCCGTATCTTCTCTCATTTGCCGCAGGAGCAATGATATATGTTGTAACCGAAGAGCTTATTCCGGAATCACAAAACGGCAAACATTCCAACATCGGAACAATCGGTGTTGCAATAGGATTTACGCTGATGATGGTTCTTGATGTTGCTCTCGGATAAATTTTTTTATAAAATCGGAAAATTTCACTCTGCAAATTCTTGACAAATTTGTCATATATTATATAATTAATGGTAAAGTTGTTGTGTAAAACAACTTAAATATATGTACATTTGTGCATATGAGCGTTAAAGGAGGACTTTATATGTTGAAAGTATTCAAGAACGAAAAATTATGGTGTGCAGTTGCAGGTGCAGCAGCAGTAATCGTAGGCAAAAAGATACTTAAAGCAGATAAAACCCGCAGTCTTGCAGTTACAGGTCTTGCAAAGGGTATGAAGCTTCAGAAAGATGCAAAGGCAGCTTTCCAGAATATGAAGGATGAAGCTTCGGATATCTGCTATGATGCTAAAACAGAGGCAGGTATTCACGAAGATTCTGCCGCTGAAGAAGTGACAGAATAATGAAATTTAAAATTGTCTATGACAAGCCGCAGAGAATTCGTTTTCGCTGCGGCGCATATGCATTTGATAAGGAGTATGAGGGGGCAATCTATAATCTTGTGACCGCATCTCCTTATGTGAATTCGGCACAGGTAAGTTCTGCAAACGGCGGTATTCTTGTCAATTACACAAAGGGCAGCAGAAGTAAAATTATTGACCTTGTAAGAGCAATTAATGTAAAAACTCTTAAAAAGAATGAACCGAGTGCAGAATTTGGAATTCAGAAGATTGACAGCGATTTTCATGACAATCTTTTCACTCTTGTTGCAAAGCACTATCTTTCAAAGATGTTCCTTCCTGCTCCGATAAGAACGGCAATCACTCTTTACAGAAGTGCAAAATATATTAAAAAGGCTCTCAAAACTCTTTGGAACGGTAAACTTACCGTAGATGTGCTTGACGGTGCATCTGTTGTGGCATGCTTGTGTCAACGCAAGTTCAAAACAGCCGCAACGGTTATGTTTATGCTCAGAATATCGGGCTTGCTTGAAGAATATACTCACGCAAGGACAAAGGCGGTTCTCACAGACAGCCTTGCAATCAAGACCGACAGGGTATGGCTTGTTACCGATGACGGTGATGTTCTCATTCCGATTGAGGATCTGCGTGTCGGCGACAAAATCCGTGTTCAGACAGGCAAGGTTATTCCTGTTGACGGTGTTGTTGCAGACGGTGAGGCAACCGTAAACGAGTCGTCAATGACAGGCGAGCCGTTGCCTGTATTAAAGCGTGAGGGAATTTCCGTTTATGCAGGTACGGTAATCGAAGAGGGCAGTATTGTTGTAACAGTCCGTCAGCTTGCGTCAAATACTAAAATCAGCAAGATTATTGAGCTTATCGGCAATTCTGAGGAACTCAAGGCAGGTGTTCAGAGCCGTGCCGAAGCTCTTGCCGACAGAATTGTTCCGTTCAGCTTTATCGGATTTTTCGCAACTCTTATCTTCACAAAAAACATCACAAGGGCAGTTTCACTTCTTATGGTTGACTACTCCTGTGCAATCAAGCTGTCAACCCCTATTGCCGTAATTTCGGCTGTCAAAGAGGCGGCTGACAACGATATTACAATCAAGGGCGGAAAGTATCTTGAGGCTTTTGCGAATGCTGACACAATCGTGTTCGATAAGACAGGTACTCTCACAAACGCAGAGCCTGTTCTTGAAAAGGTTGTTGCATTCGGCGATTATACCGAGGACGAGGTTCTCAGAATCTCAGCCTGTCTTGAAGAGCATTTTCCGCACAGCGTAGCAAATGCCGTTGTAATCGGTGCTGAAAAACGAGGAATTTCTCACTCCGAGGAGCATACCGAGGTTGAGTATGTTGTTGCCCACGGTATTGCAACAACACTTCACGGTAAGCGTGCAATAATCGGCAGTAAGCATTTTGTTGTTGAGGACGAAAATGTTACCGTTACAAAGGAACAGCAGAATATTATTGACGAAAAATCCGGCTCATGTTCCGTGCTTTACCTTGCAATCGGCGGTGAACTTTCGGGTGCATTGTGCATCAGCGATCCGCCTAGAAAAGAAGCAAAACAGGCAATTGATATGCTCAAAAAACAGGGCATAAAGAATGTTGTTATGCTCACGGGCGACAGCTACAGAGCCGCAAAGGCGACTGCCGCAATGCTCGGAATTACCGACTACAAGTGTCAGGTTCTCCCCGAGGACAAGCACAGATATGTTGAAGAAATGAAGCAGAACGGTCAGAAGGTAATTATGGTCGGTGACGGTATCAACGATACTCCGGCACTTGCCGCCGCAAATGTTTCGGTTGCAATGAACGATGCGTCCGACATTGCCCGTGAAACTGCGGATATTACCATAAAAGGCTCTGATTTGCGTGCGCTTGTGCGTGTTCGCAAGTTGAGCAAAGACCTTATGAAACGAATCAACAAAAACTATCGTTTCATAATTGCTTTCAATTCGGCACTTTTGCTTTCAGGCTTTATGGGCGTTATTCAGCCGTCGGTTTCGGCATTTTTGCATAATGCGTCAACTATGATGATTTGTGCAAAGAGTATGACTCCGCTGACAAAGAAAATGATAAAGGCAAAGCTTTGTCGCTCCCCGAAAAAGCAGAGCAGTAATTTTAGTGGATATTTATAAGTGAATATTTCAAAAAATAACCGCTGTCAGGTTTAATCCCGACAGCGGTTTTGTGCTTGATTAAGCGGATTTTTTCACTTTTATATACGCATAGATGTAGGCAACGGCAATGCTTATCAGAAGAATTGCAACCATAATAATTGTTGAATTGATTCCCTTTATGAATGAGCTTTCAATGATTGTCAAAACTCCGGTAACTACAAAGGCAATTCCGCCGGCTCGGTTTGATTCATACCACGCCAAGTCACTGCTTTGAGTCCATGATGTTTTTACTCCGATAAACGAATTTCGTTTTGTTTTCGGAAGAAAGTTGCCTGCAATAATCAACATTAAACCCATAACCGTATTTATAATGAACGGCACATTATCTGTAAAAGTTGTGCTGTCTGGCTTTAAAATTGCCAGAATAAGAAACATCAATTGAAGAATATTGAAAGCCGCAATGATTGATGTCACAAGTATCGCAGTGATTTTTACATTGTTATTTATCTTTTCAACGCTGTTTGTGCTGTATTTAGTATATATCTTGGTATACACCATGTAAAATGCATACATAAACAGAATGATTGCAGGGAGAATGAAGTTTTCGTATTTTGAACCATAACGGTCAACAGCACCGCTTGCGTTGTAGTGCATGGGAACGGTGTCATTCATAAAGAATAAAAATACGGAAGTAAGCAAAGTGGGCAATATGGAAAGTGCAAGCATAATTTTATTCAGCTTTTTCATAAAATCAACTCCTAAAATTGTTTAAGCCACATTATGAGTTCGTCAAAAAGGGTTGTGTTAAGCTCATAATAAACATAATTTTTTCTTTTGCTTCAATCACCAGGTCGTTTTTCTTCAACAGATTGAGGTGATATGAAAGCGATGCAGGTGAAATTCCAAGTTTTTCGGCAATGTCGCCTGCAATCATTTTCTTGCCTTTCAGCATTGTCAGAATATTTCTTCTTATCGGATCTGAAAGTGCTTTAAGTGTACCGTTCAGTGACAAGCAGATACCTCCTCACAAACTCCTATTACATCTATTTAAAAAATATTTTAAATAGCTTGTAGCTTTATTATAGCCTGATTTACCGAAAAGTCAAGAACTATTTAAAAATATTTTTAAATAGTTCTTAAATATCTCTGACGAATATTGCAGAAAAATAAAAAAATTCTCTTGATTTCTTTGTTGAGTGGTATATAATAATACTCAGTTAGCAGAGGCTAACTCTTTTGAATAAATCATGTGGACTTCCCTTGCGGGTACCGAAAGCCTTTACTCGGGAGGATGTGCTTACCTCCCGAGAGGGTTGTCTGCAAGAAAAAAGTTAGGAGAATTATAATGACTTATTTGGAAATTGAAAAAGTAGTCGGCAGAGAAATTCTTGACTCCCGTGGCAATCCGACAGTTGAGGCAGAGGTAACACTCGTTGACGGTACTGTTGCAAGGGGTACTGCCCCAAGCGGTGCGTCAACAGGCGAATTTGAGGCACTTGAACTCCGTGACGGCGACAAGTCAAGATATCTCGGCAAGGGTGTTTCAAAAGCAGTTGAAAATATTAACACAGTAATTAATGATACAGTTGCCGGTATGGATGCGTCAGACATTTATGCAGTTGACAAGGCTATGATTGAGGCTGACGGCACAAAGGACAAGTCAAAGCTTGGCGCTAACGCAATTCTTGCCGTTTCAATTGCAACAGCAAGAGCAGCCGCAACAGCACTCGATATTCCGCTTTACAGATTCCTCGGCGGTATCTCGGGCAACAGACTCCCTGTTCCTATGATGAACATCCTCAACGGCGGTGCTCATGCCGCAAACACAGTTGATGTTCAGGAATTTATGATTATGCCTGTAGGCGCACCGTCATTCAAGGAATGTCTGCGCTGGTGTGCAGAAGTTTTTCACGCACTTGCTTCCCTCCTCAAATCAAAGGGACTTACAACATCAGTAGGTGACGAAGGCGGTTTTGCTCCGAACCTTGCAAGTGATGAGGAGGCTATTCAGTATATTCTTGAGGCTGTTAAGAATGCCGGCTATGAGCCGGGCAAGGACTTTATGATCGCTATGGACGCCGCATCATCGGAATGGAAGGGCGAGAAGAAGGGCGAATATGTTCTTCCGAAGGCCGGCACAAAGTTCACATCGGCAGAACTTATTGAGCATTGGAAAAAGCTTGTTGAAAAGTACCCAATTATCTCAATCGAAGACGCTCTTGACGAGGAGGACTGGGAAGGCTGGCAGCAGCTTACAAAGGAACTCGGTGACAAGGTTCAGCTTGTCGGCGATGACCTTTTTGTTACAAACACAGAAAGACTTGCAAAGGGTATCAAGCTTGGCTGCGGTAACTCAATTCTTATCAAGCTTAACCAGATTGGTTCGGTTTCTGAAACTCTTGAGGCTATCAAAATGGCTCACAAAGCCGGTTACACAGCAATTTCTTCACATCGTAGCGGTGAAACGGCAGATACAACAATTGCCGACCTCGCAGTTGCTCTTAACACTTGCCAGATTAAGACAGGTGCTCCGAGCCGTTCAGAGCGTGTTGCGAAGTACAATCAGCTTCTCAGAATTGAAGAACTCCTCGGTGACAGCGCAGTTTATCCCGGTATGAACGCTTTCAATGTTAAAAAAGACTGATTAATAAGACAGTTTGTTTTCATAAATATTTTCTCTAATGTTACAGGGCAGAGTCGTTTTTACGGCTCTGTTTTGTTTTTGCTGAAAACTCAAAATAACAAAATATTGACAATTTGCAAATTTTCATCAAAACGGATGTATTCTTAAAACAGTCAATAATAATCGGATAATGTGAAATACTTATTATTTGGTTATAAAATTATGCTGTAATAAAATAGGACAAAATCAATACTGTGCATTGTGTAAAGTTTTTTCAAAACAAAAGCGTCTTTATTTCGTCATTCCTATACATTTACATTCACAAATCGCTGTGCTATAATCAAGTGCAGAAGTGCCGCACCGCTTAGCGATGCGGTACTTCTTAGGATTTCAGTCTAATGACTGAAACCCTAAGAAGCTATCGCCCCTTTGCACAGATTGCAGAAATGCCGTATCGTCAGGCAAAGCATAGCGTTGCTCTGGACTTATACTTAAACGAAAAAGATATTAAAAACATAAAAATTTTTGATAAGAAGTGTGAATGTTATGAATGGTTCAAAATCTGTTAGAAATCTGACTCAGGGAAAAATTTCAAGTCAGATTTTATTTTTTGCAATTCCCGTAATAATCGGCAACCTTTTGCAGGAGCTTTACAATGTTGTCGATACGCTGATTGTCGGTCAAACGCTCGGTGAAATCAAGCTTGCGGCGGTCGGTTCAACGAGTTCGCTCAACTTTTTTGCACTCGGATTTTTCATAGGACTTTCCGCCGGCTGTTCGGTAATCACTTCACAGCATTTCGGTGCAAACGATATGGAACGGGTGAAAAAGAGCGTTGCCGCCCACATAATAATTGGTGTTGTGTCGGCTGTTGTGCTTACTGTTTCGTTTGTACTTCTTGTTAATCCGCTGCTTACAATGCTCGGAACAACCTCGGATACATTCGAGTATGCAAGCAGATATCTTACAATAATTTACCTCGGAATCCCCGCAACAATGCTCTACAACCTTACGGCATCACTTCTGCGTTCGGTTGGTGACAGCAAAACTCCGCTTTATCTGTTGCTCTTTTCATCCGTAATGAATGTGGGACTTGACCTGTTATTTATCATAGTGTTCAGATGGGATGTTTCGGGTGCGGCAATTGCAACGGTAATCTCTCAGCTTGTGTCGGCAGTTCTCTGTTGCGTGTACATTTTTTTCAAGGTGAAAATGCTCTTGCCGAACAGAAACAGCTTTAAAAATTTGACTTCAACTGTACGGGATGAGCTAAAAGTCGGTTTTCCGATGGGACTTCAAAACTCAGTAATTTCAATCGGAATGATGGTTTTGCAGTATTTCGTAAATCAGTTCGGTTCATATGCCGTTGCCGCCTACACAATCGGAAACCGTGTTCAGCTCCTCATCCAGAATCCGATGAACTCAATGAGTACGGTTATCGCAACATTTGCAGGTCAGAACGAGGGCGCAGGAAGATATGACAGAATCAAAAAAGGTGTCAATTTCTGCCTGTTAATTTGCATTGTATATTCAATTGTAATAGGTGCGGTTTCAATGATTTTTGCTCAGCCGATAACAGGAATCTTTACAAGCGGAAGCTCACAGCAGACTATTGATTATTCCGTTCAGTTTATCTTCTGGAACTGCCCGTTTGAGTGGTCGCTTGCAATGCTGTTTATATACCGTGGAACAATTCAGGGGCTTAAAAACGGCATTGTGCCTATGATTGGTTCGCTTATCGAAGTTGTTATGCGAATTATGGCGCCTGTCATTTTCAGTTCTGTAATAGGTTACGCATCAATCTGTGTTGCCGGCCCTGCCGCATGGACAGGAAGTATGCTCCTTATGATTGCGGTTTATTATGTTAAAATAAGAAAACTTTCAAAGACGAAAACTGTTGTGGCAAATTAATCCTTTATGTGGTACAATATTCCCTGTGATTATAGTAACGAAAGGGATTTTTATGATTTGCTTTAAAAAAGTCACAAAACAACTTGATGATTATAAATCTGTAAAAGAATTATACTTTTCCGCATTTCCTGCCGTTGAGAGAGTACCGTTTTGGCTTTTGATGAAAAAATCAAAGAATGAGGGTGCAGATTTCTACGCAATTTATGATGAAGAAAAGTGGATTGGACTTATCTATGCAATCACGGACGGCGAAGTTGTCTATGTGTACTACTATGCAATTTCCGAAAAGGAGAGGGGACACGGAATCGGAGTCGCCGTGCTTGATGAATTTAAAAATTTGTATAAGGACAAAAGAATTTTTCTTGCAATTGAACAGCTTGAAGAAGAAAATGCCCCCAATCAAAAACAGCGAATGAGCCGTTATAAATTCTATCAGCGTTGCGGATTTTTAAGGCTGAATGCAAAGATTGTTGAGGCGAAAATAACATTTGATGTTATGGCATACGGCGGTGAAGTCAATCCCGAAAGCTATAACAAAATGATGAAAAAATATCTCGGCAAAATTATGTCGCACTTCATCAAAACAGAAATGAAGGGCAGCGGAAAATATTTTGAATAATAAAAACACCGACAGGTCAGCTTTTAGCTTAATCTGTCGGTGTTTTTTATAAGATATATTATTTTGTACAGCGGTTGCCGGATGTTATGGATTTGCGGGCGTTGATTTTATTGCCGACAAATTCGAAGAGTTTAAGTCTTAAAAGCTCAATTACGCAACAGCCTGCGAATATGAGGAGGACTGTTATAATTACAATCGGAATGTAAATCAGGGTGTCATAGAGGTGCTTATTGCCGAAGTTTGCAACATTCCACAGACAATCACGAACATACGGATTTTCGTGGATTGCATATATACCGAGCGTTGTGCCGGCTACTGTATTGACAAATTTTGAGCTGAAATTGAAATCTCTGAAAAAGAGAACCAACATCGCCGATTCGGCGAGGACGATCGGGTTGTTGAACATACCGAATGCCGGATTGTATTGTGGAAAAATAGCTGCCAATACAAAATCTAATACGCAAAGACCGACGAAAATGCCGAGATAGCGGAAATTCGGTTTTCTTTTCTCAAGCGGTTTCTGCTTTACAAACAACCTCAGATAACCGCCGATTATGTACATCAAAAGGAATCCGCCAAGACTTTTGCCCATATAAGGATCAAGTATTTTGTTGATGCTGATAACATTGTTTATTCCGTTAATTGTTGCAAGCGTTGACCATAGGCTTACTGCCACAAAAACAATTCCCATAAAGTAGAGGTAATGTTTTTTAGAAAGTGACGCAAGCATTTTGTTGAGAAATGGGCTGAGCAGAAGAATAATCAAATAATTGCTCAGAAAATACCAAGTTCGTGACATTAGCGGAGTGAACGCCTTTATAACTGAATTTATATTTATGAGCGACGGATCGCTTATGAAGAAAATTATCGAAAGCATAATCGAGTAAAATATCATTGCACCGTAGATTTTTCCGCCACGCCGTATGGTCTTTTTTATATCAAAATGCGAGGTTATCATGAAGTAGCCGCTTATCATAATAAACACATCAACAGGGGTTCTGCAGAATGACCATACAAATGTCACCAATATACTGTCAATATCGCCTGCGGCCTTTGATGCGTCATGAAGTAATCCGTAAGTATACGCATGCAAAAAAATTATCTGTATCATTGCAATAATTCGCAGTAACTCAATACCGGACTGTCGTTTGATTTTGCTCATTTTTAAACCCTCCGTAAACGGAAATCCCAAAAAGTACGGGATTTGTGTCTGTCAATTTCTGACAGGAACTTCGTTTTCTTAACAATTTTCGTAAAATTTGCAACATTGCTACAAGTACCAATTATACCATAATTTGCCTGTTATAACAATTTATGCGGTGTAGTATTTCAAGAGAAAAACAAGTAATTTTTAAACAATATATACAAAATTTGTACATATGTACAAAAAACAATAAAAGTATATTGAGTTTGAGGAGTACTGGCAAAACAAAAACGGTCAGCAAAAAAACTGACCGCTTAAATATTATTTTAATTTGTCTTTGTTAACCTGTTGCTGATACTTGATGATTTCGTTGTAAATTCTTTCACAGTTGTTGTGATCGTCAAACTGATAGAAATCTTCAACTCTTTCAACATACTTTGGCTTCATTTTACAGCCGTTTTCCATATACTCGCAGAGCAGGTCAACAAGCTGGTCGCTTTCGGTACAAATTTCTCCGAATCCCATTGTATCATAGAAGAATCCGCCGTCATCATAGTGCGCAGGAAGCTGTGACGGATGAAAATATACAAGCGGTTTTTTCATATAAGCAAAGTCAAACTGAACGCCCGAATAGTCTGTTACCATAAGGCTTGACTCCTGAAAAGCTGTTTCGTAGTTGAAATCGCCAACCGATGAAACAACCTCAACATACGGATCGGGGATAAAGTCGTTAACCTGTGAGCTTAAAATCGGATGAAGAACATACTTAATCTTGTAGCCTGTACGCTTTGCCGTATCAATCAACTTTTTATTATTGATAAGGTCGTTGTAGATTTTATAATAGGTTGTGTGCTTGAATTCTGGATTGTAAGCTCTCTGTTCACCCTCGCTTGTTGTAACAGGCATTGCATTGTACATACGCCAGGTGGGTGAAAGCAGAATCTGCTTTTTATCGTTATTGATAAGTCCGTCATATCTGCCGATGCCTGTCATTTTGAGAATGTCAAAATCCTGATAGTTGTAAACATGGTTGCTCAGATTTTTGTACTCATACTTTGACGCAAGGAAGTACATCTGTGTGTTGTCAACAATTCTCTGCTGAGCCATTGCACACTTCTGAACCGAAAGTCCGTGCTGTAAGCACATTGAAGGGAAGTTGCACAAACCTCTGATGAATCTTGAACGATCCATACTGTAGCCGTTGAACGGGAATACATTTGAGTTTGTAATGAGCGCAATATCGGTATTGAGAAACAGCATTTTGTGCTTGAATGAACGGTTCTTGACAGGCTTGAGTCCGTCAGCCTTTAGTCGCTTGTAATCGGAAGTGTTTTTGTCAATGATATAGTATCTTGAAATGCCGTCCTTTTTGTCTGCACAATATCTGTAAAGATATTCACAGCTGTCACCGCCCTTGTACAGTTTATCGTACATGAGCCAGATTTTCTTGTTCTTGAAAAAAGGTCTTGTAAGCCAATACTGAATTCTTGTAATGAAGCTGCGTTTACTTTCCTTGAAAACATAGGGGAGGAATTTGAGTTCTCTCTTGAATGTATCCATAGCAGATGCGTGGCAGATTACAATTGTTCTTGATTTGTCAATATAGGCAACATACTTGTTGAATCTCCAGTAGGAGTTCTTTGGCTTGATTGTAAACTTAGACCAATGGTGCAGGAATGAAAGCTTGAGCGGAATAATTGAATCCTTGTATCTTGCAAAGAATGCAACCGTCTGCTGAGGATTTTCGGGATCAAGCTCAAGCTCAAGGTGGAAGGTGAATTTCTTGTACGCACTGATGCCGAAATATTTTGTCAGAGAATAACGGTCTGTGTTTGTAAGAACCTGTCTTTTGTCGCCAAACTGAACATAAAGCTCAAAATCTTCAAGGTCAAAAACCTGTCTGAACGAGCCGTCAATAACAAGCTTGCCGTCACGGTAGTCCATAACATGCATACCGACTCTCTGGTCTGTAAGCTTAGAAATATAGACATTGTTGCAGTTGAGGTAAACTTCTTTTTTGCCCTCGGAATATTCAAAAGGCATATCCTTGAAAACACAATTGTGCTTTATCATATAGAACATCTCGGCGGCTTCCTCGCTGTAGCCGAGAGAAACATACTTGTCTTTGTTAAGAACAAAACCGTCATTTGCAAACTTAAAACATTCTCTTGCTGTTTCAAAGAAAACCGCAAGCTCTTCATCGTTCATATTACGCTTGTTGCGGTTGTTCATATTTGCAAGGAACTTTGTTGTAATATTGAAAACAATATAGAACTGAATAAACAGCGGAATATTTCCGTCCCTGTCCTTGCTGTCATTGATGAGAGGCTTTAAGAAGTTGTTAAGCGAATCTGTGTACCAGTCCTTGTAGTTTGTGGGAACATAGTACATAAAGTCATCGCTTACAGGCATAAAGTAGTCAAATTCAATCTCATCAAGATATACATACTCCGGATAATCAAGCTGAATTCTGAGTGCAAAATCGTCTGCACTTTCGTACTTGAGCTTGTTGTTCATTTTGTATGATTTGAAAATTTCAGCTCTGTAAAAAGTACCCGTAAGCTCAAGATTGATGAGGTTGGGATTATCAAAAAGGCTGACAACGCTTGATTCAATCTGACCTTTGTTAAGTCTAAATTCCTTTTTCTCTCTAAAAACAGGGTTTACGCAAAATCTGTGACCGGCAACAAAAGGAATTTTTTCATTTTTGTCGAACACCTTAATGCAGCTTTCAAAATAGTTATCGCTGAAAGTGTCGCCGCAATTGCACACCATGATATATTTGCCTGTTGCTTTTGACGCAGCAAGGTTGCAGGCATCGGCAAAGCTTTTAACCGACTTTGCATAAATCACCTTGCACATTGACATACTGCCACTTGCAATTTTGCTTGAAGTTTTGTCTGTTGCGTCAACAATAAGCACTTCAATGTTCTCTTGATTAATATTCTTTTGCTCGGATATTGATGACAGAGTATCTATTAATTTGTTATTGCTCTCAAGAAAGGGGACAATAACAGAAACAATTATACCGCTCATAGTACCTCCAGAAAAAAATTATCTCATTAGATTATACCACAGTTAGTGAAAAATGCAAACTTTTCTTTGATATTGTATGTCGCAAATTTGCGGAAAACAAGGTAATATGTTGAAATTTTAATAAGCAGTAATAAAAAAACAGGCGACAGTCCGAAAACTGCCACCCGTCAATTGTAATAAAATTAAAAGCTGTCGTCATAAACGGCACGGCAACCGCCGATGAATTTAGGACGGGTTCTTGCGGCAAGCAGAATTGCTTGTCCGATATGGTCAATGCCGAGTCTTACGGGTACGGCAACTCTTTTAAGGTGCATACCTATAAGTGTTCCGCCGATGTCAAGACCTGCGTCAGCCTTGATTTCTTCAAGCGCAACGGGATCTTTGAATGTTTTGTATGCTGTTGTGGCAAAAGAACCGCCTGCCTTTGGCTGTGGAACAACATTCACGATTTCAGCGTTCGGAACAGCCTCTCGCTCAACGATGATTGCACGATTGAGGTGTTCACAGCATTGTGCGGCAAGGTAAATCTTTCTTTCGCAAAGCACTTCGTATATACCCTTGAAAACAGCCTGAGCGGTTTCAAGACTTGAATTGTGTCCGATAGTTCCGCCTGCAACCTCGCTTGAAGAACAGCCGATTACAACAATACTGCCCTCTTTAAGCTTGGCAACATCGCAAAGCTCATTACAAGCCTGTTTTGCCTGAGCATAAATTTCTTCATACATATATGTCAACTCCTTGGTTATGTAAATTTTATTCTGATTATATTATACCATTCTTTTTGCAAAGTACAAGTTTTTAATGCAAATGACAGCAAAAGACATAGAAATGTTAAAATGGTTCTTGAAATTTTAGATATATAGGTGTATAATAAAACAAATAGATTTATTCTGCAAGTGTTTAAGAAATTTCAGAGCTTTACAATAATCTTATATAACAACATAAAACTGATAATTACTTTCGTTCATATTTACTCCCGAAAAGGTTTGCGGTCAATTTTGGTCGCAAGCCTTTTTGCTTTGTTTACATTAATTTTTTAATGTGGTAAAATAAATGTTGAAGGTTTCGGCAAAACGAAATTGCACAAGGTATTTTTTATATGATTGGAAGATGAAATTATGTGTGAAGTAACAATAAGACGGGCAAAATTTAAAGACATACCGCAGCTTGACAAGCTCCTTTTTGAGGTTCACAAGATTCACAGCGATATCCGCCCCGACCTTTTTACAGTCGGTGAGAAGAAATACACAGACGAGGAGCTTGAGCGAATAATTGTTGATGAGCAAAAGCCGATTTTTGTTGCAGAACATAACGGAAAAGTAAAAGGATATGCTTTTTGTATTTTCAAACAAAATCTTGAAAGCAAGTCGGTCACAAATATAAAAACCCTGTATATTGATGATTTGTGTGTTGACGAGGATACAAGAGGGATGCATATAGGAACAAAGCTGTATAACCATGTTATTGATTTTGCCCGAAAAAGCGGTTGCTATAATGTTACGCTAAATGTCTGGGCAGGCAATGACGGTGCAATGAAATTTTACGAGCGTATCGGTTTTAAGGTTCAAAAAATCGGTATGGAAACAATTCTCTAAAAGAAATATATAAATTTTCGGGTATGGTGATAAGATGAAAAAATTGCAGTCGGTATTCTGGCTCATGTCGATTCGGGAAAGACTACGCTTTCAGAGGCTCTGATGTACTCTTCCGGCAACATAACAAAGCTTGGTCGGGTTGACCACAGGGATTCGTTTCTTGACACTTTTTCGCTTGAGCGTGACCGTGGAATTACAATTTTTTCAAAACAGGCGGTTATGAAGTACAACAACACGGAATTTACTCTGCTTGACACACCCGGTCATGTTGATTTTTCGGCAGAAGCAGAGCGTACACTTCAGGTGCTTGACTACGCAATTCTTGTAATCAGCGGAACTGACGGTGTTCAGAGTCACACCTGCACACTTTGGAAACTGCTCAAAAAGTACAATGTGCCGTGTTTTATCTTCGTTAACAAAATGGATCTTGACGGTGCGGACAAGCTTTCCGTTATGGCACAACTGCGTACAGGGCTTGACGAAAACTGCGTTGATTTTACCTATCCGAACTCCGACGGCTTTCGTGAAAGTGTTGCCGTATGTGATGAAAAAATTCTTGAAAAATATTATGAAACAGATGCCGTTGAAAAGGCCGACATAACAGTTGCGATTAAGGAACGCAAAATCTTTCCGTGTATGTTCGGTTCGGCACTCAAACTTGACGGTGTAAAGGCATTTTTGAATCTGCTTGACGAATACACGGTTATGCCCTCTTACGGTGCTGAGTTCGGTGCAAAGGTCTATAAAATTGCAGAGGACAATCAGGGCAACCGCCTTACATTTATGAAAATTACGGGCGGAAGTCTTAAAGTGCGTGAAATTCTCCAAAGCGAAAAAAATACCAATGCCGAAAAGGTAAACAGAATAAGAATTTATTCGGGCGAGAAATTCACAGCCGTTGAGGAGGCTGTTGCAGGAACCGTTTGTGCGGTAACGGGAATAACATTCACTTCATCGGGTGACGGCTTGGGTGTTGAGAAAAATTCCGGAGTTCCCGTACTCGAACCTGTTCTGACTTACAAGGTTGAATTAGAGGACGGGACAGACGCCCACACGGCTCTCACAAAGCTGAAAACGCTTGAAAACGAAGATCCTCAGCTAAATGTTGTGTGGAACAGCAGACTCGGTGAAATCCACATCCGACTTATGGGTGAAATTCAGCTTGAGGTGCTGAGGTGCATAATAAAAGAGCGTTTCGGTATGAATGTATCGTTCAGCACAGGCAGTATAATCTATAAAGAAACTATCGAAAATACGGTTGAGGGTGTCGGTCATTTTGAGCCGTTAAGACACTATGCAGAGGTTCATCTCCTTTTGAAACCTGCAAAGCGTGGCAGCGGAATTACAATTAATTCCCGTTGCAAAGAGGACTTGCTCGACCGCAACTGGCAAAGATTGATTCTTACTCACCTCTGTGAAAAAACACATCTCGGTGTGCTGACAGGCTCGCCGATTACAGATATTGAAATCACGCTTGTTTCGGGAAAAGCTCACGCAAAGCATACCGAGGGCGGAGATTTCAGACAGGCAACCTACCGTGCCGTAAGACAGGGACTGCGCTCGGCAAAGAGCATTCTGCTTGAGCCTGTTTATGATTTCACGCTTGAAGTGCCTAACGAAAATGTGGGACGGGCAATGTCAGATATTCAGCGGATGAGCGGTACTTTCAATTCTCCCGAAGCCAAGGGAGAAAATTCCGTTCTCACGGGTACTGCGCCCGTGTCCGAAATGGGCAACTACACAAAAGAAGTTATGCAGTACACTCACGGCAGAGGCAGACTTTCATGCAGCCTTAAAGGCTATGAGCCGTGTCACAACAGCGATGAAGTTATTGCACAAATCGGCTACGATTGTGATGCCGATGTTGACAATCCATGCGGTTCTGTGTTCTGTTCTCACGGAGCAGGCTACAATGTGCCGTGGAATGAGGTCGGTGAGCATATGCATCTGCCGAGTATTCTCGATGCTCCGAAAGACGATGAAATCGGCACAAACAGCGAAAACGCTTTTGCAAAGTGCAAAACTCAGGACGATATTTTTGCTCTCGACAAGGAGCTTATGCAGATTTTTGAACAGACCTACGGCCCTGTGACACGCAGAAAACACGCTCCCGAAAAGCGTCATGTCAAGGCGGTTTCGTCTATTGACAAGGCGGCTGAAAAGTATAAAAAATCCCCCGTGTATGACGGCACGGAGTATCTGCTTGTTGACGGCTACAATGTTATTTTTGCGTGGGAACACCTCAAAGAGCTTTCCGAAAGAAGTCTTGACGGTGCAAGGCACGCTCTGATAAACATTCTCTGCAACTATCAGGGCTACAGCAAGTGCAACCTTATTCTCGTGTTTGATGCGTACAAGGTAAAGGGCGAACACAGAGAGGTTGAAACCGTGAATAATATCAGCATTGTATATACCAAAGAGGCAGAAACCGCCGATATGTTTATTGAGAAAACCTCTCACAAGCTTGCCAAAACCAACAAGGTGCGTGTCGTAACATCCGACGCACTCGAACAGATGATAATTCTGGGCAACGGTGCGTTGCGTGTTTCATCAAGAGCATTTTTAGAAGAAGTCAGACAAGCCGAAAATGAAATCAGAGAAATAATAATTCTTCAAACGAATTAAACAATAATATGAATTAGTTTTTAAGCATAATAATAAGCCGACAGATACAGCGATTGTATTCTGTCGGTTTTTTTAATTTCTGTTAGGCTTGTTTTTTTCAAGCAAAAGTGCAAAATCTATCAGCAGTTTGTTTTCGTCCGAAGAAAGATTTTTGGTTATTTCTGCAAGCTGTTTTATTGTGGCGTTATTGTTAAGTTCAAATTCACCAATCAGCAAATCATCGGGAGAAACTTCAAGGGCATTGCATACCTTTATCATACATTCAAGTGACATTGCAACAGAACCTGTTTCAAGGTGTGACATATGAATTGTTGAAATGTCGATAATTTCCGCAAGCTGTGCCTGCGTGAACCCTTTTTGCTTTCTGTATTTTTTAATCTGTTACCTATTTCTTTAAGGTTTAGCATTGTTTATCACCAAGTAAATATTATCTTTTAAAAGGATAAAAATAATAAATTATTAAAGATAGTATTGCTTTTAAAAAGATAGTATGCTATAATAAATACAAATTATTACTGAGGGTGATATGTTGTGTTTTGTAGTAATTGCGGCGAGAAAATTGAGGACAGTTCTTCTTTTTGTAAAAACTGCGGTGCAAAGATTACAAATAATGACAAAACCGAGCGAGTTCAGCTGAAATGCAAGGAATGCGGCGGTGTGATGACAGCCGACAGCAGTAATAAAACTTTGCATTGTCCGTACTGCGGTTCAAGTGAGGTTATTGTCTATGGTGATGCGGTTGAGGTTGAACGCATCAGAAATGATACTTACAAAGAAATGGAATATAAAAAGTGGGAAAGAGAGGACGAAAAAGAACGCAAAGCCGAAAAGAAAAAAGCTGACGAAGCGTACAGAAAAAGTGGCTTCGGTGTTGTTGCAATAATCGGTGCGATAATATGCGGAATAATTGCAATGGGCGAATTTTCACAACTCAGATATTCTTCAAGACTTTTAATTGACGCAATAATTTCCGCATTGCAAACTATTCTTTTTGTCTCATCTGTTTTGTTCAGAAAGGGAGTTATAAAATCCCCGACACAATCGCTTCCGACAATTCTTACCTTAGCAGGTTTAATTTTAATAATCCCGTTTGTAGTGTTTGCCTATTGATTTAGTTTTTATTATAAATATTTTAAGGAGAGTAAAACTATGAAAAAGAAAAAATTATTTGCCGTTGTGGCAATGTCGCTTGCAATACTTATGTCTGTGTCATTGTCAGGCTGCGGAAAAGACAGCAGTTCAGAAGATGATGTGAAGGAATCAACATCCGTAGTGTCGGAAATTTCAGATGAATCAAGTGATGTTGAGTCTGAACCCGAAACCGAAAAGCCTAAAAAGGAAGAAAGTTCAAAGAAAGAGCAAAGCTCCAAAAAAGAGAGTTCAAAGGAAGAAAGCTCCGAAAGTGAAGAAGTTTCTTCATCCTTCAAAGAAACAATGGACGAGTACGAAGAGTTTATGGACAAGTATGTTGACTTTATGAAAAGCTATGATGCAAATGATGTAACAATGCTTTCCGAATATACCGAACTTTTGAGTCAGTACAACACATATATGGACAAGGTTTCAAAAATTGATGAGGACGAACTTTCATCTGCTGACCTTGCATATTATCTTGATGTTACAAACAGAGTGAACAAAAAACTTCTTGAGGTTCAACAATAATTTAATTAAAAATAAGCAAGCCGGCAGATACAGCGATTGTATTCTGTCGGCTTTGTTGTTTTTAATAATGTAAAATCAAATTTCTTCTTCCGTGTCATCATCGGGTTCATCGTAATCGTCACGGTCATTTCTGTGGCGTTTAAAGCTTGCGACTGCCGTACCGCCGGCGATAAGCAGAAGAATTATCGCAAAATCTGTAGGCATTGAACCGCCGTCCGATTCATCGGATGTGGAGTTGTCTTGTGTGTCTGTTTTGTCAGTTGCAAAAGCAAGGGTACTGCTCCCGAAAATCATCATAAGAGCAAGCAAAAACGGTACAAATTTTTTCACGACAACACCTCCACAATATCTACACGAATTATACCATTATAATTCCAAATTAGCAATATTAAATCAGCAATATATGTCAATGTTCACAGCAACTGTCCCTGTAGATTTTGTAGGGAAAGGGTTATACAATGAAGAAATTTTAATAAATAACAAAACAAGACAGCCGTAAACTGTCTTGTTTATATGTAATACTATTCGACTGCGTTGTTAATTGCCATTATTCTGAGCGGTGAAACAATGCACAGAGTAACTTTTATCAACATTATGAAGATGAAAATTATGCTGTAAATATTGAATGTTTCAGCACCGCGAATTATTTCAAGAAGGGTATAAACTCCGTAAGCAACCATAATCATAAAAGTAACAGCCGATGATATAATAATCAATCCGTTTGCCATCGTGCTTTTACTGCGTATGGATTTGTAAACGAGATATACGGGCAATACCAACGATGCAATATCCATAATTTCAAAAATAACATATAAAACATAATTTTCTAACAAGCTTGAGAAAGATGCAAAGGTTGTAAAAAGAGTGTTGAAAATGAATAGAAACGGGTAGTCGCCGTGGATTGCCCAAAAAGAAGAATCTTCACAATAGTAGTTATACAAAAATGTCACTTGAATCCAAATGGCAAGCAGTAACAGAGTTGCAATGAGTATACCTTGTATAATTCCTGTGTACTTGAGAGTTTTATTGCTTTTCATAATCTCACCGCCTTTTAATCTCTTTTAACCGTTACAAAAATTAATCCGATTTTTATTATTAAATTGATTATGTAAAACGCTAACAATAGAAAATAGTGATTGGATGTGAAAAAATATCCTATTGTAAAAAATAAGCCGTAAAATGCTGACAAAACGGTGTCGGGAATCATAATCATAAGAATGATTGTGTTTGCGGATTTTTTGTTTTTGAATACTGATTTGTATGTTAAAAACCAAAGCAGTGCGGGCATCAATATTAGTACAAAATTTTGAAACAGAATTGCCTGTACGGTGTAGGGGTGGTCAAAATAGAACTCTATGAGATAAAGCGGAGTTATTGCAAACATAGGTGCGTATATCGGCGGCTCGGATGTTATACAATGAATATTAAAACACACGATTGACCCTACAGTAAGCCACAATACAAAGAAAATCTGCCAAATTGCTGTCGCTTGATTTTTTGTAATTTCTTTCATAAAATCACCGCCTTTTGATTAATTACAATTTTTCTGTGTTTCTATTGTATTAATATTATAGCACAATATAATTCAAAGTGCAATTGCAAAATATTCTGCCATGCAATTTCGTGCGATTTTTACAAAACAATAATCCTAAAAAGGTTCAGATTGACGGTGAAATTAGTTGCAATGAATAAATTGCAGTAAAACTTTTGTGCAAAATAAATGTGCAAAATAAAACCCGACAGCCACACATTGTACCGTGTGACTGTCGGGGAGAGAAGGATTTGTATTAACTTTAAATCAGAATCCCGTTGCAATGGTCAATTTCATGTTGAATAATCTGTGCGGTAAAGTCTGAAAAACTGCGTTTTATCTGCTTGAAATTTTCGTTGAAATATTTTACTTTTATCGTTTTGTAACGAACTGTTTTGCGTTCGCCGTCAAGCGAAAGACAGCCCTCCTCGGTTTCAAATTCACCGAACTTGCTAATAATTTCGGGATTGAACATAACAAAATATTTTCCGTTGTCATTAATTGCGATTATCCTCTTTGCAACGCCTATCATGTTAGCCGCCATGCCCACACAACGGTCAAAATTTGCCCTGAGTGTGTCAAGCAAATCCTGTGCAGTCTGCAAATCTGTCTGTGTTGCGTCCTCCGACTTTCTCTGTAAAAACATAGGATCATGTACAATTTCTCTTACCATAACTCTGCCTCTTTCAGTTTCTAACCCGAGTATAACACATCTGTGTATTTAAAACAAGTCTTACTGTTCCGACTGAATATTGACCGCTGTCCATTCACCGTCTTTATTGATTACGGTAATTCGTGATTTTACGGGTTTGGTTGTCATCCAAAAAGTTCCGTCATCTGTGTATAAATCCTTTGTGTATTCAATCCACATATATCCCGTGTCTGTGTAAAGCTTTGCGGAGTTCAATTCAACCTTAGCTTTGACTGTGTAATCGCCCTCAACACGGTCATATGAATAATACGCAAGTTCTCCGAATTTTCCTTTGGCGGTTTCATATTCACCGTTGAAATCAATAACATTTTTTATATCATTCAAAAGCGGTTCAAGCTGTTTTTGGTCCGATTGTGAATATCCCTTGTCAAATTCATTTAGCATTTCATCGCTGAAATATGGGCTTTTCGCTGTATCTGTGTTGTCAGCACCGTACATATAATTTGCCCCGATAATAATTAAGGGGATAAGAACAGTAACCAAAATAGCCGCAATTGCAACTTTAATTATTCTTTTCTTTTTGTTCTGCTTTTCAATACTTTTCCATACGCTGTTAATTTCATCGTCAAGGTGTGCCGTTTTGTCAATTTCGGTTTTTGAAAGTGATAAAATACGATTGCATTTATCGCAAGTACGGCAATGCTCCTCAATAAATTTCCTGCTTTCATCACTTGCGGTATTATCGGAATACAAAGGAATTAAATCACGCACTATGTTGCAGTTTTTATTCATTATCATCACCAAGCCTTTCCAATAATCTGACTTTTGCACGGTAATAGGTGACTCGTACCCATGTTTCTTTTTTGCCGAAAATTTCGGCAATTTCCTTATATGACAGCTCTGCAAAAACTTTTAAAATAAAGACCTCACGATACGGTTCATCAAGAATATGCAGATATTTATGTATTCGCAATGCCGTGTCTTTATCCGAAAGCTTTTCTTCTAAATTGCTGATGTCGGCAATTTCTGCATTGTCAAAACCATCAATTTTCTTTTGCTTACGCAGGTATTTTAAATATTCGTTTTTGGCAATGGCACAAAGCCATGTTGAGGGCTTGTACTTTTTGTTGTAGCTTTTGTAATGTTCAAATGCTTTAAGAAAAGTTTCGGCAGTCAATTCCTCTGCAAGGTCGCTGTTTTTACAGAGATTAATCAGAAATCCGTAAACTGTTTTAAAGTTTTGTCTGTAAAATTCTTCAAATGGCACTTTGTCACCTCCCGTATATTAAATCCGAAAATTGCTGTTTTGTTACAGTATATTGAAATTTTATCATAAAAATTTTTTCTGTTCAATGTTTTGCAACAGACAACCTCTTGTCTACATATAAATTACCGAGGTGGTTAGGTGAAATATCCGGAGTTATCGTGCGATGTTTATGCTGAGGTTGACGGTGAGAATGTTTTGCTGATTGAAATTGACAGAGAGGGCAGAGCAAAGGTTTATCATGAGAATTTAAGAATTGACGGGGTGCGGAAAATTTTTGAAGAAATCAACTGCAACATTGAAAGCTACATAAAATATTTCGGAACAAAATAAAATAGCACAAAATAAAACGCCCTCCGTTTGGAGAGCGTAATTCTGTGAATTTACAAATTATCAAAATTAATCTTCGTCATCGCTGTGGGCATGGTCATACAGCTTTTGAATATCCTCGGGAAGATTGTTCGGGAGCATTTCGTTGATTCTGTCCTCGTTGCCGTCAGCAATGGCAGTATCGTAGTACCAGCACTTAAAGCGGAGCATATCAAGCGTCTTTTGAAGACGCTCAATTTCCTTTTCTACGGTTTTTTTCTGATTTTCAAAAAGCTCTCGCCTTTGCGGATAGGACGAACTGCCCTCGGAGCACCATTGCATAAATTTTCTTATTTCCCTGATTTCAAGTCCCGATTTTTTGAGGCAGTCAATTATGCGGAGTGTTTCAAGCTCTCTGTCGGAAAATCTGCGGATACCCGAAACCCTCTCCATATGCGGAAAAAGTCCCTCTTTGTCGTAGTAACGCAGGGTTGAAACAGGAATACCGCACATCTGAGATACCTGACCGATTGTGTACATAAAATCACTCCGAAACATTCTAAAAGGTCTTGACCTAAAGCCAAGTTTATCTGTTAATACAATCATACTGCATAATGATTTGGATGTCAATTGAATTGTTTTTTGAAATAAAAAATTAACGGAGCAGATTTTAATTTCTGCTCCGTGTTTGTTAGGAAAATATGCTTGCCACATTGATTCCGTTTGTGGTTATGTTTAATATTATTCCGATTACGGTCATCGGGATGATTATGACTGAAAGAAATTTAAAGAATGATCCCGCACTGGAAAAAAATTCAGTGCCTTTGGTATAGACAAAAGGTGATTTTACAAATTTTTCGGCTATGGGTGATTTGGAGATGTAGTAGAATTGTCTTGATACTGTAATGCCGAAGTGGGCGAACATTATACTGTTCCACACATTTCCCGCCTTGCCGATAAAGCCCATAAACGGCATGCAATAAAAAATGTATAACGCAATGAACAGTAATATTGGTCTTAAAAAAGTTATGTTTGAAACGGTACAGTCAAAGCCGAGTACATTAGCTGTGCTAAGTAATATCAGAGTAAACAAAAGCACTGTTATGACAATTCCGATTACACTTCCATTGGTAATGTTTATACCGCAATTTTGAAGTATGGCGACAAAAGTCAAAAAAATTGCTCCGATTCCAAAACACACAAAGTCAAAAATCATTAGTTGCTTTTTCATATAAATCTCCGTGTTTTAAAATATATGCTGAATATACCATGTTTTTTGACATTATACAATACTATTGTTATTTAATTGGAATAAGTCACATATTGAACACTTTTTACTTGTTGAAATTGCATATAAAAAGAAAGCAAGGCACGAAATTGCACCTTGCTTTTTGGGAAGATATATTAATGTAACTTGTTGTTTTGATTATTTCTTTTCGAGAACATTGAGGAAATCTTCAATTTCGGCAAGTCTTTCTTTTGCAAGATTCTTGCCGGCGTTATACGCCTCGTCAAGCACATCCGTGTTCATCTCAAATGATTTTACATACTTGTGTGACGGGCGGAGTACCATAAGTATGCCGTCCTCCTCAAGCTGTTTCATTCTTTTGCATTGCTCATTATAGCGGTCAAATCTCGTCATAAGAGCGTTGATGAGGTTCGGATAGTCCTTGTATTTTTGTTGATTAAAAATTCAAACTTGCGATAGTCCGTGCAAGGCTCATTTTCGGGCTTTGTCAAAAGCACAAGCACACGGGAACAGCCCTGTTCAAACGCACGGTCAAAGGGAACAGCATCGGCAATACTGCCGTCAACATACTTTCCGCCCTCAAATTCGCTTATCTGATAGAGAATAGGAACTGTGCAGGACGCTCTTACGGAGTCAAGCAATCGCTGTTCGCTTTTGTTCTCGGAAAAATATTTTGCCTTGCCTGTTACGCAGTCGGTTGCCACAAATTCGCAGTTTGTATCTGACGCAAAAAATGTATCAAAATCGAACGGATAGTCCTGATAAGGAAATCTGTAAATCATATTGTCAAGATCCATTGAAAGAAAACCGAGAACCGAAAAATCGCCTGTTCTGTGGGGCATAATAACCCTGCGGGAACGACCTTCCTGTTTTGCGGTAAAATCAAGGGCGACCTCAGCTCCCGCCGAAACTCCTGCAACATAGTCAAAGTGTATTTTGTTTTCAAGCAGACAGTCGGTTATACCGGCGGTAAAAATTCCTCGCCTTGCTCCGCCTTCAATTATCAGACCTGTCATAAGGACCTCCGTTGACTCAAAAAATTTTTGGTGCTATAATCAAACTGTTTTATGGGGTGATAGTATGGACGCTAATGTGACTGACCTTCGCATTGTAAAAACAAGAACCAATATAAAAAATTCGCTGATTGATTTGCTTGCCGAAAAAAATGTTTCCAAAATCACGGTGACTGAGCTTGCAGAAAAGGCGATGATTAACCGCAAAACCTTTTACCGCCATTATCACACGGTTCAGGATGTTGTCGATGATATCAACTACGATATAGTCAACGATGTTATCAGCCATGCGAAAAAATCCGACCGTGACGGCAACAATCTTGTGAATCAGCTGAATTTTATCGGTCTTTCCATTGTTGAAAATAAAGAACAGATTAATAAAATTCTGAAAAATTCTCCCGAGGTGTTCGGCTCGGGACGCTCTGTTGAGCTTTTGAAAAGATTTATCGAGGTTTCAATAAGACCTGTGCTTAATTTTAAAAATGAAACAAAACTCAAATACCTTGTTGAGTTTGTCGTTTCGGGATTCATCTCGGTTTATGTCCGTTGGTTCAATGACGGCTGTGCAGAAAGCTCCGAAAAGCTTGCAGACGCTGTCAACGAGTTCGTTCTCGGAGCATTGTCCGAATATGTTCGCCCGAAAAGCTGATTAACTCATTTTCCAATGAGCCTTAGTAATTGCCTCGAATCCTTTGGGGGAGAGAATAGGCTTTGAAATTTTTTTCATTGTTTCATCGCAAAGACAACGGTTTTCGCAGAATTCCCTGCCTGCCTCCGTGATTGAATCAAGGTATGCCTTTCTCTGCCTTTCAGCTTTTTCTGCAATAAAAAGCTCGCCCTCGGGACATTTTATCATCGTGTAATTGCCGTTACCGCAAATCAAATCAAGCTGTTTTATAAGTGCGGGATACATCGGTTCGGCACTCACATAGCCGCAAGTTGTAATAACCAAAAGCCTCTTTTCGTGCATTGCTTCATCACGCAGTTCATGGAAAGAGGCTTCTTTGTCCTCGGCAACATTTCCCGAATAGGGGAGCATATACGGCAGACATCTGTCGGTTAATGCTTTCATCTGTGACGGCATACCGAAAAAGTAGAGCGGAAAGCTCTCAATGATAATATCGGCAGAATTAATCTTTTCGTAGATTTTCTGCATATCGTCCTTTATAACACATTTGCCGGGTGTTCTGCTCCAACACGAAAAGCAACCCATACACGGCTTGATTGTTTCCTTTTTAATCGTGATATATTCAATTTCCGTATCGGCTGAAAAGCCGTCAAGAAATGCTTTTGTAATGTTAAGAGTATTGCTTTTTTCGCCCTTTGGACTACCGTTTAATACGAGAACCTTCATAATCACTCCTGTGACGGCTTGTAAACCGCATTTTTATCCATTGTGGTAAACAAAAGATTTCCCTTTGCCCTCACTTCACCGTCAACCTTGATGACACACGCAAATTCAAATGCCGACTTTGTTGACATTGTAACATTTACGCTGATGACAAGCGTATCACCCGGAATAACGGGGCGGAGCATTTTGAAATCCTTGACTTTTAGAAGAACATACAGCTTGTCCTCCTCAACGCTTTCGGGAGCAAATACAAGACTGCAAAGCTGTGCCGCAGATTCAATGAGCAATACTCCCGGCATAATCGGTGTGTCGGGAAAATGACCTGCAAAATACGGCTCGTTCACCGACACATTTTTAATACCTGTTGCCGAAACATTCGGTTCAAGCTCGGTCACCCTCTCAATCATCTGAAAGGGTGGTCTTTGTTTTATTCTTTGATTGATTTCAAGCAGATTCATCATAAGCTGAGTCCTCCGTCAAGCACAAGCACCTGACCTGTCATATATGAAAAATCGTCACTGCAAAGCTGTCCGACTACATTTGCGACATCCTGAACTGTGCCGAATCTCTTTTCGGGAATAGCCTCAAGATACTTTTTCTGCAATTCTTCGGGAATGCCGTTCATCATTTCGGTTTCGATAAAACCGGGTGCAACTGCGTTTACTCTGATTCCGTACTTTGCAAGTTCCTTTGCAAGCGTGTGTGTCATAGCGTTTACCGCACCCTTTGTTGCACTGTAAACCGACTGACCTTCAACTGCAAGAACAGAGCTTACGGAAGAAATGTTGATGATGATTCCGCTCTTTTTGCGGAGCATTTTAAGCGACGCCTGTCTTGCACAATTGAAATATCCTTTGATATTAATGTCAAGACTTCTTTCAAGTGACTCGTCTTTAATCATCAAAAGGTAAGCGTCGTCAACCACACCTGCGTTGTTGACAAGCACATCAATTCCGCCGAAGTCCTGCTGAATACTGCGGAACATATCCTTTACTTCGTCAATATCTGCCGTGTTCGCCTTGTAGGCAACGGCTTTTCTGCCGAGTGATGTAATTTCGTCAACAGCCTTTTGAGCCATTTCTAAATTTGAATTGCAGTTCACGGCAATGTCATATCCAAGCTCTGCAAGCTTTAAAGCGCAAGCCTTGCCAATGCCCCTTGATGAACCTGTTACAAGAGCGGTTTTGCTCATATTTACCTCCGATTTTTACGCTTTCTTCAGAATTACGGCAGAGTATGTTCCGCCCGCACCCATTGAAAGAGCAAGTCCGTATTCGTAATTTTTCTCGCTGTCAGAAAGAAGCTCAGCCGCATATGCCGCTGTCATTGCGCTTGCTGCGGCTCTTGCATTGCCGATTTCCTGCGATACATCATAGCACGGCATAAGCGTCTTGATAATCTTCCTGTCGTCACAGCATACAAAGTCAATATTGTCTGCCTCAATGCCGGCATTCATACAAGCCTTTTCGATAACCTCAACAACAGCCTTGCTGTCAACCTCTGAGTTGTCATAAGATACAGGGCGGTGAGCCTGTGCATAGCCCTTAATTTCTGCATACTTGCGTGCATTTCTGCCGTTTGCACTTTCCTCTGTTTCAAGAACGAGAGTTACAGAGCCCTCACCGAGCGGTTTTTCAAGCAATTCGGCCTTTGTATAGAGTTCAAGGTTTGTCTTTGTATTTTCATCGGTACCTGCGGCAAGCATAACGCTTTCGTTGCCGTCTGCAAGAATATCAGCGGCATAGCAAATACTCTGCAGTCCTGCCTGATTGCCGTTTGCAACAGTTGCGTTGTAGCCCTTGATGCCTGAGAAAATGCTCAGATAACCGCCTGCGGCATTGTAAACCGTATTTGGAAATGAAAAAGCACTGCCCTTTTCGGTACCTCTTGTGATTGCCTTTTTCTGGAAATCAACAATTTCGGTCATAGGGCCGTCAGCCGTGCCGATTACAATACCTGTTTTATATTCGTTGTCCTTGTCAATTTTTATGTCAGCGTCTGCAAGTGCGTCCATACCGCTCAAAAGCTGGAGCTGGCTGAAACGGTCAAGCTTTCTGTAAAATGCAACCTTGATTCCGTGTTTGTCATAATCTTCGGAAGTAAGATTGCAGTTAAGGCTGTGTTCGTCAGTCTTTGTGCCTGTAAGCTTTGAAATGCCCGTAATGTAAATTTTTTCATTTTTACTGTTGTCGGGAATATCATGCTTGTTGTCCGAGAAAATAATGCTTGCGTTGTTGCCGCCGAATGCAAATGAGTTTGACATTGCATAGTGAACATCTTTTGTGTGGCTCTTGTTCGGAATAAAGTCAATGTTGCCCGCCTTTTCGGAAAGCACCTTCAAATCCTCATCGGAGTAGCCGATTGTAGGCGGAACGAGGTTTTCTTTTATTGCTTTTACGGAAAATACAGCCTCAATTGAGCCGGCCGCACCGAGGCAATGACCTGTCATAGATTTTGTTGAGCTGACAGAAAGGTGGTCGTTGCCGTCAAAAAGTGTGTGAAGTGAAAGAAATTCAGCCTCGTCATTTTTGGCAGTACCCGTTCCGTGTGCGTTTATGTAGTCGATATCATCAAAACTAAGAGCAGAGCTTTCAACAGCCCTTCTGATTGCACTCATCTGACCTTCGCCGTCGGGACGGGGAGCGGTAATGTGGTAAGCGTCACTGCTTACACCCGAACCGAGAATCTCACAGTAAATCTTTGCGCCTCGTTCAACAGCGTGTTCGTAGCTTTCGATTACAAGAATACCCGAACCCTCGCCGAGCGTGATACCTGTGCTGTGATTGAACGGGGAACAGGCGTTTTCGTCAAGCGCATGGAGAGCGTGGAAACCGCTGAATGCAAGTGAAGAAAAGCTGTCCGAACCGCCTGCGATGAACACATCACCCTTGCCCTCACGGATAAGGTCACAGGCATAGCCGATGCTCATTGTGCCTGCCGCACAAGCGTTGACGATGTTTGCGGTAATGCCCTCAAGTCCGAAATGAGCGGAAACATTGTTGGCAATTGCCGAAGCACCCATTTTGAAAATATCTTCTTTTTTACCGCCGTCACCCTTGATTTCGTCTGTGTAATATTTGTCAATGCTTGCCGCACCGCCTACACAACTGCCAAGAATAACACCGATGTTCTTTTCGGACGCGTCAATGTTTGCATCTTCAAAAGCCTCGTTTGCGGCATGAATACAGAGAAGGGAAGAACGGTCATAGTTTTCGGGAGAAAGCTCTGACGATGCCTTGTCAACCTCTGCACCCTTGTGTGCATAACAGTTTGAGGTGTCAACCGACTTAACCTCATCAATGCCGGAGTGACCGAGTGTTACGGCATCCCAGCAATCCTTTACATTGTCACCGACGCCGCAGATAAGTCCGAGTCCTGTGACAACACATCTCTTTTTGTCAGCCATATTAACCCTGCTTGCTTTCTACATATTCTGTAAGTGCTCTGATTGATTGGAAGTGCTCACGGTCTGCCCCTGTCATATCAATACCGAAAAGTGTGTCGATGCCTGCAACGATTTCGATTGAGTCGATTGAGTCAAGACCGATTTCGTCACCGAAAAGTTCTGAATCGTATGTAAGAATGTTTTCGGGAATTCTAAGGTTTTCTACGAGCATTTCCTTAATCTGATCTGCAATAGCATTGTTCATTTTAATTACCTCACTTAAAATTTTGATTTTTTTGATTTTATTATAAATTTTCCGAAGAAAAATCTTCTTTGTAATAAACCTTGCCTTTGCCGTATTTTTCTTCAAGCTCAAGATAAAGCTTTTTGACCTGCTTTTCGGCTTCGGCACTTATTCCTTTTGCATATTTTGAGCAGCGAACATTTTCGGGACATTCGGATTTTATCGGATTGCCGATTAAAATTTTCTGCCTCTTTCCAAAAAGAATTTTATACTCACCCAAAGATGCAATCGGGATTATGTCAAGACCTTTTTTTGCCGCAAGCAATGCCGCACCGGGCTTGAACGGGAGCATTTTGCCCTCTCTTGCAATTCCGCCCTCGGGGAAGATAAGCATTGAATATCCGTTTTCAACCGCACCCTCACTTTGCGCATACCAGTTTGTGTCCATGGTGTCAAAGTCAACGGGAATACTGCGGCAAATTCGGATAAACGAGCCTGTTCCGCTCTTGTCGTACCAGCTTTTTTTAACAAGCATATACGGCTTGTATCTGCTGAGTACAGAGCTTATCACAACTCCGTCAAAGTGGTGAGTGTGGTTGCATACAAACACAACAGGCTTGCCCTTGAGGCTCTTTTTAAGGCTCTTGTCCTTCCATTCAACCTTCGGGCGAATAAGAAGATGCACAAGACCTTTTACAAATTTTATGAATGCAAGCTGTCCTGCATTTTTATGATAATTGTACTCCATACTCTTTGCCCTCGTTTTTTAGAATATTATATTTTTATTTAAAAAAATTTCAACGGTCAAATGAATTTTGCGTGTGTCTTATGCAACATTTTGTCGAATTTTGTGGCATAAAATATATGGGAATTATTATGGAATATTTTTCTTTTTAGCTTTTTTACAAATGTTGACGGCTGTTGTTTATGGTGATATAATCATATAAAAGAATTTTGCCTTTGAATCAAGGTAAACAAAGGAGAAACCTATGAAAAAAGTAATTTTAACAGGTGACCGTCCTACGGGCAGACTTCATGTCGGTCACTATGCAGGTTCGCTCAAGGAGAGAGTAAAGCTCCAGAATTCGGGCGAATATGATGATATATACCTTATGATTGCAGACGCTCAGGCTCTTACCGACAATGCCGAGCATCCCGAAAAGGTAAGACAGAATATTTTGCAGGTTGCGCTCGACTACCTTGCCTGCGGAATAGATCCGAACAAGTCAACAATTTTTGTTCAGTCAATGATTCCCGAGCTTACAGAGCTTACTTTCTATTACATGAACCTCGTAACCGTGTCCCGTGTTCAGCGTAACCCCACCGTTAAGGCAGAAATTCAGATGCGTAATTTTGAGGCAAGCATTCCTGTGGGATTTTTCTGTTATCCAATCAGTCAGGCGGCTGATATCACGGCATTCCGTGCAACTGCCGTTCCTGTCGGCGAGGATCAGCTTCCGATGCTTGAACAATGCAAGGAGATTGTTCACAAGTTCAATTCCGTTTACGGCGAAACTCTTACGGAACCGCAGATTATTCTTCCGAGCAACAAGGCTTGTCTGCGACTGCCCGGTATTGACGGCAAGGCAAAGATGAGCAAATCACTCGGCAACTGCATTTATCTTGCAGAAGAACCCGAGGATATCAAGAAAAAGGTTATGTCAATGTTTACCGACCCGAATCATCTTCGTGTTGAGGATCCCGGCAAGGTTGAGGGCAACCCCGTATTTATCTATCTTGACGCATTCTGCCGTGATGAGTATTTTGCGGAATTTTGGAATGATTACAGCTGTCTTGACGAACTCAAGGCTCATTATCAGCGTGGCGGACTCGGTGATGTCAAGGTTAAGAAATTCCTTAACAATGTTATGCAGGAGGAGCTTCGTCCTATTCGTGAACGCAGAAAAGAATGGGAAAATCATCTTTCCGATGTTCTCGATATTCTCAAAGAGGGCAGTAAGGTTGCGAAGGAAACTGCCGCAAAAACACTTGAGGATGTCCGTCATTCTATGAGAATTGATTATTTTACAGACAATAATCTTCTCAAATAATTTAAAATTCAATATGTAAAATACAGGTCGGAAGGACAGAAATCAAAAATTCTGTCTTTCCGATTTTTCTTATGAAAAAATTATTGCGAATCGACTCAAAATTGTTGAAAAAATAATAATATTATGCTATTATTGCGTTGAAAACACCCCGTTTTAAGGAGAATACATTATGATTGACGCAAGAAAGCATACGCTTGATTCTGTTAAAAAGCTGACCGATTACAGCGATTTTAACCTTTATAAAATGGATATATGCTACGATTACAGCATTGATAAAATCATTGACAGAGGGATTTTTGATGATGAGTCGGCTCTCGGTGCAATTTTGCAGGAGGTTCTGTCCGATTATCCCGTCAATCTTAAAATGCCGAATTTCGGGTGCAGTGCCTTTACAATGAAAAATCCCGACAGCGTAATGATGGGGCGAAACTATGATTTTAAGAACGACACCTCGTCAATGCTTGTGTATTGTTCGCCAAAGGACGGCTACAGGTCGGTTGCGTTTGCGGCACTTGATAATGTAGGTGCAAACAACCCCGAGTTGAGTGATGAAACAAGGCTTGCAACCTTGCTCTCACCGTTTATCAGCCTTGACGGAATCAATGAAAAGGGCGTGTCAATCGCAGTTCTCACACTTGACAGCAAGCCCGTCCGTCAGCAAAGCGGAAAGCCCGTTATCGCCACAACGCTTGCAATCCGTCTTATACTTGACAGAGCTGCGTCAACCGAAGAGGCGGTTACACTTTTTGAAAAATACGATATGTTCGCCTCAAGCGGAAGAGATTATCACTTTTATGTTACCGATTCAAACGGTGACGGTCGTGTTATTGAGTACGATTGCAACAGCGATGACCGAAAGCTTGTTGTTACAAAATCGCCTGCCGTTACAAACTTTTTTGTGATGTACAAAAATTTTGTAAAGCCTTATCAGAAAAACGGTGTTTACGGTCACGGCAGAGAGCGGTATGATAAGATAATCAATATTCTTGAAAAGAATAATAGTTACACAAAAGAAACAGCATGGGAGGCTCTTGTTTCGGCGTCACAAGCACCGAATCCGAACGATATAACAAGCAATACTCAATGGTCGATTGTTTATGACAACACAAACCTTACCGCTGATATTTCGATACGCCGAGATTGGAACACGGTGACAAAATATTCGCTAAAAGAAAATAAAATTACGGAATAAAAAAACAGGGAAGAAACCGAAAAAAGTTTCTTCCCTTTTATAATGTCCGATTCAGTTTTTGCCGTGCAGCATAACATCCGCCGTGAAAATCCCGTTTTCGTGAGAAAATCTGCAATAACCGCCGTCTTTTTCGGCAATTCTGCGTACCGACTGCGTACCGATACCGTTACCGTTTCGCTTTGACGAACCGAAAAAACCGTCCTTTTCGGTAATTTCTCCGTTGAAAGCATTCTCTACGGAAATAAGCAATATCTTTTCGGAATGCGGACGGGCATACATTTTAATCTGCCGTTTATCTCTGTCAAGCTTCATGCTCGCCTCAAATGCATTTTCAAGCAAATTTGCGATTACAAGACAGATATCGGATTCCGAAACTGTCAACTTTTCGGGGATGTCAATTTTTAGTTTAAACGGAATACCATTGCTCTTGTATTTTGAATAATAATGTCCGATAATCGCATTAACAGCGTGGTTTTTACAGAGTACAAGCTCTGTGTCGGGAATATTCTGCGATGCTGACGAAAGGTATTTTTCAAGTTCTTCCCAGTTCTTTTGCTCGGCAAGAGCATTAAGTACGGCAAAGTGATGTCGCATATCATGCCGTGCCTGACGGGTTTCTTCAATAGCGACTTTTAATGCGTCATACTGTGCCCTCTGCATATTCAAAAATTGATTTTTCTGAGCAAGTTTGTTATTGCGGTTCAGACTTTTTGCAATAAAATACAGCAAAGCGTAGAAAATGAGCAACAGCACAAGAAGTGATACACTGATAACAATGTAACCCTGCATAATTCTTCCTGTATGGAGAATGTTAGGATTCCATGGGATTATAAAAAAGTTGAGCAAGATGAATATTATCGGTAAAATCCAGAATACATACCATGTCTGGGCAATGTTTTCATCATCGAGCAGTTCACTCACACCGTGTGTTGCAGGATACCATGCAAGAATTACAAACATCCAGCATAGAATATTGAACAGCACAGCCGATTTAATTTCAAACCACGGCGTTGTGTTCTGCGGAAATGTTATCGAATCAACCGCCCGTGTAATGCTCGCAATGCAGGCAAACACTCCGCATACCGCAAGTAACACACTCACCGATTTCCACATGGATGTTTTGAGTGAACAACAGTATGCTGCCGAAAGAGCAAGCACTATCGGTATTGCAAGCACAAACGATTTCAGATTGTATCTGTAACAAACAAGACCGCACAATGTACAAAGGCACACAAGTGATAAAATCATCACAGGAAACAGCCTGAGCTTGGATACCTTGAGATGTTTTTTTATCGGAAAATATGCAAGTACAATACCGGGGATGATTGCACCGAGTTCAATCATCGGACAGAAAACATTTGTCAATGCAAATCCCTCCTGCCGAAAATATATTCGCCAAAGGTGCTTTTTGCACTTTTTACAAGACTTCGACTTATGGAGATTCTTTCACCGTTGTCAAGAACAAATTCATTGCCGTTCATATCCCTGATGTGTTCAAGATTTACTATGATTCCTCGGTTGCACACAAAGAAATTATCTCCGTCATCAAACAGCATTACAAATTCGGAAAATGTACTGCGCACAGACTTTTCGGATTTGTCCGTACAATGAATATGTATGCAGTGCTTAAAATGCTCGGCATACAAAATGTCGCAAAGCTTTATACGCAACGAGTCACTTGCAGAGGGTATTTCAATGTATTTTTCTTCAACGGAAATTTTCTGCGAAATCTCATCGAGCAGCATATCAAGCTCGTCATCGCTGTACGGCTTCACAAGATAGTGCAATGCCCGAACCCTAAAACCTTCAAGTGCGTGGTCGGTTGATGTGGTTGTGAAAACAAGCAGACAATCTTTGTCAAACTTCCTCAGCTTTTGTGCCGCATCAATTCCGTTTCCTTTTCCATATATATGTCCATAAAAACAAGGTCAAATCTGTTCTGCATTGCCTCATTCAGAAAATCCGTTCCGTTACCGTATCCGCAAATTTCAATATCATATGACCTTGAAAATGAGCTTTGAGAAAGTCTTTTGCAAAGTTCATTTCGCTCATTTTCGCAATCATCAACTATTGCAATCCTCATACCGTACCTCCTGCATAATTATCACTCTTATTGTATCACATAATATCTCAAATAGTGACTTTAATTTGCATTTCGTGCCAAAAATTTTCACTTTGTGCCAAATGTATGGACTAAATGACAATTATTTATTATAATTCAGCTTAAACCAAAAAATCATGGACGGATAGAAACACGGAGGAAATATTCTATGATTAACAAAAAGAAAACGGGACTTTGCCTTGCTTTGGCGGCAACATTGATTGCCTCGTCTGCACTTTGCGGATGTCAGCAGAGCGACAGCAGTACATCCGCAAAATTCAACAGCGATGTAAAGGATGCTTCAAAATATACGGCTGACGAAAATGCACAGGTGTATAAGACACTTGACTTTTCTGATGAACAGGAAAAGGAATTTGCAAAAAAGGGCTTTATAACAGCACCCGACAAACTCGAAATCAAAACCGAGAACGGCACAGTTGCATGGAGTCAGTCGGCATATGATTTTATCAGAAACTCGTCAACTCCCGACAGTGCAAACCCAAGCCTTTGGAGAAACACGGAGCTTAACTCGCTTTACGGACTTTTTGAAGTTGTTGACGGTGTTTATCAGGTAAGAGGCTACGATGTTGCCAATGTAACCTTTGTAAAGAGCGACAACGGCTGGATTGTTTTTGACTGTACAACAAGCTCCGAAACTGCAAAGGCGGCGCTTGAACTGCTTGAATCTAAGTTCGGCAAGGCGCATATTGCCGCTGTTGTTGTAAGCCACGCTCACATTGACCACTACGGCGGTATCGGCGGACTTATTGACGAAAAGAATGTTGCAGATTCATCACTTCCGCTTGATGAACAGATTAAGTCCGGCAAAACGCTCATTATCGTTCCCGAAGGCTACGAAAAGGCTGTTATGGAAGAAAATGTTTTTGCAGGAAACGCAATGAAACGCAGAACCAACTTCCAGTACGGATCATTGCTTGATAAGGGCGGTAAGGGCAGTTTGTCGGTAGGTATCGGTCTTACCCCTTCAAGCGGCACAACAACATACATTTCACCGTCTTATGAGGTAAAGAAAGCTACCGAAACCATCAAGGTTGACGGTGTTGAAATGGTGTTCCAGCTTACTCCCGACACAGAATCGCCTGCCGAGATGAATACCTATATTCCAAAATACAAGGCTTTGTGGATGGCTGAAAACTGCTCCGGCACAATGCACAACCTCTACACACTCAGAGGCGCAGAGGTTCGTGACGGCAATGCGTGGGCGCAGTATATTATGGAGGCAAAGGAGCTTTTCGGAGATAAAACCGAAGTAGTTTTCCAGGCTCACAACTGGCCTCATTGGGGCAACGATGTAATCAATGACTACATGGCAAACACAGCCTCTGTTTATAAGTACATATTCTCACAGACGCTTATGTACATCAATCAGGGCTATACATCAACCGAAATTGCAAATATGATGGAGCTTCCCGATGAACTCAACAAGATTTGGTACACACGCCAGTATTACGGAACTCTCAAGCACAATGTAAAGGCGGTTTATCAGAAGTATATGGGTTGGTATGACGAAAACCCCATTCATCTTGATGAGCTTGAACCGACAGAATATTCAAAGAAGCTTGTTGAGTATCTCGGCGATACAGACAAGGTTCTTGAAATGGCTAAAAAAGACTTTGACAAGGGAGAGTATCAGTGGGTTGCACAGATTACAAACACACTTGTATATGCAGATCCCGAAAATAAAGACGCCCGCTATCTTTGCGCAGACGCACTCGAACAGCTCGGCTATCAGGCTGAAAGCGGTGCATGGAGAAACGCTTATCTTACAGGTGCTTATGAGCTTCGTAACGGTACAAAAAATTATCCGAATTCCGAAGGTTCAGGTGCAACAGCTCTCGGTATGAGTACCGAAACAATGTTGGATTATCTCGGAATCTGTCTTGACGAAAAGAAGCTTGAAGATCAGAACCTTGTAATCAATCTTGAAGTGACCGATAAAAACGCAAAATATCTTCTTCGCATAAATCACGGTGTGCTTATCTATTCACAGGAAAAGTGGAGCGATAAGGCTGACGCAACAATCAAAACCAAGAGCGCAGGTATTCTCGGTATTGCACAGAACAATCAGAAACTTATGGACGCCGGCATTGAAAAGGTTGAGGGCAACAGTGACATCATCAAAACCCTCACATCAAGCGTTGCCGAATTCCCGCTGTATTTCAATATTATTGAACCTTAATTAAAGTATGAGGTGACTATGAAAGTATTTAATTGTATTTTCGGCATATTGTCGATAATAGGCGCAATTTATTGTATGTTCTATCCGGGACTTACCTTTCTTAATACCGGTTGGATAGTGACAATTCTTCTCGGAGTATGGGGAATATGCTCCGTGATTGACTACTTTGCAAAACGCAAAAAGGCAAAGGCTGAACAGAGTGAAGCGATAATGGGAACACTCGGTCTTGTTGTCGGCATTGCAGCGGCAGTAATTTCAATTCTTGCTATGTTTATGCCGGGCATAAGACTTATGTTTGATGTTATCATTCTCTGCATTTTCTCAGGCTGGCTTGTAGTGGATGGTATCTCGTCCGTTGCAATGTCACTCAAGGTCAAAAAAGCATCTTCCTCAGGTGCATGGCTTATTCCGCTTTTCTGCGGAATACTCGTCATAATCGGCGGTATCTACGGATTTTTCCACCTTATATTTGCCGCACAGACAATCGGATTTATGATTGGTGTCCTTTTGTCAATCTACGGTGTAAAGCTTATTCTTTCGGCATTTGAAAAGCCGAGCGTGTAAGATACTTATTTTGTTTTCTTCTCTTTTTAAGAAAAGTATGATAACCCCAAAATCCCGAACCTTCAGAGTATTGTATCTTTGAGGGTTCGGGGCTTTATGAGAAATCAAAAACAGAGGTGTCATTTTTCTGTTTGATGCATAAAATATCAGTGTAGAAATTTTCCGTTAAATTTTGTTGTTAAAATGCAAATTCAGTATTGACAAATGAATTTTATTATGATAGAATAATGCCTGTTGAGTGACATTGCTCAGTATTCGGCGACATAGCCAAGTGGTAAGGCACGAGTCTGCAAAACTCTGACGCCCCGGTTCAAATCCGGGTGTCGCCTCCAAAACGGAAAGCACTTCTTAACGGGAGTGCTTTCCGATTATAAAAATGTGGGAGCATAGCTCAGCTGGGAGAGCATCTGCCTTACAAGCAGAGGGTCACAGGTTCGAGCCCTGTTGTTCCCACCATTATATGCGGATGTAGCTCATCTGGTAGAGCGCCACCTTGCCAAGGTGGAGGTAGCGGGTTCGAGCCCCGTCATCCGCTCCATTAAATCAGTACGGTTGATGTACTGATTTTTTTATTTTACAGATTTTTTTGACAAGCAAGGGGCTCGAAGGCGACCGTTAAGAAAACAGTCCGGTGTAGCCTTGCGACCGCCGCCGGTGGCGGAAAGAGGGAGCAAAGCGCTGTCTGAAATAAGGAGCAAAAGGAAGCACATTTATGTGCAACGCATTGCGACTGTATTTCAGACGGTAAACCTTAAAATTAAGAGCGTTGATGAGAGTTAAGGTTACGCACAGCAAGCAGTTGGCGAGGCAGAAACCTTTGCATCAAACAATCCCCGTCATCCGCTCCATTAAATCAGTACGGTTGATGTACTGATTTTTTTATTTTACAGAATTTTTTGACAAATAAGGGGCTGTTTTTTAACAGCCCCTTTGATTGTTGTGTAGTTAATTATAGTGTTCCGAATAATGATGTGCCTTGTCAAGAAGCATATCCTTAACCTTCATCAGCCTTGTACGACTGCTGCGGTCATTTTCTTCAAGTTTCATCGAGATGTATTTGATTGTTTCCTGATATCTCGGAATCATAACATGCTCAAGCGAATTAACACGGCGGCGTGTCTTTTCAATTTCTGCCGACATAAGCTCACAGCTTTTTTCAATTTCAGCAAGCCTTATCAGGTCGGGCAAAAGCTCGTTGAGCGACATAACCGCATCATCAAGTTCAAACGAAGTAAACGCAAAACCATAGGGAAAAATATCGCTCTCGTTGCTTGTTCGTGTGCTTGATGAAAACTGCGGAATATCAACGCTCATAACATTTTTTGAAGAAAGTTCAAGGTCAATTCTCTGCTTCGGTGACATCAATGAGGCGTCCAGAGCCTCTTTTGACATAACCGCACTTGCGTTCACAAAGTGGTTGTTGCACTCTGCAAGCTCTCTTTCAATCTTCTCACGAAGCTCCTTGTTTTCTCTTACAAGGTCCAGAAATCGGCGCATCAGTTCGTCACGCTTGTCTTTTAACATTTTATGACCACGGGTAGCTGTTGCAAGCTGTTTTCTCAGCTTTGTCAACTGCATACGGGTGGGATTAACATTCATAACTGCCATTAGCAAACACCTTCAATGCGATTATTCTTTACCGTAAAACTCGTCAAGCATATCGTCCTTAATTCGTTTAAGTTCACTTCTGGGAAGAATATGCAAAAGCTTCCAGCCGATGTCAAGTGTTTCTTCAATTGAACGGTTTGCGTCATAACCCTGTGAAACATACTCACGCTCAAATGCCTCGGCAAATTCAGCGTACTTTTTATCCATATCGGTAAGAGCCGCCTCACCGAGAATTATCATAAGTTCTCTTGCGTCTTTACCTCTTGCATAAGCGGCAAAAAGCTGGTTCATGGTTGCGGCGTGGTCTTTACGGGTTCTGTCGGGACCGATACCCTTGTCTTTAAGTCTTGAAAGTGACGGAAGAACATCAATCGGCGGAGTAATTCCCTTTCTGTAAAGCTCACGGGATAGGATAATCTGACCTTCTGTGATGTAGCCTGTAAGGTCAGGAATCGGGTGAGTCTTGTCATCTTCGGGCATTGTAAGAATCGGAATAAGAGTGATTGAACCCTCTTTGCCTTTAAGTCTGCCGGCTCTTTCATACAATGTTGCAAGGTCTGTGTACATATAACCCGGATAGCCTCGTCTGCCTGGAACTTCTTTTCTTGCGGCAGAAACCTCACGGAGTGCATCGGCATAGTTTGTGATGTCGGTCATAATAACGAGAACGTGCATTCCTCTGTCAAATGCAAGATATTCAGCCGCCGTGAGTGCCATTTTAGGAGTTGCAATACGCTCAATGGCAGGATCGTTTGCAAGGTTTACAAACATTACGGTTCTGTCAATAGCGCCTGTTTCTTTAAACGACTGAACAAAGTAGTCGGATTCTTCAAATGTAATACCCATTGCGGCAAATACAACGGCAAACTGCTCGTCCTTGCCTCTTACAGCCGCCTGTCTTGCAATCTGAGCGGCAAGCTGGGCATGGGGCAGACCGGATGCCGAGAAGATAGGCAGCTTCTGTCCTCTTACAAGTGTGTTAAGTCCGTCAATTGCTGAAATACCTGTCTGAATAAATTCCTGCGGATAGTTTCTTGCGGCAGGGTTCATAGGTGTTCCGTTGATGTCAAGTCTTTTTTCGGGAATAAGAGCAGGACCGCCGTCAATCGGATTTCCAAGACCGTCAAATACTCGTGAAAGCATATCGGGAGATACGGGAAGTTCCATTGAACGACCTAAAAATCTTACCTTTGAATTTGCAAGGTTAATGCCTGCGGCTGATTCAAAAAGCTGAACAAGTGCGTTTGAGCCGTCAACCTCAAGAACCTTGCAACGGCGTGTTTCACCGTTCGGAAGTTCAATTTCGCCGAGTTCGTCATATGTTACGCCCTCAACATCACTTACCATCATAAGAGGACCTGCAACCTCTCGTATTGTGCGGTATTCCTTTGGCATCAGTCCTCACTCCTTTCAAGTACATCCTTAATTTCCGAATCAAGCAGAGCCTTGATTGACTCGAACTCGTCCCGAACCTTATCTTCGGGTACATATTTATATCTTCCTATGCGTTCACGAACAGGAAGGTTGACAAGCATTTCAATGTCTGCACCGTTTGCAAGAGCCTCTTTTGCTTTGTCATAATAAGCAAGAATTGCTCGCATCATAAGCACCTGTTTGCCGAGAGATGTGTATGTGTCTGTCGGGTCAAATGCGTTTTGGTGCAGATAATCCTCACGGATTGAACGGGAGGTTTCAAGCTTAAGTCTGTCGGGTGCGGAAAGTGCGTCCATACCGACAAGGTTTACGATTTCCTGAAGCTCGCTTTCTTCCTGTAATAATGTCATAAGTTTGCCACGAAGCTCCATAAAGTCGGGAGCGGCATTCTTTGAGAACCAATCTGCAAGTCGGTCTGTATAAAGCGAATAACTTGTAAGCCAGTTAATTGCAGGGAAGTGTCGTTTGTAAGCAAGGTTTGCGTCAAGTCCCCAGAATACCTTAACGATTCTGAGTGTTGCCTGTGATACAGGCTCTGAAATATCACCGCCCGGAGGTGATACAGCACCGATAACCGAGAGTGCGCCTTCCGTGTCCTCACTGCCGTTTACGATAACACGGCCTGCTCTTTCATAGAACTGAGCAAGTCGGCTGCCGAGGTATGCGGGATAACCCTCTTCACCCGGCATTTCTTCAAGACGGCCGGACATTTCACGGAGAGCCTCTGCCCAGCGGGATGTTGAGTCAGCCATAAGTGCAACCGTGTAACCCATATCACGGAAATACTCGGCAATAGTAATGCCTGTGTAGATAGATGCCTCACGGGCGGCAACAGGCATATCGGATGTGTTTGCAATAAGCACGGTTCTCTCCATAAGAGAGTTGCCTGTGCGTGGATCTTTAAGTTCGGGAAACTCGTTAAGAACATCGGTCATCTCGTTGCCACGCTCACCGCAACCGATATATACGATAATATCGGCAGCCGCCCACTTTGCAAGCTGATGCTGAACAACAGTTTTGCCCGAACCGAACGGTCCCGGAACTGCGGCTACACCGCCCTTTGCAAGCGGAAAGAGTGTGTCGATAGGTCTTTGACCTGTGGTAAGAAGAATGTCGGGGGAGAGCTTTCTTTTGTACGGTCTGCCCACACGAACAGGCCATTTTGTACACATATTAATCTCAACATTGCCCTTGTCTGTTTTGAGAACGGCAACTGTTTCGTCAATTGTAAAATCGCCCTCGCTGATGCTCTCAACAACACCGCCTGTTTTGTTCGGAACAAGAATCCTGTGGAGAACAGCGTGTGTTTCCTGAACAGTACCGAGTGTGTCGCCTGCCGCAACTGTGTCACCCTTTTTAACAAGGGGAGTAAAGTGCCACTTCTTTTTGTGATCAAGTGACGGAACATCAACACCTCTTTTGAGGTTTGTGCCGGCAACCTTCATAATCTCGTTAAGCGGTCGCTGAATACCGTCATAAATTGAACCGATAAGTCCCGGACCGAGTTCAACGGAAAGCGGAGCGCCTGTGGATTCAACAATCTCACCGGGTCCGAGTCCCGAAGTTTCTTCATATACCTGAATTGATGCCCTGTCACCGTGCATCTCAATTATTTCACCGATAAGTCGCTGACTGCTTACACGCACAACATCGAACATATCGGCATCACGCATACCCTCGGCAATTACCAGAGGACCTGCTACCTTAGTTATAATTCCAGATTTCAAATTCTTACACCTCAATCATTGAAGATAATGTCCGAACCGACTGCCTTTTCAACGAATGACGACAGTCTTTTTATACCGATTCCCGTATTGCCTTTTACACCGGGGATAGGAATAACGGCAGGAATGAGCCTTTCTTCATATCTTTTTCGCTCTTTTTCAACAAGTCCGAACATTTCCTCGGTAATAAAAATTACCGCATAGTTGTCACCGTCAGCAATCTTTCTGAAAAGATGCGGTGCGTTTTCGTTGTCATCACACGGATAAATGTCCATGCCGATTGCCGCAAAGCCCTTTATGCTTTCGCTGTCGCCGATAACGGCAATATTTTTAGCCATAAACTTCACGCAACCTTTCTTTTACGGTTTCATAATTTGTCTTGGTGCGGATTCCGCTTGCAATAATGTGAATAACTTTTTTCTCTGTTTCACTTGCAATCAGATAGCCCGTAATCGGGTCTGCACCGTCACCGCTTCTTTTGCATTTTTCTTTTGCAAGGCTCATAAGCCTGTTGTCAACAAATTTTTCAAATGCCGACGGAGAAGCCTTGTACTCTTCAACAGCCTTGTTACAGCCGTATGCCGAGATTTTTGACAGCACATCAAGCGTTGGTTCAAGCCCCTTTACGCTTGCCTCAATAACCCTTGAACGGGGGAAGTCCTGCACATCACAGATTGCAATTTCAAGAAAATCCCTGTCACAATCGGCTTTTGCACCTCTTATGGCTGTCTTTACATTATTATAAAATACTGTAGCTTTAAAATATTCGGACATAAATTCGCTGTCGGATTTTTCGGATGTTTTCAGAACAAGCTCCATAAAAGCTCTGTCAAGAACCGCATCGCTGAGTCTTGCGTCACCTGTGTGTGCAAGAATTTCATATGCCTTGTCACAAGGTGCGGAAAGTTCTTCGCCCAAAAGTGAAAACTTTCTGTTCTCAACCGCCTGTTTAAGCGTTTCTTCTGAGAAAGTACACGGCTTTACCAAAAGCTGTGAATACGGTCTGTTTGAAAGCGTTCCCTTTAAAACAGCTTTAAGGTTGTGAAGGTCGTTAAGATAGAAGAACGGTTTGAATATTGCAAAATCGGGTGCGGTTCTTTTGAGATATTCCCACACATTTTCGCTGTGTGATTTCAAAATCTCTTCAATGTCATCGCCCTCACCGTAACCCTTGTCTGAGAGGTATCTGCAAAGCTCGTTCACATTTTCACAACCGAGCATATGCTCAATGTCGCTGTTTGTAAACAGATTTTTTCTTTAGCACGGACGGAGCCGATGGAAAATTCATAAGATAATGCCATCATATTCCTCCCTATGCCTTAAAAAGTTCCTGATTTATAAAATCCTCGATAGCGTCACGCTTTTCGGACAATATTGCCGAGAAGTCCATGTTTTCTTCAATGTCACCGCATTTAAGAATAAATCCGCTTTCAATGTCACACGGCGTTTTTGAAAGCTCTGCTTTTACACCGCATTCTTCAAGCCTTGCAAGAAAATCCTTCGGAAGTCGGTTCATATCCTTTTTGTTCAAAAGCACAACACCGCTCATTCCGTTTAACTTTTTTGCAAATGTGTAAATCAGTTCAAAGTAATCTTCATCAGGAAGATTTTTCATTTTATTAAGAATTTCACTGTATGTCTTGTCAATTTCCTCACGCCTTCTCTTTAGGAAAGCGTTGCGTGTTTCAAGGTCGCAACGGCTCTTTGAAGCCGCCTGCATCTGCTTGACCTTTGACTGTGCCCTGTCGGCAATTTCGGCAGAAATCTTGTTGGCATCAAGCTTTGCCTGTGCCATAATCTGTGCGCATTTTTCATCGGTTTCAGCACCTATTTGGCTGATTCTTTCGTCACAGTCAAGACTTATGCGATTTAAAATTTTATCACCGCTGCTCAAAGTGATTCCACCTTTCTTTCGTAAATTTCGTTAGTCGGTTATCAGATGTTAAGGTTTGGAACTGTGATAACAACGAGAAGTGAAACGATGAATGAAAGGAGAGCGTAAATCTCAACGAGAGTTACGGAAACCATAGCCTTTGAGAAGTTTGAATCGTCCTTTGCACTGAGTGCAATACCCGAAACGGCTGCCTTGCCCTGTGCAAAACCTGAAATCATACCGCCGATACCGATAGCAAGCGATGCTGCAAAGTATGCAAGTCCCTGTCCGATTGTCGGAGCTGTGCCGCCGAGAACACCGCCGCTTACGAGAATAAGGAAGCCTACGATAAATCCGTAAAGTCCCTGAGTACCCGGGAGAAGTGTGAGAACGAGCATTTTACCGAATTTTGATGAGTCCTCGGAAAGAACTCCCATAGCTGCCTGTGCGGCAGAGCCTACACCTCGAGCAGAACCTACGCCTGCAAGTGCTGTTGCTATTGATGCGCCTAAAAGTGCGAAAAATATTCCATTCATTTTGATTTGTCCTCCTGAATTTTAATATATTTACTGTTGAGCTTGAACGGCTTAAACTGTTTGCCGCCGCCCTCATAGAATTTTCCGAACATTTCAACATACTGAAGTCGCATTGTGTGAACATATGAACCGAGTGCGTTGAGTCCGATGTTGATTGCGTGTCCGATGATGAACACAATAATGAGTAAGATAATTCCAAACCAGCTCTTGCCGAACATGGTTGAAAGCATATTGAACACCTGAGCCATAACTCCCGTTGTAAGTCCGAGAGCAAGAAGTCTTGAGTAGCTCAGAAGGTCACTGATGTAACCTGTAATGTCATAGAGAGAGGCAAGTCCGCCGATGACTTTGCCGAATCCCTTTTTGTTTCTGCCCTGTGTGAGAACAAGACCGATTGCGCAGAAAATCGCAATGCCTGCTCCTACATAGACGAGTGTCTGACCGAATGCCATACCTGCCGCCAAAACGGCAAATCCGATAAGCATAAGCATCCAAAGCCCCGTGTCAAAGAACGCTCCGCCGTAATCCTTCTGCCTGAGGCAAACATAAAATTTGCAGCCCATACCGACAAGAATGTGTACAAGACCGAATGCTATTGAAATAATCATCAGCATAAGTGCGTCCTTTTGCGGGTCAATTGTCGGCCACGGGAAGATTTGTTTCATCGTAATGTCTGCACCCGTAAAGTAGTTGTAAAGGGTTGCGGGGGCATCTCCGAAGAAGCTTGCAAAAACAAGTCCCCAGAAAAATGTTGAAACACCGCAATATTGGAACAGCTTCAAGGTGTTTCGCATTTCCTTGTCAGGCTTGAACAGCTTTATTGCAAGTCCTGTTCCTATTACCATTAACAGTCCGTAGCCTGCATCCGAGAACATCATTCCAAAGAAAAAGTAGAAGAAGAATGCAAGCAACGGCGTTGGATCAATATCGTCATGCGACGGGGGAGAGTACATATTTACAATGCTCTCTGCCGGTGCTGCAAAGCGACTGTTCTTTAGTTTTACAGGAGCTTTTTCCTCGTCAACATCGCCGAATTCAACATAGCATACAGAAACTCTTTCGCAAAGCCTTTCAAGCTTTTCACAGTCCTCCTCGGGAATGTAACCCGAAATGACAAAAACATTCCGTGAATGCTGAAGTTCACCGATTACGCTGTATTTATCGGCTCTGATTCTGAAATAATCCTGTGTATCTTTAATATCTTTTCGTCTGTCTGCAAAGGAAATGATTTCCTTTTTTGCATTTTCCGTGTCGTCTTCAAGCTTGTGACTTCTTTCAACAAGCTTTTTTGATTCCGCCAAAGGGGTAAGGCTTGAGTTCGTAACAGGTTTTGCAAAACCGATATCACGCAGAGCATTTTCCGCAAGCTCCTTTTGGGCAATCGGTGCAAAAAGTACAATGCAGGTAAGCACCTCGTTTGCAAATTGAATTTCAAAATCAAATTCAAGCTTCGGAGAAGCCTCGGCAAGTGCCTTTGAAAGCGATACCTCGTTGTACTCCTTTTGAATTGAGCCTATGAAAACAGCCGTTGTTTTTGTGTCCTTTGCATTAAGCGGAATGTCAAGATTCTTCCACGGCTCAAGCTGTGCAAGAGCGGTTTTTATGCGAATCCGTTCCGCCGCATTATCGGCAATCTGTTTGTTAAGCTCACAAATTCTGTTGCACACATCAATAACTTCGCCTGCATTTGATGCGATAACTCCGATTTCATCGGGATCAATCTCCCGCCGTCCGCAAAATGCGGAAAGCATACTTTTCTTTTCGGGAAAGTTGCTGTCGAGAATTTTCAGAGCGTTTTCACTGAGAGTAACATTCCGCTCGAAAATCTGAATTTGTGAGGTCATATCAATCTTGCCGAAACCTTTTCTGCAGGTTTCGGTCTTTTCAATCTGAACCAAACCCGAATCCTGCAAATGTTCAAGAAGTCGCTTTCTGTCCTGTCTTAGGGCAATAATCCGAACCGACTTCATTTTAAGTTTTGCCAATTTCTATCACCACGCTTCTTTCATTGCAACCGTTTTAAAGAGAGAGCCTTTGTATAGCCCCGTCAATAACACGCTTGCGGTTTTTGTCTGCAGTCCGAGAGAGAATGTCGCACTCAAGATTTGCCTTTTCAGAGGCGTTCTCAAGTTCTTTTTTGCCCTCTTTCGCAGTCTTTTCAAAAAGCATATCGGCGTCTTTTTGTGCCTTTTCCTTTGCCGAAAGCACAACCTGTTTGGCATCTGCCTTTGTCTGTTCAACCCTTTCTGCTGATTCTGCTCGTGCATTTGCCTCACGCTGTCTGCAATCCTCTTCGGCATTGTAAATGGCGTCCAGCATATCTTTTGCCATTGTTATCCTCCTTTGTTAAAAAAATGCATAAAAATATTTATGAAGAATACACTATTTTGTTTATTCTATTCCTAGATTGTAGCACAATTATTTTAAAAAAGCAATCAACATACATTAAAGTTTGCCCAGTTTTTTATCATTTTCTTCCCTGTGACGCATTTGCGAGTGGTTTTACAGTATTAATTTGCGATAAAAGAAAAACACCGCATAATACGGTGTTTAAAAAATTAACTTGCTTATTATCTTGCTTACTATCTTGCTTACTGACTTGCTTATTATCTTGCGTGTTGTGGACAAAACAGCGATATTTTAGTCTGTAAAACAGAAGAAAGCCGTCCCGAAAAAATTCGGAGCGGCTTTCAAAGCTACGGTTATTCGGCAGGCGTCCCATTCTCCTACATCTCTCAAGGTTTCCCTTTGTCAAGCCATCGGCGTGTGGACGGGGACGAAATCTTCCACCTCGAATAACTTCTGAATTTATTCTAACATTATTTTAATAAAATTGCAAATAAATCAAGGTTGAAATCCGATGCGAAAAGTTGTATTATGTGAGGGTAATAACAAGATGGCAATATGCATGGAGGATTGTGTATTTATGAAAGAAATCAAGACAAATGTAATGAGAATTTTAGACAAAGAAAAGGTTGAATATACTCACCATGAATATCCCCACGGCAAGGATGCCGTTGACGGAGTAACGGTGGCAACACTTATGAATCAAAATCCCGATTATGTTTTCAAAACTCTTGTAACAAAGGGCATGGGCAGAGATTATTATGTTTTCGTAGTTCCTGTTGACCATGAGCTTGACCTTAAAAAATGTGCCAAGAGCGTAGGTGAAAAGTCGGTTGAAATGATTCCCGTAAAGGACATTACAAAGGTCACGGGTTATGTGCGTGGAGGCTGTTCACCTCTCGGAATGAAAAAGCAGTTCAAGACAACCTTCCACATTACAGCAGAGTCAATTCCGAAAATCATTGTCAGCGCAGGAAAAATCGGATATCAAATTGACCTGAAGCCTGAGGATTTAATTCGTCTTACAAACGGTCAATGCGCAGATATTGTAAAGGACTGACCCGATATTCAAAAACAACACCCCCGATTTTACCAAACGGTTAAGTCGGGGGTGTGTTTTATTAGTATGTTTTATTCGTCAATAAATTCAAGGTCTTCGTCACTTACTTTTTTGAGTTCTTTTTTATTGAACAAATCGTAAATAACGGGAACGATGTAGAGCGTCATAAATGTTGCGTAGAGCAAACCGCCGATGCAGACAATTGCAATAGGCTGCATCATTTCAGCACCTGTGCCTATGCCGAGAGCCATAACAACAAGACCGAGAACGGTTGTGAGTGCGGTTATAAGGATAGGACGCATACGGGTTTTGCCTGCCTCAACAATTGACTCAATTCTTTCCTTGCCGTCAATACGAAGTTTGTTGATGTAGTCAACAAGTACGATACCGTTGTTTACAATGATACCGCAGAGCATTACAAAACCGACAAGCGATACAACGCTGATGTCAAATCCTGTGATTAAAAGTGCAAGGAAACCTCCCGTGAATGCAAGCGGAATTGTAAACATAATAATGAACGGTGATTTAAGGCTTTGGAACTGTGCAACCATAATGAGGTAGATGAGAATAATGCCGAGCAACAGCATAAGCATAAGCTGTGAAACTGCCTCCATTGTCATTTTGTCTGTACCTGCATAGTCGATTGAACAGCTTTTCGGGAGCTTGTAATCGTTCATTGCGGATTTTACATTGTTTGAAACAGATGTAAGCGTGTAGCCGTCCTTGACTTCGGCGCTGATTGTAAGATAACGCTTTTGATTTTCACGGCTGATTTTATCCATAGTTTCCGACTTTGAAATATCCGAAACAGAGGAGAGTTTAACTGTCTTTTCGTTACCGCTTGAATCCTTGTAGGTAATGTCGAGGTCACGGAGATTTTTCGGAGTAACGGTTTCGCTGTCGTCCTTTACAACCACAACATTCATATCATTGCCGTCATCATTCGTAAGAGTGGCAGCGTTTTTTTCTGTTGAAATTGCAGCGGCAACCTGCTGATAAACCTGTGCAACGGTAAGTCCCTTTTCAGCGGCTTTTGACTTGTCAACAGTAACCTTGATTTCGGGAGAAACAGCACCGATGCCGTTGTCAACCGATGCAACGCCTTTAACCTTTTCAAGTGTCTTGCCGATATCCTCAGCAGTGCTTTTGAGTGTGTCAAGGTCGTCACCGTAGAGTGTAATCTGAACGGAACCGTCACCCATAAGGCTTGACATTGAACTTGAAGTGCCGCCGCTTACGGCAGCCTCACCGTCAAGACTTTCAAGATCCTTTTCAATCTTCTTTGAAATCTCATCGCTCTGTTTTGTAAAATCATCCTTGAGAACGGCATATGCCATAAGTGAGCCGGCATCATTTGACGATGAACCGCCTGTAAGTCCCATAAGGCTTGACGAGTTGCCCGCCATAACGCCTACGGTTTCAAACTGGTCATATTTTGAAAGCAAATCGTTGAGCTTTTCGCCCTCTTTAACTGTTTCTTCAAAGGTTGCGTTATCGTCAAGCTTCAATGATACCTGAATCTGTGTACTGCTCATATCGGGCATAAAGCTGAAACCTCTCATCAGACAAAGACCTGCACTTGTAAATAGAAGTGCAACTGCAACGAGAATTGCAGGAACTTTGTGCTTTAATACGAAACGAAGTGAGCGTTCATATGCCTTCTTGATTTTTCCGTCCTTCGGAGCGGAATTAGGTTTCATCTTGCGGAGCATTCTTTGTCCCATGGCCGGAACAAGTGTGAGCGCAACAATAAGGCTTGCAAGAAGTGAATATGTAACCGTGAGTGCAAGGTCAACAAACAGCTGACGGGTGATGCCTTCAACAAATACAATCGGCAGGAACACGCATACTGTGGTGAGAGTTGACGCCGTAATTGCGCCGGCAACCTGTCTTGCACCGTTAAGTGCCGCCTTAATCGGCGTAACGCCCATACTTCTCAGTCGGTAGATATTTTCGATAACAACAACCGAGTTGTCAACAAGCATACCGACTCCTATCGCAAGTCCTGACAGCGAAATCATATTGAGTGTTACACCGCTGAAATACATGAGGACAATTGCAAACACAACGCTTATCGGAATTGAGCAGGCAACAATGAGCGTCGGTTTGATATCTCTGAGGAAGAGGAAAAGTATAATAATTGCGAGAACCGCACCCATAAGAAGGTTCTGTAATACATTGTTGATTACAAGATTAATGTAGTCACCTTCATTATAAAGGTTTGTAAAGTGAAGTCCGTCAACCTCTTTTGAAAGCGAATCAAGCTTTGCGTTAATGTTTTCGCAAACGGTAGAAGATGCTGTGTTGCTTGACTTTGAAAAGCTCAATACAATACCGGGGTTGCCGTTGATTCTTGCAAAGGTTTCGTCGGAATTATCGGCAACAAAAACATCTGCAACATCTTCAAGATGAATAACTCCTATTCCGTCAATTCCTGTGTCAAAAAGCACAAGTGACTTCATCTCTTTTTCATCATTCACCTTGTCGCCGACACGAACCATGAATTTATTGTTATCGTCATCGGTAACATAGCCTGCCGGCATTGAAAAGTTTTGTGCCGTTAGAATTGAAGAAATGGTATCAAGTGTGACCGTGTTGCTCACATCAGCCTTGCTTTTTGCCTCTTTCTTTTTATCTGCAAGTTCTTTTTCGGATGTTTCAATCTGCTTTTCTGCACTTGAAAGCTGTGTAAGTGCGTTGTTGAGTTCACTCTGTTTTGAAGTGAGAGTTGACATGGCAGAGGACATTTTGAAGTCCGCACTTGACTGTTGTTGTGAAATGAGGGCAAGAGCGGAATCAACCGAAACCGATTTATCGTCAAGTCCCGAAATTGCGTTATCAAGCTGTGCAATACCCGAGTTGATTTGTGAGATTTTCTCCGACATTTCACTTAATGCAGAATTGATTGCATCTCCCGAAGTTCCGAGCTTTTCAAGTGAAATTTCAACATTTTGAATTGCCTCTGCACTTTTGTTAATGGAATTCTGAACTGTCTGCATTGTTTTTGCGATATCGGGAGCTTTGATTCCGTAAGGCTCAAGCACCTTGTTAAGCTCGTCAATCTGCTGTTGAAGTGCCTTGTATTCCTCACTGTCGGGCAGTGCATCATTCATTTTCCGAACAATTTCCTGATACTGTTCGTTGAATTTTGAAAGCTGTTCAAGCTTTTGCGTAAGCTGTGACTGCTCGGAAGTCAGCTCATCATAGGTCGTTTTCAGTTCAAGCAAACCCTGATAAGCGGTTTCGAGCAAAGTCTTTGTTGAAGTGAGGCTTGCCTTTCGGTCAAGCAACTGCATCTTTGCCGACAAAAGCTGTGTTTTACCGCTTTCAGCCTTGTTCTGTGCATCGGCAAGCTGCTTTGAAACAGCCTCCTGCTGTGAGTTGATTTGCTCAATTGAAGATGAAACAGTACCTTGACCGTCCTTGGCTTTGCCGATATTATCCTGCAATTCCTTTTTAGCCTTGGCAATTTTGTCCTCCGCATCACCGAATTGATTATCGAGTGCAGCGGAAATCTTCTTATTAAGCTTGTCAAGCTTATCCTGTGAAAGTACGACATTTTCCTGTTCCGTAACAATGCCCTTGTCAGAAACAGAGGCAACACCGTCAATGCCTTCAAGTTCATTCAAAAGTTCGTTTGTGACATAATCCGAAAGTTCTGTCTGCGACTTGCCTTCAAAGTCAACCGCCGTCATTGCAACAGGGAGAATGTTCGGATTGATTTTGATGAGGTACGGTGTTCCGACTCCGTCAGGCCAATTGCCCTTGATTGTGTCAAGGCTTGAACGCATATCAACAGTTGCGCTGTCCATATTTGTGCCGTCCTCAAATTCAATCATCAAAAGTGAATAGTTGTCCGATGAGGTAGAGGTGATTTCCTTAACACCGTCAATTGCCGACATCGACTGTTCAAGAGGCTTTGAAACCGTTGTTTCAACCGCCTCGGGCGTCTGACCTGCGTAGGTGGTCATGATAACGGCATAGGGAAAGTCCATATTCGGTAAAAGGTCGGGCGTCATCTTGAAAAATGACACTATACCGAGAACCAGAACAAGTACAACCGCAACCAATACCGTCATCGGTTTTTTACACTGATTTTAGATAACATTGATTACTCCTTTGTTTGTGCTTTTTATCTATGAGTATATTTCATATTAAATGCAATTTCTACCAACTTAGGTTTACATTTTCTGTTGAAATCGGCCGCAACCGGTTGCATGAATATTAAACTTTATCTGCAATTGCACCTGTTTTGATAATTTCAAGTTTTCTGTGATACTCCCTGTGAACCTCGTCAAAAGGTTTTCCTATTACAAAAACATTGAACACGGCATTCTTCAGCACCTGAGTGAGAATCTGTGAAAGACACTTCACATCTTCATCTGAAGTATATTTAAGGTTGCTTCTGTCAAAATTGTTTGTAACGCTGACAAGCTCTGCAACGCCCTTGAAACGGTTGATAAAATATTCCGAAACAAGACTGTCATTTGCCTTTATATTTTTGATGAGATTCTTCATAATGATACTTTGTTTTGCATCCTTTGAACATTCGCATAGAATTTCAAAAAGCAAATCATAAGTTACAAATATGTCGCCGTGAGTGCGAGAGATAACCTCTGTGGCTTTTTCAAGCGAAAAGTTGATAAATGAGCGTGTCATAACCTCCACAAGGTCAACCTTATCGTCAAAGTACTGATAAAAACTGCCTCTCGAAATGTTTGCGTTCTTTATAATATTGTTTATGCTGACTCTCTCTCCCGACGAACCGGCAAACTCATTGAATATTGCGTCCGTGATTCTTTGACGCTTTTCTTCGGGAAGATTATAAAAGGTGTTTTTTATCATAAAAAATCCTCCAAAATAAATGTGACAGGCAGTCATATGACAACCTGTCACAATTTTAACATCGTTTATTTATTGTGTCAATTAAATGTGTTTTAGATTTTGCACATATACGATCAAAAATCTTTGTGCATATTAACAACAAAATTAAGCTTTGCCTTTGAATTTTTCAAAAAGTCCTTTGCATCCGCTGTAAATATCGTTGTATGCCTGCTCAAAATCACCGCTGTACCACGGATCCGATACATCACGATTCATACCTGCAAAGCTCATCATCTTGCAAACCTTTCCGTCTTTGTCATCGCCGAAAATTCGCATAGTGTTTCTGATATTATTAGAGTCCATGCAGATGAAATAATCGTACTTGTCATAGTCGGATTTTTTGAGCTGAACAGCCCTCTTGCCGTCACAACCGATTCCGTGTTTTGCAAGCTCACGCTTAGCCGGCGGATAAACAGGATTCCCAATCCCGTTCCATATCTCCTCCGTACTCGTGGCAGATGATTTAATCACAAACCTGTCAGCAATCTCGCCCTTCTTAACCATGTCCCTAAATATAAATTCCGCCATAGGCGACCGACAAATATTCCCATGGCACACAAACATTATTTTAATCAAAGTACAATTCCTCCCGATTTGCCGTAATATGCCGTGATTTGCAAGGGTGAATTGAGTATAACAGGAATGAGTATCACTTTTAAAATTTTCTCAAAACACGCAAATCAAGGCAAAATGTGGCATATTAGATTTTTCAAAAGTAGTCAAATAGTAGTCAGTTAGGGGGTGCAGACTACTTCCAAAATCAACCGTATAACGATAGCTTTTGAGTATGGGGGTGCAAAATGGATTTTCGCTTGTTATAATTCAATGAGAGAATTATAATTTACCAATTCAAACTATCGTTAATGGGTTTAAAAGATGATTTTATTATAGCATAAAATCCATTTTGCCACAACTTTGAAACTTGAATTTTAGACTTTTATTGTAGAATATTGTTTTTATTTTCTCCATTGCAATATCTCCTCTAATGAACGCGGTTCATACTTCATCCACGGTTTCATGCATCCAACATTAATAGCCTTAACCTCTGTTTTATAAACATGTCTGCAATCATTATGAATCATTTCCTGCAGACACTTCTGATAATATTTATCCTCAGCACTATTGTGCGTATGTCCGTATAGAAGAATAGATCCTTTCCTCATCTTTTTCCAACTGAAAATAGGGTAATGGCATAATACAAGATCGTAGTTTTTACCTTTCACAGAATCATGGATTTCCTTATAATCACACATGTCTGCAAATAGCTGATGATATCTATAATCTGATACATCATCATGGTTTCCTTTAATGAGTATTTTCTGCCCTTTTAATGTGGATATGTACGAAATAAGATTTTCATTTTTCCCTCGATAACTTATATCTCCAAGAATGAATACTTTGTCTCCATATTTACCTTGCAATTCCATTTTTCTTTGATTATTTCATGCATCTCTTCCAGATTTTTAAACTGTCGTTCATCAAATCTAATTGAAGTTTCTTGAAATAAGTGTAAATCGCTAATATAATAATTCATTTTCGTTTCTAAGTTCCTTTATTTTCTAAGGTGTCATTTAGAATCACTATGTTTTTATTTAAAAGCTATACGGTTATGAATTTGCTGAAACACATATACCATTCTTATTTTCGCCTTCAACATAGAATTCTTCTTCGGTGTCCAAACAAACAGCTGCCAATCGACCGTTTTTTAAGTTGCATCCACAATCAATCGCAATATGATTATTTTTTCTGTAAATGTATCCCGGCCTTGGATTTCCTTTAATTTTCTGCGTTGGAGTGTGTCCTGTTACAAGATTCACATTGGCATAATACTGAACATCATACTTTGCTCTGCTCCAAACAAGTTCCTCTATTTCATAATCTTCTAAAGTTTTTTCCGGACTAAAATTGCCAAGACCACCGTGAACCAACAGATAATTTTTACAGTTTACGATCAATTTTTTATATAGTTGCAAATCGTTTAAGAAATCTATAACCTCATATTTCATATCAAAATCTAAAGCTCGAAATTCATCGAGTGTTGTCTTGCTCCCGTTGCATTGCCATATCACCAAATTGTTTAGCATTTTTTCATTTAACTGATCTATTGACATCTCAGTAATTTCTTTCATAAGAAAAGGCAAGCACTGTAAAGCCATATATTCATGGTTACCTGCCAGGCATATAGCATTTGGCATTTTCATGATTTTCATAAGTGCCTTAATGGGATGAGGTCCTCTGTCAAGTATATCCCCTAAAATATAAAGCGTATCCGTATCTTTTAATTTGATTTTATCAAGCAAGTCCAAGAACATTTTATATTGCCCGTGAATGTCTGAAATAACATATGTAGCCATAAAATCATCTCCAAAATATTAATTTCACTCGCATAGCTTAAAATTCATACTTATACATCTCAATTACTTTCAACTGTAGTTGCTCAGTTTGTTTTTAGCAATCTATTTACACATTCTATTATAAAACATTTGTGATTTGCAAGGCCAACTTGAGTATAACAGTAATATGTATCACTTTTGTATTTTACTCAAAATAAGCAATCAAGGCAAATGTTACATTAAAGAGTTTAAAATATGATTTCATTATAGCATAAAAAACTTTTAGTCACAACTTTGGAACTGAACTATACTGTGTTTTATGTTTTGATACATCATAATTTAGTTATTTTATATTGCGTTAAAGGTCAATTTGTCTTATAATATTTAACCCAAAATTTTGTAAAGAATTAAATGATATTAAATGGAATAATAAATTCTATTGCATTTTTTATGGTTAAATTGTATAATGGTATTTAAAATATGGAGTCACAAAATAAGGGAAATATATTTTGCATGGAGGTAGTTAATATGTTAAAAAGAAAAGGATTTGAAGCGACAGAAACATTTGCGTATCATGCAGAACAGGATTTAGCAAGGTCCATTATTGATTCTTTTTTAATAAAAGTATAGTTGGGATTGATATTGAAGATATAGATGATAGTGATATTGAAAAATTTATGTCGGTATATCGAAAATATTGCAAGAAATTTTCGGATATCTTATCAAAAAACTTAATTGATACTTTAATTATGTGTGGATTTAAGTCAAAAAAGTCAGCCGGTTTTTCAAAAGATGAGTGTGCCGAATGTTTAGTAGAAACAGTAAATCAAATGCTTGAAGCAATAAAACCAGATAGAACAGAATTAAATAATTTAGCCGATAAAAGATTTGACAAATATTTTTCAAAACTAACAATGTCAAATGTTAAGCAAGCATGGTTATCCGGAACATCTAAATATGTAAATCGCATTGATATATTTAAGATTTGCTTTGCTCTTGGTTTGAAATCAAAGTATGATGAAAAATATATTGAAGGTGAACCTTGCTACGAGAATTTATTTAACAAAGTATTTAATCAGCGCTATTGCTTAAAGCGTCCTGATGAAATGTGTTTTAGTTATTGTTTAAAGGTTGGAAAGAGCTATGGTGACGCTCTTGGTTTGTATAATAAATATCTTGGAAAAACCAATAGTAAATCTAACGAGTGTAATAATATTAAAACCGGAGATGATACACAGACAATGTTTAACGCATTGTCTGGTATAAAAAATGATGATGACTTTATGGAGTTCTTGCTATTTTATCATAATGATTTTTTAAATAATAATACATCAATTAAAAAATATTTAGTCAGTGTTATTAATTCATACGAAGCAGATGAAGATAAAAAAATATTATTTAAGAAAAATTATTCAAAATACAATAAGATGTATATAAAAACTGATCATAAAAATTATAATGTAAAAAAATTATATTTTGCCGATAATATAATGATAAATGATGAAAAATAAAGGAATTTAGAAATAATTTAAAAGAAATAGACTTTGATAATGATATTATTTCACAGAATTACATAGATGATTTTTATCTTATAAATCAAATTTTAGTAAAACTTAATTTAAGAAAAAAACAAAAGAATAAGCGCATTGGTGAATTTGATGAGTGGGAAATTAAGAGGGATACTCATAATGAGACTTTAGAATATTATAATGATATGAGGAAACTGATAATTATCACTAATTTCTTAGATTATTTTATTCAGCAATCGGATAACAAGATACATTCACCGGCACAAAAATCTGAGGAATTTATTTGCAATACAAATGATGTTCTTAAAAAATTTAATTTTAATTACTTATATCCCTATAATAGTTTTGATTTGTTCTTTTATTTATGTAGTTTAACGATTGACCCGGTGAGTACATATTATAGAATTCTGAACTTTTATCATTCAAAATTACATGAATATAAAGATTTATGAAATTAAATAATACCAATTATGCTATATTTAAAAATCTCCCGTTTTTTTGCGGGAGATTTTATTTTTTGAAAAAATTCATTATTTTTAGAAAAAGAAAAGCTTTCAATATGGTTTAATAGTCTTGTAAGGAGGTAATTAGGATATTTAAGGCAAAATATGCTTGCCAATAAAAATTAAGGAGGCAATAGTATGATGAATACATCTAATATCAATTTAGAATTGCAGGAAATATTGAAAAACTATGATGATGTCATTTTTGATACCTGTGCTATATTGAGTTCAGGATTTATTCCCTTACTCAAACGAAATGCTTTAAAAGTAGAACAAATGCATAAGCATCTGCTTTTGCATAGTGCAGTAATCAATGAATTAATCAGAATTTCAAGAATGCCCGAAAATGATAAGTACGAGTTGTCAAAGGAAACCCTTTACATTCTTAAGGCACTTGAAATGAAAAAGATTTTCAAATACATAGGAAATAACAGAAATCTGAAATTGGCGGATCAGCAATTTCTTGAATTTGTCATCAATAACAGATCACAAAATAAAATTCTTGTGATTACGCTTGATAATGATTTAATCAACGATATTTTGATGGAAAATGAGTTAGAATCATACTCAGGTAATACAATATCTGTAATGAAAATTACTGACGATGGATTTTTAAATGAAGTCAACAGTATGCAAAAAAACAGAAGAGCAGAATCACATGGTAAGGTAGATTATTTGAAAATGTTTAATCTTGACAATACCAACACCGATAACAACTAATAAAAGGAGTTTTTACTATGAAAAATACAATTACTTTATCCGAACTTGCAAACAAAAGGGAAATCTTTATTGATTATAGTGCAGTTTTTAATACACATTTTGTGAATATGATGATTGAACAGGCACGCCCATTACACGATGCTCAAAAACAGATTACTGTACACAGAAGCGTACTGAATGAACTTACAAAGCTTGCTGAAAATGGAAGCATTGGGGACAGTACAATTGCAAAGGAAAGAATCGCTCAGCTTAATGCTCTCAATTCTGCAGGAGTAGTTAATTATATCGGAAATTCACTTGAGCCTCGCTCTTCTAATCAGCAATACATTGAACTTATGGTTACTTACAGAAACAAAAAAGATTTGGCGTTTATTTCTGACAATGATGCGTTTATCGCTGATATTGAATTGCAAAACAAAATTTCTTCGTTTCCGGGTAATCAAATAACTGTATTCAAATATGATGAAAACGGAAATCTTGTGGAAGATGCCTGTGAGATGCAGGACATTCATGAAAGTGAGGCTAAGATAAAATCTCCTGAAAGTGGCGACAAAGTAGATCGACTTATGAGTATGTTCGGCTTGAACTAAAAACTATTTAATTTTGATTTAGAGAGGGGGTGATATGCCTACTATTCTATATTTTAACAAAATAATTAAAATTTAAATTGAAATATTAGTGAATGTATTATATAATTTTATCAAAGGGGGATTTATTATGTATGTTTTACTCACGGAAAGACAGATTTTGCCTAATAATACAACAATAACTTTAAACGGTACCGAATATAAAATTCTCGACACAAAAGGCAAAGGTGCAAGTTGTGTTGCATATCTTGCAGAAAATTGTATAAATAAGCGTATTGTACTTATTAAAGAACTCTACCCAATTAATCTTGGAATTTTCAGAGATAAAGAAAATAATCTAATAGTGCCAAACAGTTTTTGCGAACATTTTAAATTTTACAAGCATAAATTATGTGAAGCATATAAACTTCAACTTGAATTTCATAATAGTGATGAAACAGGCAACTATACCAGTGATGCGGAAACAATGGTTGAAGCATATTCAACACTCTATGTCATTATGAATAAGGTTGTTGGCTCATCATATGACAAGGTAGTTCCTGAAAATATCACTGATGTGCTTGAAGTCTGCAAATCTGTTGCAACAGTCATCGGCTTTTATCACAAAAAAGGATATTTACATCTTGATATTAAGCCTGACAATATTTATGTTTTAAAAGAAACAAATCAAATTATAAATCTTTTCGATTTTGATACGGTAAAATTAAAGTCCGACCTTGAAAACGGTAACTACATAGCAAGTACAAATAAAATCTCTGCACCTGAAATTTCAAAAGCAGAAATTGATGAGTTTACCGGCAAGTATTTGCAAGAGGTTGATGAGCGTGCGGATATTTATGCTATCGGTCATATTCTTTTTGAAAAGGTTATGGAAAGAAATGCTAAAAGCTCAGACATTATACTCGGCAAAAAATTTAATTTTGGAAAAACAAAGCTTTTAAAAAATTCATCCCCACAGTTGCGTGAAAAGATACAGGAAATATTCCAGCACACAGTTGTAAGAATGAAATCTGAGAGATATTCAAATACAGACGAACTTATAAAAGCATTGGATCAGGCACTTGAAATTGCAACTGAGGAAAAAGATGGATATTTGATTGATAATAACATTACTGTCACAACATCAAGCAACTATTATATCAGCAGAAAGGACAAATTGTCAGAAATCCGTCAGCATTTAGAAAACTATCATATTGCATATCTTTATGGTATCGGCGGTATCGGTAAGTCAGAAACTGCAAGAGAGTATGCCGAAGAATACAGGGATTCTTATACAACGATACAACTTTCTGTATATTCGGGTGATTTAAAAGCCTTGATTGCCGGACTTAAATTTTCAAGTGACGATAAAACCGGTGGTTATTTTGAAAAAGATATAAATATCAGATATGAAACCAAGCTCTCTCTCTTGTCAAAGGCGATGATAAATAATGAGAGAACTTTACTAATCATTGACAACTACAATGTTGAACCTGATTCAGATGAATACAAGAGAAATGTAGAAGTGATGAAAGACCTTAAAAAGTTGCATATTCATATCCTTTTTACGACAAGAACATTACCGAATGACGATAAAACAAAAATTGATATAGAAGAACTCTCAAAAGAAGAGTTAAGACATATGTTTTTTGCCATAAATCCCAAAGATAAGGACAAAGAGGAACGAATTGCACAGGTGGATGAGCTTATAGAAACAGCGTACAGTCACACTTTAACGGTTGACCTTGTTGCACATCAGACAGCGAAAATTGAAGGCTATGGTAAGAAAACACTTTCTGATTACATAAAAATTTTAAAGGAAAGCGGAATAAACAGCGGAATAAATGTTGCGGTTTACAACAATAAGGATGATAATGAAAAGAGTGACATTATTTTTGAGCATATCAGAGTGTTGTTTAATCTTACTTCATTAACAGAAAAAGAAAAATATATAATGGTAAATGCTTGCCTTTTGCCATTAGCAGGTATGCCGGTCGCAGAATTTGAAAGCTTTATAGATTTAGAAAATTATCCGAATTCAGAATCAAATGACGGATGGGGTGAGGATAGCACAATTTCTAATCTTGTAAAGAGTGGTTGGATAAAGAGGATAGACGGTGAAGTGTCAAAAATAGCTCTTCATCCGATTGCTTCGGAAGTTACTGTAAATGAACTTAAGCCGGAGATAACTGAGGATAAGTGTAAAAACTTTTGTGATTCTGTCTCTGAATTAATAGATACGAATGATTTGAAAACAGTGGAAGCATATAAAGATATTTTTATTTGTAGTGCAGATACTATAATAAAAAATGAGGATAGAGATTCATTAGTGTATGTTGCAAAAATAGCTTCTGTTTTAGGTGAATTAGCATATTATTCCGAATCACTTTGCTATTATACGAAAGTATTAACAGTTAAAGAAAAAGTGTTGCCTGAAAATCATCCAGATATTGCAACATCATGTAATAATGTAGGTGTTGCATACGGTGAATTAGGAGAACATAAAAAGAAACTTGAGTACTGTTTAAAAGCCTTAGCAATTCATGAAAAAGTATTGCCGGAAAATCATCCTGTTATTGCAACATCATATAGTAATGTAGGTTGTACATATGGCGAATTAGGAGATCGTAAAAAGGCACTTGAGTACTTATTAAAAGCCTTAGCAATCCGAGAAAAAGTACTGCCTGAAAATCATCCTGATATTGCAATATCGTATAATAATGTAGGTGTTGTATATATGGATTTGAAAGAGTACAAAAAAGCATTACAATATATGTTGTTGGCAACTCCAATTTTTGAGCAGACAGTACCTAAAAATAATGCACAGCTTGCAAGGCTATATAGTCGCATTTCAAAGGCTTATGCAAATTTAGGAGATGAAGAAAACTCAGAAAAATATTTAAAACTGTATCAGCAATATAACAATCAATAGTTTGCCTTTAAAAACAAATAGATTTCAATTAATAGCTGCACAGCAATGTGTGGCTATTTTTTTATGTAAATATTTTGTGAAGAGCAAAAAATTCATTGTTTTCAAAGAAAATGGAATTACCACTATGATATAACATAATTACAAACACAGAAACCGCTAAACAAGTATAAATGATTATTCATTCTAATGTAAAATTCACGAAATATGAAAAATTAAATTTTTTTGTAATTTATAATTTTATTATAACGAATCAAGAACTTGGGTGAAACTAAAAATTGATGAAAAATTCATTAAATATAAAAGATTAGAATTTTTTGCGATTTATAATTTAATTACAGTAAATCAGGCAAAAAAAGAAAAGGAAAATTTCTAAAAAATTCACGAATTACAAAAAATAAAGGGTCTAAAAAATATGGTATATAGTTAGATATAGAAAATTTTTGCGGATAATTGTATCAAAAAACAGGACTAAAAAGTTTATTAATTAAATACGAAAGAATACAGGTGTTTTATTTGATATGATTAAAGCATGAAAAGTACTATATAAATATCTTTGAGATTTATATAGCATTAAGAAGGAAGGTGATTCCAATGCCGATGAACAAATAAAATAATATCATCCGCTACACACAATTTTTTTAAAAAAGGAGATACTTTTATGGGCTGGTTAGGAGTTCTTATTATAATCGTTTTATTATTCTTTTCAACACAAATTTCTGCCGGAATAGGAATATTTCTTTTGATTTTTGCAGGAATTTTAGTTTTAGTAGGAATATTTTCTATTGCAGATGGTAGTATAGGTTCCGGAATTTTTTTCATAATTTTAGCAATTGTTTTAGGATTATTTGCGTTAATTTGGTTTTAATAAATCATTACATATTTTAGGAGGACATAATTATGTTATTCAACAGTTTTCATTCAATCATTTATTTCTTAAACAACAAGCATATTTATTTCGACACCACCGCTGTTCTCAGCGGTGGGTTTGAAGGATTTATTCAGCGTTGCTCGGCACCGTTTGACAACAGAGACAAAAAAATTTACATACCGTTTGCCGTGATTAAAGAACTTTCCGACAAAATTAAAGACCCTCAGGATGAATTTAATTATAGAGCAAAAAAGGCTCTTGAGGTTATTTCAAAATATAAAGATATGAATTTGCTTGAAATAACAGGTAGCAATACCGAAAATGATTCTTCAAAACAGCAGCTTGTAAGAATAGCGGTAAAGTACAGAAGTAACAAAGAACTTGTATTTGTTACACGCAATCCTACTCTTGCAAAAGATCTTATTCTTCAGAACAATATCAAATCATACAAAGGTAATCGCATCTGTGTGTTTGACCTTGATGACAGAGGCCTTTTTACCGATTATGAAGAAGAGAAAAAACAGTGTGCCAAAAGTACGCCAAAAGATAATTTTGACGATAAAAGCAGAGATATTTTAAAAAGTTTTGGTTTATTATAATTGGAGGTTTTATTATGTTTGAAAATAATTATTTTAACACACAGGAAAACACAACTGCAAAATCACCGTTTTCAGTCTATGCCGAAGAAAATCACAAATTGATTTTGCCGGAAAAAAGGACAAGTCTTGATGAAATTGATTTCCTTCTTGATAAAGGCTACATCGGAGAAAATGAAAAGCTTCTGTTGATAATTACAAATAATATGTGTTTTGCAACAAGTCGCCAGCTTACTCAAATGTTTAATTTAGCAGGCTTTAATATTGATCAGGCAAAAACTCAGAGTATGCTTAAAAAACTTAAAACAAAAAGCTTTATTAAGCAGGTTGAATTTTATAATCAATCAAATGAAAGTATGAAAAGCAGTTTTAGAGCATATACTCTTGGTCAGCATGGTGTAGGTATATTGTACGCAAGTCAGATAAAGCCCAAATTACAGGGATACATAAATGCAATGTCAACATCAACAATCAAAAAGACTCTTGCTGTAAATCAGCTCATTGTAGCTATGCTTGAGTATTATCCCGGTTCTTTTGAGGCACATTCTGTGGTACTTAATAAAGATCGCACAGAGGATGGCTTTATTATCCGTCCTAATGCGATTGTTAAAAATGAAAATGGAGTTTACTTCATTGATTGTATTCGCAGAGATGACGGTTGGAAAGAGGAGTTTGCAGACAGACTCAGCAGGTATAACAAGGTTATTAACGATTATGATTCTTTGAATTATAAATTTAGTAAAAAACCAAAACTTATCGTTCTTGCAGAGGATTCAAAACATTGTGATGAAGCAAAAGAGTTTACCTACTCTTATTCTGATATAGAGATCTCCTACATTGACGATATTTTAATCTATAACAATCCACAGACAGTGAAATTTCTCTGATAATTGAAATCTTCCCTGCCAATGGGTTGCCCATTGGCAGGTGATAAAAACTTTTTCTTTCTTAATAAAATTCACAGTTTTCAAAAAACTATAAGTTCTGAATAATTTATAATGGTCACAAAGGATGAGAAAGGTGGTCATTATTATGACAGAACAAATTACAATTAACGGAAAAAAGGTTTATGAAGGCACAGTAACATTTGTAAGTAAAGGCTATGTAAAGATTACATTGCTGTCAGGGGACAAGGGTACATTATTTTTAAATGAAATTACTGATTTACCAATCAATTTGATAAGTCATTTCAAGGTGGACAGTAAAATATATGTACTCATAAAGAAAAGATGTTTTGACGGTACATTGGTTTTATCGATGAAGGGATTATTTAATAAAAATGTATCTACTTACAGTAAGAGAGAAAGCTTATATTGTACAGCAATTTCAACTTGTAACTTAGGTACATTCGTACAGATTACTCCTGATTTAATAGGTTTAGTTTATAACATTTATCTGCAGAAGGGTACAAGTTTACTTGCAAGTGTCTGCAGTATAGATGATATCAATCACAGGATATCTTTAGTTTCCGAAAGTGTTCTTTATGATGAGCCGGATGCACGAGTAAATCTTAACTATGGTGACATAAGTATGGCACAGAACATGGCAGAAGAATGTGCAGCTTAACTAAATAATACTACTTTTAAACAGCGATAATTTGAGGGAGGTGATTTTATGAGTAGCAGAAAATATACTGCTTGGGACAACTCTGATCGTGAGGATTTCTATGATAAATATGGTAATCTGACAACAACACATGTTGACAGATACGATTTAAACGGAAACTATACTCACACAGACGTTTATAACGAGCATGGAGAAAAGATTGATAGCTTTGTAAAGTAATATCAGTCTGTCAGGCAAGAGTATTGTTTCGGCAATACTCTTGCCGAACATGAATTTATATTAATAGATTGTGAGGATGATTTTATGAAACCCAGTATGTTTAACATTGCCCAACTTTATAACGATAACATTCTTTTATACAATACATATTCGACATCGCTTGTTGAAATAGAGCCTGCAATTTATAATAGAATTTTTATTGATGGTAATTATTCTGATCACAAAGATGAAATAGACGCACTTTTTGAACTTGGGTTTCTTGTTGAAAATGATTGTGATGAGCTGTCAGAGCAAGAGTTATTACGCAAGACTGTGATAGAAAACAACAGTGATAAAATCGCAAATATCATTATTGCTCCGACTATGGAATGTAATGCACATTGCTACTATTGCTTTGAAAAAGGATTCCGCAAAGGCATAATGACAAGAGAAACAGCTGATTGTTTGATTCAATATTTATTTGAGCATTGGAATCATGATGAACTTGGAATCACATGGTTTGGCGGGGAACCCCTAATTGTGACAGATATTATTGATTATATAGTGGATGGGTTGATAAAAAGAGGCATCAATTTTTCATCAAAAATTACAACAAACGGTTCTTTACTTACTGAATCGGTTATTGAAAAATAAAAGCAAATGGAATGTAGAAAAAATTCAAATTACTGTTGACTCAATCGGAGAAGACTACAATAAAATAAAAACTATTCCGATTTGAAAAATCCTTTTGAAATCGTTATGCAAAACATTGAGCTTGCTTTATTAAATGATTTACAGATAAAAGTAAGAATAAATTTCGATCCGGAGAAAAAGCAAACTGTTGTTAATACATTTAATTATCTAAAGGACAGATTTAAAACTTATGATAATCTTTCAATATACTTTGCACCAATAGATGAAGATTCATCAATTGTAAAAAATATTAATCAAAATTTTACTGAAATGAACGAGCACCCGTATATATCACTAATTAAGTTTGGAAGAGAGAATAAACTGTTTCGTGGATTCCCTGATGTAGAAAATGATATAAATAAAAATACATCACCCAGAATAGCATTGCTTAAGAAACTTAAAATTTTCCCTTCTCCGACTAATTGTTATGCTACTTGTCCGAGTGTATATTCTATTGACAGTAATGGCAATATATATAAATGTCATCGAACACTTGGAAGAAAAGAGTTTGCAAGTGGGGATATTTTTAACGGAATTAAGAAAAACAGTGAGTATGAATTTTTCTGCAACACAGATTTAGCGTATGATGAATGCAAAGAGTGTGCTGTTTTACCGATATGTCAAGGTGGTTGTAAAATCAACGGACGAATATTTAGCGGTAAGGAAGCATGTGCACCTTGCAAAATGATAATTAATAATCTAATCTTGTTGTACAAGCAGGACTTAGAGGCACTATATGAAAGGAGGTGATGAAATGAAGATCATAAATTATCAGTCCAAAAAGGATATGAGCATATTTATGGAGGCAAGTGCTAAACTCAGCTATTCAGGCTGTGACAATGACTGTCCTAAATGCAGAGTATCTGACGGCTAATAATAGCTTATAGGCAAGGTGGTTCTTTCTTGCAATAGATTGCAGAGAGAACCACCATTGAAAAATTCATACAAATATTAATTTATTGGAGATATATTTATGGACGATTACACTTTTGAAAAAGATGAAGTCAGCAATGACGAAAAAAACTGTGGAATATGGATTCGATAGCTGTCACTACATTGATTTTTGGGCTTTTCCTACAAATAAATGTATGTCCTTTGATGTGCCAAAATATGAAATTATTTGTGATGTTAAAAATGTTTGGTAAGTAAAAATAGAGAGTGTCTAAAAAACGGCACTCTCTGATTGCTTTTATTGACAAAAATATTGAAATAAAAATAAATTTATTGTATAATTATTTTCAAGGTGATAACTTATGAATAATAGTAGTTATGAAAACGATAACAGAACATTTATAAATGACGGTACAATAATTAACCTCAAAGGTACTGAATATAGAATTTTAGAATTGAAAGGCAGAGGTGCAAGTTGTGTTGTATATCTTGCCGAGAATTGCTCTAATAGCCGTAGGGTGCTTATCAAGGAATTTTATCCTAAAAAATGTGATATTACAAGAGATGAAAATAATAATTTAGTTATATCAAACAGTGACATTAATATATATAGAATTCTCAAGGAACAGTTGCGTAAAGCATATAAACTTCAACTTGAATTTCATAATAGTGATGAAACAGGCAACTATACCAGTGATGCGGAAACGATGGTTGAAGCGTATTCAACACTCTATGTCATTATGAATAAGGTTGTTGGCTCATCATATGATAAGGTAGTTCCTGAAAATATCACTGATGTGCTTGAAGTCTGCAAATCTGTTGCAACAGTCATCGGCTTTTATCACAAAAAAGGATATTTACATCTTGATATTAAGCCTGACAATATTTATGTGTTAAAAGAAACAAATCAAATTATAAATCTTTTTGATTTTGATACGGTAAAATTAAAGTCTGACCTTGAAAATGGTAACTATATAGCAAATTCAAATGAAATTGCTGCACCTGAAATTTCAAAAACAAAAATTGACGAGTTTACCGGTAAGTATTTACAAGAGGTTGACGAGCGTGCGGATATTTATGCTATCGGTCATATTCTTTTTGAAAAGGTTATGGAAAGGAATGCAATCAAGTCGGACACTATACTTGGGAAAAAATTCAACTTAACTAAAACAAGGCTTTTAGAAAATTCATCTCCACAGTTGCGTGAAATGATACAGGAAATATTACGACACACAGTTACAGGAATGAAATCTGAGAGATATTCAAATACGGACGAACTTATAAAAGCATTGGATCAGGCACTTAAAATTGCAACTGAGGAAAAAGATGGTTATTTGATTGATAATAACATTACTGTTACAACATCAAGCAACTATTATATCAGCAGAAAGGACAAATTGTCAGAAATCCGACAGCATTTAGAAAATTATCATATTGCATATCTTTATGGTATTGGCGGTATCGGTAAGTCAGAAACGGCAAGAGAGTATGCTGAAGAATACAGGTGCGCTTATACAACAATACAACTTTCTGTATATTCAGGTGATTTAAAAGCCTTGATTGCCGGATTGAAAATTGCCAGATCAAAAATTTCAGACGACTGTGATCAAACTGACGATTATTTTGAAAAAGATATAAATATTAGATATGGAACTAGGTTAGCCATTTTGTCACAAACAATGATGAATAATGAGAGAACTTTACTAATTATTGATAACTATAATGTTGAACCTGATTCAGATGAATACAAGAGAAATGTAGAAGTGATGAAAGACCTTAAAAAGCTGCATATTCATATCCTTTTTACGACAAGAACATTACCGAATGACGATAAAACTAAAATTGATGTAGAAGAATTTTCAAAAGAAGAGTTAAGACATATGTTCTTTGCCATAAATCCAAAAGATAAGGACAAAAAGGAACGAATTGCGCAGGTAGATGAACTTATAGAAACAGCGTACAGACACACTTTAACGGTTGACCTTGTCGCACATCAAACCGCAAAAATAGAGGAGTACGGAAAGAAAACTCTTGCCGATTACATAGAAATTTTACAGAAAAGCGGAATGAACAGTGGAATTAATGTTGCAGTGTATAATAACAAAGATGAAAACGAAAAGAGTGCTGTTATTTTTGAACACATTAAAGCGTTGTTCAATCTTTCATCTCTTACAGATAAGGAAAGGTATATAATGGTAAATGCCTGTCTTTTGCCGTTATCCGGTATGCCCGTTGCAGAATTTGAAACCTTTATCGACCTGGAAAACCACCCTGATTCTGAATCAAGTGATGGTTGGGGCGAGGATAGCACAATCACTAATCTTGTAAAAAGCGGTTGGATGAAAAAATAGACAGCGGAGTGTCGAGAATTGCACTTCATCCCCTTGTTGCAGAGGTTGTGGCAAATGAACTTCAGCCTGAGATAACTGAGGATAAATGTCAAAAATTTTGTGGTTCAATAGAAAAATTGGTAGATAATTGCAAAAATGATTTTGAAACGATAGAGCCATACAAAGATTTGTTCAATAAGAGTGCAAAGAGACTAATGGAAAATGAGGATGAAAAAACTGCAAATTATCTTAGCAGCGTGTCTTATATATTACCAAAACTAGAACACCAATCGGACGCACTGCTTTATAGTTTAAAGGCTCTAGAAATACAAGAAAAAGTGCTACCTGAAAATCTTTTGAATATTGCTAATGCTTTAAATATTGTAGCTCATGCATATAGCTATTTAAATGATCCTGAAAAGGAACTAGAATATAAATTAAAAGCCTTAGAAATACAAAAAAAAGTGTTGCCTGAAAATCATCCTGATATTGCAATATCTTTAAATAATGTGGGTGTTGCATACGCTGTATTAGGTGATTTGGAAAAATCGCTTGAATATTTATTCAAATCCTTAGCAATAGAAAAAGTATTGTCGGAAAATTATTCTGCAATTGAAACTTGCCTAGATAATATATGTTTCGTATATGATGAATCAGGAGAGTATGAAAAGGAACTTGTATATTTATCAATAGCTATGGAAATCAGAAAAAAAGAGTTTCAGAAAAATCAATCTGCTATTGCCTCATTATATAGTGATATGGGTTATGCATATTATAAAATAGGAGATTATAAGAATGGACTTAATTGCTATTTAAATGTTTTAGCAATGGAAAAAGAGTTTCCTGAAAAATATTGTTTTATTGATGCAACATTTAATAATATAGGTTTGGGTTACATGAAATTAAGAAAGTATAATGAAGCATTACCTTATTTGTTGGGGGCAACCTCAATGTTTGAGAAAAGAGTACCTAAAAATAATATTCAACTTGCCAAACTATATAGTCGCATTTCAAAGGCTTATGCAAATTTAGGAGATGAAGAAAACTCAGAAAAATATTTAAAACTGTATCATCAATATAATGATCAATAAATATGTCTTTATATTAAAAACTAAAAAAGCGTTGCGTGAAAACCGCCTTGATATTCCAGCATCATATAATAATGTAGGTGGTGCATATGGCGAATTAGGAGAGTATAAAAAGGCACTTGAGTATTATCAGAGAGTATTGTCAATCCAAAATGATACATTGCTATAATTTTATATAGCCCAATTTATTAGCTGATTTGAATAGGAGGCAAGTGTGAAAGAATATCAAATTAATGTAAATAACAGCAAAAATCAAATTCAAAAATTTATTGTAAAGGAATATGACAACTATGTAGTGTTGAAACAATATTTATCAAATGAAATTGATTTGGTAAAAATTCCTGCAAAAATTAATAATAAGAATGTCACTATTGTTGGAGATTGTTGTTTTTTTAACCATCCTGAAATTATAGATGTTTACTTTTCTTCTGCAATTCAATCTATCGGTAACGCTGCTTTTGCCTATTGCAAAGGAATAAGCAAGTTGGATTTGCCTGATTCAATTAAAGAAATTGGTGTATCTGCATTTAGAGATTGCACCGGTTTGAATAGAGTTGTAATGCCAAAACATTTGAAAGTTTTAAGTGCAGGTTTGTTTGCTTTCTGCCACTTGAATTGTGATGCAGAAGTTGTTCTGCCACATGAACTTGAGGAAATAGATGTTCACGCTTTTTATAGCGGTGGTTCTTTTGAATTGAAAATTCCTGATACCGTCAAAAGAATTGCGGTAGGTGCATTTAATGGAGGACCAAAAGTTATTACCTCACTTCCGTATGATAAAGGTTGGTATCTTGATTGGCCTTATGGAGAAAAAATTGTTTTTTCAGATGGACAAGAAGGCATTGTTTCAAACATTACATATGTAGGCATTGATTGTACAAATTCCGAAATTTTGGAAGTTACAATCGGTAATAAGAAACAAAACATTTTTTATCCCTGTTGTGGAGAAAATGTTTATAAATTTGAAAATATTCATAGTCAACAGATGATGCAAGAGGATATTAAAAATTATCCTGAAGTAGAAGAATTATATCAAGCATGGATTAACGGTTTGGTATGATTATTTATGCATTGTGTGAAGAATTTTTTGTAAATTAATTATTAGAAAAGACAAGCAACAGGTTTTCAATCTGTTGCTTGTCTTTTACACCGTCTTAAACATATTCTGTTTTAGCGGTTGTGTGCCGAGAGTTTTCTCAACTTCTTTTCTTGCTTGTTCCAGTTCTTCAAGCCTTATCATTTCATCCTTGGCATCATCCAAACCAAGATGGGTATAGGTGTTCATCGTGACACCAATATCGGAATGTCCCATAAGGTACTGCAATGTTTTCGGATTCATTCTTGCCTTTGCCATATTTGAACAGTAGGTATGTCTGCAAATGTGAGGGGTGATATTAGGCAGTTGCTCTCTGAAAATATCGTTGTATCTCTTGATCGAGTGATTAAACCTATGCTCCCAATGCATTGCTACTTCTGGCATTCCTTTTGAATCTCTGAACAGAAAACCGCAATGTCCTGCAACCATAATTTCAGGAAGATTTGTGGGTCTGTTTTCAAGTATTCTTTTGAAGGCCTGATAAACATCTTCCGTCATAGGTAGTTTTCTTGTGCCGGCATTTGTTTTTGTTGATTCAATCACATACTCCATTTTTGAGGTTCTCTGCAACTGGTGGTCAATATTGATGATTCTGTTGTTCATATCAAGGTCATTTATCGTCAACCCACAAAATTCTGAAATTCTCAAACCGGTGTGAAAGAGAATGTAGAAGACATCATAGTATTTGTAGTAAACATTATCGTAACGAACAAATTTCAAAAACTTGTTCATTTGCTCTTTTGTCAGAGCCTGTCGAGTGTGTTCAGTGTTTATGATAATGCCGAGTAATTGGAAACCGAAAGGGTTCTTAATTAGAATGTCATCATCAACTGCCATTTGAAATGCCGGTCTTAAAACACCTCGCACTGTTTTTATTGTACTCGAGCCCCTTCCGTCTTCCTGTAATTTAATGAGAAACAGCTTTGCATCGGAAGTTTTGATTTCACCGATTTTGCGACTTCCAAATTGAAAACACTTTATCCAACTCAAATTAGACCTACCAAAATCCCATATCAATCATCTTCATCTGCGAGTATGGCATACCTGCAACTTTAATCTTCTCTCTAACTGGTTCAAGTCTTGCAGAATTTTTTGCGTTCTGTGTTTTAATTAATAATGCCACACTCTCTACATGAATCGGTTATTCAACGAAAAACATACACAACGCTTATTGTACAAGGGAATGGTGGAAGGTTCCTTTTTCCTTGCATAGCAGAGAAATGATGAGACAGAAAGCGTTATTTTCATGTTAGTTCGTCCAATTTAATTTGTCTCATTCTCGGACTTTGTTTTGATAGTTTTCAGCCACTCCTGTGTATGAAGAAATGGGTGTTCTTCAGGTTTACGCAAAAACATTGTTTGAAAATGTAGTTCACTATCAAACTCGACAATTCTACGTATTAAATCTTTATCTATTCCCATGTGAGAAAGGAAAATAGAAATAATGGTTGCTTTCAAGACTCGTATTGAATCATTTATTTGCAAAAAATCTAATACACCAGTTTTGTTCTTCTTATAATGAGAATAATAATTTCTAGTATCACCGAGTTCCCTATAGAACAATTCAGCAATTTGTTCATCCGTCATATCCTTGCATTTCTCTTTATTACACGCCAAACATTCAATATCTTCTGCATTATTCCTAATAATGCCAAAGTACAGATTATCCAACTCTTTTAAGCGATGAGATAAAGATTTTTTCCCCAAATAACCAGCCGTTATCCAACCAGAAATATCACCTATATTTGAAGAGTTGTACTTCCAATCTGGCAACACACTTTGAAATGCTTCTTCAAAAATTGGGCGATTTTCTTCTTTAAAGATTTGAGTTTTAATGACTTTTGTTGCTGCCTTTAATGCTTTCTTTAATTTTTCTTCTGTTTCTGCATCACCGGATATTCTTGTATGATATCCATCTAATATTCTCATATACTCAACGAATATATCCTCTGCAAATATTTCTTTTCTACCATTCACGGAAAAATATATTCTCCTTAACAATGTGAACTGGTCATCAAAACAGAATTTACGCCAATTAGCAAAATACAGAGTCAAGTTATCTTCAAGTACATAATAGTATGTCCTTGGACTATCCGTAACATCTTGATTCATTAGGTTATAAGAATAATCATGATTAATATATAACCAGCTCTTAAGTTTCTGTCCTTCGATCGACAGCCGGATATTATCTGCTATAGATACTTTGCCAATCAACAATCCAAAAAATTGCATAATGCATTCTATATCATTCTGTATTTTCTGAATATCTGCTAACTGATTATATTTTACGCGAATTCGAGGTTCTTTTTTATTTTAATTGCGATGTTATCTTCGAGTGATAATATACTCTCATGCGTTTTTGATTCAAAATACAGTTCGATTTGTGGATTTTTTCATGGATAACAATAGAATCTAAATGAGCCTCACCAGCAGCCAGTTCATCTTGGTCTGTACAAGTATAAAAGACAGTTTTAATACCAAGCCATTTGGTCAATTCTCGAATAGCAAATGAAAACTCTTCTATTCCAGAAATATCTGTTCCTTTTGAAAAATCAAAATTTTGCATTAGAACATAAGACGCCCTATGGCATGAAGTATAATCCAGAACTCTGTTTCGTCCTGGTTTTGCATATCCATTTACAAATACTTTATATTTATATTGACCGTCTTCTCCGATAAAAGTTTCAGGAAAAACAAGGCCATGAAATCTGCTATAAAATTCTAAGTAATTTCCATCAATCAAAAGTTCTCCTACTTCTGAGTTTCTTGAATCGTTTTCTCTATGCCATGTACCAATATGTCGCTCCATACACTACAACTCCTTTCCTTTATCCATTGTTTCGTAAGTAGTGGTATTTATCCAACCTCTTGCTTGATGTCAAGTTACATTAAAACACCTTATCAAAGCAGTAATTTTCACTTAAAATTTATCATGTATACTAGCGTCTTGATTTTACTCATCAGCTTCTCTTTGCAGATTAATAATGAAAACTTCATTGGAAATTCTGTTTTAACTCTTCAATAGAAACTGTATCACATAATTTAAGTATAAACCATTTGTTCGGTGAATTCAATCTCATTAAAAAATGTTACTGCTTTTTATGTATAAAAAACACCCTGTAAATTGTACAGGATGATAATAAATATATTAACTATCAAATAAGTGATGTTTTATGTTTTTAAAATTTAGAATAGGGGAGAAGTAGTCTTTTAGTAGTCTGCATTATTTAAGCTTATAAACTGTGGTGTAGGAGTGATAAGTATTTACTCGGATAAGCATTATCCAAAGCAAAATATATAGGTATAGCAAATCTTTTTTAGTTACAACTATATTAACGATAACTCTGCTACAATAATGTCTGTTCTAACTCTATTAACGATAAGGCGTGAAAGCTGATTTTAAAATTGTTGAAAAGTAGTCTTTTGGTAGTCTTATACTTTTCAACTGACCATGATTTGCCGAGGTTTACAAAGATATATTGCGGTTTGAAAAGCGTTCGTGAGTCATCCCATGGCACACAAACATTATTTTAATCAAAGTACAATTCCTCCCGATTTGCCGTAATATGCCGCTATAAATTTTGCAATATCTATATTTGAGTATGCTATTTTGTGTGTTGCTGTATTTTCACTATTCATCTATATGTTCCCCTCAAAATGATTTTGAATTGTCGCTATAATATGCAATTTTACCTGTTAACCGAAAATTTCTTCGGGAGTGTGTCCGAGCAGAACATGGAGTCTGGCACTTGTGTACATGACTTTTTGACACAAATATTCAAGCTTTCGGTGGTTGAATGCGATATCATCACGGTTGTAGATTCCGCTTCCCATGATTACTTCGTATACAGATTCTTCGGAATTGTCGGGTTGAGTTGCAAAACAAATCATAATATCGTTCGCATAATCGTCTGCGTCCTCTTTTGAAAGTCCTGTTTCATTTCTTAAAAACGAACGCATTTCAAGAAAATCGGGAGTCTTTTTAAAATAGCAGTCATCTTCACATCTGAGAAATTGCTCTTTGTCAAGAACGCAAAATTTCTTTCCGATTTGACGATATTTCAGCATTTCGTATTTATCAAGACTATCGTCATCAAATTCAAAAAAGTAAAGATATTCTGCAAGAATTTCCTGTTCAAGAGCAGGGGTTTCTGAGCCGTCATCGTAAATATCGTCCTGATTAAATACACAAAAATACCTGCCCTTAAAATTCATATTTTCAACAAATGACAAAAAATCTTCCTCGCTCACAGGCTCGTTTTGGCTGTTGTAAATTTTAAGAAGTTTGCCGATTTCGATAACTCCGTAAAGATTTGCCGCAGCCGCAAAATATCTGTATAAAAGGTCTTGTGTTTCCTTTGAAAGTGTGCATTCTGAATTTTTCATGTGTCTACCTCAAATTATATCGTACTCTGACTTATATTGTCAGTTTATCATAATTAATCTCACATTTCAACAAGTCTGTAAACAATTTCAGATACTTGCCAGATGATTAACTTCTAAAAGACAGTTGCTGGGTGGTTTAGCACTGTGTATGTGCAAGCTTTCAGGTTGCCGTGCGGAGGACTGTTGCACAGTAAATATAGCGGATTATATAGTGCCTTTTCACCTAAAATAAGCCATAGATTTCTTGCTCTGCTTTGCGGCGTTTTATTATATTTTGTGACAAATTTTGCATAAAATAACCAAAATAGACTATATTTGATTATCACTTTAGTGAAAATAAATCATATCTATGGCAAAAATCTTGCGTAATTATACCTATAATTTGTTAAAAAACACTTTTTTTTAATTGTTTTTTCCATATTCTCCTCTTTTATTGCTTATTGATGCTTTCTGTGGTATAATTCTATAGATGTATTGCGTAAGTTAGTTTTGGGTTGAGGAGTATTAAATATGAAAGACAGAAAAATGTCGTTTTATAACAGAATTGTGAAAAGAATGCTTGATATTATCTGTTCACTTGCAGCGATAGTGTGTCTGTCAGTACTTTACCTTCCGATATGTGCCATAATAAAATGCACGAGCGAAGGTCCTGTTTTTTTAGGCAGAAAAGAATAGGAAAAACAAAAATATTTCAATATTCTGAAATTCCGCACAATGAGAATTGATACTCCCAAGGATTGTCCTACACATCTTCTTAAAAATCCTGAACAGTATATAACTAAGGTGGGTGCGTTTTTAAGAAAGACAAGTCTTGACGAATTGCCTCAGATTTTTAATATTTTTAAGGGCGATATGTCGGTTATCGGTCCAAGACCTGCACTTTGGAATCAGGATGATTTGATTTCTGAAAGAGATGAGTACGGTATAAATGATTTAAAACCCGGCTTGACGGGTTGGGCGCAGATTAACGGCAGAGATGAGCTTCCTATCCCTGAAAAAGTTCAGATGGATAAGATTTATCGTGATAATGTCAGTTTTGTCTTTGATGTAAAATGTCTTTTTATGACAGTTGCAAGTGTTTTTAAGCATGATGGTGTAGTTGAGGGCGGAACAGGAGCAATTGCAGATGAAGAATAATCGTAAAAAAGTTATGATTCTTACTAATCATTCTTATATGCTGTATCGTTTCAGAAAAGAATTGATTGAAGAACTTATGAAAAATTATGATGTTGTTCTTAGTATGCCTTTTGTAGGACATCATGAGGATTTCATCAATATGGGATTGCGTTGTATTGAAACTAAGATGGAGCGCAGAGGGGTTAATCCGATTCACGATTTTTCACTTATGAAATTTTATAAAAAATATTACAGGAAGAAAACCCTGATTTGGTAATTACATACTCTATCAAACCAAATGTTTACGGTGGATTGATGTGTGAAAAGTTAAATATTCCGTTTTATGCGAATGTTCAGGGATTAGGAACGGCGTTTCAAAAGCCCGGACTTGCTCAGTTTGCGACAGTTCTTTATAAAACAGCCTTTAAAAAGGTAAAAACGGTATTTTTTGAAAATCAGGTTAATGCAGATGAATTTGTTGACAGAAAGATTATTTCTGTTGAGAAAGAAACTATTTTGAACGGCGCAGGAATCAATCTTGAAATTTATGAGTACAAGCCTTACCCGAAAAGTGATCCGCCGCATTTTTTGTATCTTGGCAGAATCATGAAGGAAAAGGGCATGGATGAATTGTTTTCTGCGGCTGAGAAGCTTCACGATGACGGCTATAAATTTGTACTTGACCTTGTAGGCTTTTTTGAAGATGAATACAAGGAAAGAGTTGAGTTACTTGAAAGTAAGGGCGTTGTAAAATTCCATGGATTTCAGGAAGAACCAAGACCTTACTATGCGACCGCCGATTGTGTTGTAATGCCGAGCTATCACGAGGGTATGAGTAATGTAAATCTCGAAGCTTCGGCAACAGGCAGACCTGTCATTACCACCGATATTCCAGGCTGCAGAGAGTCGGTGGAAAATGAATATACAGGCTGGCTTTGTGAACCTAAAAGCGTTAACAGTCTTTATGAAAAAATGAAAGCTTTTCTTGAAACAGATATTTCAAAACGAGAAGTTATGGGTAAATACGCCCGACAAAAAATGGTGGACGAATTTGATAAAAAAATCGTTGTAAACGATACAATAAAGGCTTTAGGCTTGTAATAAATATAGATTTTTCAGGTGTGATTTAATGATAATTTACTGGTCCATGATACTTTGGACTTTTTTGATATATATTTTGTATGATATCACTCATAAAGAAGAGATAGCGCTTACCGATTATAATTTACAACAGGGAATACAAAGAAGAGTTCCGTGGGCGTATGCTTTTTTAGTTTTCGGTTATTTCATATTTTGGGCATCAATGAGGCACTATGTTGCCGATACAACCGCATATGTTGCAGCTTTTAATAACTATTCAACAAACTTTTCGGAAGAGTTTCCAAAATTGAATTGGGATCCATGGTCTTCCGAGGGCAAGGGAGTTCTCTTTAATGCATACAGCATTTTCTTTAAGTGTTTTATCTCAGATAATTACACGCTTTGGCTGAGTTCAATTGCGATTTTCTCAGGTGTGTGTGTAATGATAACATTGAGAAAATATTGCATGAATGCAGATTTCTTTTTGGCTTCGTTTTTGTTTTTGGCATTTCTGTGTTATTCGGGTTATATGCTCAACGGAATGAGACAGTTTATTTGTGTTGCCGTGTCATTTTTGTGCTGTGATTTTATTATTACCGGCAAGTTTTTTAAATTCTTGACTATGGTAGCAATTTTGATATTTATCCATTCCACGGCAATTTTCTTAATACCGATTTACATTATTGCCAGGTTAAAACCTTGGAGCAAGTCAGTTTGGCTTTTTATTTTTGCAATGTTATTGATTACTGTTTTTGCCGAGCCGTTTTTTGGCAAGGTTGATGAATTTGCTCAAGGCACATCTTATGAAAATGATATAAGTACATATTTTAAAGAAGACGACGGCATTAATCCGTTGAGAGTTTTATTCTATGCTGTTCCACCGATTGTAGCTTTTGTTTATCGGGAAAAGTTAAGCATATATTACGAAAAAATGCCTGTGCTTTCTTTGTGCGTAAACTTGTCAGTATGTACGGCGTCAATTTATCTTGTAGGTATGGTTACCAGCGGTATCTTTATTGGTAGGCTTCCGATTTACAGTGAATTATACGATTTAATTTTGATTCCTGTTTTGTTAAGGATATGTTTTAATGAAAATAATAGAAAATATGTCTATTTTGGATATGTTGCAGTATTATTGCTCTATTATTATTTAACAGGACCGACATATTACCATAGCGATTACTTTGGTGGATTTTAATTATTTGATTTAGGGGTTAATAATTTGAATGTTTTAAGAATATTACATATTGTAACATACATGGGGCGTGGCGGTCTTGAAACTATGATTATGAATTATTACAGAAACATAGACCGTACTAAAATTCAATTTGATTTTCTTGTGCATCGTCAGGAAAAGGCTGATTATGATGATGAGATATTATCTTTAGGCGGACATATTTATCATATGCCTATGCTGAATCCGTTTTCTAAGGCTTATTTTAATGCGCTTGATGACTTTTTTGATAATCATAAGTACGATATTGTACATTCACATTTGGATTGTATGAGTGCATATCCTTTGGAAATTGCACAAAAACATGGCGTAAAGGTGAGGATTGCACATTCGCATAATAAAAGCCAAGACAAAAATTTAAAGTATCCCATTAAGCTTCTTTCAAAACATTTAATTCCTAAGTACGCTACGCATCTTTTTTCTTGCGGTAAAGAGGCAGAAGATTGGATGTTTGGCGGAAATGCATATACTGTCTTAAATAATGCAATTGACGCTGAAAAATATCGGTATGACTGTCAAATAAGAAATCAAGTGCGTGACGAACTGAAAATCAGTAAATCTGATTTTGTAATCGGACATGTCGGAAGGTTTGCTCCTCAAAAGAATCATCCGTTTTTGATTGATGTTTTTAAGAGCGTACATGATAAAAACAGAAATTCCAAACTGCTTCTTGTAGGAACAGGTAACGGGCAGAGTAATATAAGAGAAAAAGTTGATAATCTTGGTTTATCGGATTCCGTGTTTTTTTTAGGAAACAGAGGAGATGTGAATAGAATACTACAGGCAATGGATGTCTTTTTGTTTCCGTCTTTGTACGAAGGATTCGGTATTGCAGCACTTGAAGCGCAGGCTGCAGGATTGCCGTGTATCATTTCTGATAGTGTTCCGTCTGAATGCAGAGTTACAGACCTTGCTGAGTCGTTAGATTTGAACTTGCCGATTGATGAGTGGGCGGATGTTGTCTTAGAAAAACAAAGTACGATTAGAAAAAACACGATTGATGATATAAAAAATCAGGTTTTGATGTTAAACAGAATGTTGTAAAACTTGAAGAATTTTATTTAAATTCGGTTGAGGAATAATAGTTATGCAGACTTTAACAGTGTTTACACCTGCTTATAATAGGGCACATACAATAGGTCGTACATATAAATCTTTGTGTTCCCAAAAATGCAAGGATTTCGTGTGGCTTATAGTTGATGACGGTTCAACTGATAATACGGCTGAATTAGTAAAAGACTGGATATCAAAAGATAACGGCTTCGAAATTCAGTACATATATAAAGAAAACGGCGGTATGCATACTGCACACAATGTTGCGTATAGAAATATACATACCGAACTCAATACTTGTATAGATTCTGATGACGCTTTATCTGAGAACGCTGTTGAAAAAATTATAAACAAATGGAATCAGGTTAAAGGCAGGGGTTATGCAGGTATTATTGCACTCGATGCCAATATGAATACGGGAAAGGTTATAGGAAAAGGCTTTCCTAAGGATATGACAGAAACCACATTGTCGGGTTATTATGCGTCAGGTGGCTCAGGGGATAAGAAGCTTATTTATCGTACCGATATTATTAATTCAGTCCCTGAGTATCCGGTATTTGATAATGAAAAATATCTTGCACTTGCATATAAATATAAATTGATAGATCAGAAGTATAAACTTGCTGTTTTAAATGAAGTAGTGTGCGATGTAGAATACCAGGAAGACGGTAATTCACACATTATGTATAAGCAGTACATGAAATGCCCAAAGAGCTTTGCCTTCTGGAGAAAGATATGTATGCAATATCCTGATTCTAATAAAAGATTATTGGTAGATTGTGTACATTATGTTGCCGACAGTATAATAGCAAAAAATAAACATTATATCAAAGAGTCACCCAGAAAAATGCTTACAGTTTTGGCTACACCACCGGGATTATTATTGTCGTTATTTTTTCGTATAAAAATGGATAGTTTAATGGAAGTGAAGTAGATTATTATGACAAAAGTTTTATTTCTTATACCTAATCTTGCACACGGTGGGGCTGAAAAAGTTTTGGTTAATCTCGCCAATAATATGGATAAAACAAAATTTGATGTAACAGTTCAAACTTTATTTGATGTAGGCGTTAATCGACAGTACCTTAACTCTGATGTAAAATATATCGGCGGTTTCAAGAGAATGCCTCGTGGCAATACATATGTGATGAAACTTTTTTCTCCTGAAAAACTGTATAAACATTTTATCAGAGACAACTATGACATAATCGTTTCTTACCTTGAAGGTCCTACCGCACGAATTGTAAGCGGTTGCACTAAACCAAATACAAAGCTTGTCAGCTGGATTCACTGCAAAATGGACAACCCCGCAATCGGTGCAGTAGGTTTTAGAAATTTTGAAGAGGCAAAGAAGTGCTATAACAAATTTGATAATACTGTTTGTGTTTCAAAATGGGTTATGGATTATTTTTCAAAGACATTTGAATTTCAAAAACCTATTCAGGTACTTTATAACACAATTGAAACAGACAAAATACTTGAAAAGTCCGTCGAATCTGTCGATGATATTAAATTTGACGATGATTGTGTAAATATATGTTCTGTCGGAAAGCTTACTGCAGTAAAGGGTTTTGACAGGCTACTGAACATACACAAAAAACTTCTTGATGACGTAGTTAAAAATAAAGTTTATTTGTTCGGCATCGGTGAAGAAGAAGGTAGCTTAAAAAAAACTGCACAAAACCTTGGCGTTGAAAATACATTCCAAATGGTTGGTTATAGAACAAATCCGTACAAGTATGTAAAAAATTGTGATTTGTATGTATGTTCATCCCACAGCGAAGGATTCAGTACATCTGTGACGGAGTCACTAATAGTCGGTACGCCTGTTGTGACTACTCTTTGTTCGGGTATGACCGAATTATTAGGCGAAAACAATGAGTACGGTATCGTAACAGAAAATGATGAAGATGCACTTTATGAGGGCATCAAGAAAATGCTGACAAAGCCTAATTTGCTTGATGCTTATGCCGCAAAAGCAAAAGAGCGTGGTAAAGCTTTCAGTACCGAAAAAACAGTAAAAGCTGTTGAAGAAATGTTATTGTCTTTAAATTAAGAGGTTGTAATGGATTTTAGTAAGATTAAACTGATTATTTGGGATTTAGATGAAACACTTTGGAAGGGTACGTTATCTGAAGAAAGTGTTGTTTTACCTGATGAACATAAAAATCTAATTATTAAACTGACGGATATAGGAATTGTAAATTCTATTTGCAGCAAAAATGATGAGGCACAGGTTAATACTGAACTTGAAAAATATGGAATAAAAGAATATTTTGTTTTTCCGTCAATTGACTGGACACCAAAAGGTAACAGAATATCTAAAATAATTTCCGATATGCAGCTTAGAGCTCAAAATGTATTATTTATAGATGATAATTCCTCAAATCTTGAAGAAGCAAAATATTTTTCTCCGCAATTATTGACAGCAATGCCGGATATTATTCCGGAGTTAATATCTTGGGTTGACAGCAAGACTCCTTCGGATTTATCTCATAAGAGACTTAACCAATATAAAATACTTGAAGAAAAAGCTGTTGATAAACTTAATTATAATTCTAATGAAGAATTTTTAGTGAGCAGTCATATAAAATTAGAGATACATAATGATTGTTTGAAAAATGTTGAGAGAATACATGATTTGGTAATGCGTTCTAATCAGTTGAATTTTACTAAAAAAAGGGATTCTGTCGAAACATTAAAAGTTTTATTTAGTAACCGGTCCTATAATTGCGGTTATGTTTCTGTTAAAGATGATTTTGGTGATTACGGTATTGTTGGCTTTTTTGCAATAAAAGACAATGTTTGTGAACATTTTCTGTTTTCATGTCGTACACTTGGCATGGGAATAGAACAGTACACATACAACTATTTAAAAAGGCCTGTACTGAAGATTGTCGGAGATGTTGTAAGTAACCTTTCAACAACAGAATTGCCATTTTGGATAAATAAAAGTATGGAATCTGCCAACAAAAAAGGTGCTGAAATAAAGAGCAGAGGTGAACATAAGGTACTTATCAAGGGACCTTGTGACTTGTTCCAAATCTTTCCGTTTATTGAAAAGTCAGAATGTATTGATACTGAGTTTACATATGTGTTAGATAGTGGAGCAGTTGTTGAAAGTACAGCACATACAACGCATATTGTAGAGGCAAATATTCTATCGGATAAACAAAAAGAGCTGATAGTAAATGAACTTCCTTTTATGGATTTGGGTGCTTATGATAACAATATATATAAGTTGCCATATAAAGTTGTTGTGCTTAGCTATCTTCAGGATTGCAATCTTGGAGTGTATCAAAGAAAAGGCACAGGAGAAAAATTTGCTTTTATTGAGTACACAAGTGATATGACAAACCCTGATAATTACGAAAAGCTGATTAATCAAAATTGCAGCACCGGTGGATTTAATTTTACAAAAGAATTTTTGGATTCTTTTTCGCAAAAATATGAATTTTTAGGAAGAAATACTCCGGATATAATTCTTGAAAATTATAAATATATTCGTTCCCATTTAAATTCAGACACCGTAATGGCAATAATGCTTGGTGTGGAAATTCCGTATGATATGGGGGATAATGCAGCTTATAAGGACAGGCATATTATTCATAAGCAAACTAATGATTTATTAAGAAATTGGGCAGCCGAAACTAAAAATGTTGAATTGATTAATGTCAATAAATATGTTAAGAGCAGTTCGGACTTTTATGACCATATAAACCATTTCACAAAGCCTGTTTATTATAATTTAGCTAAAGATATAGTGGAAGTAATTAATAAAAATACAGATGGCTCTGTTAAAAAATATGGAAAATGGAAAATAGCTTATATGAAGCTTCACGATTTTGTTGGAAATTTGTTGACAAAAAATAGAAGAAAAATGGGATTGAAATGGAAAAATCGATTAAAACTGTAAAAACTAAAACACGACATATGGGACTTGAATGGTTAAGGATAGTATCTATGTTAATGATAATTTTACTCCATTCTATTGACCATAGTGGTTTGTACGAAACACTTGTGCCCGGAACATCTATTTATTATGTTGAGCAGTTTTTATATGCTCTTGTTCAAGTATGCGTCAATTGTTTTATACTTATTTCGGGATATTTTCTTGTAACTTCTTCTTTTAAATTGAAAAAATTAGGGCTTTTATGGGTTGAGGTAGTTTTTTATGCATTGGTTATAAGAGTGGTTATGATATTGCTCGGTCAAGTTGATTTTTCTATAACATCTATCCTTTCTTGTTTTGTACCTATTATAACCGGCAGATATTGGTTTATAACAATATATTTTGGTATGTACTTATTGTCGCCATTTTATAATATTGCAATTAACGCAATGACTAAAAAACAACATAGAAATTTGTTATTGGTTTTGTTTTTTCTTCTTTCAGTTTGGATATCCATACATCCGGCATTTAAGGGTATGAATTCCGGTAATGGATGGGGTTTAGCATGGTTTACATTTTTGTACTTTACGGCTTCCTATTTCAGACGCCATTACACACCGAACGGAAAGTGGGGAAAATATTTTGCAATATTTTTAATTTGTCCGGCTTTGATGGTAATAGGGCTGTTTGTATCCAATGTGCTTAACATAGCTTTATTGAAATCTGCTGTTGATAACTGGTGGAGATATGACTCAATTTTTGTATATGTCGCATCAGTATCGTTGTTGTTGATGTTTTTAAATATCAACAAAATTGATTCCACTACTAAATTTTCAAAATTCATCAGTGCTGTGTCCGCTTCAACTTTTGGTGTGTATCTTATACACGCACACGCAGATGTATGTATTGCAAAATGGTGGCAATTTATCGGCATTACAAGCAATGTTAATGCTTGGTGGTATGTGTTGTATCAATTGTTTGTTGTTGTTGCTATTTTTTCAATTTGTGTGATAATTGATTGTATTAGAAAGCAATTGTTTAAAGTTTGCAGAATTGATTCTGCTATAAAAAAATTATTTGATAAAATAGAAAGTACGGGTATGCTTCTAATACATAGGTGGTGATTTTACGAGTTCTGATTTTAAAAAAATATCCGTGATAGTGCCGTGTTACAATATTAGGGAATATTTATCTCGTTGTATTGAAAGCATATTGGCACAGACATATAAAAACCTTGAGATTATTTTGATAAGTGACGGCTCTACAGACGGTACTGATGAGGTAATTAGAGAATATGCAAAAAAAGATTCAAGGATTATTCCCATATTCAAAGAGAATTCCGGTGTTTCTGATACAAGAAACAGAGGCTTAGACATAGCAACCGGTGATTATATCGGTTTTGTAGACGGTGATGATTATATTGATCCTGAAATGTATGAAACTCTTTTGAAAAATGCCATTGAAAACAATGCTGATATATCACATTGCGGTTATCAGATGGTTTTTCCGTCAAGAGTTGATTATTATTACAATACCGGAAAAAAGGTTATTCAGGACAATAAGAAAGGGATTAGAGATATTATCGTTGGAGATTATGTTGAACCGGGTGTTTGGAATAAATTATACAGAGCGGATATTTTAAAAGAATTGCGTATGCCGCCCGATATAAAAATAAATGAAGATGTAATCTTCAATTTTATGCATTTGTAAATTCCCAAAAATCTGTTTATGAGGATATTCCTTATTATTATTATTGGTAAGAAAAGGTTCTGCAGCAAATTCTGAATTAAATGAAAATCAGTTATTCGATCCGGTAAAAGTTAGAAAAATGATATACGAATATTGTATGAGTAATTTGGATGACAAATTAAAAAGTATTGCTTATTGCTCTTATCTTAATTCAATTATGAGACTATACAGAACTGTTCATAATAATAGCCTAAATCAATATAAAACAGAAGCTAAATTTTATAGAGAGCAGATTAAAAGGAAAAATGTAGATTTGTATTATCTAAACGAGTTTTAATAGATAAATTATTATTTTTCCATTGCACAGGGTTACTAATGTTTATTTACAATATATATGATAAATTTTTATCAAAGAATACTAATAAATACGAGGTTAAGTAAATGAACCCGCTGATAAGTGTAATAGTTCCGATTTATAATGTTGAAAAATACCTTGCAAGATGTGTTGATAGTATTGTAAATCAGACATATAAAAATCTTGAAATAATCCTTGTTGATGATGGTTCGCCTGACCGTTGTCCTCAGATGTGTGATGATTATGCCGAAAAAGACAGCCGAATCAAGGTTGTTCATAAAAAAACGGTGGACTTTCCGATGCCAGAAATGCAGGAATAGCTGTTGCTACAGGAGAGTATATCAGCTTTATTGACAGCGATGATTGGATAGACTTAGAAACTTATGATTTAGTTTTAGAAAAAATATTAGCAACTAATTCTCAAATAGGTGCTTTTAATTTAAAATCAGTTTCTAATAGTAATTTTAAAACAGAATATAATGAAAATTACATTGTTATTGATTCGCAAAAAGCTATTGAAAATACAATAGATAATGTAAATGTCAGAACAGTTGTGTGGAATAAGTTGTATCATCGCTCGGTTCTTGAAAATTTATCTTTTCGAGTAGGGAAACTCAACGAGGATGAATTTTTTACTTTCTATGCTCTGTCAAATGCTGAACATATTGTATATCTTTTTAGACAATTATACTTTTATTATCAACGACCGAATAGCATAATGGGGACATACTCATTAAAAAGATTGGATATGTTAGATGGTGTAAAAGAAAGAATGGAGTTTGTTGAAAAGAAATATCCTGAAATTTATACCAAAGCGAAATTATCATTTTGTCAATGTTGTATTTATCAATACCAGATGCTTTTAAGAAATAAAGATGTGGATTTACAATTAATTGGCAGAAAGAAGGTAAAAAAATATAGAACTTCATTGAAGTTGAGTAACCATGAGATTAAAAATTGTCGTTTTATTGATAAATTATCGTTAGTTATTTCAAACAATAGTATCGGCTTTGAATTAATATGCAGAGTTAGAAATATATTTAATTTTGGACTTTAAGAGTAAATGGGAGAGTTTGATATGATACCAAAAGTTATTCACTATTGTTGATTAGCTTCGGATTATGTTAGATATATAAATACAGGCTTAGTATTTGGTGCGGTTAAGAATCATTATATAATTGAGAAATTAATGAATGGATATTCAAATTATGAATATCCATCAGGTACAAATGTTTCAAGGGATACAAAAGTATTAGAAAACCTGCTTCCTAATTGGCGTAAATCTGATACTAATCAAATTTTTGACGGAATTTTGATTATCGGTTTAAAGGATTAAGGAAAATGGGCGAAGCATTTGTATATGTACACATGGGCTGATAGTAAAACCCATCAAAAGAGAATTGAAGAAATAACAAATCAAGATAAATTGAAATTTAAAAATAGGGCTGTTTGGAAGATAAAATGCATAGTGAGAACTTCGAAATTAATATCTTATATGGACCGTAATAAAGGAAAAAGAATTGAGAAAATATATACTTTTTTAGCCTATGATTTTTTAGATAACGGGGCAATGTATTTCTTAAAAAGAATGTTAAAAAAGATATTTTAGATTAATGTAAATTTATGGTGATTTTGTGAAGATTATATCAGTTATAAATAATAGAGTAGTAAATCCATTTAAAGTACTGTTTAGGGAGATTAGGCATGGGCATGTAAAACTTGCTTTTATGCGTTTTTTTGCTTCGCTTTTTAACGGTACCGTAATAGCTCGTAATTTATTGGGTAATGTTGATCAATATATATTGAATTATTTAGAGAGAGAATATAGTTATGTTCTTGAAAAATATAATGATTATAATGTGGGGACAATGTATATTGATGATGCTCCTGTATGGGTATGTTGGTTGCAGGGATATGAACAAGCTCCTGTTATAGTAAAAAAATGTATTGATAGTATAAAAAAATCGACCACAAGAAGAGTAAATATCATTTCATTAGATAATATGAATCAGTATTATCAATTACCTGAATACATAATTGATAAGCATAAGAAAGGCTATATTAGTAATACTGAACTTGCAGATATATTAAGAGTTTCACTTTTATCAGATTTTGGTGGAATATGGATTGATGCTACAATTTTTATTCCTAATCATTTGCCGGATGATGTTCTTAAATATGATTTTTTTCTTGTAAAAGAAAGTCCTCAAAACACTCCGGATATGTTTCGGAATATTTATGGACTACATTTTTATTAGCATCGCATAAAAACTGTGTCATAACAACAGCTGTTAAGGACTTATTTTACGAATATTGGAAAACAAATGATTATCTGATAGATTATTTGTTGTTGGATTATTTTATAAGATTGGTTTACAATAACTTACCTGAGGCAAGATCTTTGATTGATAACTTACCATACAATAACGAAAAGATTGAAGAACTGCAAGCCCGTATGAATTTAGCTTTTAATCAAAAGGAATATGACAAATTGATAAATGAATCGAATACTAATTTCTTTAAGCTCTCTTGGCGTATTCCATTTGATAATGAAGATAAAAACGGAAATATGACTTATTTTGGGCATTTTATAAACAGAACATAATAAAGATAGTAGGTGGTAAAGTGCCGATAGTTAGCGTCATAGTGCCTGTCTATAAAGTCGAAAATGTTTTGCATTATTGTATTGACAGCATTTTAAATCAAACATATAAAGATTTTGAACTTATCCTTGTTGATGACGGTTCGCCTGACAACAGCGGAAAAATTTGTGATGAATATGCCAAAAAAGATAATCGAATAACAGTTATACATAAAGAAAACGGTGGTGTGTCTTCGGCAAGAAACTGTGGTATTGATGCTGCAAAGGGTAAATATATATGCTTTGTTGACAGCGATGATTATCCATGTATAAATTATTTGCTCGATATGGTTAATATGTGTACAAAATTTGATGGATGTGATTTGCTACTGGGCGGATTTAATGTTGTATCCGATTATAAATCAAACATAGAAAAAAGGTATTATTTACCGAAGATCATAACTATTCTTGTGTTTCAAGGCTGGATTTTGTAAGGATGTATGAGAAATGGGTAATTCAAATGCCATGGAACAAGCTTTATAAATTAAAGATAATTCAGACAAGTAAAATTCGATTCGATGAGAATTTTAGTCTTGGTGAAGACGTACTTTTTAATATTGACTATTTGACTAATTCTAATGGTAATATTGCGATACTTAACAAACCTATTTATAATTATACAAGAACCGGAATTGAGTCATTGGACAATAAATATTATCCTAACTTAAAATCCATATATGATAGCATATATGAACGAATATTTGAATTTTGTGACGAGTTTAATTTATCAAACACTGATATTCAGCATATGTACGCATCCTATTTTTATTCGATAGAAAATGTTTTAAAAAATACTTTTTCTGAAAAGAATAAGGCTACTAAAAAAGATAAAATCAGATATAATAACTCTATTATGAAAAGCAAGGAATTTGTGCAGTCCTTAAACAATTCAGATTGCTATATCAATCCGGCTTATAAATTTGCTTATAAAAGCGGTAAATACAGATTGGTGATGTTAGTTGATAATTTGGTTAAAATGAAAGGTGGCAAATAAATTGCATCCCATAAAATCAATAGAAGCGAGAACTCAATCGTATGTTCTTAATCATTTTGAAAAAAGTAAATATGCAAAGAGATTAAGAATGTTAAAAGATACTCATTTGGGTGAAATGTGTTTTATAATAGGCAATGGTCCAAGCTTATCCGCCGATGATCTTGAAGTATTGCATAAGAATAATGTTTTGTCCTTTGGTTTTAACAGAATATTCTTAATGTTTGATAAAACAAATTGGAAACCGGATTTTTATGTGTCACAGGATGAAAAGATGCTTTTTAATTGTCAAGATGATGTTAATAATTTAGAGATAAGCGCTAAGTTTATACCTCTTATTAATAAGTACTTTCATAATATTGATATCAAGGATGCTCTATACTTTAATATGCATTCGTCAATACAGGGAGTACCAGTTTTTTCAGACAGTGTGGATTCCTACATAGGTAATTCAAATACAGTGGCATTTTCAGCTGCGCAAATTGCTGTTTATATGGGATTTAAAAAAATATATCTTTTAGGTGTCGATCATAATTTTGCGGTTTATCAAAATGATAAAGGTGAAATTATCAACGATAAAAGTGTTAAAGATTACTTTACTGATGAGTATAACAAAGATAAAGAAAATCTATATATACCGAATTTAGATGCAAGTACGAGAGCTTTTATTTCAATGAAAAAATATTGTGATGAACACGGTATAGAAGTGTATAATGCTACCCGTGGCGGAAAACTTGAAGTTTTCCCGAGAATAGATTTTGATATGATTTTTTAAGCTTAATGAGGTTGTGGATGGATAAAAATAAAAGTCAGTTAAAAACAGGTGTAATATTAAACTATATAAATTTATTGTTAGGAAATTTGATTCCTGTTTTTTATACGCCTGTAATGTTGCAATTGTTGGGACAAAGTGAATACGGATTGTATAAGTTGTCAAGTAATATAACAAGTTATCTTTCTCTGATTTCTCTTGGTTTAGGTTCCGCTATTACACGTTATCTGATTAAGGCTCGTGAAGAGGATGGAAAAGAAGCCGAAGAAAAAATGTTAGGCTTATTTTCTCGAATCTTTCAGGTTATAGCAATTGTAACATTTGTGGTGGGTGTAATTCTCAGTTTAATTTTGGGGCTATGGTATAGTGCTTCATTGACATCATCAGAATTAATGACAATGAGAGTACTTGTTTTTATTTTATCTTTAAATACTGCACTTAACTTTTTAATGACACCGCAGATATCTGTTGTAACTGCACATGAGAAATTTATTTTCCTTCAGTTTATGAATATTGGTACAACATGCATTATGCCGATACTTAATTTAGTTGTACTTTTCTTTGGATTTGCATCAATCGGCATGGCAGTTTCAAGCTTAATTCTTAATGTAATAATTAGAATTTTTTACTACATATACATGACCAAAAACTTAGGTCTAAAAGCCATATATTCTAAGCCATCTGCAGGTGTTTTAAAGGAAATATTATCATTTTCGTTTTGGATATTTGTTGCGAATGTTGTCGGTCAGTTGTATAATTCAACTGATGTTGTAATGATAGGAGCTATACCCGCCTTGGCTACTGTGGGGGTAGCAGTTTATAATGTTGGCGGTGTATTCAACGGAATAGTATTTAGTTTAACCACAGCAGTTTCTAATTTATTGGCGCCTAAAACTCAAAAAATGGTTTTTTCAGGTGCTACAAACGATGAATTGACGGATTTGGCAATAAGAATGGGTCGAATTCAATGTTACATAATTACACTGTTAGTAACCGGATTTATTTCTTTTGGACAACCGTTTATTAGTTTTTATGTTGGCTCAGGCTATGAAGATGCGTATTGGGTAGCGGTGTTAATGATGATACCAAATATGATTCCGCTTGTACAGAGCATATGTTTGAGCATTATTATTGCACAAAACAAGCATCGGTTTCGATCTATAGTGTACCTTGGTATAGCTATAGGAAATGTAATCGGAACTTGGTTTTTAATGCATATTATGGGTATCATAGGTGCGGCTTTAATGACCGGTATAGCTTTGATTATCGGTCAGGGATTTGTTATGAATTGGTATTATTGGAAGAAAACTGGTTTAGACATGATCCGATTTTGGAAAAGTGTGGGAAAAATTTATGTTTTACCGATTATAATGTGTTGCATAACTTTAGTTGTCTCTCATTTTATTAATTTCTATAATATTTTTGCTTTATTAGTAGGCATAATAATTTATACTGTCTTATATGTTATTCTTAATTGGCTTTTTATCATGAATGATTATGAAAAGAATATTTTTATACAACCATTGAGAAAAATATTTACAAAACCAAAAAGGAGTAAATGAAAATGAAAATAATAGGTATGATTCCCGCTCGTGGGGGTTCGACAAGATTTAATAACAAGCCGCTTGCTGATATTTGCGGCAAGCCTATGGTTTACTGGGTATGGAAACACAGCAAAGAGGTATCGTGCTTTGACGAAGTATATGTTGCGACTGACAGTGATGAAATAAAGAATGTTGCAGAAGGCTTTGGCGCAAATGTTATTATGACATCAAGCGATTGCGAAACAGCAACAGAAAGACTTTACGAAGTTTCTAAGAAAATTCAGGCAGATTTGTATGTAATGGTAAACGGTGATGAGCCGTTGGTTCTTGCCGACGATATTGTTAAGTGTATTCCCGAATGTATTCCTGAAGATGGTTTTTATGTTTCAAATCTAATGACAGATTTCTCAAATCCCGTTGAAGTTGTTGATCCGACAAATCTTAAGATTGTTACCAACAAAGACGGTGTATGTCTGTTTATTTCAAGAGCACCGATTCCATTTCCAAAGGGTGAAATGAATTATGCATATCAGAAGTTTGTAGGCGTCGGTGCATTTACTAACGGTGCTTTGGAGTATTATCACAACACTCCAAGAGGTCCGATTGAAAAAATTGAAGAAAATGATTCTTTTAGATTTATAGAAAACAGAAAAGATTGTTATTACATCAATGCTCATTGCAAGACGCTCTCAGTTGATACACCAAAGGACAGAGTTCAGGTTGAGAGATATATGAAAGAGCATGATATGGCTTAAAGGAGAACTTATATGTTTAAATTAATTGCCGGTCCGTGTGCAATTGAATCTGAAGAAATGGCTATGGATATTGCCGAAAAAATGAAAGCCATGACGGATAAATTGGGGATAGATTACACCTTTAAAGGCTCATTTGATAAGGCTAACAGAACATCAATTCATAGCAAAAGAGGACTTGGAATTGATGAAGGGTTGAGAATACTTCAGAAAGTTAAGAATACATATAACATCCCTGTTGCAACCGATATCCACGAATCGTGGCAGGCGGAACCCGTTGGCAAGGTGGTTGATATTGTTCAGATTCCTGCATTCCTTTGCAGACAGACTGATTTATTAGTTGCTGCCGCAAAAACAGGTAAGTGTATTAATATCAAAAAAGCTCAATTTCTTGCACCGTGGGATATGAAAAACTGTCTGCAGAAGGTAGTTGAAAGCGGTAACAGTAATGTTATGTTATGTGAGAGAGGTACAAGCTTTGGCTATAATACACTTGTTGTTGATATGACAGGTCTTATCGAAATGAAGAAATTTGGATATCCTGTTATTTTTGATGCAACACATTCTGTTCAAAAGCCCGGCGGCAAGGGTGATGCAACAGGCGGCAATCGTGAATATGTTGAATACCTTGCCAAGGCAGCGATTGCTGTCGGTGTTGACGGATTATTTATGGAAACTCATCAAAATCCTGATGAAGCTTGGTCAGACGGTCCTAATATGGTAAAACTTGATGATATGGAAGAATTGTTGACAAAACTTGTAAAAGTATATGAGGCGGTGCACTGAAATGCCTGAAATTAATATAACCGAAGAGGGCAAAAAGCTTTTTGATGTCGAAATAGCTGCAATGGAAGCTGTTAAAAATGTCCTTGATGAGAGATTTGAAAAAATAGTAAAGCTGATTTGTGATTGTAAAGGCAAGGTCGTAATCACGGGAATGGGTAAGCCCGGACATATCGGTACAAAAATTGCCGCTACAATGGCAAGCCTCGGTACACCGTCGTTTTTCCTTCACCCCGCAGAAGCTCAGCATGGCGACTTGGGTATGCTTGATAAGGACGATGTTGTAATTGCAATTTCTTTTTCCGGGGAGAGCGAAGAGGTTACAAAACTTATTCCGAGTTTAAAACTTATCGGAGCAACACTTGTCGGCATATCCGGAAATCCTGACAGCACTCTTATTACACATAGTGATTATTCGTTTGTGTTCCCACCTATTAAAGAGGCTTGTGCATTAAATCTTGCTCCTACATCGAGCACAACTGTCGCACTTGCATTCGGTGATGCATTGGCTGTGTGTGCGTCAAAAATTTACGGCTTTAATGAGCAAAATTTTGCATTATTTCATCCTGCAGGTTCACTCGGCAAAAAGCTTGTTACTAAAGTTGCCGACCTTATGAAAACAGGGGAAGATAACTCTGTTGTAAGTATAAATACTCAGCTTAAAGATGCAATTGTCGTTATGAGTAAAAAAGCGTTGGGTATTGTATGCGTTGTTGAAAATGATAGGCTTGTGGGCGTATTTACAGACGGCGATTTAAGAAGAGCACTTTCAAAAGAAATTGATGTATACAATATTGTTATTGACGAACTTATGACTAGAACACCGATTACGGTTTCTTCAAATTTGCTTGCGGTCGAAGCATTAAAACTTATGAATGACAGGAATATATCGGCTCTTCCGGTTGTGGATGACGGTAAGCTTGTCGGTACTATAAGAATTAATGATATTACCGGAATGGGAATTGTATTATGATTGAAAATATAAAAATGCTTGTTATGGATGTTGACGGAACGCTTACCGACGGTAAAATTTATTACGGTAATGACGGTGAACTGTTTAAGGCATTTGATGTTCGTGACGGGTATCGCCTTGTAAAATGCGGAGAATACGGAATCATTACAGCAATTATAACAGGCAAAACCTCAAAAAATTGTTGAAGGCAGAGCAAGAGATTTAAAAATAAAGGAAGTACATCAGGGTGTAAGCAACAAAATTGAAGTTCTCAAAACCTTGATAGAAAAATATAATCTTGATAAATCACAGGTTGCCTATATCGGTGACGATGTGAATGATATTGAATGTATGCAGTATTGCGGTTTCTCTGCCTGCCCTGCTGACGCAATTGATGAAGTAAAAAATACAGTCGATTATGTTTGTAAAAATATAGGCGGCCACGGTGCAGTCAGAGAATTGATTGATAGGATAATTTAAATAATAATTAGGGTTGTATGTGGTGATTCTATGAAAGGTATAATTTTAGCTGGTGGGTCGGGGACTCGACTTTATCCTCTGACAAAGGTAACATCTAAACAACTGTTGCCGATATATGATAAGCCGATGATTTATTATCCCATGTCGGTGCTTATGAATGCAGGAATCCGTGATATTCTTATCATATCGACTCCGCAGGATACACCCCTCATGGTGAGGGTTTGAATGTCCGTGACTGGCTTTATGTTGAGAACCATTGCAAAGCGTGGATACGACGGAATCGGAACTGATATTGCCGACAGTTATTCGGGAGTTATAAATATTTACTGATGCCGATTCAGATGGCTACACAGTTGACAGCACACCGCTTAATCTTTCCGATAAAGATAAAAAGTGGTTGGAACTTAAAGATGATTTTAGGTATTAGTGGTATATTGTAAGTTTATATGAAGTAGTTTGATAGGTTAATAAAATATAACTTGTGTCTAAAATTAATAATGTAATTAAAAAGTGATTATAGGAGCGAAACTTATTTTATGAAAAATGGAGTTAATACAGCAATAACTAAAAACTACAGTATTTCAATTCTTAGAGTTGTTGGTATGTTTTCAATAGTTTTTTGCCATTTTTTCTCATGGCTTGGTTTTTCGTTTTTATCACAATTTTTAAATTTTGGAGTATATTTGTTTCTTTTTATTTCTGGTTTTTTGTATGCAAACAAAAATATAGCAGAACCGAGAAACTGGTTTTTAACACGGTTGAAGAAAATATTAGTTCCATATTATATTTTTGCAATCCCCATTGTACTTTTGTATTTTTTGTCGACAGGTTTTTGATTTAATAAAAAGTATAATATATCTTTTTTGTTTGCAAGGAGTTTACTTTATATGTTCTTTTATTCCTTTTGCAGAGATAGAGCCCCTCGGAAATCTTTGGTTTATTACTATAATTTTGCTATGTTATCTTCTAACAATAATTTTAAAAAATTTTGAGAAAAAACATAATGTGAGTGTAGTTGGAGCTACTGTTGTATTATTATTTATTTGGTTAGTACCAAAAATTTTAATGTGCTTTTCCCTTCCGTACATTGATACGCAATATTTTGTGGCTTATTTTATTGGATATTATATTTCAAAATTCAATGTAAAAAATAATAAATGGACTTTTTGGCTGTTGGGTTTGTTTATGTTTGCTGTTGCTATTGTTATTAGATTGACAGCTAAAATGTACATTGACGGTATATATGAGTCAGAATATCTTGTGTTTGTATCGTTGACACAAATTGCTGTGGCAGTTTCAGCGTATTTTATTTGTACATATTTAGTCAATAACTTTGCCATGCTTGAGAGTATGGCAAAATCTAAGATTTGGTCATTGTTTGATGTAATGTCATATCCAATTTATATAACTCATTATGCATTTTTGACCGGCATGACATCAGTGAGCAATTTTGGATTTTCAACACTAATTTCAATTGTATTGTTTATTTTATTTACCGTTATTAGCTCCTCCATCTTGTACCTAATAAATAATAAAATTATAGATTATAAAATGAAGATGAAACATAAAAAAGAATCTCCATAGAAACGATTTTGTAGTAGAATTAAGTTACAACACAAAAATCCGAGAAGAAATCGTCAATATGGATACTCTTGATTTTACACTGATACACAAGAAAGGTGTAAAGGGTAAAATTATTTTTACTACCCCAAAATACCCGGAGTTAGATAATGTTATAACTATATTTAAAGCTTATTGAAATGCACAAGCCCATAAATACTTGGACTTGTGCATATTTTTTACTTTTTCTTCTTTTTCAATTCATTTTTGAAGCATTTTTTATCGAATGAGGGGTTGAAGGCGTAGAAGTTCTTTTCGTTGAGTTTATCGGTTAAGAGGCGGAGGTTTTCGCCGAAGCGTTGGTAGTGGACAACCTCACGGGCACGCAGAAAGCGAATCGGATCTTTTACATCGTAGTCATCGCAGAATCTGAGAATGTTATCGTAGGTTGTTCGGGCTTTTTGCTCAGCCGCCATACTTTCGTGGAGGTCGGTTATCGGATCGCCTTTAACCTGCATTGATGCAGCTGTATAGGGAAAACCTGCTGCCGCCTGTGGGAAAATTCCGGTTGTGTGGTCAACAAAATAGTCACCGAATCCCTGTTCCTTGATTTCATCCTCGGTGAGGTCTTTCGTCAGCTGATATACTATTGCACCGATCATTTCAAGATGATTAAGTTCCTCTGTGCCTATGTCGGTGAGAGTGCCTTTGAGTTCCGGCAAGGGCATTGCAAATCGTTGACTCAGATATCGCAATGACGCACCCAACTCACCGTCCGGACCGCCGTATGGCAGAATGTTACTTATTTTGACTGAGAAATATGCTGAGATGGGAGGCTTTGCGGTCAAATATTATTCTTTTTATAATTATGGATAGTAAGTCGTTTTGCGTTTTTAAGGGATAAGTTTCTTTAATCGTGAAAGCATCATTGATTAAATTATTCTTTATAAGAATATTGATTGCTTTAATTACAACTTTTTCAATCTTTTCAATTCTTACGCTGTGCGATGAATGGCAGTTGCCGTGAATGTAGGCGGAGCATTGGAGAAAATTATTTTTAATCGGAACGAGGGTTGAATTGCAGTTTGAACACTTGACAAGATTTTGAATAAGGTGTCTAATTTCGGTTTGTTTATGGGAATGTTCTTTACCTATTATTCTTTGCAAGAATAATATTTGCCTTGTTTGTTCAAAAATTACTTCATCAACAATCGGTCCGTGAATGCCGTTTGAAATTATCAAATTTTCGTTATAGAAATCTCTGCCCGTTTTGCAGATTGGATTCCACCTGATTTTGCCGATATAAACGGGATTTTGCAGAATATATTCAACGGCACGGCAATCCCAGCGGTTGCCCTTGGCGGTTCTGATTTCTGACGAATTCAAGTTGTCACAAATCATATTTATATCTTTATTATTCAAAAAATCGGCAAAAATTTTACTGACAATTCGGGCTTTTTCAGCGTCAACCACAAGCCTTCCGTCTGTCACTTTATAGCCAAAGGGTGCAATGCTGACGATGCCGCCACGCTCGGCTTTTTCGGTCATTCCTCGTCTTACCTCACCCGAAAGCCGAATCGAATAGTATTCGTCCGACCATTCGATAATTCGTTCAATCAGCTTGCCGAAAGGACCGTCATCAACGGGTTCGGACACGCTGATGACTTCAATACCGTTTTTTCTCAACAGCGATTTATAGAAAATGCTTTCCTCCTGATTGCGGGCGAATCGTGAAAATTTCCAGACAAGTACGGCTGAAAACAGTGGAGGCTTTTGCTTTGCAAGGCTTATCATTCGGTTAAATTCAGGTCGCTTGTCGGCATATCTTCCCGAAATTCCGTTGTCACGAAAAATGAAATCCTCATCAATCAGATAGCCTTTTTCATCTGCAAATTTTCTGATGATTTTCAGCTGACTGGACGGTGAAAGCTCAGTTTGATTTTCGGTTGACACCCTTATGTATGCCGCCGCAAAGTGATTTTTATTGTGATTTCCCGACAAATTAATCACCTCTTGAAAGAATAATTCTTTTATGTAATAATATGCCTGCGATTGGAAGAAAATTCTTCGGCAAATTTCTCGAAAACACTTTACTTTGCTAACGCACTAATGTATAATATACAGAGATTGTTTTGCAAGGTGATTTGCAGAACATAGGTAGAGAGTATATCAGATTACGGAGGAATAATTATGAAAAAGAAAAAGTTACTTTCATTACTTCTTGCAGGTGCAATGTCAGCGTCAATTTTTGTAGGTTGCGGTTCTTCTGCAACGGACTGGGATTATATCTCAAATAAGGGAGAGTTTGTTATCGGTGTTACATATTTTGAGCCGATGAACTACCTTGATGCAGACGGCAAGCTTACAGGTTTTGAAACTGAGTTTGCAGAGGCAGTTTGCGAGAAAATGGGTGTTACTCCAAAGTTCCAGAAAATTGACTGGGATTCAAAAGAGGTTGAGCTTAACTCAAAGACAATCGACTGCATCTGGAACGGTCTTACAATTGATGACGACAGAAAGACAACAATGGATATTTCAACTCCTTATATGGAAAACAAGCAGGTTATGGTTGCAAAATCTGATGTTGCAGACAAAATCAAGTCAGCAGATGACCTCAAGGATAAGACAGTAGTTGCAGAGAAGAAGTCAGCAGGTGAAACTGTTGCTCAGACAGACGAGTTCTTCTCAAGTGCAAAGTATGTTTCTGTTGACGCACAGGCTAAGGCTCTTCTCGAGGTTAAGTCAGGCACAGCAGATGTTGCGGTTATCGACTATGTAATGTCAATCGGTACACTCAAGAGCGGTTCTGACTACGCTGACCTCAAGGTTGTTGACGGCAAGGACTTTTCACCTGAGCAGTACGGTATTGCACTTCGTAAGGACAGCCCCGAGACACTCAAAAAGCTTAACGATGCTATTCAGGCGGTTGCCGATGACGGCACACTTGATAAGATTGCAGAGAAGTACAGCCTTCAGGATCTTCTTCTTGTAAAAAAGAAATAATTTAATTAAAATAAGTTTGTACATACAGGGCGGACTATGTTCGCCCGTTGTGCTTTTTATTGATTATAAATTTACAGGTTCAAATTTGTAAGCCTTTTGATATATTCAAAACTGAAAATACTTGGATAGAGTGGTATATAAAATGGATCAATTTTTTAATGTAAGCGGTCAGTTGCTTGAGGGATTCGGCGAAAACTGTATAATTTTCATTGTAACCCTGCTTGCGGCAATTCCGCTCGGACTTATTATCTCAATGGGTTCAATGTCAAAATTCAAGCCGTTAAAATGGCTGACAAAAACATTTGTGTGGATAATCAGAGGTACTCCGCTGATGCTCCAGCTTTTCGTAGTGTTCTATGTTCCGCCGCTTGTGTCAAACGGCAGTGTGACATTTGCACGAATGAACGCCGCACTTATCGCATTTATAATCAATTATGCCGCATATTTTTCTGAAATCTTCCGTGGCGGTATCGAGTCTGTTCCAAAGGGACAGTACGAGGCAGGTCAGGTGCTTGGCATGACAAAGGGTCAGATTTTCTTTAAGGTTGTGCTTTTGCAGGTTGTAAAGAAAATTACTGCACCCATGGGCAACGAAATTATTACTCTTGTAAAGGATACTTCGCTTTCAAGCGTTATCGCAATTCCGGAAATTCTTATGAGAGCAAAGGACTTCTCAATGCAGGGACTCATCTGGCCGCTTTTCTATTCGGCAGTATTCTTCCTCGCATTCTGCGGAATTCTTACCTTGCTTTTCTCATTTATTGAGAAAAAGCTTGATTACTACAAGGGTTAAGGGGGAAAGGTTATGTCTTTGTTAAATGTTGAAAACATCCGTAAAAGCTACGGCAAAACAGAGGTTTTGAAAGATATCAGCTTTTCTCTTAAAAAGGGCGAGGTGCTTGCGATTATCGGTTCATCGGGTTCGGGCAAGACTACGCTGTTAAGATGTCTTAATTTTCTTGAAACTCCGGGCAACGGCAAGATTTCCGTCAATGACAAAGTGCTTTTTGACAGCAATGACAGCTCTGCAAAGAGCGACAGCGAAATCAGAAAAAGACGGCTTCACTTCGGACTTGTGTTCCAGTCATTTAACCTGTTTCCGCAGTATACGGTTATCGAGAATATTATGCTTGCTCCAAAGCTTGCCGCAAAAGAGCAGATAAAGCAGACAGGCGAATATATGGGCGCAAAAAGCTATAAAGAGGCTCATGAAATTATCAAGAGCAATGCAAAGTCTTTGCTTGAAAGGGTAGGACTTTCCGAAAAGAGCGAGTCATATCCTTGTAACCTCAGCGGCGGTCAGCAACAGCGTGTTGCAATTGCAAGAGCGCTTGCACTCAATCCCGATGTTCTCTGCTTTGACGAGCCTACCTCCGCACTTGATCCCGAACTCACGGGTGAGGTGCTTAATGTTATCCGCAGTCTTAAAACCTCCGACAGCACAATGATTGTTGTAACTCACGAAATTGAGTTTGCAAGAGATGTTGCCGACAAGATCATTTTTATGGCTGACGGTGTAATTGCCGAAGAAGGCACTCCCGAACAGGTAATCAACAATCCGCAAAATCCAAGAACCCAGGCGTTTTTGTCAAGGTTCAACTGATAACTGAATATTAGGTGAGGAAAGCACTCGAAAGGGTGCTTTTTTACATATTTTTACAAATAACCTTGAAAAGTTTATGCCATTGTGCTATAATAATCGTGTCGTTCACTGACAAAGGCGCAAAGCCTGAAAAAATGAGAAATCCCGATAGGGAAAACGGAGGAAAAACAAATGAAAAGAATTTTCACAATCAGCGTTGCGGCTGTTATGGCACTTCTTATGGTGCTTTCACTTACAGCTTGCGGTAATTCAACACTCGGCTATTACAAGCTTACAAGTGCAGAAGCAAGCGGTATGAGCTTTGACAGCAGTACTCTTGCCGCTGTCGGTATGGACAAAGGCTATATTCTTCTTAAAGAAGACGGCAAGGCTAAGCTTTCTGCAGCCGGTCAGGAGCAGGAGCTCACATACGATGACAAGAACTTTACAGCAGGTAGCGAGAGCATTCCATACACACTCAAAGACGGTGTTATTACAATGGAAAAAGACGGCACAAAGCTCGTTTTCACATTTGATGCTAACTTCAAGCCCGAATCTTCTGCTTCAGAATCATCAAAGTAATAAAACTTAACGGTGCAAAAATTTCGGCAGTCCAAATCGGACTGCCGTTTTTGTATATCCAACCCAAAAACAAGGGCAGCGGAATTCCGCTGCCCATAATTTTTATAAGATTTTATCAGTCTGAAAGACACTCGTCAAGCGCATCAACAATTGCGTGCCTGTCCATATGCTGACCGATGAATACAAGCTTGATTTCTCTGTCGCCGTATTTTTCGTCCCATTTTTCAGCCATATCCGGATACTCTGCAAGATAGAGCTTCTGCTGTTTCTTTGGGAATGCGGCAAGCCACTTGCCCTGTTCCGTAGCAGTAATCTGAACGCCTGCCTGCTCGAATACATAAACATCTTCTCTCTTGTCATCAAACCAGAGAACACCCTTTGCACGGACTACGCTCTTTGGCCAGTTCTCAACAAACTGCTGGAGCTTGTCCTGATTGAAAGGACGAATGCGGTGGTAAACAAATGAACCGATGCCGTACTCTTCTTCACCGTCCTCATGATCGTGGTCGTGGTGACAGCAATGGCCGTGTTCGTGGTCGCAATGAGAGTGGTCAAGGCCGTCCTCATCATGGTCATGATCGTGATGCTCATGTTCGTCATGGTCTTCATCGTGGTGGTGATGGTGGTGATGATGACCGTGACGGTCTGTATCCTCGTCATCTTCATCCTTATCATAAATCTGAGCCCAACCTGCGGATGCGGCTGTTTCTTCAAAATTAAAGCACTTTGTATCGAGAATATCCTTAACTTCAACCTTGCCGAACTGTGATTCAATAATTCGTGCCTTTGGCTGAAGTGTCTTAATCATAGCCTTAACTCTCTTGAGCTGTTCCTCTGTTACCTTGTCAACCTTGTTGAGGATGATTGTTGAACAGAATTCAATCTGCTGAATAAGAAGGCTTTCAACATCCTCTTCGTCAACATCTTCCTTGAGGAGATCATCACCGCAGCCGAATTCCGTTGCCATACGGAGTGCGTCAACAACTGTAACAATGTTGTCAAGACGGACAAGCTCGGGAATATTGTTTTCCTTATCGCCCTCAAGAACTGAGATTGACTGTGCAATCGGAAGGGGTTCACAGATACCGCTCGCCTCAATGAGAATGTAGTCAAACTTGCCTGACTTTACAAGGTCTGTAATCTGGTTGATAAGGTCAACGCTCAAAGTACAGCAGATACAGCCGTTTGTAAGCGGAACAAGGTTTGTATCTTTCTGAGTAACAACGCCTGCCTTTTGAATAAGCTCTGCGTCAATGTTTACTTCACCGATATCGTTTACGATAACGGCACACTTGTAGCCCTCCTGATTGCCGAGGACATGGTTGATAAGAGTAGTTTTGCCTGCACCGAGATAACCTGTAAGAAGCGTTACGGGAACAGGAAGCTTAATGTTAGCCATATATTTCATTTCCTTTCGTTGAATTGTGCTTATTAATGCGGATTACCGCTGTCCTTAAATATAACACTTTGCAAAATTATTGTCAATACAAAGTACGGAGTGCGGTCAATCCGAATAGCTGATTATTGCTGTACATTTTGTGTTTTTTTGTATAATCACCTTTTATTTATTTCGGTTTTATGTTACAATAGTCAAAAGTAATTTTACGGAGATAGATTATGATTGTACTTGCATCTGCTTCACCACGAAGAAAAGAGCTTTTAAGTTTTATAACAACCGACTTTAAAATTGTTCCCGCAGACATTGACGAAACGGTTGAGAACAATGTTCCGCTTGAAAAGCGTCCCGAATATCTTGCCGTCAAAAAGGCATTGCATATTTCAAAAAACGGTTATGAAAAAGATATTGTAATCGGTTGTGACACGGGAGTTTTTGTTGACGGCAAAATGCTCGGCAAACCTAAGAACAGGGAAGATGCCGAGAATATGTTAAAACTGCTTTCGGGCAGACAGCACAAGGTTATCACGGGTTGTTGTACCGTCAAAAACGGTGTTGCAAAATCATTTTCCAATGTAACGCTTGTTGAATTTTTTGAACTTTCCGATTCGGAAATAGAGGAGTACATTGCAACGGGCGAGCCTTTTGACAAGGCAGGTGCATACGGAATACAGGGCAAAGGTTCTCTGCTTGTAAAGAAGATTGACGGCGACTATTTTAATGTTGTCGGACTTCCCGTAAGTGAATTAAACAGGATTTTGAAAAAGGAGTATTCATATGAATGATAATATAAATAAAACAGTCAATGAAATTCTCGAAAGCTATTCAAAGCATGAACAGACTTGCAGACTTTCGGAGGATAACATTATCAACAAATCTGTGCTTATTCAGGTGCTTGAAGAAATCCGCAAGCTGTTGTTTCCGGGCTACTTTGACAAGAACAGAGTAAGAGAAGAATACATCGGCTATATTGTAGGCGACAGAATAGAATTTATTCAGTACAACCTTAAAAAACAGATTGCAAAGGCTTTAAAGGGTTGCGAAAAGTGCAACGACCTTTCATATGACGAGGTTATGGAAAAGTCAGAAAAGCTGGTTTATGAGTTTCTTTCAAAGATTCCGTCAATCCGTGATTACCTTGCAACAGATGTTGTTGCAGCCTTTAACGGCGATCCTGCCGCATACAGTACGGATGAAATCATTCTTTGCTATCCCGGATTTTTTGCAATCACGGTTTACAGAGTGGCACATGAATTGTGGAAACTTAAAATCCCGATGATTCCGAGAGTGCTTTCGGAGTACGCACACGGGCTTACGGGAATTGACATTCACCCGGGTGCGACAATCGGCAAGTATTTCTTCATTGACCACGGCACAGGCATTGTAATCGGTGAAACTACCGAGATAGGCGAGAATGTAAAAATCTATCAGGGTGTAACCCTCGGTGCGTTGTCAACAAGAAAAGGTCAGCAGCTTAAAGGTGTTAAAAGACATCCTACTATCCGTGATAATGTTACAATCTATTCGGGTACAACTATCCTCGGCGGTGAAACCGTAATCGGCAAGGGTGCAACAATTGGCGGTAATGCCTTTATAGTGAACTCAATTACTGAGGGTATGAAAGTAAGCATTAAAAACCCCGAACTCCAGTTCAGTCCCGACCTTTCGGAAAACAATCAGGACAAGTATTGGTATTGGATGATTTAAGCCTATGTTTTAATTGAAAATTGAAAATGGAAAATTGAAAATTTTGGTCGGGAAGAAAGTTTTGTGTAGAACAAACTTCACATTCCCGACCGTATTCGTATTGATTTGCTTTGCAAATCATTTATATGAACAAAATTCTATAAAAGAACAATTTCGTAGGGGCGGATATCATCCGCCAGTTTGATGAAACCTTATGTTTATCAAAAATGTTTTGATGTAGAAAAAATTGTGTATCGCAATAACTTTGTAACAGCAAACAGATTATACGAACAGGAGAAATAAGTAAATGCGTATTGAACATATTGCAATGTATGTGGAAAATCTTGAAGATGCAAAAAACTTTTTTATAAAATATTTTAATGCAGTACCAAGTGAAAAATATCATAATAAAAAACAGATTTCCGTTCGTATTTTTTAAGTTTTGAAGATGATACAAGGCTTGAAATTATGAACAAACCAAGCCTAAATGATACCACAGACAAATTGTCAGGTACAGGATATGTACATATTGCTTTTAGCGTAGGAAGCAGAACTGCTGTTGATGAACTCACTGAAAAAATGAAGTCTGACGGCTATGAGGTGTTGAGCGGACCGAGAGTTACGGGTGACGGCTATTATGAAAGCTGTATTGTCGGTATTGAAGGAAACTTAATTGAAATTACCGTATGATTTTTTAATAATCGAACTTGAAATCACAAAATCAGATTATATAAACCACAACAAAAGGAAGTGACAATATGCCCGAATTTACAGTACGGTACGCTAAGAAATCAGAACTTGACCGTGTGAATGAAATTCGTTATCAGGTCAACAGGGTTCATTCAAACGGCAGACCTGATATATTCCGAGATGATTTCTGCGATGAGATGAAAAACATAGTATACAAAGTTTTTGACGGCGAAAATTCCGATGTTATCGTTGCCGTGAACGGTGACACAATCTGCGGCTTTGCAACTGTTGAATACATAGTCAAGGAGAAATCTCCGTACGGTTTGCAGAGAAAATTCTACCGGATTGCAGAATTCGGAGTTGATGAAAACTTCCGCAGAATGGGTGTTGCAACCAAGCTGATAAGCTTCTGCAAACAAGAGGCTAAGAACAGAGGCTTTGACAGACTGGAACTTGATGTGTGGGAATTTAACGAGGGTGCAATAAAATTTTACGATTCTGTAGGATTCAAAACCTACAGAGAATACAAGGAAATGAATATTTAAACCGAAAAAAATCCGTATGAAGATTGCTCCATACGGATTTTATTTTGTGTATCAAATTTTATTTATTGCCATTTAAAGGTGACGAGTCCGTAAACATAGATAAATGCGATAGCTGTAGGAACTACATATTTGAAAATCGGTTTCATCCACGAACGCACTTTCATACCGATGCCCATGTTGGCTTCTTTAATGAAGTTATCCCAACCCCAGCCGAACTTGTTGCAACAGAACAGAGCAAGCACAAGAGAACCGAGAGGAAGAACATTTGTGGAAACAATGAAGTCCCAAAAATCAAGCCATGTTGTACCCTCTGCAAACGGCTGAAAATGAAGAACGCTGAATCCGAGAGCCGTTGTGAGTGCAAGCACAAACACTACAATTCCGCAAATAAGACTGCCTTTTATTCTTGACCAGCCTGTCAAATCACGAATCATTGCAAGAATATTTTCGCAAACACCCAAAACGGTTGACATTGCCGCAAACACCATAAACAGGAAGAAGAGCGAACCCCATATTCTTCCGCCGGGCATATTGTTGAACACGGTTGCCATTGTGTCAAACAAAAGGTTCGGACCTGAATTAACTTCAAGGTTGTAAGTAAAGCAGGCAGGGAAGATGATTATGCCTGCAAGCAGAGCTACGAGTGTGTCAAGAGAGATAACATTGATTGCCTCGCCCATAAGTGAACGGTCTTTGCCGATATAACTTCCGAAAATAGCCATACCGCCCATACCTGTTGACAGCGAGAAAAATGCCTGATTCATCGCACCCACAACAACATCACCGTTGATTTTTGAAAAGTCGGGTTTGAGGTAAAATGTCATACCCTCACCCGAACCGCTCAAAAACAGACTGTGGATTGCAAGCACAATCATAAGTGCAAGCAAAGCAATCATCATATATTTTGTTATCCTCTCAAGTCCGCCCTGAATGTTGAACGAGAGTATAACAAAGGCGATAACAACCGTTATCATCATAAAAATAACATTGACTGACGGATTTGCAATCATTGTGGTAAATCCGAGGTCACGGTTGTTACCCGTCAGAAAATTTATGAAGTAGTAAATTATCCAACCGCAAACAACTGTGTAAAAAGCCATAATTGCAAGGTTGCCCACAAGGCATACCCAACCGAAACCGCCCCATTTTTGCTTTGGCTTTTCAAGTTTGCGGTACATTTTAATCGGACTTGTCTGTGCCGCTCTGCCCACCGAAAATTCCATTATCAAACACGGAATTCCCAAAACAATAAGACAGATGATGTACACAAGCATAAAACTTCCGCCACCGTATTGTCCGCACATCCACGGAAACTTCCACACATTTCCGCAACCGATTGCACAGCCCGCCGAAAGCATTATAAAGCCGAGTCGGCTTCCTAATTTTTCACGATTCACAACACAAGTCCTCCTGCCGAATTTATTTTATCTACACAATATTTTTCCGTCATAAATACTGCTCCTTTGTTTATTTTGCAATACAAAGAGTAGTATAGCAAATAAAATACCATTTGTAAAATTGATAAAACTGTGCTATAATAACGAAGATATCGTTCGTATAAAAGAGGATTTAGTTATGGATACCAATGTGCTTAAAACCTTTGTAGCTGTGTGCGAATATTCGGGATTTTCTGCTGCAGCGGAAAAGCTCGGCTATACCCAGTCAACCGTTTCATCACAGATAAAACAGTTGGAAAGCGAGCTTAACACGGTGCTTTTTGACCGCTTTTACCACAGAATCAGCCTGACTTCCGAAGGCATAACGGTTCTGCAACACGCAAGAGAAATTCTTGAATCTCACGAAAAGATGCTTGAAGATTTGCGTACCCCCGAAACAATTGAGGGCAACATTCGCCTTGCAATGTCAAGTTCTGTCTGCAACCGATTTTTTAAAGATGATTTTCTTGAGTTCAGAAAGCATCTTCCTAATATTTACCTTGTCGTTGTCGAAAGCGGTACAGAGCAGATGTTTGATATGTTACGCAAAAATGAGGTTGATTTGATTTTTACGCTTGACAGCCACATTTATGATTCGGAATTTATAATTTGTGCAGAGCATGAGGAAAAGGTTCACTTCTTTGCATCAGTTGACAATCCACTTTTGAATAAAGAAAATATTTCGCTAAAAGAATTATGCACCGAGGATTTTGTACTGACCGAAAGTAATATGAGCTACAGAAAATTGCTCAACAATGAACTTGCCGCACAATCGCTTGAAATTCACCCTGTTTTGGAAATAGGAAACCCTCTACAAATTTGTTCTCTAATCAAAAACAGCAAAATGATCTCGTTCTTGCCTGATTTCATCACGGAGGATTACTACAATTCGGGAGAGATAAGACATCTTCCAGTCAACGATTGTGATGTTTCGGTGTGGACGCAGTTGCTTATCCACAAAAACAAGTGGAAATCTCCTGCGCTTAATGCGTTTATTGATTTTTATCGGGATGTTATACGAAAATAAAAAGTATCACATTTTGCCCTACGCACCGCCGTATTGCGTTATGATAATCTTGGCAAGCTTTGCGTTCGGCTTTTTGATATTGACGGGGTACTGTAACTTTTTTTCATAGACAAACATCAGCAATCCTCCTCGTTTTCCCACGGCCACGGTCCCTTTATCCAGCTCCACATATTGGTGCTTGTCATACTCTTTTTCAAAGGACCGAATTTTTCTTCATATTCTTCAACAAGCGGTTTCAATTTTTCTTTGAAACCGTTCATTTTTTGTATCATTGCCGTATCGTGCGGATGAGTGTCAAGATAAATCTGAAGGTCAAGTGCGGCAAATTCGTAGGTTGAAATTTTCTTTAAAAGAATTTCTCTTTCAGTCAAGTCCCTCACCGCATTTCTTTCCGTAGAATGGTTTGTTGAGAACGGGGAACATTGTACCCGACTCAAGCCCCTGCAACGGGCTGTAGGTTGGGGAGTCGAACTGCTGAAAGGGAACATATGCCATAGCCTCGCTCGTTCTCTTTGGCAGACACGGTATTCCGTACTGCTGAGAAATAATTTCTTTAATATCCAATTTAATTCTCCTTTTTGTTCAAACTTATGAACATTGCTGTTCATTCTCATAATATGCCCGTTTCATACTTGTGTTTACATAATAAAAAACAGAGCCGACAGCAATGCCGTCAGCCCTGATACAGAGGTTTTACCGTGAATATCCGATTAAATGTTAATTAACCTTTTTGGCAGAATTTGAAGTAACCTTTGCAATGATTGCAAAAACTACGCAAAGCACAATTCCGATTGCCGAAACGATGCCTACAAGAGTGAAGTTTGTGTTTGAAATGAGTGAAAAATCAAGCACACCGCTGTCGGGATTCTGAAGTGATGCAAAAACTGCAACAGCGTCAACAATTACGGCAACCATAAGTGAAAGAATTGAAATTGATGCCGAAACTGTTTCCGTAAGGTTCTTTTCAATTTTCTTTGCAACGCTGATTTTTTCACTTCTGAAGTTAAGACAGCCGAAAAGCCAGAATACAGCCGCCGCATTAATTATTGTTTCGGGAATCATATATGTAGCGTTGTAGCTGAGTGAATAGAGAAGTCCGTCGGTTGACGGGATTGAAACACCTGCCCATACGGTACAGCCTGAAATTACATGACAGATATATCTCAAAGCACAAACTCCTACCGTGCCTGTTACGGCAGCGGCAGACGGATTGCTGACCTTGTTTCTGAGAAATCCTGCAAGACCGATAACCGTGAATGCGAATATATAGTCCAAGAAAATGATTGTTACGGCTGCCCAAAATGAAGTTGCGTATGAAAGGGTTGACGCAGTTTGAATAAGCTGAATAATGCTGAATACAAATCCCGAAAGCAATCCCCATTTTACACCGTGACGATATGAGATAATTACAATCGGAACAATGCTGAATGCGGTAACACTGCCGCCGTAGGGAAGTTCAAGGATTTTTACAAAGCTTAAAACTGCCGCAAGTGCAATCATAATTGCACATTCGCACATAACAAGTGCATTTTTCTTATTGTTCGTTTTCATTAAAACTACTCCTTAAAATAAAATTCTCTCGGAGAAAAAACACAACAAAAAAAGGAGTATGCCAAAAAGACATACTCCAAGTGCGTACACTTCAAGCTTGATATGTCCCTTCGTTGGCATTATCCAAATCAGGTTGACGGTCGAAATCGAATTTCCTCTCAGCCGGTAACAGCTCCCGTTTTGTATGTGATTATTCTCACTCTGATTACAAATATTACACATCTTTAGGTTGTGTAATATCTACACTATAATTATAAACTGTATTTGACAATTTGTAAAGTCTTTTGTGTGCAATGCTACAGATAATCACATATTAATTGACAAACACTTTGCTTTTGTGATAATATGTATCCTGTGATTTTGCGGTTTATTGCCGAATGGCAGTAAATTTTGCAACAATTGATAAACTAATTGAAGAAGGTTTTTTAATGGACAGCAGATTTAATTCACCGGCTGAAATTGCGTCGCTGGTGTCAAAATCAGGTGTAACAAAATCAATGCTTTCTCTGCCGAAAATGATTTTGCTCGGACTTATGGCAGGCGCATTTATCGCATTCGGCGGTGCGGCAAGCGATGTTGCAATGCACGGAGTTGCCGATGTGGGGCTTGCAAGAGTGGTTGCAGGCGTAATCTTCCCTGTAGGACTTATGCTTGTTGTGTTTACGGGAAGTGAACTCTTTACAGGCAACTGCCTTATGATTATTCCGACGCTTGAAAAGAAAATCAAGCCTGTTTCAATGATAAAGAATCTTGTTACGGTTTATATTTCAAATTTTGTCGGTGCAATGATTATTGATTTGCTGATATTTTTTTCGGGACAGCTCAATTATTCAAACGGCGGACTCGGTGCTTTTACAATCAAGGTTGCACTTGCCAAAACAACAATAAATCCTGCAACGGCAATTATCAGCGGCATACTTTGTAATATTCTCGTGTGCCTTGCAATCGTTATGGCAACAGGCGCAACAGATGCAATAGGTAAGATTTTCGGTGTATTTTTCCCGATTTGCGCATTCGTAGTCTGCGGATTTGAACACTGCGTTGCAAATATGTTCTATATTCCGACAGGTGTTATGGCGGCAATGAATCCCGAATATGTTGCAAAAGCTCAGGAGCTTTACGGTATTACGGCACAGCAATGCCAGAATCTTGCAAATCTTTCGGGTTGTGAATCTCTGCTGTTCGTTACAATCGGCAACATAATCGGCGGTATGGTCTTTGTGGGACTTCCGCTCTATTTTGCCTATATTCGCAAAAAGAAAAGTGCTTAAAATACATAAACATAAATAATTCATGAGAGCAGTCGTTTTGACTGCTCGTTTTCTTTTTAGTGCAAATTATTTAAAAATATGTTATAATAAGCCTTACAAAACAAAAACGGAGGATATAATGGATTATTCACAGATTCTTTCACAGCAGTTTAATATTAAAGAGGAGTATGCAAAGAACATCATCACATTGCTTGATGACGGCAACACTATTCCTTTTATTGCACGATACAGAAAGGAAATGCACGGTTCAATGGATGACCAGTTGATTCGTGAATTTGCCGAAAAGCTTGAATATTTAAGAGGACTTGACAAGCGCAGAGATGAAATCCGTTCACTCATTGACGCACAGGAAAAGCTTAACGATGAAATCAACCTTGCACTTGACAAGGCTGCCACACTAAGCGAACTTGAGGATATTTACCGCCCGTACCGTCCAAAGAGAAAGACAAGGGCGTCAATTGCAAAGGAAAAGGGACTTGAACCGCTTGCTAACGATATTTTAAAGCAGGAAAAAGGTTTTGATCCGTCAAAGTCGGCAGTTGATTATATTGACGAAGAAAAGGGAGTTGCCTCCGTTGAAGATGCAATTCAGGGCGCAATGGATATCATTGCAGAACTTGTGTCGGATAATGCAGAAATCCGTAAGAGAATAAGAAATCTTACAAATGCAAACGGTGTGCTTGTGTCTGTTGCAACAGATGAAGAAAAGGACAGCGTTTACAAAAATTATTATGACTACAAAGAGCCTGTTAAAAAGATTGCCGGTCACAGAGTGCTTGCCGTGAATCGTGGCGAAAAAGAGGGATTTCTCAAAGTCAGCGTTGAAACCGACAGCGAAAAACCGCTTAATTCAATTTTCAGAGCAATGATTACAGACAAAAATCAGCTTTGTTCAGACATTATCCGTGAGGCTTGCACAGACGCTTATCAGCGACTTATTTATCCCTCAATTGAGCGTGAGGTCAGAAATGACCTTACAGATACCGCCTCCGAAAATGCTATGAAGGTTTTTGCCGTAAACCTCAAGCAGCTGCTTATGCAGCCGCCTGTAAAGGGCAAAACCGTGCTTGCACTTGATCCGGGATATCGCACAGGCTGTAAGACTGCCGTTGTTGACAGTACAGGCAAGGTGCTTGATACAACCGTAATTTATCCTACACATTCAGACAAAAAATTCAGGAATCAAAGCAGACCTTGCTCCGCCTCATTAAAAAGCATCATGTTGATATTATTTCAATCGGCAACGGTACTGCAAGCAAGGAAACCGAGATGTTCACAGCCGAAACAATCAAAGAGGCTGACCACCCCGTTTATTATATGGTAGTCAGCGAGGCAGGTGCGTCGGTTTATTCGGCATCAAAGCTTGCCGCAACAGAACTTCCCGACCTTGATCTCACACTCAGAAGTGCCGTGTCAATTGCAAGACGACTTCAGGATCCTCTTGCAGAGCTTGTTAAGATTGAGCCTAAGGCAATCGGTGTCGGTCAGTATCAGCACGATATGCCGCAGAAAAAACTCGGTGAAACACTTGACGGTGTTGTAGAGGACTGCGTAAACTCGGTTGGTGCAGACCTTAATACGGCATCGCCTGCACTTTTGTCGAGAGTGTCTGGACTTAACGCAACCGTGTGCAAGAATATTGTTGCTTACCGTGAAGAAAACGGTGCGTTCTCATCAAGAGCAGAACTCAAGAAAGTTCCGAAACTCGGACCTAAAGCGTTTGAGCAGTGTGCAGGATTTTTGCGTGTTCCCGAAAGCAGAAATCCGCTTGATAACACAGGCGTTCACCCCGAAAGCTACAAGAGTGCAAAAGAACTTTTAGGGCTTCTTGAATATTCCGATAAAGAAATAAAATCAGGCAACTTCTCCGATATTCAGCAGAGAGTAAAAGCAAAGGGGACAAAGTCACTTGCCGATATTCTCGGAATCGGACTTCCGACCCTTGACGATATTGTAAAGGAACTTTCCAAACCGGGCAGAGATCCCCGTGACGAACTGCCTGCACCAATGCTCAGAAGTGATATTCTCGACATCAAGGATTTGAAAGAGGGAATGGAGCTTAAAGGCACGGTCAGAAATGTAATCGACTTCGGCGCATTTGTCGATATCGGTGTTCATCAGGACGGACTTGTTCATATTTCGCAGATTTGCGATAAGTACATCAAGCACCCGAGCGAAGTTCTCAAAGTCGGTGATGTTGTAAATGTAAAGGTTCTTTCAGTTGATCCCGAAAAGAACAGAATTTCTCTCACAATGAAATTTTAATGCGAATAAAGCAAAAAGACAGTTCTATTGTTCCGCAAATCACCTTTGCATTATTCCGCAACTGTTGATATTGTTCCGCAAAAGTGGTTTTTAGTTATGCCAAAAACCTAAATATATAAAATAGGAGAAAAATATGTGTTTTATATGTGATAGGATTGAAATGATAAAAAACGGTTCAAATCCGTATTTTGTGAAAGAACTTGACACAGGTTATGTTGTTATAGGTGACAATCAGCATTTTTACGGATACACGCTGTTCCTTTATAAAAACCACAGCAAGACGGAGTTGTTTCAGTTGAAAATTCCCGAACGCAATAAGTTTTTAGAGGAAATGTCAGTTGTTGCAGAGGCGGTTTCAAATGCTTTCGGTGCAGAAAAGATAAATTACGAACTGCTTGGAAACGGAGAAGCGCATTTGCATTGGCATCTGTTTCCGAGAAGAAAAGGCGATATCGAAAACTACGGCAACAACGGTGCAGGTCCTGTTTGGTGGTATCCTATGGAGAAAATGTACAGCGACAGTAATAAACCGTCTGACAAAGAACTTTTAAAAATGAAAAATCTGCTTTTGAATGAACTTGAAAAACTTATATAAAAAGATATTTTTCAAAGAGCGTTGTGACAAAGTTCGGGCAATAGTTTTATAGAGAACGAGGTGTGCTTATGAAAAAGGCAGTTGTAATAATTTGTACTATTGTTATTTTTGCGTTTTATTTAAGCGTGTCGAATTGTTGAATCAATCGAAAAAGTGTATCGCCTTATTGAAAGCAGTTGAGTGAAAACAAAGGCTGACGAGAAATCGTCAGCCTTTTGTGTGTAATATTCGGTAATTATTCAGCCTTTTACTGCATATGATTTTCAAGGTGATTTTTCAATGCGGCAAAGGTTTCGTCGCTGATAATGTGTTCCATTTTGCAGGCATCTGCGGCGGCAGTTTCGGGATTAACTCCGAGCGTAACAAAGAGCTTTGAAAGAACGGTGTGTCTTTCATATGTTTTTTCTGCAATTTCCCTGCCGAGGTCGGTGAGAATAAGCGAGCCGTCATCGCCGACTTTAAGATAACCGCCCTCTTTGAGAAGACCAACGGCACGGCTGACGCTCGGCTTTGAATATCCCATTTCTTCACATACATCAATTGATCTTATATAATTGCTCTTTTTTGAAAGAACATATATTGTTTCAAGGTACATTTCACCTGATTCTTTTAATTGCATAGTATGCACTCCTTTACATTGTCTAATCATATCATGATATGAACAAAAAATCAATAAAATTAATTGTGCTTTCAATAATTATGAAAAAACGATTTACCGAAATCAACAAAAATAATATCCGAATTACAGATGTGAAATATTCAATTTGCCAAAATTCAAAATAAAATAAATTTTTTTCGCAAGCCTATTGACATATTTCGAGTTTTATAGTACCATATAATCGGTTAGCGAGAGCTAACCTTTGATTAACGAATATTGTTAGTATCTGCTAACTTAAAGGAGATTGATTTTATGATGCCTTTGATGTTTGCTAACACAGGTGAAACCAATATTATAAAGAAAGTCGGAGGTTCTCCCGAGGTTAAAAAGCACCTTGAAAATCTCGGTTTTGTTGCCGGCGGAGAGGTTACCGTTATTTCGTCACTCGGCGGAAATGTTATTGTTAACGTAAAGGAAACACGAGTTGCAATCAGCGAAGAAATGGCTCGTAAAATTATGATTTGATTCTATGTAACAAACACACGGCGGAATTGTTCCGAGAGGTGTTTTTATACGGCTTTATGCTCAATTTTAGATGGAGGAGACTGTTATGAAAACTTTAAAACAGGTAAAAGTAGGTGAAACCGTAAAGGTTGTTAAGCTTCACGGTGAAGGCGCTGTCAAACGCAGAATTATGGATATGGGCATCACAAAGGGTGTTGAAATTTACATCAGAAAAGTTGCTCCGCTCGGAGATCCGATTGAAATTACTGTAAGAAATTATGAACTTTCGCTCAGAAAAGCCGATGCTGAAATGATTGAAGTTGAGTAATTCGGACTTGCAAATCCTACGGGAGAAATCCCGTATTTTTATAACATTACGGTTAGCTTTTGCTAATCTAAGAGAGGATAACTGATATATGGAAATTAAAATTGCTCTTGCAGGTAACCCTAACTGCGGTAAGACAACTTTGTTTAACGCACTCACGGGTTCCAATCAGTTTGTCGGTAACTGGCCCGGCGTAACTGTTGAGAAAAAAGAGGGTAAGCTCAAAAAGCACAAGGATGTTACAATCATGGACTTGCCCGGTATCTATTCACTTTCACCTTATACTCTTGAAGAGGTTGTTGCCCGTAACTATCTTGTTGGTGAACGCCCCGATGCGATTCTCAACCTTATTGACGGTACAAACCTTGAAAGAAACCTTTACCTCACAACACAGCTTACAGAACTCGGTATCCCTGTTGTTGTGGCAATCAATATGATTGACCTCGTTAAGAAGAACGGCGATTCAATCAACATTGATGAGCTTTCAAGACAGCTTGGTTGTAAGGTTGTTGAAATTTCGGCTCTTAAAGGCACAGGCATTATGGAAGCTGCCGAGGCCGCAATCAAAGCTGCAAGCTCAACAAAGACAATCCCCATGCACAGCTTTAACGGTGTTGTTGAACACGCAATCGCTCACATTGAAGAGGCGGCTGTTCACGATATGCCCGAGGAACAGCAGCGTTGGTACGCTATCAAGATTTTTGAGCGTGACGACAAGGTTCTTGCAAAGCTTGACATTCCGCAGAATGTTATTGACCACATTGAAAAAGATATTCAGGCGGCTGAAAAAGAGCTTGATGATGACGCAGAGAGTATCATCACTAATGAGAGATACATCTACATTGCCTCAATCATCAAGAGCTGTTATAAGAAGAAAAACAAGGGTAAGCTTACAACATCGGACAAGATTGATAAGGTTGTAACCAACCGTTGGCTCGGTCTTCCGATTTTTGCGGTTATTATGTTCCTTGTTTACTACATCTCAATGCAGACAGTAGGTACTGCCGCAACTGACTGGGCAAATGACGGCCTTTTCGGTGACGGCTGGCACCTTTTCGGTATCGGCTCATCACAGGCTGCCGAGGCTGAAGAAACCTACGGTGATTCAGATGCAATTATCGAGGCATTCAATGCTCAGTACGGAAATGACGACATTGCCGAAGCTGTTGACCTTGAATCTGAAAATTATTCCGAAGATGCCGCTAAGGCTGCTCTTGCAGAACTCGTAAATCTCACACCTTCAGACGCAAGCATTACATATTCTGTTCAGGATGAAGAAACTCTTGAAATTACAGAAACTCCCGATACTAAGAAATCTGATCTTGAAAAGGCTGTTTCAAACTACCTCAATACAGATTATAAAGAGGGTTACGGTGCTCCCGATGCCGCAACATACGGAATCTGGGTTCCCGGTATTCCTGTTCTTATCGGCAACGGTCTTGATGCAATCAACTGTGCAGACTGGCTCAACGGCCTTATCCTTGACGGTATCGTAGCCGGCGTAGGTGCGGTTCTCGGCTTTGTTCCGCAGATGCTTGTACTCTTCCTTTTCCTTGCTTTCCTCGAAAGCTGCGGTTATATGGCTCGTATCGCATTCGTACTCGACCGTATCTTCCGTAAGTTCGGTCTTTCGGGTAAGTCGTTTATCCCAATGCTTGTCGGCACAGGCTGCGGTGTTCCGGGTATCATGGCGTCCCGTACAATCGAGAATGAGCGTGACCGCCGTATGACCATTATGACAACAACATTCATTCCTTGTGGTGCTAAACAGCCGTTTATCGCTATGATTGCAGGAGCTATCTTCGGTGGTTCACCGTGGATTGCAACATCGGCTTACTTCATCGGTATGGCTGCAATCGTAGTTTCAGGCATTATGCTTAAAAAGACAAAGATGTTCTCAGGAGATCCTGCTCCGTTTGTAATGGAGCTTCCGGCTTATCATCTTCCGACAGTATCCAACCTTCTCCGTTCAATGTGGGAGCGTGGCTGGTCATTCATCAAGAAGGCCGGTACAATCATCCTTCTTTCAACAATCCTTGTTTGGTTCACAACATACTTCGGATTTGTTGACGGTACATTCCGTATGCTCGGTGATGACGAAATCGGAAACTCAATTCTTGCCGCAATCGGTAACGGTCTTGCATGGATTTTTGCACCGCTCGGCTGGGGCAACTGGCAGGCAACTGTTGCATCCATCACAGGTCTTGTTGCTAAGGAAAACATCGTTGGTACAATGGGTATCCTTTATCCGGGCGGATGGACAGAAATCGGTGCCGCATTCACAGGACTCAGCGGTTTCTCGTTCCTTCTCTTCAACCTTCTCTGCGCTCCTTGCTTTGCCGCTATGGGTGCTATCAAGAGAGAGATGAACAACATCAAGTGGTTCTGGTTCGCAATCGGTTACCAGTGTGTATTTGCTTATGTAATTGCATTTATGGTATTCCAGTTCGGTTCAATCTTTGCAGGCGGTCTTAATGTAATCGGTCTTATCTTTGCCGTTGCAGTATTTGCATTTATGATTTATATGCTCGTAAGACCTTACAAAGAGGCTACAACTCTTAAAGTTAAGCCGGCTAAGAAGTAATAAATTTATTGATTAACAAATGGGAGGAATAAATATGTTGGAATGGTTAGCGGCTAATATCGGCACAATCATTGTTGCATTAATTGTTATTGCCGTGATTGCTTTTGTGGTTGCCCGTATGGTAAAAGACAAAAAAGAGGGCAAATCCTCCTGCGGTGCAAACTGTGCGCACTGTGCGTGTCACGGTGACTGCCATAATCATAAGTAAATGTTTTGTAGGGGGTACAGCTAAAAAGCTGTACCCTTTCTTGTTTGTTATTGAAATTATGAATTTGGTGTTGAAGAAATTATATGAGTAATGTGTATTCGGTACGATTCTAAATCGTAAAAAATAATGAGAGGTGATACGAAATGTATCTTGAAATCAAAAATATTCACAAATTCTTCGGCACAGGTGAGAACAGAACAGAGGTTCTCAAAGGCATAAACTGCAATATTGAAAAGGGCAGTATCTGTGTTTTGCTCGGTCCGTCAGGTTCGGGCAAATCAACACTTCTTAACATTATCGGCGGTATTGAAACTGCCGAGGAGGGCAGTATCTCAATCAACGGCGATACAATTGAAAATATGAACGAAAAACAGCTTTCACTCTACAGAAGAAAGCACCTCGGTTATGTTTTTCAGTCCTACAACCTCATTCCAAACCTTACTGTAAGGGAAAACATTGAAGTTGGTGCATATCTCAGCGACAATCCCCTGAATGTTGACGATTTGATGAAAACGCTCGGACTTTATGAACACAGAAACAAAATTCCAAATCAGCTTTCGGGCGGTCAACAGCAGAGAACATCAATCGGCAGAGCAATCGTGAAAAATCCCGACTTGCTCTTGTGTGATGAACCCACAGGTGCTCTTGACTACAAAACTTCAAAAGAAATTCTCAAGCTGATTGAAGATGTAAATAAAAAGTATGGTAACACCGTTATACTTGTGACTCACAATGATGCTATTAAAAATATGGCAGACAGAGTTATAAAACTCCGTGACGGTCAGATAAGACACGATATTATCAATACGGAAAAAACTCCGGCACAAGAGCTTGACTGGTAGGAGGTGCGTTATGAGAAATCCTCTTACAAAACGAATACCCAGAGAAATAAAAAACGATTTGGGAAAATACATTGCACTTTTCCTCTTTCTGATTTTAAGCATAGGTTTTATTTCAGGCTTTCTTGTCGCAGGCGACAGCATGAAATCCGCCTTTGACAATTCTTTTGAAAAGTATAATGTTGAGGACGGTCACTTTTGTCTTGCCGCAGAAATTGACGACAAAACAAAAGAAAATGTTGAAAACCTCGGAGTTAAGCTTTACAAGAATTTTTATAAGAACGAAGAAATCAAGAACGGACATACCTTGAGATTGTACAGGAATCGTGACGATTTCAACAAGATTTCTGTTTTTGAGGGCAATCTACCCGAAAATAACGGCGAAATTGCAATTGACAGACTTTATGCGGCTAATAACGATATCATGATAGGTGACAAGATAAAGGTTGCCGACAAGGATATGACAGTTTCCGCAACGGTCGCATTTTCGGATTATACATCGCTTTTCAAGAACAACACGGATATGATGTTTGATGCAAACAAGTTTTCCGTTGCGGTTGTCACAGATGCCGATTTTGACGAAATTGCCGATGACAGCTACACTTATTGCTACTCGTGGATTGACAATGACAAAAATCTTTCAGACAGCAGGAAAAATGACCTGGGCGATGATGTGAAGGAAGAGCTTGTCAAAACAGGAATGCTCACAGATTTTGTAAAGCGTGCCGACAATCAGGCTATTATGTTCAGCGGTGACGATATCGGCAGTGACAAAACTATGATGCTTACATTGCTTTATGTTCTTATCATTGTATTCGGCTTTATATTTGCAATCACAAGCCGTGACACTGTCGAACAGGAAGCCTCGGTAATCGGTACACTCAGAGCGTCGGGCTATACAAGGGGAGAGCTTACAAGGCATTACCTTGTTGTTCCCACACTTGTAACTTTTACGGCGGCTGTAATAGGCAATATTCTCGGTTATACGGCTATGAAAAATGTTGTGATGAATATGTATTATCACAGCTACAGTCTGCCGCCTTATCAGACCTTGTGGAACGGTGATGCGTTCATACTCACAACGGTGATTCCGTGTATCATAATTACACTTATCAATCTGTTTGTAATTGCAAAGGCATTGAGGTTGCCTCCGCTCCAGTTCCTCAGACACGACTTCCATATGAAGAAAAAGAAAAAGGCGGCAAAACTTCCAAATTTCAGATTTCTTACCCGTTTCCGTCTGAGAATTATTCTCCAGAACATTCCGTCATACATAATTATGGTGTTAGGAATTATGTTTGCAGGTCTGCTGTTATTCTTTGGACTTGCACTCAATCCGTTGCTTTCAAACTACAAAACAGAAGTTGTAAACAATATGATTTGCGATTATCAGTATGTTCTGAAAGCTCCTGTTGAAACAAGCAATGACGCTGCCGAAAAATTCTGTATGACAACGCTTTATGAGTCAAATGACGAAGAAATTTCAGCATACGGAATTGAGGATGATTCGGAGTATCTTTCAAAGGTTAATGTTCCTAAAAAGAAAAATGAAGTTGTCGCATCACAGGGATATCTTGAGAAATACAGCCTTAAAGTAGGCGACAGGGTTACTTTAAAGGATAAGTACGGTGAGAATAAATACACATTCAAAATTGTTGGCAGTTACTACTATCCTGCGTCACTTTGTGTGTTTATGACAAACGATAACTTTAACGATGTTTTTGATAAGGATGACGGATATTTTACAGGCTATTTCAGCAACGAAAACTTAAAGATATTGACGACAAGTACATTGCAACAACAATCACTCAGAAAGACCTTACAACCGTAACGGATCAGCTTGACGATTCAATGGGTATGTCGTTCACACTTCTTGTAGGTTTTTCGGTTCTGATTTACATTATCCTTATGTATCTGCTTTCAAAGCTTGTTATTGAAAAGAATGAGCAGAATATTTCAATGCTGAAAATTCTCGGCTATTCAAACAGAGAGGCGAGCAAGCTGTATAACCGTGCAACAACGGTTGTGACAATAGGTGCAATCCTTGTGAGTGTTCCACTGATATACTATGTTTTTGCAGGCTTGTACCATTACTTTATGTTTGAAATGAAGGGTTGGTTACCATATGTTGTACCGTGGTATGTATTTGTTGAAATGGCAGTAATCGGCATTATCTGCTATGCAATTATATACTTTATTCTTCAAAAGAAAATTAATAGAATCAAACTTTCACAGGCTTTAAAGAGTGACGATTAAATTAAAAATAAAAGGAGAGATAAATGTGGAGTATGTTTTTTACGGGTTGCTTGCTGTGGCATTCATTGCGTTTGTGGTTCTCGTAATCAGAAGTTACAGGAAAAAGCTTGCAAGCGGATGTTGCGGTGCAAGTGACGAAAGCGTTAAGAAAAACAAGGTCGCCGATAAGGATAAGTCACATTATCCCTATGAAAAAACTCTTGTTGTTGACGGAATGGTCTGTAAAAACTGTTCCGCAAGAGTAGAAAACGCACTCAATTCAATTAACGGTGTGTGGGCGGAAGCCGATGTTTCCTCCGGCAGGGTTACGGTCAGAATGAAAAGAGAAATTGAGGATAAAGTCCTCAAAAAGACAGTAAACGGTATAGGCGCATACACCGTTATGAAGGTGGAGTAAGGCTTTTTAGGAGAAGAGAGGCAACCTTATGGCAGTATTGCAGAAAATTGACAATCCATACGGTATGATACAGACTGTTGAACACAGCGAATCGTTCAGCATATACCGTTCACAGGACAGCACGGGCGATTGCGAGGTCACCGTGTATCCTGTGTTTTCAGGCATTGAGCTTGTGTATTATGATGTACATATGCAAAGTTGTGACTATTAATCTTGCCAAAGGGAGTAGAAATGCTCA
>ENA-OQJP01000006-OQJP01000006.1-human-gut-metagenome-genome-assembly--contig:-NODE-6-length-148448-cov-6.901841_pt1 | contig 148448 bp, 140 predicted proteins | sample MGYA00242611_ERZ504778 | MGnify/ENA primary metagenome ERZ504778 (study PRJEB26092, sample SAMD00036349) | human gut metagenome | host: Homo sapiens | study: EMG produced TPA metagenomics assembly of...
ACAATATGGTATTTACATCTCCATTTACTATGTGATAAGCTTTTTACGTCATTCATTGACATTGAACCTCCTAAGTTGAAATGTTGTGGTTGCCAGACCAACTTCATTGTATCATTAGGAGGTTCTTTCCTTTTCTATAAGAATTTTTTACCGACCCCCAGTTTAACTGGGGGTTTTGTCATGCCTATTCGGCGTACAATAAAACACAGTAGCCTCGAAAGACTACTGTGTTAATTATATTACTTATACGATTATACTACCGTTCGCATTATATAGCCACACTAATTTTATGTATTACCATTAATTAGCTTTAACGGCATTACGCATATCTTTTTTGTTGCTGCTCTTCCAAATAGCCCAAATAGAAGTAGCTACGCAAATGGAAGAGTACGCACCACTTACGAAACCGACAATCATACAGAGAGCGAAGTTTTTAGTTGTATCGCCACCGAAGAAGTAGAGTGAGCAACAAGCAAACAATACTGTTGTCAAAGTATAGCAACTGCGGTGAATACTTTGCGCAATACTTGCATTCGCCAAATCGGCAAATGTATCAGAACGTTTATGGGTATGCGTGTTTTCACGAATACGGTCGAAGATAACTACCGATTCATTCATGGAATAACCGATTACCGTCAAAATAGCGGCCAAGAAGGACGCATCGATTTCCAACTGGAAGAAGGAGAATACGCCAAGTACCATGATAAGGTCATGGAAAATAGCGGCTAATGACGAAAACGCGATACGGTATTCGAAACGGAAGGAAATATACGCTGCCAATACTAAGAAAGCAATGGCCAAGTTAATAAGCGCATGTTCCGTAACTTCCGAACCGATTACGGCCCCTACGGATTCCACACGTTTTACTTCATTTTGACCTACATTTTTATTTAAGCTTTCCACAACGGCTGCGCTTTCATTCGCATCGAGGTTACGGGTACGAATGATAACGTCCTTACCGGATGTTTCATTGCTTTCACCGGATAACTGAATGATAGCATTTTCCAAATTGAACTGTTTCAAATCTTCACGAACTTGCGCAACCTGTACAGGCTGATTAAATACTACTTCTACAATGGTACCACCGGTATAGTCGATACCGAAGTTAAAGCCGCGTACGAAGATAGACACAAGACTGGCAATAACCAAGAGAGAAGACAACGTGAACCACCAACGATGGTGTTTAATAACGTCAAAACGCATTATTTTTTGCCTCCTTTCTTGTAAAGCTCCATGGTCGCGGTTGGCGACACATTAGCACCATACCAGAATGGATGATTCGTCAAATTACATTCGATCAACATCCGCAATAAATAACGGCTTACAAATACGGCCGTAACCATACTGATAGCAACACCGAGACCGAGGGTGATAGCGAAACCGCGCACCGGACCGGAACCAAGCACAAACAAGATGGCTGCCGTAATCATAACGGACATGTTCGCATCCACGATAGTTGCAAGGGCACGCCGGAAACCGGATTCCATAGACATGCGCAAGGTTTTACCAACCTGAACTTCTTCTTTAAAGCGTTCGAAAATCAGGATATTCGCATCCACCGCGACGCCCATGGAGAGAATAATACCGGCGATCCCCGGCAGTGTTAAGGTAGCCTGCAAGAAATGCAATACGGCCAACAATAATAATACGTAAATGAGAAGCGCTGTAGTCGCTACGAAACCGGAGACACGGTACAATACCAACATAAACGCTACGATAAGACCGATACCTACGGCAAAGGCTGTTACCGACTTATCTTTGGAGTCCTGACCAAGTGTCGGACCTACGGTACGAACTTCCAATACATTAACTTTTACAGGCAACGCACCGGAACGAAGCAAAATCGCAAGGTTTTAGCTTCATCTAAGGTCCTACTACCGGTGATTACGGCTTTACCGCCCGTAATCGGTTCGTTAACTACAGGGTTTGTTAATTGTTCTCCATCAAGATAAATCCCGATGTGACGACCCACATTCATAGTTGTCAAATCAGCGAATTTCTTAGCCCCTTCATCGGTAAACTCAATAGCTACCATGAATTGCTTATTCTGACCGATTTGTTCTTTCGCATCTTTTAAATCATTACCGGTTAAATGAACTGTGCCATTTTCATCCTTAAATTCCATAACCGCTGTTTTACCAATGGTTTTAATGGCTTGGTCCGGATCTTTAACACCCGGTAATTCGATAATGATACGTTTCTTACCTTCACGCTGAATTAATGGTTCAGCCAAACCCATTTCGTTGATACGACGTTCAAGAATCTGTCTGGCTCGTTCTACCGCATCATCAGTTACTTTGTTCTCGCCCGCATCTTCTGCTTCCAGAACGATGTGTGTACCACCTTGTAAGTCCAGACCTTGTTTAATCGATTGTGCCAAAGGCCCAATAAAATAAATAAAGGCTGCAAAGATCAAGGCAATAACTGCAAGAAATTTTGCCAGTGCCTTACCGTTCAAAAAAATTCCCCCTCCTTAAATCGCCAGGGCAGCCACTATTGCGCCAATAAATTGAAACGTAATAGCAGTGTAAAATGATTTCACATAATTAAGATACATAATTATTTAAATGTTAAAACGCGCTCGTCCGTAATTAACCCGGCGAGGCGTTTATCATGCGCTTCCATAGGAATCTCATCGGATACAACTTGGATGTCCCATGCAACGCCGATTAAGCGTTCTTTAGGGACTTTAGCCAAAAATCGGTCATAATAACCGGCCCCCATCCCCATACGGCCACCTTTGGTATCAAAAGCTACTCCGGGAACTAAAATTAAATCCAGTTCATTAGGCGCCGCCGTTTCATAAGGTTCATTAGGAATGCGTATATGAAGGACGCCTGTTTTCACATCATCAAGACGTGTTAACCGGGCTGCAATCATTTCGGTTTTAGATACGCAAACCGGCACAAAGACCGCTTTGCCCTCTGCCAAAGCCTGTGTAACCAGAGCATCGAGATTAGCCTCTTTCGGCATGGCCAAATAGGCCATTATGGAGTGAGCCTTTTTATATTCAGCTGATTCCATAATGTGTTTGCACAGTGCCTCGGCCCGCGTTTTGCATTCACTGTCAGACATGGCTTGGCGCCTTGCTTTAAAAGCAAGGCGCATTGTATGCTTATCCATATTATTTGTCATCTTTGCCAAGCACATGAGCTACGCTGGAACGAGCTAATTTGATTTCAACTTTTTCAGCGATTTGAAGCATAATTGCATCGTCAGTCAAAGCATTGATTGTACCGTAAATACCACCGATAGTCACAATTTTCTGACCTTTTTTCAAACTGTTCAAAAGTTCGTTACGAGCTTTCTGTTGCTTTTTCTGTGGACGATATAAAAGGAAATAGAAAATTACAACCATTAATAATATCGGCCAACCGGCTTGAAATAACTGTTCTAAATCTGCCACTGTCTGTTCACCTCCAAAAAAACATATATATCTTTCAACGTCTAGTGTCCCCTATTTTTTATAACCGGCCCAAAATTCATCACGAAAAGCCGGGAATCGGTCTTCCAAAATAGCGGCGCGCATTTGACGCATGAAATTCAATAAGAAATACAAATTATGATACGACACCAAACGGAAAGCCAAAATTTCTTCCGCCTTGTATAAATGTCGAATATAGGCACGAGAATAATTGCGGCAAGTATAGCACTGACAGCCTTCTTCCAACGGACCCCAATCATGAGCGTACGTAGCGTTTTTAATAACTACACGGCCATTATGAGTCATGGCCATACCGTTACGCGCCACACGCGTCGGGAATACGCAGTCAAACATGTCTACCCCGCGAGCCACACCTTCCACCAAACAGTCCGGTGTGCCAACGCCCATCAAATAACGAGCCTTATTAGTCGGTAATAATGGCGTTGTGTGATCCAAGATATCGTACATCAAATCATGCGGTTCCCCAACGGATAAACCGCCGATGCTGTAACCGTCAAAGTCCATAGCCACCAATTCTTTGGCACTACGGGTTCGTAAATCTTTATACATACCGCCCTGAACGATACCGAACATGCCTTGAGTCGGTGATGTGTGAGCCTTGCGGCAACGTTCCGCCCAACGAGTGGTACGTGCCGTAGAACGGTCCGCATAAGCATAATCAGCCGGATACGGAATACATTCATCAAAAGCCATAGCTATATCGGCACCTAATTGCTCCTGTACTTTAGTAGCAATTTCAGGTGATAAAAACTTCTTGGAACCATCGATGTGGGAACGGAAGGCTACCCCTTCTTCGGTAATTTTGCGCAAATCACCGAGACTGAATACCTGGAACCCGCCACTGTCGGTCAGGATACCGCCATCCCAATTCATAAAGCGATGTAAACCGCCCGCCTCTTCTACAAGGTCCGGACCGGGACGCAAGAACAAGTGATAAGTATTGCTCAAAATAATCTGAGCGCCCATCTCTTTTAATTCTTCCGGCGACATGGTTTTAACCGTTGCCTGTGTGCCTACCGGCATAAACATAGGTGTTTTAAATGTACCGTGCGGCGTATGTAAAAGCCCCGCCCGTGCACCGGTATGGGGACATTCTTTTTGTAATTCATAGGTAATAACCAAGCATATCCTCCTATCTAGTTGCAACCTGTCAAGTACATATTATAGCACAAAATATTTAACGAATAAACATAACATCGCGTTGCTTGACTGTTAACAATGAAGCGAAGTATGTTGTGTCGCCAATCTGTTAGCGAATAAACATGGCGTCGCCAAAGCTGAAGAAGCGATACCGTTCCTTAACCGCTTCTTTATAAGCAGCTAAGCAATGCTCTCTGCCCGCCAACGCACTGATGAGCATGAGTAACGTTGATTGAGGAAGATGAAAATTCGTTATAAGCGCATCAACCATCTTATATTCATAACCGGGATAGATAAAAATCTGCGTCCAATCGTGACCGGCCTGAAGAACGCCATCCTTCGTGGCCGACTCCAAGGTGCGCACCGAAGTAGTACCTACAGCTACGATACGCTTACCGGCCGCTTTGGCGTCGTTAATAATTTTCGCCGTTTCCGCCGTTACCACATAGTATTCACTGTGCATTTCATGGTCTTCAATCGTTTCTTCCGATACGGGACGGAACGTACCAAGCCCTACGTGAAGGGTTACAAAGGCCAAAGTAACGCCTTTGGCTTTTAAGCGTTCCAATAATTCCGGCGTAAAATGAAGCCCCGCCGTAGGTGCGGCGGCCGACCCTTTTTCACGAGCATACACCGTCTGATAACGGTCTTTATCTTCTAATTTTTCGTGGATATATGGCGGCAACGGCATTTCGCCGATTTCCTGAATGATATCGTCGAAAACACCCTGTGCCGTAAATTCAATGATACGACCGCCAAAGCTTGTTTTATCCAATACTTTACCGGTCAAGCGGTCATCGAATACCAATTCCTGACCAATCGGGCATTTTTTACCCGGTTTGACCAAGCATTCCCATTTATTTTCACCACAAGGCGTGAGGAGCAATACTTCTACTTTGCCGCCACTGCCCCGGCGATGACCGTATAAACGAGCGGGAATTACCTTCGTATCGTTAAAGACCAACACATCATTGTCGGATAATTCATCAATGATGTCATAAAAATGATCCTTGTGAGCCACTTCACCGGTCACCTTATCAAGGAGCATAAGACGCGATGTATCACGCGGTTCCACCGGATGCTGAGCAATCAGTTCTTCCTGCAATTCATAATCAAAATCTGTTACCTTCATGGTAAAACTTCCTTCTTTCAAACTGTAGTTAATACGTTTTTTGAGATTACGCATATTTCCCATCTATCAGGCTTAGCTATGCATACCTATGCGAGATAAATTAATACGCTTTATCTATGGTCACACCCGTATAATAGTGCGTTAAAATCGTTTTGTAATAATCCTTAGCCGACGTAGGTGCTTTCGCCGCCATAGCCGCTGCCCCCCACTGGGACAGGCCTAAACCATGGCCCCAGCCATAACCGCGAATCGAAACGGTATCAGTTGCCTTTTTAAACGTGTGATAAGCTTTTGGATTTTTAAAACTATCCGCCGTAGACGGCACTTTCACGTTTACGTAGAAATCAAACAAGGTGGATTTCAAGCCGAATATTTTCATAATCGTCTCGCCCGTCAAAGTAAGCGTCTTTTTATTACCTACAAAATCCGCCGTCATAACTCGACCGGACACGCCGCGATCTTTAAACTTCATAGGACGCTGGCGCAAGGTACTGAGTTTAATTTCTTTAAGGGTGCCCACATCTTTACCGGCTACACGCAACTTCGCTTCCATTTCGGCCCGCGTAAGTTTAACGGTCCAGGCAAAGCTGTCGCCGCTTTGCTTGTAATCGGCATAATCCTTAACGCCGCGCAAATACGGCACATTACTGCCCCACACGTTTTCACTGTTTTCCGTGTAACCACCCGCATTGGAGTGGAACAAGGCTTCAATAGGCTGTCCTTTATACTGCACCACCATGCCTTTGGTATCATCCACGGCTTTCGTAGTGCTGTTAAATTCCGCTGCCTGACCGTTATAGACCTGATGATTCGTGGTCGGCTGCACATCGTAAGCTTTGGCAGCACTTTGTTTCATATTGTATAAAGCATAGGTGCGCGCTGCGACGGCCTGTGCTTTCAAAGCTTCTTGAGGCCAGCTTGGCGATACTTCTGCCGGTACCACGCCATACAAATACTCTTCAATAGAAACTTCATTAATGAGCATCATGCCGCCTGACGAAGTGGGCACAATTTTAATGGCGCCGCGATACGGTTTACTATCCAGCAAAATAGTGCCTTCTACATTGCCTTGCCACGATTTAATATAGGCAGAACCGTCTACAGTTTTGCCGTTTACCGTCACTTTATTATTTTTAACGCCGATTGTTACTGTGTCCGTAGCGGCAAACTTGGCAAATGGTGATTTATTACTCGTATACACTGCCAACTGGCCGCTACCGGCTACGGGCCAAGTACTGCTGCGCGTCGCCAATAAAACGCGAATGGCCGGAATATTAGCTTGCTGTGGCGTATTAAAGGCCGGCACTTTCGTAAACTTAGAGTTTGAAGCGGTAGCACTGTTTTTTGTATCAGTAGCTTTTGCAGCACTCTTACTTTCCGACTTCGTAGTAATCGTGGTAGTTTTCGTCGTAGTTACCGTATGGGTATCTTTATTCGCCTTCGTTACCACCGTTGTCGTCGATTTAGTTTCTTTTACCGGTGTTTTAATCGTCGTAGTCGTCGTTGTCGACTCAGACCCTTCTTTAGTGACCGTCACACTGGCCCCCCAAACGGGCACAACCGATGTCATCAAACAGCTTAAAACGGCTGCCAAAATTACACGATTTACTGCTCTCAATCTCATAAATCCCCCTGACTAGATGCATTAACATTCGGATTCGTAATACCCAAATGGTCGTAAGCCAACTGCGTCGCCATACGCCCACGACTAGTGCGAATCAAAAAGCCCAATTGCATCAAATACGGTTCATACACATCTTCGATGGTATCGCGCTCTTCACTGGTAGCCGCCGCAATCGTATCGATGCCGACAGGGCCACCGTTAAATTTCTCAATAATTGTTTTTAAAATTACCCGGTCTACCCGATCGAGTCCCAATTGGTCAATGTCTAAACGCTGCAAGGCATCATCGGCAATGATATTGGTAATTTCACCGTCACCCAGTACTTGCGCCACATCGCGGACGCGCTTCAACAAGCGGTTCGCAATACGCGGGGTTCCCCGGGAACGACGGGCAATTTCAGCGGCTCCGGTATCGGTAATCTTTGTATTCAATACTTCCGCCGCCCGTTTTACGATGAATTCCAACTCATCCTGCTTGTAATATTCCAAATGATTGATAATACCGAAACGATCACGTAACGGTCCCGAAAGAGCACCAGCCTTAGTGGTAGCGCCGACTAAGGTAAACGGTCTTAAATCGATGCGCACCGAACGAGCGCTCGGTCCCTTCCCGACTATAATATCCAAAGAATAATCTTCCATAGCAGAATACAACACTTCTTCTACCGTACGGGATAAACGATGTATTTCATCGATGAATAATACATCATGGTCCTGTAAATTACTGAGGAGCGCCGCCAAATCGCCGGAACGTTCAATGGCCGGTCCGGATGTAATGCGGAAGTTTACGCCCATTTCATTAGCAATAATGCCGGCCAAGGTAGTTTTTCCAAGCCCCGGCGGTCCGTATAGCAAAACATGGTCAAGCGCTTCTTTACGTTCTTTCGCCGCTTGAATATATACTTTTAAATTATTTTTTACATCCGTTTGGCCGATGTATTCGTGCAAATAGCGCGGTCGCAAAGAGAACTGCCAAGTGTCGCCACTTTGTTCTTCTTTACCCACCACGCGGCTTTGACTGTCAACCACACGTATTTCTTCTTTCATGACTACCTACCCTTTCCCAATTCAGATAATACGTCGCGTATCAATGTCGCCACATCTCGCTCACCATTATCCAATTGAGTGAGTATATCAACAAATTCCGATTCCCGATAGCCCAAGGCCATTAATGCGTCCGCCGCCTCACCGGCAATGCCGGTTTGCGCAACATGTACCGCCGTATCAAGAGCCGCCTGAGGGGCCGGTGCCGTCGTAAATTTACCGATTTTATCTTTTAATTCGAGCACCAAACGCTCGGCCGATTTTTTACCGATACCGGGAAGCTTCGTAAGTGTTCCCAATTCGCCATTCATAATGGCCACTTTGATACCATCCACGGACAGCCCGGACAAAATACCGAGCCCCACTTTTGGCCCGATACCGGATACGGAAATCAGCAAAGTAAAAAGATCATATTCGTCTTGTGTAGCAAATCCATAGAGCTGAATCGCATCTTCGCGAACACTCATATGGGTATATAATAATGCTTCTTGTCCTTCTATTAACGCATCGCGGGTGGTTCCGGAAATATATACGCGATAACCTACACCATGCACATCAATAAAACAGGAGCCTTGAAAAATCTGATTAATGATACCACGAAGAAAACCTATCATGAACTACTGCCTCCTACAAAATCTATAACTGCAAACGGCGCCGTAAGTCATCGCCATGGGAGCTGTGAGCAGTACAAATGGCAATGGCCAAGGCATCGGCCGTATCATCGGGCTTAATTTTCTCACGAATTCCGAGCATATTCATAGTCATATAAATAACCTGCTCTTTAGTTGCACGACCATAGCCTACTACGGCCTGCTTAACCTGTAGCGGCGTATACTCATAAATAGGGATGCGCCGTTGGCTGGCGGCCAACAAAATGACGCCCCTCGCCTGTCCTACGGCAATGGCAGTCGTTACATTGCGATTAAAAAACAATTGTTCTACGCCAAATTTATCGGGCCGGTATTCTTCCAAAATATCACTTAAATCATTGAATAATATTTCAAGCCGCATGGCATCCGTGTCCTGCGGCGTGGTTGTAATACAGCCGTAAGCAACGGGTTGCAACCGACTGCCGTCCACGTCGATAATGCCATAACCGCAAATAGCGGTGCCCGGGTCTATACCTATAATTCGCATAATAATCTCCTTCTAAAACTATTTATCTTTTTATTATAGCATTTATAGAACTATAGACCAAACAGATTAGCGAATTAATCACAGTCTATGAGTCATCTTCACTATCGTTCAAGCCCGCTATTATTAAAATAAGTCCGTTATGATTAGAAGTAAGTTTTCCTGTATTACATGCGTTCCTTAACTTTTGACACAAACGCTTCAAAAAGAGCATACATATCTTCGTGTTCACGCCACATATTTTCAGGATGCCACTGTACGCCCACTACGGACGCATCATTGTTTTCAATGCCTTCCACAATGCCGTCGAGACTGGTAGCCGTTACTTTCAATGAAGGAGCAACCTCACGAATCGCCTGATGATGGCGGGAATTGACCAAAGTATTTAACCCTAACACAGCATGTAAAAAGCTGTCCTTGGCCACGGTTATACTGTGAGTAGGATAGCCGCCGGGCGCTTTTTGGGAATGCTTAATATACGAATTCGGGCACTGCGTTTTGATGTCCTGATACAAATCACCGCCTAATGCTACGTTGATGATTTGTGCCCCTTTACAGATACCCAAGATAGGTTTACGCACCTTAACGGTAGCCTGAATCAATTCACGCTCAAACACATCCCGTTTATAATTCACCATACCGATTTCACGACGCGGTTCTTCACCGAATAAATGAGGATCTACATCGGGGCCGCCATGAACAATAAGACCATCATATAATTCAAAATAGTCTTCGCCGATGGCATTCGGTACATCCGGTAAAATAAACGGAATACATCCCAATGCACTGAGCACTTCTACCAGCTCACGAGATACATACGGTGCTCGTTGTAAATTGGTGCTGTTCGTAGCATCCATATAAGTATCGGCCGTAATTGCAATGCGTGGTTTCATAGCAGTCCCTCATTTCTAAAAACGTAAACTTCGGGCAATCAGGTAAATCAAGTCGGCTTAGCTGTAAGCGCCTTTAAAGCCTGCCGTCCGTCAAACTATCATTACATACATTATACAAAAAAGGCCTATGAAATTTCCACCTGTTTATGGTTTCCATAGACCTTGTTTTTCCAATTCTTTAATGGCCCGTTTTTCATCATCTGTAAGTTCGCGTTCCAATAAATCCGGACGCAAACGGCGAGTACGCAATAAGGCCTGCTGTAAGCGCCATGTGGCTATGTTTTTGTGATGACCGCTGCGCAATACTTCCGGAACCTCCCAGTCTCGAAAAACCGGTGGTTTGGTGTACTGCGGCCCTTCCAAAATAGGCCTGTAGAAGGAATCTTCAATCGCCCCCGAAGCAGCCCCCAGAACGCCCGGAATCATGCGCGCAACCGCATCAGCCACAACCATGGCCGGCAGTTCACCGCCGGTAAGCACAAAGTCACCGATGGAAATCGTTTCATCGATTAAATGCTCTTCCACGCGATAATCGACGCCTTCATAATGACCGCAAATAAGCACCAACTGGTCGTAAGTCGCCAATTCTCGTGCCTTGGCCTGATTAAAAGTACTGCCCGTAGGACCTAAGAAAATGACCCGTTTTCGCAGCTCTGGAGCAGGTTCGTTCGCTTCAGCTGATTCTGGTGCATCAACCTGTTCCGCTGTTTTTGCCAATACATGCTCCACAGCTTCAAAAATGGGTGGCGCCATCATGAGCATCCCGGCCCCGCCCCCATAGGGTGTATCATCCACTTGATTATGCTTATTGTGAGCAAAATCACGGGGATTCGTTACTTCCATAGTAAGGCGCTCGGCAGTCATAGCTCGCTTAATAATAGAATGGTCAAAAAAAGCAGCAAAGAACTCAGGGAATAAAGAAATAATGTCAATTCTCATAGTATCACATTATCCTTTCCGGCCTAAAGGCCTTTCACCTAAGTCTCGGCTGCTCTATTAAATCCATTCCGGCGGATCGGCAATAATCTTACCGCCTTCAACATCAATATCTAAAATTACATGTTCCAACACAGGTAATAATAAATCAGGCTGACCTTCCTGTTTGACTACATACACATCATTGGCGCCCGGTTGCAATACATCAGACACGGTACCCAGTACATGGCCCTTTGTATCTTCCACGGTTAAACCGATGATATCAAAAATGTAGTAACGGCCTTCCGGCAATTCCACCAACTGGTCGCGAGGAACTTGAATTTCCTTGCGAGCCATCAATTCGGCAGCATTACGATCCGGCACTTCTTTAAAAGTCGCCAAAATAAATTGTTTATGATAACGAGCGGATGTGATGTGGTATTCTTTACCATCAATGTAGCAGGCATCCATCGTCAAAAACCGATCGGGAAAATCGGTCTGCGGCATTATACGAAGATCACCCCGCACACCGTGCGGGGCAACAATAACGCCTATGGTAATCAGCTCATTCCGATCCATTATTTACGGAAAGCGACAATTTTGCCGTCTTCGAGCAAAATTTCAGAACCCATTAAAGCGTCGAGGTCATCCCCAACTTTAACCGTAATGGTCTGTTCCATAGTGCCCTGACTAATTTCAGAACCAAGTTCAAGCTTTTCCGCATCCTTTAATTTGGCTGCTACGTCCGCCTTAAAGTTTAAACGTTTTTGCTTTTCTTCTTCAATCTGCTGACGTAATTGAATAAGACCTTGCGCATCGATTTTAGCTTGTTCACTGAGTAAACGTTTAGCTTGGAATTCGATTTGCTGTAAGTCCTGTTCAACAAGATCCAAACGCTGCTGAAGATCGGCAATAAGCTTAGCTTTGAGCCCTTCTGTAACTTTCGATTTGATAGCTACAGGAACACGTACTGTCATTTCTTCCATGTTTTCTCACCCTTTAGACAATATCAACGGATATTTTTTGTTTTCTTTAATAGCTGCTGCTTTTGCGACAGCTCGGATTGCTTTAGCAATTCTGCCCTGCTTTCCAATAACCTTACCCATGTCTTCCGGTGCCACGTGAACTTCATAGACTTCCACATCACCTTTTACGGTCACGGTAACAGAAACGGCTTCAGGCTGCTTAACCAATGACTTCGCAATTAATGTAATTAATTCTTTCATCACAGTATGCCTCTCTATGAATTACTTCTTAGCATCAGCAAATTTCTGCATAACACCGTGCTGTTTGAAAAGGGAACGAACAGTGTCGGTTGGTTGTGCACCATTACCTAACCAAGTCAAAGCTTTTCTTCATCAATGTTGATAACAGCCGGGGACTTAGTAGCGTCGTACTGACCGATAGTGTCTACCGGACGACCTTCACGAGGAGCACGGGAATCGGCTACAACGATACGATAGAATGGAGCTTTTTTAGCGCCCAAGCGAGTTAAACGTATTTTTAACATGTATATTTCACCTCCTTGTAAGAATATCTTCTATGATCAACCCATAAACGGTAAGTTTGGCAGTTTAGGTAACATACCTTTTTTACCTTTACGCATAGATCCCATTTTTTTCATCATCTTCTGAGCTTCTTCAAACTGCTTGATTAAACGGTTTACATCCTGCACACGAGTGCCGGAGCCCATAGCGATGCGTTTACGGCGAGAGCCGTTCAATATTTTAGGATTCGTCTTTTCTTGAGGCGTCATCGATTGGATAATCGCTTCAATACGACGAATTTCTTTACTATCTAAATCTATATCTTTTAATTGATCTTTAACTTTGCCCATGCCGGGAATCAATCCCAATAAATCTTGGAATTTACCCATTTTGCGAACTTGGTTCATTTGCTTCAAGAAATCATCAAGCGTGAATTCGTTACGCCGCATTTTATCGGCCAATTCTTTCGCTTCTTCCTCATTTACCAGTTCCTTGGTTCTATCAATCAAAGCCCCCAAGTCACCGAGGTCGAGGATTCGAGAAGCCATGCCTTCCGGCCTGAATTCTTCGAGACCATCCATCTTTTCACTGGTACCCATAAATTTAATAGGGCGACCGGTTACGGATTTAATGGATAAGGCGGCCCCGCCTTTGGCGTCACCATCAAGCTTAGTCATAACTACGCCATCGATACCGAGGCGCTCGTTAAACGTCTTCGCCGTCTGTACCGCATCCTGACCGATCATGGCATCCACAACGAGGAGAATTTCATGAGGTCGTACGGACTGTTTGATGTTGACTAATTCCGTCATGAGGACTTCGTCAATGGCCAAACGACCGGCCGTATCGATGATTACTACATCTTTAAGCATGGATGTGCTCGCCGCGATGGCGTCACGAGCAATATTTACAGGATTGGCACCCGGCGTTTCATCGGCAAACACGGGAATATCTATCTGTTTACCAACCACCTGCAACTGCTTAATAGCGGCCGGACGATATACGTCGGCAGCTACCAACATTGGATGCTTACCTTTCTTACGTAAGTAAACGGCTAATTTACCGGCCGTTGTCGTTTTACCGGCCCCTTGCAAACCAACCAGCATAATTACTGTCGGCGGTTTGGAGGAAATGGTAATCCCACTCTGTACGCCACCCAACAGGTCGGTTAATTCGTCTTTAACGATTTTAATAACCGTCTGTACCGGATTCAAGTTCCCGTAGATTTCCTGGCCGATGGCTTTTTCTTTAATGTTATTGATAAAATCTTTAACAACGCCTAAGTTTACGTCCGCTTCAATCATGGCTAAGCGCACTTGACGCAGGGCTTGCTTCAGATCATCTTCTTCAATTTTGCCTTTACCTTTTAGGGATTTCAAAGCCTCTTCCAGTTTTTGGGTTAAATTCTCAAAAGCCATCCTACCCCTCCATCTGTGCAACTAATTGATATAATATATTGGTGGAAGTGCGGAACTCATCCCGGCCCACACTTGCTTTCAATCTGTCTAATTCACTACGCATGGCGCTCATCAAACGTTCTCGCTCTTCATACTGAGCCACCAAGTGCAACTTGCTTTCATACATTTCCAATAATTGTCTGGCCCTTTGCATATTGTCATATACAGCCTGGCGCGATACGCCCATTTCCTCGGCAATCTCCGCCAAAGACATGTCATCTTCATGATGCAGAACCAAACATTGGCGCTGACGCTCCGTCAAAAGAGCGCCATAGAAGTCTAACAGCAAGCTAATCAAAACTCTTTCTTCCATGTCAACTCACTCCTTCACGGTGTCAAGCTAAAAAACTTTACACGTTATTCTAACAGAGTTAATATGCCCTGTCAAGGTTTTTTCCTTAACAAGTGAAATAAACAGAAAAACACCACGATGCTCGCTTCATCGTGGTGCTTTTCTTTCTCGGTAGTGAATATTGAATTTTTATCTCTATTAGCGTACAGTTTGCAGCGCTCGCTAATACGGAGATTAGAAAATCGACTGAAAAACTGCTCGCTTCAGTCCCCCAGCTTCGTTCTCTACAGATAGTATATACCTCCCTCTCCATTTAGTAAAATTGCCTCTTTTTATATCTGTTATTACGAAAAGTAATAAAGTCTTTAATTAAGTAGAACCTTAATCTATATTGATAAATGCCGTTGTTTCAGACTTGTTATCTTCTTTTATGTTAACTGAATACAAAAATACAAAGTTAACCAATAATGAAAAATCGAGGTTAATTAAGATTAACCTCGATTTACGGAATTCACTTTAACTTGTCTTATTTAATTTTGCTTTTTACTGCGCCTTACTTTGAACCGCCTAAATCAGTGCTACCGATTATCAGTCAAGTTTAGCTCGTTTCAAGCGAAGCGCATTCGTAACAACCGTAACGGAACTGAAAGCCATGGCCGTACCGGCTACGATTGGTGTTAACATACCGATGGCAGCCAATGGAATACCTAGACTGTTAAAAATAAGCGCCCAGAAGAGGTTCTGACGAATATTCGTCATTGTCTTACGGCTTAAGGTTACGGCCTGAACCAAGGTGTTCAAATCATTACGAACAAGTACGATGTCGGCCGCTTCAACGGCAATATCCGTACCGTTACCGATGGCAAAACCGATATCAGCCAAAGTCAAGGCCGGTGCGTCATTGATACCGTCACCAACCATGCCCACAACTTTACCGGATTTACGCAATTCATCAATCTTACCGGCTTTATCCTGAGGCAACACTTCCGCCATAACATGGGTAATCCCCACTTTGTCGGCTATGTATTGAGCGGTACGACGATTATCACCGGTAAGCATCCAAACTTCAATGCCGCGGTTCTGTAATGTCTTAATCACTTCCGGTACTTCCGGACGAACTTCATCTTCTACAGCCCATAAAGCTCTGATTTCACCGCCAACGGCTAAGAGCGATACGGAAGCGCCTCGTTCTTCTTCGGCGAGAACGGCTTTTTCAATCGTTTCATTCATATACCCTAAGGACTGCATCCAGCGGCTGTGACCTAATTGAACCATCTGATTAGCTACGACAGCTTCAAGACCATGACCGGGCACTTCTTTAAAACCGGTAACATTCGGTAATACACCGTTACCCAATTCAGTAGTACCATACGCTGCCATAGCTTTGGCGATTGGGTGAGTTGTCAAACTTTCGATAGCGGTCATAATACCGGTGTTTACTTTTTCATCACCGGCGAAGTTAACAGTTTTACTTACCATCAAGGTACCTTTAGTGATAGTACCGGTTTTATCCAATACGATGGCATTTAATTTGCCGGCTCGTTCAAGGAATTCGGCACTCTTAATCAAAATACCGTGTTCAGCACCCAAACCGGAGCCTACCATGATAGAGGTTGGGGTCGCTAAACCTAAGGCACAAGGACAGGCGATAACCAATACGGCCGTACCGTGCATGAGAGCTACGCCCCAAGTTGAATCAAAACCGAAATACCATACGAGAGATGTTAATACGGCTAGGGCAATAACGGTCGGTACGAAATAAGCAGCAACCACATCGGCTACACGCTGAATGGACGCTTTGGAGGTTTGCGCAGCTTCTACAACTTTAATAATCTGCGACAACATAGTGTCGGAACCGATTTTTTCGGCGCGCATGGTGAAAACACCGGTTTCGTTAACGGTAGCACCGATAACCTTGCTGTCTACGGATTTTTCAACCGGCAAACTTTCCCCGGTCAACATGGATTCGTTAACCGCCGATTGACCTTCAATCACAACACCGTCAACCGGAACTTTTTCACCGGCACGAACTTGAAGAATATCGCCAACCTGAACTTCGGCAGTTGGAATATCTACCCACTGACCGTCACGCTGCACGTGAGAAATACTTGGTGTTAAGCCCATCAATTTTTCAAGCGCTTCGGACGTACGACCTTTGGCTACTTCTTCAAGGACCTTACCTAATAAGATGAAGGTAATGAGCCATGCGGACGTTTCAAAATACATGTCGTGGCTGCCTACATACATATTGTAAATACTAAATAAGTAAGCTACCGAAGTACCTAACGCAACCAATACATCCATGGTCAAGGAACCGCTCTTAATAGCGCTCCAAGCACCTTGGTAGAACACGAGGCCCGGACCGAACTGAGCAACCGTAGCCAATACCAATTCTACCCAATGAGGCAACATAGGCCAGCCGAATAAATGGTTACCCATCATGCTGACCATCATCGGAATAGCCATAACGGCAGCAATAATCATACGATATAATTGAGGTTTGTAATTAACTTTTTCAAGTTTCTGAACCCCTTCTTCAGCGAGGGTAGCACCAAAACCGATACCCGTAATAGCTTTAATTACGTCATCAGGGGTTACCTTGCTGTCATCCGTATAGGTAACACTGCCTTTACGGGTTAAGAGGTTAACCTTTACATCAGCTACGCCATCCATGCGACTGACGACTTTTTCAACACGACCGACACAGGCGGCACAGTGCATGCCGGTGATGTCGAATTCATTACTTTTTGACTCATATATAACACATCCTTTTAACTCTACTGTATTGCAATTAATTTCGCTAATTCAAACGAATCATAACGCATTGTTTATTTCAATAAATGATACACAACTTAGTGTCAATTAATGAATTTATTACTTATGGAGTGATTTATAAACACCCATCAATTCCGTAATGGCATCATCTTCCTTGCCGCTTTTAATGGCATCCACTACGCATGAGCGAGAATGACTTTCTAACATTAGAAGGCCAACTTGATATAAAGCCGCTCTTACGGCACCTATTTGCTGTAACACTTCTACACAATAACGATGATCGTCAATCATCTTTTCGATGCCTTCTACCTGACCTTTGATACGGCGCAGGCGACGAGTTAATTTCTCTGTTTCCATATCTGTAAGCATCTTACTTCCTCCTTACTCTATCTTAACAACAGCTTAAAACTGCTGTAAAAACGAAAAGCATCGGGGTTTTCATCTCCTTCTCGATACCCCTATGGGGTATCTCATCTGTATATTATGTTATACCTTCACCCCCAAAAGGTCAACAAGGGGGTATTGTGCAATTGTAAAAAATTACGTATCATAAAATACATAAAACACAGTAGCTATACTTAGCTTTATACATGGTCTTTAGGCCATTATTCGCATTTAAAATTTCCGATTTGATAAATACTATCATCCAAAATTAAAACATTTTTACAGGGGGTATATATGAAATCCTATATTACGGTTGCCAAAGAGCATCGTATTGAATATATTGTAGAAAAATCCCGCTTTATCGCCACCGCGATTCCCTGCGAAACGGAAGAAGAAGCGCAGGCCGGTATCGCCCGCATCAACAAGGAGTTTTGGGACGCCACGCATAATTGTACGGCTTACGCCTTAGGCTCCGGCCAAGAACAACAACGCTCCTCAGATAATGGTGAACCGTCCGGCACGGCGGGTAAACCGATGCTGGAAGTTTTGAAAAAGACGGGCATCACCAATACCTTAATTGTAGTCACCCGCTATTTCGGCGGTATCAAACTGGGCGCCGGCGGACTCATCAGAGCCTATTCCCACAGTGCGGCGGAAGTCATTCACGATGCACCGAAAACACTCTACGCACCGCGCCAAATTGTAGCCCTTACCATCGATTACAGCTATTACGGCGCTATCGAACGGTTTTTACAAGAGCAGGGCTATCACTACGAGTCAGAATTTGCCGAACAGGTACGCCTTTTAATCTATGTGGATCCGGCTGATATAAATACGTTGGCAACTACCATGACTAACCTAACTAACGGTCAACAGACGTGGGAGCCGTTGGAAGAAAAAATGGTAGCCCTCCCCTACAACGATTAATCTGCGATTCGTTTATACCCCATGGGGTACTGACAAAACTCTCGTACCATAGTACAATATAAAGTAAACATATAGTAAAGTAGTACGCCCAAAACTACATGTCATGACAATCCGACTAAAACAAAGGGAGGATTCTCATGGACACATCATATTATTACAACTTCATTATCTTGGTACAAACAGGCAATATGACTCAGGCAGCCAACATCTTACACATCACACAACCGGCCCTGAGCAAACAGCTTAAATATTTGGAAGCCGAATTCGGTACGCCCCTCCTGCATATAAAACGCGGTCAACGAGGGGCTAATTTTCGTCTCACCGAAGCAGGTCGCATTTTCTATGAAAAAGCCCAACAATTATGTGCGATTGAAGAGGCGACCTACGAAGATGTAAAACGCTTAAACTCTGCGGTGGAAGGGACACTCCGCATCAGCTCATCCGCCTCGCGCTCAACGGGGCTGATACAGCAATATTTACATGCTTTTTCACAAAAATATCCTTCCGTGCACTACGAAATTTACGAAGGTCTCATGAGCGATGTTACGGAATCATTATTAAACGGACGCACCGAAATCGGTCTTTGCAATTCCCAAATGGTGGACACCAGCCGCTTCGATATTCTTTTTACCCAGCCGGAGTCACTCTATGCCGTATTTCGGAATGACGTATTCTGGAGCAGTCAGGAAAAAGACAGCCTCACGTGGGAGGAAATCGCCCGTTGCCCCCTCAGCCTATCCGGCGGATCGGTGCGCATGCTTATGCAAAGTGCGAGTCGCCTCTTTAACAACTTAAACGTTGTCTCTGTAACGACTACCAAGAGCTCCGCCATCGAATGGGCGCAGCTTGGCCGATCGGTCGCCATTATTCCCATGGATTCACAAGAAAAAGTACATGGTCGCAAAATGTCGCGCATTCGGTTACCCGAGTTGTCCACCGGTTTTCACAAGAGCTTTATCGTAGTCAAAGGCCATACGCCTTCTTTGGTAAGCAAGCAATTCTTGGAATTCTACCAAGGAACGATGTAATCGTAGGACTCTATTAAAAGATACTATTTAGGGATAATGTAATTATAGATTTCTATCAAGAGATTATGTAATTGTAAATCCTATAATTCTTGATATTTCTATATTTATAAAATTGAATATTGTATGATTTTGTGATACACTAAGGGTAGTGGTACGATAACCACTCCCTTTTTGTTTCTATTATTAATACGAAAAGGACAGATAACTATGAAAGAAATTTTAGGATTCCATTTAAATGGTTGCCCTTATTGCAAAAACGCATTCAAAGCCATCGACGAATTAAAAGCTGAAAATCCACAATACAAAGATATTAAAATTAATTGGGTAGAAGATCAGGATGCTCACGAATTATTCAAAACTCATCCGTACGAATACTATCCAAATCTTTGGTTCGACTTGGATAAACAGTATGAAGCTCAACCGGGCGAATCTTACGACGAAACTAAACGCTTAATTAAAGCTGTTTTTGACAAAGCTTTATAATTCTAAAAAGCAACTAACAGCATAACGCAAGCAACCTAAAGAGTTCATCGGGTCATATGACCTAATGAACTCTTTTTATACCCCTATAGAGTATCTTAACGTATTATATTTTCCGGATTATATTTTCTCTGCTATATATCACCAGTTCGTTTTCGCAATTCATCTTTGCTCAGATATTATGCAATTTCCTTTTTCAACTGATAAATCAAAAGCAACATGATGAACCATACCGGCGTTACAAAGAGTGCAACTCTCGTGGCCGGATTAAAGGCCAAGGTAACAATAACGAAGGCAAAGAACGCCAATACCAAGTAGTTCAAGAATGGGAATAACGGCATTTTAAATACGCTTTTCGCCGCCAAATCAGGACGCTTGCGAATAAACTTCATGTGACAAATAGTGATAATCCCCCAAATATAGAGGAAACAGAACGTGGACACACTGGAAATAATAACGAATACCCCTTCCGCCACCACATATTGCAAGGCCACAACGAGGCAAATTACGAGTACCGATAAAAACAAAGCGTTAGCCGGCACCTGTTTACTCGTCAAAATTTCAAGAATCCCCGGTGCATGATTGCGTTTGGCCAACGAATAGAGCAAGCGACTCGTACTGAACACGCCACTATTGCAGGCCGATGCTGCCGATGTGAGTACTACAAAGTTAACCATGGATGCAGCCCCGACGATACCGACGGCCAGGAAAACCTCAACAAACGGGCTGCAATCGGGATTTACGGAATCCCACGGGAAAATACTCATAATAACACCGAGCGCACCTACATAGAATAAAATGATGCGCACCGGAATGCTGTTAATAGATTTCGGAATAACCTTCTCCGGATTTTCCGTTTCACCGGCCGTTAGACCTACGAGCTCAATACCGGCAAAGGCAAACACAACCATTTGGAAGGATTGGATAAACCCGTCCATCCCTTTCGGAAACCAGCCTCCGTGACTCCATAAATTACTGAAGCTGGCAACACCGGCTGAAGTAGGCTGACCCGTAAGAATAAAATACAGCCCCAGCACAATCAGCGCTATAATAGCTACTACTTTAATACAGGCAAACCAGAACTCCATTTCACCGAATAATTTTACCGTCACAAGATTCATAAGCAGTAAAATAATCAGCGTTACGAGACTTGGTATCCATGCTTCAATGGACGGAAACCAATACTTAACGTAAATCCCTACGGCCGTAATATCGGCCATGGCTACGGAGATCCAACAGAACCAATACGTCCAACCGGTAACAAAGGCGGTTTTTTCACCCATATAGTCTTGCACGAATTCAATAAAAGTATGATACTCCGTGTTTGATAAGAGTAACTCTCCAAGGGCTCGCATCATCAAAAAACAAATGATACCGGTAATGATGTAGGCAAATAAAATAGCCGGCCCCGTCAAGGCTATGGAATGACCCGATCCTAAAAACAGGCCCGTCCCGATAGCACCTCCGATGGCAATTAACTGCACATGGCGGTTCTTAAGCCCCCTATTGAGGGTTTGCTCTTTCTCCAAGTGACTCACTCCTCTACCTATAAATTTTATATTTTCATATTATATCAATAAAAAACTTTCATTTCTATAGAGAATTATGAAAAATACAATATACATGAAGTTTGTGATGCCACTGCAGTATATCTAATATTGTCAGGTCTTTCAAAAAATTCATCAAATGCTAGCCAAACTATTGAATATACAAAAATAAGAGTAGCTATACATAACCCTAATATAGATACTATTATTAAAAAAGTTTTCCTCATGCTTACCTCCTAATAAATTATAGTATCTATTTGTATCCCATAAAGATTCCGGTTCATATTACTATTTAAGACCACATTATTCTAACAAACATCGATTATATTCTAATATATCAGCAGTATAAGTATCTTCCGGATTCCAATTACCGATTAGCCTATCCAGCTCATTATATTTTTTTAAGTAAGAATTTAAATCGGAATAATTGTAAAGAACTATGCATGGCGCTAAACAATCAGTTACACATTCTAATATTATTTGTTTATTATTCTCAAGAAAAAGTACAATCATATTATCCCATTCTCTTTTCCAATAATTATCTTGATTTCTATATTTGAAGTGCTCTCTATTCCAAATAACACGATCAATTCTAACTTCCATTTCTATACATTTTAAAGCTAATTCTTTTTTTCTAGAAACGGTATTCGGAAAAAAAGTTTTTACATATTCTTTTACATTATCAATATCACTAATATTATCAACTCTTAATCGTTGAAAATCCTCACCGTCGGCTCTCCAACTTTCCTCTGCTCCTATAATAATTATATTTTTATCACATTCTAAAAATAAAGATCTTGCAAAAACTCTGTCATCATTTATCATCTTTACATAATCAAAATAATAGATTCTATCTAAAATTTTCTTATTAAGGAACCTTAACCTTAATATCTCATCAGGCGTTAGTATATCTTTAAATGTAAATATCATTCAAAATACTCCTTTTATCTAATAAAGTGAATTTTTTGAGATAAAAAAGATGTTGTATTTATATCTTTTACAAGACTAGAATCGAAATGACTAATTGGTCTAAATATCATAAAGCCGCTATTTTTTAATTTACAATCCATCCTAATTTTTCATATTTCCCACAAGCGTATCCTCGTTAAGCTCAAAATCCTCTATTTTCCATGATTTCCCAAATATTAGAACAGCATATACAAAAAGATTGGTAATGGGAATTACATAAAGGGAATCCAAAACGCACTACAGTAACAATCGTGTAGCCGTCGTGTAAATAAGCTAACCGAGGGAATAAAAAAAATTATGTGTAACCATTCACAAACTGTTACGAAAGTATTAGTATTTGCATACTGTCCACCATACCACACTGCAGATACAAACCACTGAATTGCTATTATAAAGCCACCAAATCCACCTAATTCCTCAGCAGAAGTGCGGCCACTAAAAATCAACGATTTTTTTAAAAATAGTAATCCACTTTGAATGAATTTTAAAGGACTTATATAAATAACCGTTTTCCATTCATTGAATCGCCACCTAAAAAATATAACTCCTTGCTTAGGAAAGTCTCCAAATCGATTGAACTTTTTATTATCTGGTATAAAAATAGCTACTAAAACTAAACAACTCATCCAATCCACGTATTGAGGTAGGTCAAGAATTGTTTCTTTCGTGCTGGACAGATCAATAAAAGGATGATTGATATCAAAGGTCATAGTATATCCCATCTCATAGGTTCCCCAGATACAGCCACTTAAAATTAGCAAGACTATAGATTTAGGTATACCCCAATCTTGTAATCTTCTACCTAACAGTAGAGGCTGAAAAAATACACGAACTATCATATGTATAATATATATACAATAAATACTGTCACCTCTAGCTAATATTTCAAAATATGTAAAGGGAATAAAAAAATAATACTCGATGGTAATAACAGAAAAGAAAAAATACTAAAAATCTATAAGTATCCTTATTAATTCGTTGTCCTAATAAAGGTCGCCTAAGCCCTGACCAAAATACTTTAAAATTATAGACAAATAATTTCCACTCATTGCCCCAGTCTATAGGTTGGTAATTTATCATATTAAACCTTCGCTCTTTCATAATATTTTTTCAGTTTTCCCTGAATTAGTACCTACCAATAATTGTATATCTTTAGCCGCTAGCAATAAAACTATATCGCCCGTAAATTACAACCACCGTCTAAGTGCAATAGCCCACATAATTAAGCCAATAATTGTACTAATAATTTCTGCATCAATATCTTCCCAATGATATACCAGTAATGATATCGTACCAACTGAAAAAACACCATAAATGCAGCGAGCTAGCCATCGTTTCCACATAAAAGTTATATATTCCTTCGGGTACATTTCTCTATTTGGAGGTTCTTGATGTATATCCATAGCCCGACGAACAAATTCAATATACTGTCGCCATCTTGGCAACTCTATAAGTCCATATTGTCCTATCGTCTCATTAGCAATTTGCTTGTAAACTCGAATATGCACTTTTACCACTATATAGCAAATTATTACTGATACACTAAGAGCAGAAATTACAATAATTTCATCTCTATCAGGATATCTATTTTCCCGAAATAAAATATCTATAAGGCAATACACTATAAAAAAGACTCCACCAACTATAAAGCAGATACAAGCAAAAAGAATTCTAATAGATGGTGCCTCTTTTTGAGCATTTTTTTCAATCCAGTCTTTTATTATTTTCATTTTTTCTTATCACGCTCTTATTCGTTATTCTCCTCATTAATTGGAATTGCTTCATATTTAACCCCTATCTATATAAATACCTTCACCTCTATCGACCTTAATACTGCATTCCTTACGGCAATACCTACATCAGCTTTTCCATAATTACTCCCAGCTCATTAAAATTTTCACAATCACAACATTGATTCCTTCTTTAACTATGGATAGATATGGAGCTATCACAGCCGCGATAGCGTTTATGGTTAAGTACATAATTTGAAAGCAAATAAGCTCTTAATCATAAAAATCGTATGGGCAACAAAAAAAGAAGGCCCTCCTCGGTCCACTACATAAACTTATGCAATAGACGTAAGAATACCTTCATTCTATACTCTTTCAATTTATTTTCGTTCATTGCTGTCAATATAACATAAGCATGTTTCATACAAATACTCCTTAATTGATTTAAGAATATAGTCATACTAAAAAAACAGCATGCAGTTCACATTTGTTTCATCATTTATTAAAATGATTATATCGGAAGGAAATCAATTTGTAAATATGCAATACAAATATAAAAAGAGCTTGCTCTCCAAAAGGTTTCGATTGAATACATTTCTAAGAAACTATTAATCGCTAACTAATTGTTGAGCAAGCTCTTTATTTAAATTTTAAACTTGATTAGCCACAGTTATGCTACAATATTAAATCGCACCATACTTTAGTGCGGCCGTTTTAGGAACGCTTAATCAAAGAACTCTTATTTACGTTCTTTTACTTCTTCTAAGATATCAGCCAAGAAGTCTTCCCATTTAACGGAACCTTTTTCACCTTCAACACGGCTACGAACTGCTACAGTGCCTTCTTGTTCTTCTTTATCCCCTACTACGAGCATGTAAGGTACTTTTTCCATCTGAGCCTGACGAATCTTGTAACCGATTTTTTCGTTACGATCATCAAGTTCAACACGAACATAAGCTTTCTTGAAGGCTTTACGTAATTTTTCAGCATATTCAACGTGTTTTTCACTGATAGGTAAAATCTTAACCTGTACCGGAGCCAACCAAGTTGGGAATGCACCGGCATAGTGTTCGATGAGGATACCGATGAAACGTTCCATGGAGCCGAAGCAAGCACGGTGAATCATGATAGGCTGATGTTTCTGACCGTCTTCACCGACATATTCCATATGGAAACGTTCAGGCAAGTTCATATCCAACTGGATAGTACCGCACTGCCAAGTACGACCGATGGAGTCGCGAATATGGAAGTCTAATTTAGGACCGTAGAACGCACCGTCACCTTCGTTAATCTGGTAAGGGATTTGTTTTTCTTCGATAGCTTCGCGAAGTGCATTAGTTGCAGATTCCCAAATAGCATCATCACCCATTGCGTTATCAGGTTTAGTACTCAATTCTACGCGATAAGTTAAACCGAACTGGCTGTAAATGCGGTCGAACAATTCAATAACTTTAATTAATTCAGCTTTAATCTGAGATGGCAACATGAATACATGGGCATCATCCTGAGTAAAGCTGCGAACGCGGAACAAGCCGTGTAACGCACCGGATAATTCATGACGATGAACGAGACCGAGTTCAGCCATACGCATTGGGAAATCACGGTAGGAATGCAAATCGTTCTGATATACCAAGATGCTGCCCGGGCAGTTCATTGGTTTGATTGCATAATCTTCATCATCAATTACAGTAGTGTACATGTTTTCACGATAATGGAACCAGTGACCGGATTGTTCCCAAAGTTGGCGGTTCAAGATGATTGGGGTACGAATTTCTTCGTAGTCGAAATCATGGTGAACTTCACGCCAGAAGTTTTCCAATTCGTTGCGAAGAGCCATACCTTTCGGTAAGAAGAATGGGAAGCCGGGGCCCTGTTCTTTGAGTACGAATAAGCCCAATTCTTTGCCCAATTTACGGTGATCGCGACGAGCTGCTTCTTCAAGAAGATGTAAGTATTCGTCGAGTTCTTCTTTCTTTTCAAAAGCAGTACCGTAAATACGTTGGAGCATTTTGTTCTTTTCGTCGCCGCGCCAGTAAGCACCGGCCAAGCTCTGCAATTTGAAAGCTTTTACTTTGCCGGTAGAAGCTACGTGCGGACCGGCACAAAGGTCAACGAATTCGCCTTGACGGTAAGTGGAAATCTCAGCGTCAGCCGGTAAATCTTCAATCAATTCCACTTTATAGTTTTCATGTTTTTCTTTAAAGAATTTAAGCGCTTCATCGCGAGAAAGAACTTCTTTTTCGATTGGGAAGTTTGCTTTTACGATTTTATGCATTTCCGCTTCGATTTTAGCCAAATCTTCAGGAACCAATACATGTTCCATGTCGATATCGTAATAGAAACCGTTTTCAATAGCCGGTCCGATGGCTAATTGAGCATCCGGCCAAAGGCGTTTGATAGCCTGAGCCATAATATGAGAGGCGCTGTGACGCAAAGTGTCTTTACCGCCCTGTTCGTTAAAAGTCAAGAAGCTTACTTTGGAGCCGTCCTTTACTTCTTCACGCAAATCGGTTAATTCACCGTCTACGTCGGCTGCCAAAACTTTTTTAGCCAAGCTATTGGACAGTTGTTTAACAGCTTCGCCTAAAGTAGTGCCCGCTGCATAAGCGCGTTCACTGTTGTCAGGTAAAATAATTTTTACTTCACTCATGGTTATTCCTCCTAAGAAATCAGCTATACCGGCGGGACACGCTACAGCTGCACGCATAATAAAAAAGAGACCTCTATCCCGACAAGGGACGAAGGTCTCGTGGTTCCACCCTAGTTAGTCATCCACTCGGATAACTCACTTTATTGTCGATAACGCATACTCGCGGATTAGCTTACTTAGTTCAGCCAATCGGTTTGAAGGGGGTAATAGATGATCTTGTGTAAGACGGTCACAGCCTAGCCGTCTCTCTCTGGAACACAGTGGATTAAATATCATATCCTTCGCTCTACCTGTTTCATTTGATGTATTAACTTTACACCATATCCGGGTTAATGTCAATACTAATTGTGTACAATTTATAATAATTTTCAAAAATTTAATTTTACACCATTAAATTTTTCTGATTGCTTATACTTCTAAAAAGCCCCTACAGCCGTTGGCCATAGGAGCTTTTATAGTTTTCACTGTATAACTTTAGTCATATGACTCGATAGAACCTACAAACTTTATAGTAGTGGTAAGCTTAAATAGCATCTACTAAAGCTAATTCAATAGGTAAACTGCTCAAAATTTCACGCACCAACGGTGCCGTATCAGGTGTGCTTCGTACCATACAAAGACCTTCTGCGCGATTAACGGTCGTCATGACGCCCAAATACTCATAGCCTTCCAAAATGCGATTTACATAATTGGTGTGGTTCGGTGAAATTTTGAAATATACATAGGAATCTTCCATTATGCTTTCACCTTACAGCGACGACGCATCATGGCATATTCTTCCAGCGGCGTATCGATATAAAGACGCACTTTCATCTGCGGATGCGGCGCTACGGTGATTTCGTTCCCCTCTTCATCGGTCATCTTCGTAATCACATGATGTACGAGTTCACCATGAGGTTGGCAAAATTCCACTTCGTCGCCCACTTTGAAGTTATTGCGTTGTTCTAAGTATGCATAACCTTCTTCCACATTGTAGCCTTCTACAAGACCGATGAAGTCATGAGTCTGCGTATTGCTGGACTGGCCGTAGTTCTGAGCCGTTTCATCCGGTTTTTCCACGGAGAAACCTTCCGTATACGGACGGTGAGAGATTTTTTCCAATTCTTCAATCCATTCCGGTTTCACTTCGTAGTGCTCAGGATCTGCCAAGTAGCTATCCACCGCTTCACGATATACTTTAGTTACCGTCGCCGCATAGTGAACGCTCTTCATGCGGCCTTCGATTTTAAGACTGTCAACGCCCGCTTCTACCAAATCAGGGATATATTTCAATAAGCAAAGGTCTTTGGAGTTGAAAATATAAGTACCGTGCTGGTCTTCTTCAATCGGATAGTATTCGCCGGGACGGTTTTCTTCCACCAAGGAGTATTTCCAACGGCAAGCCTGCGTACACTGTCCGCGGTTAGCATCGCGAGTTGTAAAATAGTTACTCAAGAGGCAACGACCGGAGTACGAAATACACATAGCACCGTGAACGAACGCTTCGATTTCAATGTCAGCGGCTTCTTTCATAGTCTTGATGTCCGCAATACTTACTTCACGAGCCACCACAACACGAGTAGCGCCCTGTTCTTTCCAAAACTCGGTAGTCAAATAGTTCGTCGTATTGGCCTGTGTACTTACATGGCGTTCCAAATTAGGAGCCACCCGTTTTGCCAATAAGAAAATACCCAAATCGGCTACGATAATGGCATCTACTTTGATGGATTCCAAGAATTTCAAGTAGTCTTCAAGGCCTACCAAGTCTTCATTGTGGGGAATAATGTTACAAGTTACATAGATTTTTTTACCATGACTATGAACAAATTCCACTGCTTCTTTTAATTCTTCATTGCTGAAGTTGGAGCTGCTGGCACGCAAACCAAAAGATTGGCCCGCACAATACACAGCATCCGCGCCATAACGAATGGCCATTTTTAATTTATCCATATTGCCGGCCGGCGACAATACTTCAATATGTCTGTTCATGTATTACTTATTACCTTTCCATATACTAACGCTCATACCATCACCTAAAGGATAAATGGTAGTATTAAATTTCGATTTATCTTCAACCATGTCCAAATATTCACGTAATCGTTTAACAATCGTTTTATAACGGTGCGGTGCTTCCTTATCGCCCCGCACATAGCCTCTGAAGAGGACATTATCCGCCAAAACAACGGCCCCCGGCGCCAAATGAGACTCTATGAGCTCCAGTTGCTTACCGTATTGACCTTTCGGCCCATCCAGAAATACCAAGTCAAACGTGCCTTCCAGCTTAGTCAGTACTTCGTTGGCATCTCCCAAATGCAAAGTGATGTTATCCTTGTACTCGGACTGACCGATATATTGCTTAGCCATATTATGTCGTTGTTCGTCCAATTCAATGGACACAATCTCCGCATCTTTAGCCGCATGTTTTGCCAAAAGAAGTGTCGAATAACCGATGGCGGTCCCCACTTCGAGAACCCGCGACGGCTCGTACAAACCGATTAATTCTTCAAATAAATGGACTTCCGATTCGCGTAAAATCGGCACTTTATTGAGTATCGCATAAATGCGTTGCTCATTCAAAATTTCCTTTAATTGCATAGCTCACACCACTATTCCCCATAAATTGATTCTACCACTTTCATATGTTCTTCGTATGTTTTAGTAAAGTGGTGATGACCTTCTTTATCCGCTACAAAGAAGAGATAATCCGTACTTGGCGCATTGAGTACCGCTTCCATGGATTTCATGCCCGGATTGGCAATCGGTCCCGGCGGTAAGCCTACGTGCATGTACGTATTATACGGACTCGGTAACTTTGTATCTTCAATCGATATATGAGGCTTAGGGTAACCTAAAATATACTGAATGCTGGCACAGGATTGCAGGGGCATACCGATTTGCAAACGTTTAAGGAATACGGCCGCAATAATCGGACGATCTTCATCAAAGAGTGCTTCTTTTTCTACCAAAGAGGCCAAGGTGATGAATTCAAAAATCGTCATATGCTTAGCTTCAATTTGAGCACGAATTTCCGGCGTCAATTGCTTATTCATTTCGCCGGCCATGCGTTTTAAAATTTCTTCCGGCGTGCTGCCTACGGGAATTTCATAGGTACTTGGGAATAAGAAGCCTTCAACACGGTAGTCGACTTTCGCCGGTCCGTACATATATTGATACGGTACATAGGTCTTGGCTTTTTCTAAAAAAGCTTCTTTCGGGCCCAGGCCGTCTTTTTCTAATTCATCGGCAATTTGCTGAATCGTATAGCCTTCCGGAATGATGACTTTAATTTCTTGCAATTTACCCTTTTGCAATAAGGCGATTACCTGACGCAAGCTGGCGTTTTGAGGAATCTGATAGTACCCTTGCTGCAATTTATCCATAGAACCGGTCAACCTAAGTGCCAAACGAAAGGTAGTTGGCGAACTGATGATACCTTTCTCATAAAGCATATCACCGATTTCGGCGCCCGTTTGATCTTTATCAACAGTAAATACTACATCCTGCGGCGTACCGGCCACAGAATTCGGTTTTAAATACATAGTAATCATGGCGATGCAAAGAATCAGAACAACGCCGATGACGCCAATTCCAATCCACTTCACACGTCTATCCATACATTAAAAACTCCTTATGAAACATGCTGTCAAAAATGATTATAAACATACGAAAGAGGGGCGTGGCCCCTCTTTCCCTTTTAACCTATACCCGATTATTCTTCAACAAAATCGTCTTCATAAATAGCAAGAACCGCTTCGAATTCTTCTTCGGTCGGATCTACATAGACGTCTTCACCATCTTCCGTATCGATACGGGAAATGATAGCTTCCGGTTCTTCGTGGCATTTGCACCCCGGTTCACAGTCTTCCGGTGGCAATGAAACTAATACGGCAAAACGTTTACCGTCATAGTTGATGACCATATCTTCTTCGTAATGCGTTTCATGCCCTTCATCGTCTGTAAATGTAACAACCGTCACTTCGCCTTCATAATCTAAATCTGCCATGGTATCCTCCTTATTTGATTAAATTACTACGACTGTCTAAATAACCTTGTAAAATAACAACCGCCGCCATTTTATCAATAACATCCTTGCGTTTCTTACGACTCACATCGGCCGCAATCAAGGAACGTTCGGCCATAACGGTAGAGAGTCGTTCATCCCAAAACTTAACAGGTACATCGATGACTTCCTGCATTTTAGCGACAAACTCTTCCGTTTTTAGCGCACGATCGCCCTTAGTGCCGTTCATATTCTTGGGCATGCCCACCACGATTTCTTCTACTTCATACTCCGTAATCAGTTCCTGTAATCGCGAGAAATCCCGTTCTAAGGAAGTGCGCCGTATTGTTTCGATACCTTGAGCCGTCATGTACAAAGCGTCACTACACGCGACGCCGATAGTACGACTGCCCACATCCAACGACATAATTCGCATTATAGTTTCTTAGCCTTTACATACTCATTAACCAATTCTTCGATGAGCTCATCACGATCCAAGCGACGAATCATGCTGCGCGCATTGTTGTAGCTGGTAATGTAGGTAGGCTCGCCGGAGATAAGAAAACCTACTATTTGTTCCACCGGGTTATATCCCTTTTCCTGCAAAGCGTGATATACATCACGTAACACTTCACTGGCGGAAGGAACATCATTTACTTTCTGAAACATCATAGTTTCATCTGATACACTCATGCTAAAGCCTCCTTTATAGAGTGATTCGGCTTAACCGATTGGCTAAGCCCTCACCGACAGACTATTAATCTGGCATACTTCTATTTTACCATAGAAAGGATAGTTTCTTTACCTTTTTCTAAAGCATTTTGTAAGGCACTTGGATTTTTACCGCCCGCTTGTGCCATATCAGGGCGTCCGCCGCCGTTACCGCCGGCTGCCTGAGCCGTTGCTTTAACGATGTTACCGGCGTGGAACCCGGCTTTAACGGCATCTTTGGTAGCCATGCAGACAAAGTTAACTTTGTCGTCACCAGCCATCCCCAATAAAACGATACCGGAACCGATTTTATCGCGAACCATATCGGCCGTGCTGCGAAGTTCATCCATATCGGCTGCTTTTACATCGGCTACTACGGCTTTGAATTCACCGGCATCAAAAGCGGTGTTCAATACCGCATCAAGACCGCCGGACATCAATTCTTTACGAGCTGCTGCCAATTCGTGTTCCAATTGCTTCGTTTCTTCCACGAGCTGCTGTGCACGGGCTACGATATCTTCCGGTTTCGTTTTAAGAAGCGTTGCCACTTCGCGAAGTTCAGCCTGTTCTTTTTGAGCTAACTGCAACGCTGCTTCGCCGGTTACCGCTTCGATACGACGTACACCGGAGCCGATACCGCCTTCCGACAAGATACGGAATGTGCCGATTACAGCGGTGTTCACAACATGGGAACCACCGCAGAGTTCGATACTGAAATCAGGTACGGTAACTACGCGTACGCGGTCACCATATTTTTCACCGAAGAGTGCCATAGCGCCTAATTTTTTAGCTTCGTCCATGGACATTTCTTGGATGTTCAAGCTCACGGCTTTTAAGATTTCACCGTTTACCAAATCAGTAATTTGTTGCAATTCTTCAGCTGTTACCGGAGAGAAATGAGTAAAGTCAAAGCGCAAACGATCCGGCATAACTAAGGAACCGGCCTGATTTACGTGATTGCCCAATACTTGTTTCAAAGCGGCATGCAATAAATGGGTAGCCGTGTGGTTACGAGCCATGGCAAGGCGACGAGTGGTGTCCACTTCGAACTGAACCGTATCGCCTACCTGCAAATTACCTTCCACAATGGTACCTACATGGTAGGTTGTGCCTTCCGGTAATTTCTTGGTCGTATGAACTTCCATTTTACCCATAGGGCCTACGATAAAGCCTGTATCGCCTAACTGACCGCCCCCTTCAGCGTGGAACGGCGTAGTGCGTACGATGAGAGTGACTTCCATGCCGTCCGACGCACTGTCAAGGCGAGTAGCGCCTTCACCAAGCATAAGGACTTCAGAGGAAGTAGCGGATTCATCATCGGTCAACTTTTCATCGCGAAGGAAGGTAATGTCCGGAGTAGCCACTTTGGCATCTACGTCTTCACGAGCCGCACGGGCACGAGCACGCTGTTCCGCCATAGCACTTTCAAAACCGGCCATATCGATGGTAAGGCCTGCTTCGCCGGCAATTTCTTCCGTAAGTTCCCAAGGGAATCCGTACGTGTCATATAATTTGAATACTTCGGCACCGGGAACTTCCGTAGCTTTAGCTTCTTTTAATTCGTTAATCAAAGCACCGAGCATATCGAGGCCTTGTGCCAAAGTCTGGTTGAAACGATCTTCTTCATTGGCTACAACGCGTTTGATGAAGTCGTGTTTTTCAATAAGACCCGGTACGCCGGAGCCTAAAATGTCGATAACCACGTCCACCAAATCGGTCAAGAAACGACCTTCGATACCGAGTAAACGACCGTGACGTACGGCACGGCGCAAAATACGGCGCAATACATAACCGCGACCTTCATTGGACGGTAAAACGCCGTCGCTGATGAGTACGGTAATGGCGCGCGCATGGTCGCCGATAACTTTGAGGGATACGTCCGTATTGGCGTCGGTGTGATAGGTTACCTTAGCCATTTCAGCCGCTTTTTCAATGATTGGGAAAATTAAATCCGTTTCAAAGTTGCTTTCTTTATTCTGTAATACGGATGCCAAACGTTCGAGACCGGCACCGGTATCAATATTTTTCTTTTCAAGCGGTACATATTCACCGTCAGCGGTACGGTTAAATTGAGTGAACACGAGGTTCCAAATTTCAAGATAACGATCGCAATCACAGCCCGGTGCACAATCCGGTTCACCGCAACCGCGAGATTCGCCGAGGTCGTAGAAAATTTCGCTGTCCGGACCGCAAGGACCTTCCCCGATTTCCCAGAAGTTATCTTCCAAGCGGGTAATGTGGTCTTCCGGCATACCTACTTCTTTATGCCAAATATCGTAAGCTTCCTGATCATCAGGATATACGGTTACATATAAACGATTTTTGTCGAGTTTAATAACTTCGGTCAAAAATTCCCAAGCCCAATGAATGGCGTCTTTTTTGAAATAATCGCCGAACGAGAAGTTGCCGAGCATTTCAAAAAAAGTATGATGACGCGCCGTGCGGCCTACGTTTTCAATATCGCCGGTACGAATACATTTCTGGCATGTGGTGACACGCGTACGAGGCGGTACCAATTTACCCGTAAAGAACGGTTTTAACGGTGCCATGCCGGCGCCGATTAATAACAACGAAGGATCGTTTTCCGGAATTAAGGAAAAACTGTCTAAGATTAAATGTTGTTTGCTTTCAAAAAATTTTAAATAAGCCTGACGCAGCTCATTACCCTTCATGAGTTTCAGCCTCCTAAATAAATATGAATTCTCTTTATTATAAGCCTTATTGTCTATGTTTGTCTATTTTTTAGTTATGCCTATTTTCGGTCGCGCGCCACCGTAACGGCAAAAGTTAAGACGTAGCCCAGAATTGCCACCAGCACGATGGTCCCGCCCGGTGCCAAATCATATTCAAAAGCCCCCAAAAGTCCAAGGCTGACGCTGGCTAATGAATAAATTTCACTGATTATGAGCGTTTGGCCAAAACCACGACGCCATAAATGGGCAGCCGCTACCGGTACAATCATGAGTGCCCCGATAAGCAAAATCCCGACAATGGTCATCCCCATAACCACTACTAAGGCGGTCAAAATAGCGAAGAGCATATTGATGCGCCCAACGGCAATCCCCGCAGTCACGGCAATCTGTTCGTCAAAAGCGGTAAATAATAATTTCGAATACATAAAATATACGGTCAGAGCCACAACGACGGCCACCCCGGCAATTGTCATAATATCCGTATCCGTTACGGTCAAAATACTGCCGAACAGAAAGTTCAAAAGGCCCGTACTCGGCATTTTAGTCATAGTCGCAAAGATTACGGCCAAGGCCAAGCCGGTGTAAAAGAATAAGGCCAAAATCATGTCGGTATATTGGTTCTGACGACGGCGCACCAACTCAATACCGATAGCCGTAAGCACTGTTAATATAGCGGCGCCCAAAGGCGGATAAATGGATAATAACGAAGCCCCTGTAACGCCCGCAAAGGCTACGTGGCCGAGCCCTTCACTTAAGAGCGATTGTCGTTTAATAACGATAAAGGTGCCGATTAAAGGACACATTAAGGCTACAATTAAACCGGCCATAAAGGCTCGTTGCATAAATTCATAGGTAAATATATCCACGTTAACCTCCTATATGCCATGCGAGCGGCGTATTCTTATGGCTTTTCAAAAATCCTTGGCTGTCGCCGTTATAACAAACGTGACGGTCGATACAAATTACCTGGTCAGCTTCCTTACAGGCATCCTCAATATCATGGGTAACCATAATAATCGTCATACCCTTGTCACATAAACTGCGCAAGAGCTGAAAAATATGAGCACTCACTTGAAAATCAATACCGCTGGTCGGTTCATCCAAAAGCAAGTATTTCGGATTTCGCGCCAAGGCCTGAGCAATCATGACGCGCTGCTGTTGGCCACCGCTCAAATCACCGATGCGGCGATGGGTAAATTCAGCCATCCCCACTTGAGCCAAGGCTTCATGAGCTTTGGCCTTCCGTTCCGCGCGGCCCATACCGCGAATACGTAAACCCAACTCCACAATTTCACCGCAAGTAGCCGGAAACTGAGCGGCATTTTTGTTATAAATCTGCGGCACCAAATGAAGGAGACCTTTTTGTTGTGCCTCGCTTACCGAATAACCGTCAATCGTAATTTGACCGCTTGCCGGTTTTAAAAGCCCCGCAATGAGGCGTAAAAAGGTTGTCTTCCCCGCCCCGTTAGGACCTACGATAACCGTAAAATCCCCTTCCGGAATCGTCAGCGACACTTCACTGATTACTGTGTCCTGCTCATAATTAAACTGTACCTTAGCGACAGTAATTTCTCCCATCCGCAAAACCTCACTTTATAGGCTAAAAGAGGAGGCATGGGCCTCCTCTTCAAAATATCTTAATTTGACATAATGCAATATTTCGCATTCACATAATGTAATGTTGTTCATTTACATTACGCGTTTGGCACCGATATAACGCTCGCCCCAATAACTGTCATTAACACTGGCTATGGCTACGCCACTACTGGAAGTGGCACTGATAAATTTACCGTCGCCGATATAAATCCCCGAATGGGATACGCCCTCTTCATAGGTTTGGAAAAACACTAAATCACCGGGCTGCAAATTATGCTTCCCGATTTTCTGGCCTACCAAATATTGTTCATCCGCACTGCGCGGCAAATCAATCCCTGATTTGGCAAATACATAGCGCACATAGCCGGAGCAGTCAAAGCCCTGCGGGGTAGCGCCGCCGAATACATACGGCACACCGCGATAACGTTCCGCTTCAGTAATAATTTCACTGATAGACTTTGATACTTTACCGGTTTTAGTAAAAATAAAGTCCGGAGCGATTGGATCGAGAATACCGTTTGTCGGTGTCTTTGACTTTATCGTAGCGGTATTTTTCTTGGCTACCGCTTGTACTTTCGCATCGCCGTTTTTATTTGACTTGTTATTTTTTACCTTAGTCTTTTTAGTCGTTTTGGCAGCCGTTGTATCGGTTGCTGCTGCAGTCTTTTTCTGAACCGTAGCTTTACGACCGGCCGCCATTTCAGCGGCAATCTTATCATCAGACATACGGCCCAAACCGGCTACCACATGTTCATCAAGCTCTTTACCCATTAATTTCTTATAAGTAACAGCATCTAAAACACCGTTCACCGGTAAATTGTTATCTTTTTGATATAGGCGTACTGCCCATTTGGTATTGGCATCATACTCGCCATTGAGTCGTGCATTATATCCGGCTGCAATCAACTTCTTCTGAATAGCCGAAATGTCGCCGCCTTTAGCGCCATACGTATACCCGGCCGCACTGACAAATTGCGTGCTGACCATTAACATTACTGCCGCTGTGATGGCGACTTTTCTTTTAATTGATTTCATAGTACTATCCTCAAACTAGTCTCTGAGTACCCATACTTCAACAGGTTCTCCTTACGTCAAAACTGTCTTCTTATAATTATACCACAAATAGTTTGCAGATGACTATTAACTAGCCTTAGACAGCTATATTATTTACTCATTACACTTCGCTTAGGCGTATTATCAGCTTCATTTTACTGTATTATACGCTTCCACTTACTGTATTATAAACCTCGTTTTGGTGCATTATTATGCCCTTGCGATTGATTGGCTTCGTCAATATTATAACCGCCGCGTATCCAATATAACGGTCGGTGCTTAACTTCTTCAAACACACGTCCCACATATTCACCGATAATACCGATACCGACGAGTTGCACACCACCTAAGAAGAAAATAGCAACGCCCAAAGTAGCCCAGCCGCTCACAGCGGAGTCGGTGAAGAAATGCACATATAGAATATGCAAAATCATGAGCAAGCTCAATAAGCCGCAAATCAGACCGATATAAAAAGCGGCCCTTAGCGGTACTTTTGAGAAAGCCGCAATGCCGTCCAAGGCAAAGTGCAACATTTTGCGCACACTGAACTTGGATTTGCCGGCAAAACGCGGTGGCGCCACAAAGTGGATTTCCGCTTGATTATAACCGATAGCACCAACGATGCCACGCAAAAAGCGACCGTGCTCACGGAAACGCAGCAAGGTATCCAAGGCGCGACGATTCATCAAACGGAAATCGGAGCCCCCTTCTACGATTGGCACATTGGCCATTATGTTCATTAATTTGTAATAATATTTTGATGTGAAAGATTTAGCCCAGCCCGCATCTTCCGTGGAATCACGAATGGTGCGCACTACATCGTGGCCTTCTTCCCAAAGTCGAACTAATTCCGGAATCAATTCCGGCGGATGCTGCATATCACCATCCATAGTAATGACCGCATCACCGGTGGAATAATCAAGTCCGCAGGTCAGCGCCAATTGATGGCCGAAATTACGGGCCAACAACAACACCTTAACATCTTTATCCTCAGCCGCAATATGGCTGAGCATAGTCGCCGAATCATCGGACGAACCATCATCGACGAAGATAATTTCCTGGTCGTAAGGTAGCGTGTTCAGCACTTTTTTGACCGAGCTGTAGAATTTTTTTATATTTGCCTCTTCATTATATACGGGCACTACTACTGACAATAACATAGGCCGCCTCCGTTTCCTTAATTGCGACTTTATTTTACTAAATTTCAAGGCCCTTGGCAAATAAACAAAGTTTAAAATAAAAAGTTGAACCCCGCCGAAGCAGAGTTCAACTGACTTTCTGCAAAATCTGTTATGTAATCGACTCCACGTTAAACTTTCAATTCAAATTAAAAGCTTAAATCATATACCACATGACCGATTACATTTTTAATAGGCACAGGGCCGATAAAGCGGCTGTCGCTGGAATGATTGCGATTATCCCCCATTACGAAGACATGACCTTCCGGTACAACGACCGGTGCCGTTTGGCTATATTGCATAGTCGGTTCTTTCGTATATGGTTCTTCCAATTCCTTGCCATTGCGCCATACATGGCCATCTTTAAACTCTAACGTATCGCCCGGCAAGCCAATCACACGTTTTACCCAAGCATCATGGCGTTCCGCATCTTTACTGAAAATAGAAACGTAGTTCGATACAACATCAGCCACATCATCTTTCCAGGTACGATCACGATTAACACGGCTGTCGATGATAACAATATCGCCGTATTGCGGCATATTGCCTTGAATATGATCTAATTTAGATACAACCAGAAAATCACCGTTATGCAGTGTATCTTCCATGGATTCACCAGATACACGAGTAATCTGCCCCAAGAACAAATGAACTACAATCGCAATAGCGAGGGCAATAATAATCGCATATAACCACTCACCGATTTCATGTATAATCTGTTTTCCAATTGACTTTTCTTCTGCCATACAACCTTCCGGCTTCGTTACAACACCCTACTGTCAAGCCATATTGCTTAAAACTGTCAACCTCTATGTTGAAAGTTTCTTACCAAGACTCAACCATTGTTGCTAAAACCGGACTCCTTTCTTCAAAGAACCGTGCTGCTATTTAGTGAATCGTCTTCTTCCCGAACTGACCGCCAAATACATCATGCACGTCAGAAATAGTAATAAACGCATTTTCGTCATTTTCATATACCACGTCTTTCAACTTGGTGATTTCCAAACGCGTCACTACTGAGTATAGCACTTTTTTCGGTTGTTTTGAATAGCCACCTTCACCAAAAAGAACGGTTACGCCACGACCGAGTCGTTTCGTAAGCACTTCACTGATTTCATCCGGATAATCCGTAATAATCATAACGCCCTTGGATTCTTCAAGACCGGTGATGGTAATATCAATCATCTTATACGCAATAAAGTACGCAATAAGGGAATACATAGCACTGTTCCAGCTATATACGAAGCCTGCTGCCCCCAAAATGAATAAGTTTAAAAACATAACGATTTCGCCAACGGAGAAGCTGCTCTTTTTGTCAAAAATAATAGCCACAATTTCACTGCCATCCAAAGAACCGCCGTTACGAATAATCATGCCAACACCCAGACCAAGGATAATCCCGCCAAAAATCGAAGCCAGGAACGGGTCGATGGTCACCGGTGGTACATCATGCATGAATACGGAAAAAACAGAAATGCACATTACCGAGAATAAGGTGGCAATGGTAAAACTGCGCCCGATAAGGCGATAGCCTATATAGAGGAACGGTAAATTAAGAATAACTACGAAAACACTGAAAGATATGCCCGTAAGTTCCGTTGCCATCAAAGAAATACCGACTACACCACCGTCGATGATGCTGTTCGGTACGAGAAATACATCCAAACCGAAGGTATAAATCAAAGACCCTACAATCATCCAAAAGTAACGAATTGCATGATCCTTCCATGTTAATTTTTGTGAACGTTTAGCTGCTGCCATTGTCTATCCCCTTTCTTTCTTGCCCAAAATATATTGTTCACCGATTATCCACGCCGTAAAATCATCAACCGGCACCGGTGGATACAGCATGCCTTTCGGCACCAATCGTTTCAAACCGGTAGGCGGATGAAACTCAAAATAACGTTTACGCGCCACTTCCGTAGTATGTGCTTCTTCAGCGAGTGCTACCGGTAAATCTTGTGTTTTGCCTAAGGTTTCCAATATGTGAAATACAAATTTATGATTCGTCCCATTACCGCAAATTAATTCATTAATCGCTTTAAACTGTGTAAGAACGGATGTGAGTGATGTTTCAAGCTCCGCAGTCGGAACAATTGCTTTATATACCAATGTAGCGGTTGCTTTCGTCATGACCGCAACGCCACTTTTCTCGCGTCCCGGATCCACCGCCAACAGTAAAGGCGCCTTGGCGTCTACATTAGCCGCTTTATACAAAGCATCTGTGTCTAATTGCATCCCCAGCCTCCTTTACTATACTCGTGCCAACTATTTGGCACAACCATCGAACATATCCCTACCCTATTACCTAAAAATTTTCACAAAAAATGCTGTCGGTAGCTAAGCTATCGGCAGCATTCTATCTGTTCCGGCATAGTAATCAAATCGATACCTCAGTTTATAAGCAATACTCAGCCTACATGCCCTACAAACATAGCTGCAACAGGTGAATTTACAATTTGCTTTTCAAACGAATCTTTTCGATATGTTTTATTATACCATATAAGTAACAAGGCTTAGTTACTAAATCTTATATAACCTATGCTTTTTTCACATAATTAAAATCATTGAATCTCAAATTACCGCAATTTAATCGTCATGACTATTTCATCGATATTAAATCATCACGCTAAAACTTACGATCCAGAAGTATTGGTGCGCACCGGATCAAGGCGCAATTCAATCTGAACCGGACCGGTCGTATAAGTATCTTCATTTACAATAGCTCTGATGCGAACAGGACCACTCAAGCGGCTCAATTGACGAATGGTATCAAATAATTCATCACCCGGTAAAGAGCCTACGTCGCCGGAAATCGGATCCGGCAAAATGCCTTTAGACTTTGCCTGGGCATTCACGTCTTTTAAGAAAGATAATACGGCAAACTGCGCATTGTCGCCCCCTTCAACTTCAGCGGACCAAATTACATCGCCCTTATCGTATATTTTCTGATACGGATACGCATGAATTTCAGCCAAAGCGGCTTCGCCGTAAATAATATTGGCCGCTGCGGTCACGCGAATCGTCATCGGTTCCGTAGCGCTGGCCACCTGTTTAGCTACTTCTTCCAAATTGTTGCGACTTACATAAATAACGGCACGGTTTTCATCAATTCCGAGACGGCGTAAAATCAAACCGTTGGTGTCATTCAAAATGCTCGTAATCGCCTTGGCGCTTTCATCTTCGGTTAAGCCCGGACGAACCAAGGCCCCACTTAATACTTCACCGACACGGAAAAGCACGGTGCCTTCACGAACATGGGTAATCCCTTCTTCCAACCGTTTCGTAGTTACCCGTAAATCTTCAATATGTTGTTCCAATTCGGTTCTGGTATTTTCCAATGTTTGAATATCTTTGGCCGATTGAGCCAAGCGTGCATCAGCCTGACGGTACGCTTCTTGAACGGAAACAAGCTCTTCACTCATAGCATTACGAGCAGCGCGAGCTTCCTCCAATTCCTCCTGTGTTGCTTGCACATCTTTACGCATCGTATTTAAAGCGACAGTCTTTTCGCTTAATTCTTTTTTGCCCGCTTCCAACTCTTGATTCTTAGCCGCTACATCGCTATTCAACTGATCCATTTCAGCTCGCAACTGCTCCATACCAAAAAGAGCGATACGAACATTTTCCGACGCAATGGCCAGCACCCCTAAGGTAAAGGCGGAAATTAAAATCCCCGTAACAATTGTCATAATAATGGATGTATGTTTAGGCCTGAGGCCAAAAATGGACATACGTCGCTTACCGATTTTAGTACCTAATTTATCGCCAATGAAAGCAATGGCGCCGCCCATGATAGCAATAATTAAAAAAATATTTAAACCGACCAACATGTCGAGCGCACTCCTTTCCTCTTATAATCAAATTTACCAATTTATCACTAAAACATTTATGCGAGAGACTTATAATAAACCTTTATGCCAAGGCGCGAGGTTTTTTATCGTCTTATTAACTCTGCTAATTGAAAACTGAAATATATAGTTTCCGTTTCTATTGTACTCTATTTTCAAGAAAAGAAAAAGTAAACTTCATGAAAAAAATGACCTTGGCAAAACAAATACCAAGGTCATTATATCTATATCCAACATTTTATTGGAAAACTTTCTGAATCTATTGTAATAGATGCCTTCTGTTTTCGTTTTTCTTTTATTTAGATACTTTCCAGTTCAACCACAAACCGGCGATAATCCCCAAAGTATCAGGGATAGCAGCCGCTACAAGCGGTGGAAGCGCTCCCCCTTTACCAAGCGCACCGGTAAAGGTCATTACCCCGTAATACACGAAGATAATGATGACGCTGAGACCAAACCCGATGGACGAGCTGGAACGCTGTTTTTGAAGGCCCAACGGCGCCCCTACCAAGGCAAATACGAAGCTGGCAATAGGAATGGTAAAACGTTGATACATTTCCATTTCCCACTTGGTAGCCGTTACATAGCTCGCATTTAAGGCCTTAATTTGTTGACGCAGTTCTTTAATCGTCATTTCGTCAGGATCGCGTTGTTCCTGTGAAATCTGATCCGGATCTTTAGCGATTGGCAATATCTGGTCTTTAAATCGCATCGTACGTTCTACACCATTGCCGTCGGCCGCCAAGTCATAGATAACACCGTTGTGCATTACCCAATACGTACCGTTCCAGGTTGCCGTATCGGCATGTTCAATCTGGGTTACTTCGCCATTGATAAAAAGCTGAGCCGTAACACCGTTAATGAGTTTGGTTGTCGAATCATAACGCTTCGCATACATGAGGGTACTGATATTGTCCCCTTCCATAGTTTTCAAAACAATATGCTCCTGAGCCGGCGGCTCCGCCTGCTTCTTAATTTCATTACGAATAATGTTTTGATACGCATGGTTAGCGGCCGGTACTACATATTCATTGAACGCAATAGCGCCGATAGAAATGAAGAATGCCGCAATATACACCGGCATGGCCAAGCGCAAGAAACTCATGCCGCCGGCACGCATTACGATAATCTCACTGGTACCGCTCAAACGGCCAAAAGCCAACAGCGATGCCAAAAGTACGGCCATCGGGAATGTAAGTACCACAATGCTCGGCAAGGCTAAAATAAAGGCCCTGGTTACCGACCATAAGGACGCCCCGTATTCCGTAATATATTGAGCGATACGGAATAAAGTACCGGTCCCTACGAAAATACTGGTAAAGGCAAAAATACCGAAAAGAAAGGGGCCTATAAAACTTTTTAAAATATATTTATCTAATATTCGCATGTTTGTATATCACCAGCCCCTACATATTAAAACTATCGCCTAAATAATGCTTACGAGCCACCGGACTGTTGGCCACTTCATCAGCGGAACCTTCCAAGAGGATTTTACCATTGCTCAAAATATAAGCACGGTCAACGATACCTAAAGTTTCACGCACATTATGGTCCGTAATTAAGACGCCGATACCGCGTGCTTTTAGATGGCGAATGATAGATTGAATGTCGGCTACGGCAATAGGATCGACCCCGGCAAACGGTTCATCCAACAAAATAAACCGCGGTGCCAAGGCGATACAACGGGCAATTTCCACACGGCGTCGTTCACCCCCGGATAATTGCATCCCCGTGCGTTGGCGCACATGTTCAATATGGAATTCCTGCAATAACGCTTCTACCGTTTCCTCAATCTCCGCCTTCGATTTAGTCGTTGTTTCCAACATGGCGCGGATATTGTCTTCCACGGAGAGTGACCGAAATACAGAAGCTTCCTGCGGCAAGTAACCGATGCCCTGATCGGCTCTTTTATACATAGGCATTCTGGTAATGTCTTTCTCACCGATAGTAATTGTACCGCTATTTGGTTTTTCAATGCCAACAATCATGTAGAAGGTGGTTGTCTTACCGGCCCCGTTAGGCCCCAATAAGCCCACCACTTCGCCTTCTTCGACACGAACACTGACACCATCTACAACATTGCGCCCTTTATATGTTTTTACTAAATCTCGGGTTTCAATAAACATTCAAGTTACTCCTTACTGCTGCGGCGTGATGATCAACGTACTACGTCCACCTACAGTTTGTACCGAATTATCTTTCATTTCTAATTTTAATTCCGGCGCATTAAGCACATTACCGTTTTGTACGGCGTGAGCATTACCGGTTAAATACGCTACCCCATCATCCTGACCGGGCGTCTGGGTGTACACGGCATTATCTGCACTGGCATCCAAATTGTGCTTAGCACTGTGCAAGGTTACATTTCCTTGTGCAGTGGCACGAATTTCATTGAGCCATCCTTGTACATAATCACCGGTCAATACGGCATCATCCATAACGAGTTTAGCATTGCCGCGGGATGTACCGTATTCCGTTTTAGTATTGTATGTTACGGTATCACCGAAAACTTGTTTATTTTCTTTTTGCAAACGAACATTACCGGTTGCCTGAAGCTGTTCATTATTGGTACTGTGAAGCGTCTGCGCGGATAAGGATGTATCCGAACCAATCATGCTGACACCGCCGGACAAATCAGCTTCCTGTGTTTTTGTATTATACCAGCCGGTTTTACCGGTCATCGTCTTGTCTTCATTGATAATTACCACATTGCCATTGGCTCTGGCAATACCGCTGTTACCGTCATATTCCAAGGTATCGGCGGTAATGGACAAATTGGACTGAGCCGCCCAAACCGGTACCGCAAGGCCTGCCACAAGTGCAGTAACCGCCATTATTTTTGACAATTTCATCTGTCAAATCCTCCCATCACTTCTTAACTAATTTAGCATGACCCTTGGCCATGACTTTATTCAATACCGTATCGGCTTCCAATTGATCACCGGTCACTACAGCATCGCTGTTAGAGAATGTAAACGGTGTTTCAGAAGTCAATTTCTTCGTTTTATTATCAAAGGAAATAGATTCGGTAGTAAGTTCCACATCGGCACCATTAGTACCCTTTACACCACCGGCCAATTGCATTTTATTATGGTCCCCCGACATGTAACCGCGCGGTGCCGTTACAACGAGTGTTTTATCACCATCATAAAATGTTCCCTTCATATTTGTCAGGTAAATCTCCTTAGTCTTCGGATTCACTTTAATCTGTTCCGCCGAAACGGACCAAGCAGTTTTACCGTTTTGTTCTTCTGTGATGGTCGATCCGTCAAATGTCACTAGATTCCCCGTCGGTTGCGTCGGATCCGTTTTCGTTTCCGCCTCACCGCTTAGTAATATCCAGATAAACACCCCTACCAGTGCAAGTACGATGGCTATGACTAAAATCGTCTTCTATTTTTTAGCATGAACTGCGTCCCTCACCTTCAGTTTTGCCTCAATATCCACTATTTCATTTAGTTTAGTATTCCAACGATGCTGGAACCATAACCATTCGGTAGGATGCTGTCTGATAAAATCTTCCGTAACCCGTACGGTGGCTTCCGTCAAGCGGTAAATATCTTCTTCTTCATTCCCCGTATCTTCATAGTAAAGCGGCGGCAGTATTTCCACTACATGGCCTACCCCATCCGGCTTACGGTGCGTAAATACAGGTACTACGGGGGCTTTAAATTTCTGGGCAAAGGTTGCCGGACCTGTTACAGCCGATGATTCCTGTCCCAAAAATTCAACCGGTAATCCCTGAATATAACCATCCTGGTCCGCCAAGAAACCTAAGAGTTTCTTTTGTTTCATCGCTTTTACGGCACGAATCATTTCGGAACCGCCGCGAGCAAATACTTCAAGCCCTACCATTTCACGATATTCATTAAGCAATCGTGTAACTTGTGCATTTGGCTGTTTCTTAACAATGGTTGTGGACGGATAACCGCTGGCAGCCAACGCTGCGCCCATCCATTCCCAGTTGCCTACATGGGCCGTCAAAATAACAACGCCTCGTTTCTCGGCCAATGCTTTATCTAAATATTCCATACCGTGCATTTCTACATGCTCGGCAATAAATTCCTTCGTTAAGTTTGGCATATATAAAATTTCCAGTGCGGAACGGCCCAAATTCTTAAATAATTCACAGAGAATTTGTTCCGCTTCTTTTTCTGAAACATTCATGCCCTTCATGACATTATAAATGCCACGTTTAATTTGTTTTTTAGCAAACAGCGAGTATAAAGGGCCTAAGCCTGCCCCTATACAAAGTATCGTGCGATACGACAACTTACAAGTCAATGCGCTTAAGCCTTTTAACAGTTTATATTGCCATTCATTTGACATACCGTACGTACCTCCTTTCGCTATTGACCTTGACTATATATTTCATTCTTATAATCTTCAACCAATTCGTCCCAACGACCTGATTCTTTAAAAATATGCTCAATGGCTTCACGAATGGCCCCATGACCGCCCGCTTTAGAAGCCGTAAACTTAGCAATCGCTTTTACTTCCGCTACACCGTTAGCCGGTGCCATGGGATACCCTACCGTGGTAAGAGCTCCCAAATCATTTAAATCATCGCCCATATAGGCCATTTCAGCCGTAGAGATACCTAACCCTTCGGCCAGTTCTTTAATGGCCGCCGTCTTATTATGGCAGGCCATACGAACAAAATCGAACTTTAATTCTTCAGTGCGGCGCTCTACCATCTTGGAGTAGCGCCCCGTAATAACGGCCAACTTCAAGCCGCCGCGACGGGCTAAGGCAAGGCCCAGTCCGTCCTGTGCATTGAACACTTTTATTTCATCACCGGTGGCGGTATAAATGATACCGCCTTCGGTCATGACGCCGTCCACATCTAAGATCAAACAGCGCACTTTCATTATACAATACCTCGACGCAATAAGTCTGTAATATGTACAATTCCCAAACATTCTTTCTTATCATTAACTACCGGCAACACCGTGATTGGGCGCGGTTGATTTTTTTCCATCAAATGGAGTGCTTCGGCAGCCAGTTTATCTTTCGTAATCGTGCGCGGCATGGCCGTCATCATGTCTTCTACGGGCCATTCCAAGAAATTACTGCCCGCATCGAGACCACGTCGAATGTCGCCGTCCGTAACGAGACCGATTAAGTGACCTTCTTCATCGACCACATTGGTAGCGCCAAGACCTTTTTCCGTCATTACGAATAAAGCATCGCGCACACTGGCCCCTTTATGAACCACCGGATTATCTTCACCGCTGTGCATAATATTTTCAACCGTTAAGAGTAATTTGCGTCCCAAAGATCCGCCCGGATGGAAAATGGCAAAGTTTTCCGGTGTAAATTTATGACGATCCAACAAACATACCGCCAAGGCGTCGCCTAAAGCGAGGGCTACCGTCGTACTGGTAGTCGGTGCCAACCCCAAAGGGCAAGCTTCTTTTTCTACTTCAACCAACAATACGATATCCGAATTCTTGGCTAAGGTCGAATTATGTTTCCCTACTACACTGATTAACTTCGCCCCGATACGACGTAATGAAGGCAATAAACTAATCACTTCACCGGTTTCACCGCTATTGGAAAAGGCCAGCACGATGTCTTCCGACGTAACCATACCAAGGTCTCCGTGCACACCTTCACCGGGATGTAAAAATAACGCCGGCGTGCCCGTAGAGGCCAAAGTAGCCGCTACTTTACGGGCAATGTGACCGGATTTACCCATACCCGTACAAACCACGCGACCATGGGAATTTAAAATCATATTCACCGCATCGATGAAATTACCGTCTAAAGTTGTGATTAATTTTTCAATGGCTTGAGCTTCTTCATGAAGCACTTGAGCCGCTTGCTCCAAAACGTTCATGGATGTTCCATCCCCTCTATTCGTATTCTTCAATTAGCCTTTAACAATTTTGTCAATGGCTACTAAATCACGTAACATTGCTTCCAAATCGTCCAAACGAACCATGTTAGGGCCATCGGACAAAGCCTCTTCCGGATTATCATGAACTTCCATGAAGAAACCGTCAACGCCGGCGCCGGCAGCGGCTCTCGCCAAGTTAGGCACGAACTCACGCTGACCGGAGGAACTGGTGCCCGCACCGCCCGGTAACTGCACGCTGTGCGTAGCATCGAAAACTACCGGATAACCGAAGCTGCGCATGATTGGGAAGGAGCGCATATCCACTACCAAGTTATTGTAACCAAAGCTGGCACCGCGTTCCGTTAAGAACAAGTTAGGATTACCTGCTTCTTCTACTTTTTTAACAACATTGCTCATATCCTTAGGCGCCAAGAACTGACCTTTTTGATGCTGATAGCTTTACCGGTTTTAGCCGCGCCGTATACGAGATCGGTCTGACGGCATAAGAACGCCGGAATCTGCAATACGTCGAGTACTTCAGCGGCCGGTTCAATCTGTTCAATGGAATGGATATCGCTGATAACCGGAACCTGTAATTCTTTTTTAATATGAGCTAAAATTTTAAGACCTTCTACAAGACCGGGTCCGCGGAAAGAATTAAAGCTGGAACGATTGGCTTTATCGAAGGAAGCCTTAAAGATATAAGGAATGCCTACGCGTTCACAGATTTCTTTGGCACGACGACCAATATTGAGCGTGCGTTCCGGATCTTCAATTACACAAGGACCGGCCATTAGGAAAAGACCTTTACCACCACCAAGGGTTAAGTTGCCTACTTTAACTTCTTTCATGAATATCTCCTTATATAATACACTTCAAATTTAAAATTTTTATGGAAAAACCGATATATTTGCTCTTACAAGCCCTGTTTTTTAAAAATTTCATTAACAGCAGCCAAATCTTCCGGCGTATCGACACCGATAAAACGAGCCTCGGTTTTTATAACTTGAATAGCAATGCCATTTTCTAAAGCACGCAGTTGCTCCAATGACTCTGTAAGTTCTGCAGGCGTTGGCTCCATCTTCGCGAATTCCAGGAGAAAATCTCGGGTATACGCATAAATGCCGATATGCTTTAACGGTGCATTCACAAACGCATTGCGCGGGTAAGGAATCAACGAGCGGGAAAAATACATAGCCTGGCCTTTTAAATTACAAATAACCTTTACGGCTGACGGCTCATTATATTCTGCTTCCCCTAAAGGAGCGCCTACGGTCGCCATTTTAAACTCACCGTCATGACGGAATAAATCTCCCAAACTATCGATTAAATCCGGCGCAATCAAAGGTTCATCGCCCTGAACATTGATAATTACATCAATATCGGGTCTCGCTTCAGCCACTTCCGCCAAGCGATCGGTACCGGTCAAATGATTGGCCTTCGTCATAATAGCCGTGCCGCCAAAGCCCGCAACAGCATCAAATACACGCTGATCGTCCGTAGCCACAATGACTTCATCAGGCACTGCAGCCTTCGATACTTGCTCATAGACGCGCTGAATCATCGGTTTGCCCGCAATATCCGCCAATGGCTTACCGGGTAAACGGGTCGACGCATATCGTGCGGGAATGACACAAGCTATTTTCATAAAGTATCCTTCTTTCCTACGCCTTTAATACAGGCCTTAAACTCTTCTTCCCCTTTGATAAATTCAATACCGATAGGGATTACATATACAGGTATCTTCAAATCATGTACGGCTTGCATTTGACTTAATTTAACCGCATCTTTTTCGGTCGTCACAATGGCTGTAGCACCTTTGGCAAAAGCGGTACACCACATTTTAACCACATCATCGGTAGTATATTCATGATGATCGCCAAAGTCCAAACTGTCAATGACTTCATAGCCAAGACTGTTTACAGTGTGCTGAAATGATTCGGGCCGACCGATACCGCTCACCGTTAAAAACTTGTGAGACACTACGAGTGAAGCTTGCGCTTCTTCATTGCGCTCCCAAGAATCCAAAGTTTGCATGCCCAACGGCTTATGAATGGTTTCAACAATCGGAATGTTCGGTGCCAACTGCCCGAGGCGATGTTTAATACCGAATAGAATATCTGCCGGTACCTGATCCGTCTTAGTCAAAACGAATACATCGGCACGACGCAAACCGTCCAACGGTTCCCGTAAAAGACCGCGCGGTAATACGTGGTCATAGCCGAACGGATTAGCCGCATCAATGAGCACGATATCTAAATCACGAGCCAACTTGCGATGCTGAAAACCATCATCTAATACAAGTATATCACTACCGAGCGTTGCTGTCGCTACTTGGGCAGACGCTGCACGCTCACGACCGATAACCACACTGGTATGTCCCAGCCCTTTACCTAAGAGCCAAGCTTCATCACCACTCACGGCAGGGGTAACTTCCAAGCGACCGCAGCGCGATACAATGATTGTATCCTGATTATCCTCGGCCCGATAGCCTCGACTCAGTACAGCCGGTGCCATATTAAGCGATTCTAAATATTGGCAAATATAGCGCACCATCGGTGTCTTACCGGTACCGCCGGCCGTAATATTGCCAACGCTGATTACCGGCACGCTAGCCCTGGTAACGCCTTGGAGCTTATCAAATTTCTGATTGCGATAGGTCGCCCCTTGCGCATATACCATACTTAACAAACCGAGGCCGCCTCTGGCAACGTCTGCCAACGGCCCTTTTGCCCGACCGCTCACCAACTTTTTAAACAGTTGTTCCCCTTTCATGAGCTCTTACCTCCTTTGCCGTAACTTTACAATTTAGTCCAAGTTACGGAATGATGTGATAGTTTTCAAATAATTTACGTAACTCTTCCGTATTGCGCTGGGTGGCACCGCGGTTTTCATAAACAATCTCCAAACAGTTCCGCCCCATCGCTTCGCGACGTTCCTTATGGCGGCAAAGCTCGAGCATCGTATCGGTCAATTCTTTGCCATCTTTAACCATAAGACATGCATCTCTTGAGCTTAAGAGTGAGTAAATTTCTTTAAAGTTAAACATATGCGGCCCTACCAAAATCGGTTTGCCGTGAGCCGCCGGTTCTAAAATGTTATGACCCCCGGTGCGAACTAAGGAACCGCCTACAAATATAATATCACCTAAGCTGTAAAGCCTACCCAATTCACCGATTGTATCGAGTACCACCACCGGCGTTTTCTCATGAACCGGTCCGGTCATGACACTGCGACAAATCGCCTTGAGACCATACTTTTCAGCTAAACTTTTGACGTCATTGCCGCGCATAATTTCACGAGGCGCAATGAGTAAACGAGCTTCCGGATATACCTTTAAAATCTCATTAAAGGCCGTCAAAACAGCATCTTCCTCACCGCGATGCGTACTGCCGGCTACGATAATCGGATGGTTACGGCCAAAGCCGAATTCATCTTGGAGGTTCTTTTTCTCTTCGTCTGTCACCTGAGCATATGTCTGGTCGTACTTCGTATTACCGGTTACGGTAATGCGATCTTTGGCGGCGCCGAGATATTCGATATATTCCGCATCCAATTTAGACTGCATGCAGAAGTATTGAATGGACGCCAGCATTTCTTTCGTAAAGGAACGAATCATCCAGTACCGCTTCATACTGCGATCGCTGATGCGACCGTTTACCATCATAACCGGAATTTTTTCATCTTCCGCAATGCGCAAGAAGTTCGGCCAGATTTCCGTTTCTACGAGTAAAATCGTAATCGGTTTAATGATATCCAAAATACGACGCGTCAAAAACGGCAAATCCAGCGGAAAGAAAATAATCCCTTCCGCTTCCGGAATGATGCGATGTGCCATAGCATGGCCGGTGGCGGTAACCACCGATACGACTACGACTGCTTCCGGAAATTTCATTTTAATATCTTTTACAATGGGACTGGTTGCCACAATTTCACCTACCGATGCGGCATGCACCCAAATAGCACGACGGCCTTCGATTTTGCGCATCAATGAATCGGGCATAAAACCGGCACTCTGCCGAATACGCTCATAGAAACCTTCTTCAAACGCCAGTCGATAGAGGATGACCGGTATCAAACCAATCCAATATATAATTAGTAATACGTTGTATACCCAATACATCCTTACTGTCCTTTACTTGCAAATTGCACGGAATATAAATGTTGATAGAGACCATTTTGAGCGAGGAGCTCTTCATGGGTTCCCACTTCTTCAATATGTCCCTGACGCAATACAATAATCTGATCCGCATTCTTGATGGTGCTGAGACGATGAGCAATAACGAACGCCGTACGGCCTTTCATCAATCGTTCCAACGCTTCCTGCACGATTTTTTCACTTTCCGTATCAAGAGCAGATGTAGCTTCGTCCAAAATCAAGATTTTCGGATTTTTCAAAATAGCTCGGGCAATGGCAATTCGTTGACGCTGACCGCCGGATAAGGAGCTGCCCCGCTCCCCTACCAAAGTGTCAAAACCGTGCGGTAATTTTTCGATAAATTCGAGGGCGTTAGCCGCTTTCGCTGCGGCATACACTTCCTCTTCCGTACCGTCTAAACGACCGTATAAGATATTATCGCGAATTGTGGCGTTAAATAACATCGTTTCCTGCGGCACCAAGCCTACCTGTTCACGCAAGGAGTTAAAGGTTACGTCGCGCACATCCACACCGTCAATGCGAAGTGCCCCCGCGGTTACATCATAAAAACGCGGCAACAAATTGGCAATGGTCGTCTTGCCGGCGCCGGATGGGCCTACAATGGCAACAACACGACCGGCCGGTACGGTGATGGATACATCCGTTAAAGCCGGTTTTTCACCGTCATAAGAGAATGACACGTGGTCAAATTCAACTTGACCGGCGAGTTCCGGTAAGGCAATCGCATTCGGCTTTTCCTTAACCTGTGGCTCGGTGTCCAAAATATCGAAAACACGGTCGCCTGCAGCCATGGCTTTTTGAATATTGCCGTATACTTGGCTGAGACGTTTTACCGGATTCGACAAGTTAATCGCGTAGATTAAGAAAGCGATTAACGAACCGGCGGAAATAGCGCCTGTTACTACATTATAACCGCCATACCAGAGAATGACCGTTACCGCAATGGCAGCGGAAAATTCAACGAGCGGGCTCAATAAGGCGGATAACTTAGTGGCTTTCATAGCGGCCAAAAAGTTACGCTTATTTTCCTTCTCAAAACGCACGACTTCATAATCTTCACGAGCAAAGGAGCGAACTACGCGAATACCGGAAATGACTTCCTGCAAAAGGGATGTAATATCCGCAATACGGCCCTGCACATCATGACCGGCCAAGCGAAGGCGCTTACCGAAAACATTGATAAGGCCAAGCACGACCGGTACGATAATGAAGGTTACCAAGGTTAACTTCCAATCTATAAGAATCATAGAAACCAAGGACCCGATTAAGGTAACCCCTTCCGTGATGAAAGAAATCAAATTATCGACGATGGCCGTCTGCAAAGCACCAACGTCATTGGTTAAATTACTCATGACTACGCCCGTTTTACGGCGATCAAAATAAGCCTGATCGAGGCGCTGTAACTTTTTAAACAAGGCTTCACGAATATCGATGATAACTCGTTGTCCTACATAACTCATGGTATAGGTCTGACCGTAAGTGGCAAAACCGCGCACCAGAAAGACCAACAAAATGGCAACCACGATGAGATTTAACATCTGCATATCTTTCGCCTGCAGCACATCATCCACTACATTTTTGATGAGCCAAGGCACCACTAAATAAGCGGCTGCCGCTATAATCATACAAATTAAACCGAAAATCAAACGTCCGATATACGGTTTAATATATACTAATAATCGTTTATAACTTCCCATTCATATCCTCCGGAACCATTAATTTGCATCACCAGGGGTACTCTCATCGACACTGACCTTCGCATGGTCAATATCGCCGTCGGGTGCGCTAATATTGGCACTGTCAGTGTCGCCGTAATTTGAGCTGTTAGCAGCGCCGGCCACATTAGCTACCACTTGAGCTACACGCTTAACCGCACCTTCACCGCCTAAGGCTTCTTTAACGGCATGCAAATCATCAATCATGGTATTTCGTCTAACTGAATCCTCCAATAAAGAGGTCAATTCCTTAGCAATATTCACAGGAGTTACCTGCCCTTGCAATAATTCGGGAATCACTTCGCGCCCCGCCACAATATTCGGCAAGCCCACATGGGTTAAATTCACCAATAGTTTGCCTAACATAAAGGTAACCGGCGACAGACGGTACAATAAAATTGTGGGTAAACCCATCAACGCAGTCTCCAGCGTGGCCGTTCCTGATGCAGCGAGACACACATCACAGCTTTGCATTAAATCATAGGTATGGTCTTCTGTAATTGTAACGGGCACCTTATAGTTAGTAACAATAGCTTCTAATTCTTCTTTATCAATCGTATGCGCTCGCGGCAAGTAAAAAGCCAAATTGCTATGTTTTTGCATGACAATTTCCGCCCCTTTAAGCATACGGTCGAGGAGTCCCAACACTTCCTGCTTACGGCTTCCGGGCATGAGCAACACCCGCTTAGTGTCAGGATCCATATGGAAACAGGTCATCGCTTCAGCCTTCGTCATAGTCGGTTTCACAATATCCACCAACGGATTGCCCACAAATTCCACATCTACGCCGAATTCACGATACGCCGCCGCTTCAAAAGGAAATATGGACGCCACTTTGGTCACCGTCTTGGCAATATCCTTGCCGCGACTGCGATGCCAGGCCCATATAGTAGGGGCAATATAATAGACAACGGGAATCCCCAGGTCATGAGCGACTTTAGCCAGTTTCATATTAAAGCCGGGATAATCGACACAAACCAAAACATCCGGCTTTTCCCGCATCATAATATCTTTTAAATAGGCTCTCAGTTTGAAAAAAGAAGGCAATGCCTTAACAATTTCCACGATGCCGATGTAGCCGAGCTGTTTAATATCGTACACAATATTAACGCCCGCAGCAGCCATGCGCGAACCGCCCATGCCAAGCATGGTTACCTCGGGATATAAGGTTTTTAACGCGCCGGCAACACTGGCCGCATGCGTATCGCCCGATGCTTCTCCGGCGGAAAACATGACTTTCATCAGAACCTCCAAGATAGTAATTACGCTTTATCAAAATGCACTTCAAAGGCTTTTGCCCTATGAAATGCAACCCATTCTTTATCAGAATTATTCTTCTTCCGGACCGTCAACGGCACAGATAATAAGGCCTTTTTCGTTAGCCAATTTAATAACTTCGGCCTGCTCTACAAAGATAGTACGCTCCGCTTCCATAGCAAGAATTTTGCAATCACTATCCAGCATAGATTGAATCGTTGTAAGGCCCACAGCGGGCACGTCAAAACGCACATCCTGTCGTGGTTTGGCTGTTTTAACCACAACCGCATTGCCACGCCCTAAAGCACCGCCGCGCTTAATGCATGCATCGGTCCCTTCAATCGCTTCAATGGCCATAACAGCCATATCTTTGACCACAACGGTTTGACCGATGTCGAGTCCGCCCATTTGTTTGGCCACATCAAAACCGAAGAGGATATCGGCCATTTGTTCTTTGGACGGTTTAGCCTTCGTCAAGACACCCGCCTTAGGCATAAGAGGTTTCATATAAACGGTTTGGTCCACCACCTGAATACCTTCTTTAGCCAGTTCCTCCACGATAGTCAGCATAATCGTGTCATCCTTGCGATTGCGAAGTTTAGTGAGTAACTTAATGGTCCGCAAATCAGGCATAACCAACCCTTTAAATAAAATCTCTTTGGTTACTTTGCCGAGCATGGTCACTTCCGTGATGCCTTCTTTATGAAGTGTTTTAAAAATTTTATCTATCTTTGCCACATTGATTTCATAGAATGCATCAGCTTCCGCTTTTAGCTCAGGTTCCGTGTCGGGAATAACAGCAATAACGACTACTTCATAGCCTTCCGATTGCGCTGCTCGTAAAAATTCCACCGGCAATTTACCTACGCCGGCCAGTAATCCGACTTTTGCCATCGTTTCCTCCCAGTTCTTTGTATTTAAAGACATAATATATAATATTATATCAAATTTTACCTCATTTTTGAACAAAAAGAGCCTTCCCTTTCAGGGTCAAACCACTCTTTTGACCCGTCAAGGCAAGACTCTTACTTTTTAATCGCGGCGAAGACGCATAATGCCACGGTCTGCATTGCGCAAGAAACGCAATAAGTTCTCAATTTCTACGGAAGAGTTTAATTGCATTTCCATTTCTTCAATCGCTCTGGATAAGCTAAAACCGGAGCGATAAATGATGCGGAATGCCTGTTTCAAATCATGGCGTACTTCTTCAGAAATTCCGGCACGGGATAAACCTACGGAATTAAGGCCGATTACACGAGCCGGCTGGCCGTCGGCAATTACGTAAGGCGGAATATCCTGCACTACTTTAGCCATACCGCCGACCATGGCGTTACGACCGATTTTTACAAACTGATGAATGCCCGCAATACCGCCGATAACTACTCGATCTTCGACGATAACATGACCGGCGAGACCGGCACAGTTACTCATAATTACATTGTTGCCTACGATGCAGTTATGGGCAACATGAGTGCATGCCTGGAATAGGCAGTTATTGCCTATGCGAGTTTCTTCACCTTCACCGGTAGCACGACTGATGGTAACGCATTCACGAATGACTGTTTCATCACCAATATTGCAAAAGCTCTTTTCACCTTTAAACTTTAGATCTTGAGGTTCTAACCCTACAGCCGACCCCGGGTAAAGTTCACAACGTTGTCCAATGGTAGTCCAACCGCCTACGACTACATTGGCACCGATTTTGGTTCCGTCTCCGATGGATACATTTTCACCGATTACGGCACCGGGGCCGATAATTACCCCTTGGCCAATCTTAGCGTCCGGATGTACCACCGCGGTGCTATGTATATTAGAGGTAGCATTCTCCATGCCTACTACTATCATCTATGTCACTCCTTGCTCTGTTGAGATTGCGACTATTACGCTAAATGTTGCTTTATTAATAACATAATCGTAATAAACTTAAATTAGTGAACTTTCATTTTAGATAGTTTTACAATCAGGAACAGAGAAATTTTATAATAATTATGAGAAAATATGCTTTTATCACATTTTATCTCGAGTTTTTAAAGTTTTACTTCTTTACAAGTGCAAACATGTACTCGCCACTGGCTACCAATTTATCGCCAACGTAGGCTCTGCCTTCTACCTTACCCATCATGCCTTTAATTTTTACAACATCCGCTTCCATGCGAACTTGGTCGCCCGGTTTTACAGGATGACGGAAACGTACTTTATCAATGCCTGTAAACATAGGTGTAAGACCACGGTTTTCTTCCGGATACAGAAGGGCAATGCCGCCAACTTGAGCGATCGCTTCCGTTAACAATACGCCGGGCATTACCGGGTTTCCCGGGAAATGACCTTGGAAGAACAATTCATTCATTGTAGCATTTTTAATGCCTACGGCACGCTTCATAGGTTCCAATTCAATAATACGATCAACCAATAATAGTGGGTATCGATGCGGTAAAATTTCCATAATGTCTTCAACTGTAAGAATCATCTTAATCCTCCTTCATTTCTTGCAAAATTTCACGGGCCAAACGGGAATTCAATTCATGACTGGACTTCAACGCAATAATATGTCCCTTAATCGGTCCGAGGAGGAATAAATCCCCAAGAATGTCCAATATTTTGTGTCGAACCAATTCATCATCAAAACGCGGCACCGATAAACATTTGGTATCATCATAAACCAAAACATTATCCACATTGCCGCCCTTAGCGAGTCCCATTGCTTGCAACTGTTTTAATTCACTCATAAAACCGATAGTTCGCGCCGGTGAGATTTCACTGACAAACACGTCAGACTTTATGTCAATATCCACCTGTTGTGTCCCCAGTAGCGGATGATTGTTGACCGAAGTAAAAGTTACACGTAAACCATCATAAGGTACGATTAAAATATAACGATCGCCGTCATATACAGTATGAGCCTGTTTTACTGCATATACCTTACGCTCCGCAGCCAATTCTTTAACCCCTGCGGTTTGCATCAAATCTACAAACACAGCTGCACTGCCGTCACCAATCGGTGGTTCCGGCGAATTCAATTCTACATAGCAATTATCTATGCCCAATCCATAAAAAGCCGCCAATAAATGTTCTACCGTAAATACTTTGGCTTCACCCGATTCCAAGGTGGTAGCCCGGTTTGTATTGGTAACATTGGCCGGAGTTGCTTTAACTGAAGGATTCCCCGGTAAATCAGTGCGCACAAACACAATCCCTGTATCAGCTGTTGCCGGACGTAATGTCATGGTCACCGGCAGACCGCTATGGAGTCCTGTGCCTTCATAGGCAATTTCTTTAACGAGGGTCTTTTGCTTAAGTACCATCAGACTCCTCCTTTCCTTGTCATAACCTGGGAACGATAAGAGTGACCCTACTATTCGATTGCACATACATTGCGAAAGGTCACTCTTCAATACACTGTCTTTTATTATATACTATTCTCAAAAGACATGGCAAGTATGGTCTCAGTCCTTCATTGGATCCGGTGGTACTTCCATTTTACCTGCATAATAACGGCGTGTCCACTTCCAACGATTGTGAAGCCAGAACCAGTCTTCCGGATAGCGTCTGATATAGTCTTCAATCCATTCATTTAAACGAGTCAACGTAACTGCGGTGTCTCGTTTTTTGTCATCCGTATGCTCCGCATAGAACGGCGGATGGGCGGTAACGATGTATTTTCTTCAAATTCATCGTAGCGAATGGTTACCGGTATAATCGGAACATCTTGCATACGACCCATTACGGCCGGTCCTACCGGGGTCAAGGTTTCATAGCCGAAGAACGGCACCAATTGCCCTTGGGCAGCCGGATCCTGGTCCATAATAAGACCAATCATAGAGCCTTTTTGAAGCTCTCTGATCATTTCGCGTACACCGGTTTTATACGTCACATGCTGATGCATGAGCGCTCTATATTCATTGATAAATTTATCGGCGTCCCCATTTTGTCTCATGGCAACCGATATTAACGGATAGCCTTCGGATGCTAAAATACCGCCCAGAAGTTCCCAGTTGCTGCTGTGAATCGCCATGAGCACAGCTCCCTTACCGCCTTCTTGGGCATCATCCAAATATTCACGGTCAACCCATTCGAACATTTCTTTATATTTGCCATCCTTAATTTCCGGATAACGCAATACATCGATAATCATACGTCCGAAGCGGGTTGTACTCTTTTTAGCTATTCGTCTTGCTTCTTTAGGATCGTCTGTAATATTGCAGAATAAAATCTGCCCTATAGCCAATTTGCGGCGTTTCGGCGGTAAAAACAGCCAAAAAATCTCGCCCAGCAAATAGCCGATACCATATTGTATACTATGAGGCATTATACAGATAAAAGCACTAAAGAGCTTCATAAACCTATACATATACTCTCCTATTTCGCCGCCAATTCTTCTTTTAAGGCAGCCAGTTCTTTTTCTAAACGCTTAATTGTTTTGGCCATATCCGGCAAACGATTTTCATAAGCAGCCAATTTAAGCCATTCCTTATGAGGTCGATGCGGATAGCCGGCATAGGTCCCATTGGCCGAAACATTACCGACAATGCCTGTCTTCCCTGCAAAGGTAACATTGTCACCGATGGTGATGTGACCGGTACAACCGGTCTGACCGGCAAAAATTACATGATTGCCGCATTTAGTACTGCCTGCAATCCCAACCTGCGCAATGAGGAAGCAATCTTCACCGATTTCAACATTGTGCCCTAAATGCACCAAATTGTCAATCTTAGTGCCTCTTCTTACCAAGGTGGAACCCATAGTTGCATTATCAATACAGGAACAAGAGCCTACTTCCACATCATCTTCAAGGATTACATTGCCAACTTGCGGGATATGCGTATGTTTCCCCGCTTCGGTAGCAAAACCGAAGCCTTCACCGCCAATAACGGCTTTAGCTCTAAGAATTACGCGTTTACCTAAAATACAATTTTCATGAACAATGGCACCGCTGTATAAAGTAGAGTCGTCGCCAATGCGTACATTATGACCTACGTAAACATAAGGATGTAATACTACATTGTCACCGATAACCGCATTATCATAAATAATGCAGTATGGTCCTACCGTAACATTCTTGCCTAATGTTACATTGTTGCCGATAATCGCTGTTTCATGAATACCGGTAGGAAATACTACCGGCGGATGGAAAATCTGTAAAATCTGTGCAAAAGCGGCCTTAGCATTATGAACTACAATTTGAGGAATGCTCACATCGGCCAACGGTGCTTCTACAATGACAGCGCCTGCTTTGCTTTGCCCTACATGTTCACAATATTCGCCTATGGCAAATGAAATTGCCTGCGGTGCCGCTTGATCGAGACCACGGGTTTCCGTAATCTCAACGCTGCCGTCACCTACTACTTTACCTTCTACACTCTTTGCCAGTTCCTCAACTGTATACTTCACCGTGAAAGTCTCCTCTCGCTGATCGAATTAATCGTTATTATTTGTTACTTTCAGTGCTGCCGGATGTTGCTGTGCTCTGTGCGTTAGCGTCACCACTCGCTGCCTGATTGGCATTGGCATCGCTTGCATTAGCCGCTTTACCCATTTTGTTCAATACTTCTTCAGTCAAATCAACGCCACCGCTGATTAAAGCATTCTTTTCAACTACGGCAGTAATATTTTTTCTTTCGCAATAGCCTGTACATTCGTATCTACAGCGTTGCGGAAATCATTAATCATAGCCTGCTGATAAGCCTGGAATTCCTGCTGAGCTTTCTGTTGATTCTGCATCATAGTGTTGGCATCTTGACCGGCACTTTGATCCTGAGCTAAACGAGCATTAATTTCAGTAAATTTAGCCTGTAATTTATTATTCGTATCCTGACCTTTTTGGCTGTCAGTCATGATTTTTTGCATATCTACATAACCAACCTGTTCAGTAGTACCGCAACCGGCAACTAAGCCTACGGATACCATCATAGTTAAACCGGCCAAAATACGTTTTACATTCTTATTCATTGTAAAAAACTCCTTTTATTGAGCAACCGAATAGGATGCAATAATAGCATCGGTCACATCAGTTGCATTAACATTTGAAACTTCATCAATAACTATTAAATCGAGGTTCTTTTCCTTTGCCACCACCATGGCGCGCATGCGTACATCTTCCAAAATGGCGTCATGAAGGGCTTCTACTTCACTTTGTTTTGCTTTCATGCGTGAATCCCAGGCCGTATTCCACTCTACCGGATTTGGCAGATTATTGGTTGCCATAATAGATTCCGCTTTAGCTTTTACCATTATATCACGACGGGCGAGTAATTCTTTTTGAAGATTAGCCGCATAGTCATCCAGTTCTTTTTGACCGGACGCACGAATCGGTGCCAACTCGGCATCGACCTTCTGCTCTAAATCTTGCAAATTCCCCTGTACGGATTGACTGCGCGATGCCAAGAGTTCTTGTAACTCTTTCTCTTTGGCAGCCCGTTCAGCTTCAATAGCCGTTTTTTGTTCTTCCGTTACTGCTATAGGTGCCGTATTGGCACTTAATTCCAATTGCAAATTAACAATTCGTAAATCCGCTTCGGTCATTTCCGTTTTAACTTCACCGCGATACTTATTGATTAAAGCGATACGCTGTTTTTGATAAGCTACATTCAGTTCCTGTTCTTTAGCTTTTACCTTAGTAATTAATTCCGTATTCAGTAAATCGGTGATTTCCTTGTCGGAGCCTAAGGCCTGAAGTGCTAAAGACTGTTGCTGCGATTTTTGCGTTAAGCTTTGCTGCTCATTTTTATATTGAGCCTGCAAATCATCTAATTCTTTTTTAGCTTGCGTATATTCATCATAGGATGGGTTAAATTTGATGACCTTTTCCATTTTAACAATGCCGATTTTCGGCATATTAGGAGTTGAAGTCGTTTTTTATCATCCAAACGATTATGAATAAACAAGCCCGCGAGTAAGGCGGCAATTACAACGACAACAACAGAAATCCAACGATACTGCGGCTTCATTGTACCGCCTCCTCTCTATTCAACAAACGAATCATCTGTCCGATTATTTCTGGCTGCTTGAATCGGTAGCATCAGAGTTACCGCTCAATTTACGCTGTACCTGGTCGGTAATATCTACACCGCCGTATAAAACAGTACGTTTATCCATAACAATGGATAAACCTTTAGCATCGGCAACAGCTTTGGACGCATCACTTACCTGACTCTGAATTTTCTTCTGGATTTCCATCATTTTATCCTGAACTTTGCCTTGGTATTCAGAAGCAAGTGCTGCTTTTTGGTTATCGTCCATATTAGCGGATTTAGTATTAAATTCATCGCTTAACTGTTTCTTATAATCATCCAATTCTTTATTGGCTTCAATGACTGCCGGTGAAGCGGCATTCAATACTTTAGTCGTATCGATAACGCCAATGTTGCTGTCCGCATCGGATGCAATGGTTGGCGTAGCCATTTGTGTGTACGCGATGGCGCCGATACCTAAGAGGAATATAACGGCAACAAATAAGGATACAAACTTCTTGTTCTTTTGGTTATTAATTAACCGCATCATAGGTAATATACCTTCTTTCTTTTTTGAAAAAATCTATGCATAATCGACTTAAACTTTATATGTCAAGATTCTTATTTTAACATTAAATATAGCCGATCAGGCGTAACCAATTATCGTCATCATTGACCACGTATTCCAAGGTCAAATAATTATTCAAATCATAGGCTAAACCGAACTCATTACGCTTGATTTCAAAATCTCGCTGAGCTCTCACATGCCAACGACTGCCGATATCCTGGCGGAGCCACACACGACTATATTTATCGGACAAGTTATATTGGTAAGCCAAGGTAGTATCTTGCGTAAAGTGATACGCATAGGACGGATAAAACGCCCATTTATAATCATCGGGGAAGAAATTTGTTTCCAAATACCAATCTCCCTTGCCTTGCTTAATGCCGGTAAATAACTTAATACCTACATTGTGATCCGTTTCCGTCCCCATATCCAAGTATCCTTCAGCACGTACAATATAGCGCGATGAATCGACTTGAATCTTGAGGAGTAAATCAGTCCCCAACTGCAACGACGGCTTCATGGAAATACCGAAACGCTGACTGGCCTTGCTATTGTCGAGGCCTTGTTGGATAACTCCCAGCAAATCGCTTTCATGACGAGCAATGAATGATACCGGCACGCCTTCTAAGCCGACTAAATACTCATCATAATAGCGTTTAGTCGCATAGAAAACCGTACTTGGCAATGTGTTTGAAGCAATTTCCGTACTGCTGTGACGGACCACCGCCCCTTGGGGAATTAAATAAACTTTAACCTTCGTCTTGGCGCCCGGTATGATTTCAACTTGCGGAATAAATTCCGGTAACGCCCCTTCCAATTCATTGCGAACCAGCTGACTGGTGACCGCCGTGGCCCAATCTAATGAGTCGAGCGGCGCCCCCAAAAGGATTTGTTCAATCCGCGGCTCCACAAAGGAAATATCGCGAGCTACCCACTCTTGAGCAAGCGGGGTTAAATTACCGTAATCCACCGTAACAGCTACGGCTTGAATGGTCTGCCCATACGGTCTGAGGCGCACGTCAAGTTGACTGTTCACCCCCGGTGTAATCGTCAAGGACTCCACCGTATAACCGTATAAAATTCGATCGATAATATCGGTTGTTACTTTCTGATATGTCGCTTGCCCGGCTGCCAATGCTTCCGTATCGGTCCCTACATACAACTTATCGGCCGCTGTTTGCACGGCGGCGGTCATACGTTTAGCCAAAACGGCCGGCAACGGTTGCCGACTACCGGAAAGACTCACCGTTACCGACTCAATGGGCTCAGCCTGAGCAACTGTCGTCACCGACGCCATCATACAGAGAGCGGCGGTGACGCGTAAGCCCCATTGTTTCATAATTAGAACTGTCCACCAAAGCTGAAGTGGAATTTGTTGTCATCTTTGCTTACACCATAGTCAAGACGGATAGGTCCGATTGGTGTGGAAATACGAACACCGGCACCGACGGAGATATTGAAGGATTTATCATCATCGTACCAAGTTACGTGCGGTGCATCCCATGCATCACCCATATCGGTGAAGAGTACACCCGTTACTTTATTGAAGATGGGTACACGGTATTCCAAGGTAGCATTGTACATTTTCTTACCGCGGAACTGATCGTCTTCAAAACCACGCAACGTATCGGCACCACCTAAGGTGTAGAGAGCGCTGTACGGTACATCACCCTGTGCCCAACCTAAGCGAGCACGGAAAGCGATTACCTGATTGTTACCGATAGCTTTGTAGTTACGATATTCACCGGTGAATTTATAGTAATCGAAGTCACCGCCTAAGCCGTGGCCTGCCCATTGAACGGTAGCGGATACACGTTTACCGCGTTTAGGATCGTAAATGTTATCACGGGAGTCGTAAACTTTCTGCCAAGATACGCTGTTGGTACGACCGAAGTTGTTTTCGATGTAGTTATCACCTTTGAAGTCATATTTTTCATTATTCCATGTATAACTACCGTATTTTGCCGGATCAGAACCTTCACCGGCACCTTCAGCATAGTTGTAACCGCTGTTTTCATCTTCGTCAAACTTCCAGCCGTCTTTACGGGTTTCCAAGGTTACATAGTCACGGGTATATTCGCCGGTCTGACGACCTAAGGACACGTTAATCCCTTTCTGCGTTTTTACATATTGAGAAATTTCATCCCCGTCCGAGTTATAGTCGGTATACGTATCTTCACGGTCGAAAATAGTTAAGCCGAGGGATGTACCCTTGCTGTCAATCCAAGGACGCAAGTAGGATACGGAGTAGTTTTTATAACCGGCCGTACCGCCGAACTCCCAGTGAACTTTAATCTTGTCACCGGTACCGCGCAAGTTATCTTCCCCAACTTCTACGATACCAACGAAACCGTCGGAATCAGAGTAACCGGCACCTAAGGTAATGGTACCTGTTTTATGTTCCAATACGTCGATTTCGATGACTACTTTGTCAGGTGTGGAACCTTCCAACAAACGTACGTTAACGTCATCGAAGTAACCTAAGTTGTATACTTTTTCAACAGAACGACGAACGAGGAATTTATTGAATGGTTGGCCTTTTTTCTGGTTGAATTCACGAAGAATTACATAATCTTTAGTCTTTTTATTACCATGTGGCACGATATCTTCTACGATACCTTCTGTAATGGAAATATGAAGGACACCGTCTTGGTCAACGGCCATATCGTTAACACGAGCCAAAATATAACCGTCACGGTTATAAGCGGCGTTGATACCTTGGATACGTTCGCCTACTTGAACCGTATTAAGAACGGTATTCGGTTGTACGTTCAAATAGTTAACAAGCATTTCATTGCTGTAAACAGTATTGCCTTCGAACTGTACGGATTTTACAACCGGGTTAACCGTTACTTTGTAAGCAACTTTAACACCTTCCGGCACAACGGTGATTACCGGATTGATTTCAGATAAATAGCCGCTGGAACCTAACGCGGAAATATCCGCTTTAATAGCCGCCGGCGTTAAAGTATCACCGATATGGCTCTTTAACAAGGCCATGTATTCATCCTGTACTTCAGCCGGTAAGCCTTCAATGGAAAAACCGGTCATTACTTTGCCTTCATATGGCTGTAATTGTTCATCCGTAACACTGGAGAAATAGCGTGCATCCGGGGTGGTAATAGCCGTCTGTACGCCGGCCGCCTGTTGTTCTTCTAAACGGGCGCCTTCACCTTTGGCAACGGTCAAAACCGCTGAATCGGTAGTAGCTAACGATGAATTGTCCAACTCGATACGTTTGGCTTCTTGTTCGTCAGATTTCTGTGCTTCTTCAATCCCGCCACGAGCCGCTGTAATAGCGTCTTGGGCCGCTTGGTCTTGAGCACTTACCGCTGTAACTGCGGCAGTTGAATTCTGCGTAGTTGCTGTACTCGTTTCATCCGCAGCCCATACGGTAGTACCGCTCAACGCGGCTACCACTGCTACAGCCAACATGTTTTTATAGGCTCTCTTATTCATCATTTACTACATCCTCCTAAAATAATGCCTTCATATTTATAAACACATTGCTTTTAATGCTTTATTAATACCTTTAATGTTTTTAATGTTCTCATTCCATTATTTTCACTGAACTATGGTCAGCTTATACATCCTGATTCTCTATTGTTCTTGTCCGCGCAGACTTCGTCCCCCTTCACGTACGGCTTCTTGAATCTGAGTTGTACTGATTACCGGTGCCGCTACTGATTCGCTAGTTTGTGATTCAGGTGTTGCCGTCTGAACAGCTTCTTCCGTAGCTTGTGGTGTTGCCACAGCATTGTCCGCTTGTGTCGTTACCGCTTCCACATTTTGATTCGTATCAGCAGTAGCTGTTTCAGCTGAAGCATTGACTGTGCCGCCCGTTGTATTCGTTGTGCTATTAGGTGCATCAACAGAATTTGTCGGGGTTTGTGAAACGGCCGGCATATTGCTATGAGGCGTTTCAGACATCGGTTGGCTCTGCTCTTCCATCACCGGTGCTGTATTTTTGACATCACCTTGATGTTGCCACGCATAATAACCGCCGCCCACCAGCAAAGCCAAACCTACGGCAATGGACCAATAACCTAAGCGTTGCCATAAAGCGGGTGCTCGTTTTTCGTTAAGATGTTGCATCTCCGCCTGAGCCAGCATCAATTGTAATTGACCTTTAGTGGCAGAATCATCCGCATAAGCCTGCTCAGCTTTATCCAGCCAAGTCTTAACGGAGCGGATTCGTTTCTCCATATTGTCGCCAGTCTTATTCATAACGGCCTCCTTTCATACATTTATATTCGTAAGAAAGGATGATTTTGTGAACCATTTATATCACATTAATCGAAATTATTATATCATATTTACGCTTATTTATTAACAATTTATTGCAATCTTCGCCCTTTTTACCGGAATCAGTCCTTATATTTTAAACGATTCGTATAGAAAACCAATGAACAAAAATCTATAACGTCCGAAATGATAGCTTACAATTCAAAAATAAATCGATTAGATGGTGAAAAATATGAGTAGCGTCCAGAACAAAATAAGAGGCTGGGAACAAAAGCTTTTCAAAACAAAAAAGGTTGCAACCCGTTCAGCTTGGCCATTGTGTGACCTTGCTGCAACAGATTACAACCTTCATCTCTGAATGCAATTTTAATTGAACTTATTAATCATTCCAGAATTTTCGCGTACGACTGAGCATCCCCCGCAAGCGCTTAATGCCCTGGCGATGCAAACGATGGATATAGCTGTTGCTCGTATCCAATTCACCGGCTACAGACGCAATGGAACGATCCGCCAAATACACTTGCTCCATGACATGCCGTTCTTTGCCCGGCAAACGTTCCAATGCTTCCACCACTACCTGCTGAAAGGCTTTCGTTCTACCGCCGATTCAATGGACGGCCCTTCATCAGGAAGCTGTTCCCACCAATATTCATCATCATCGGCAGAACCGGCTAACACGGTGCCGCCCTTACCTTCTTTACGAAGGTAATCCAAGATACGCCCGCGTACGCGATGGACCGCATATAACGAAAAGGCTACCCCCTTCGCATAATCAAAACGTTCCACTGCTTCAATGAGGCCTACCGTACCTTCCTGGACACAGTCCATCACATCCGGTACAACGCGATAATACGCCATGGCTTCACGGAAAACAAGGGGCTGATAATGTTCAATAAGGGCCGTACGTGCCGACTCATCATCATGCTCTTTGTATGCCTGCCATAAAGCACGCTCTTCTTCAGGCGACAATAATTTAATTTTCTCTAATTCCGCTAAATATGAGTCAAGCACGCCGACCCTCCTTTCTTAATTAAAACTGAGTGGTCCACTGACCGCCAAAGTATGAATGGCCATTACTGTTCATCCACCCGTTAACGCTATAGTGGCTGTTAATATCATACATAATCCCATAAGCTTGGGTATCATTATTAATACCCGTACTAAAGGTTACCATTAAGTCCGGCAATAAATATTTGCCGATTTCAATATTATAGTAACTGTTTGTATCTTCATTTACCGGTTCATTCGGATCCAACGAGCCCGTAGTAATATTGATCAAATCCAGGCCTAAGGTATCCTTGAAGGCTCCTTCAATATAACCCATTAAAGCAGACCGTACACCGGCTGCAAACAAGGCGTTTACATCATCGGACGATACACTGCTGTCATTGCCGGAGCTGTAACCGAATGTTAAGAGCGATACAATTTGACGTTGTTCCAGATGCGGATCGGATGTCAATTTTAAATCCATCTGTTCCACCGGACCGTTTACTTCAAGATATACACGGTAGGAACGAACCCGCGATTCCGCTTTGACACTTAAAATCGGCAAGAAGGACCCGCGTATAAAATCGGTTTTACCTTCCGTAATCTTAAACGTATTGTTAAGATACTTCAAATTACCTTCTACGACATGAAATTCGCCGTCAATAAACGGATCCGTCGTAGTACCGCCGATATGAGCCCCACCGCCGAGGGTGAAGTCATAAAGACCACCGCTGTAGAGGCGCACTTTTTTGCCCACATTCACAGTGAAATCAAGACCTATCGGAGAACCGCCTTCCTCACTGGTGAGGGATAACGGAATCGTCATGGTATCATTTTCCAGATCGAGATGACCTACCACCGTCGGTAAACCGTCTTTGAGCATAACGCCAACTTCACCGTTCAACGGTCCTTTGAAGAATTCATGTTCCACTTCAAGGTCGTTCATTTGGATAACACCGGCGTAATTCGTCAAGGTTGTACCATTCCAGCTGAATTCACCGGAAAGGCCCGCATTGCCTTTACCCATGGACGCACCGCCGATTAACTCGGCTTTTTGCCCTTTAAAAATAAGTTGCGCCGATATATCAGATAAATCTTTTTTAACATCTTTAAAATGTACCAAACCATGGTCCACACTAAGAGTGCCGTTAACCATTGGTTGATCATAGGTACCGGTAATATGAAGGGCACCTTTTAACGGCCCCGTCCCCTCCGTAACAGCCGGGAATAAAAGCGGTAATACGCCAAGATCCGCTTCATTTACATCAAAGGTCAAATCCATAGCCGATTTATCGCCCGGTGGCAAATAACCGGATTTATAAAAAGCGGCTAACGGTACATCACCGCGAAGTTTCGCTTTATACTCACCTCGTTGACCTACCAATTGCTGCAGATGAATAACTTTGTCCTCCATCGTCGCCATGGCGTAGAGGCGATCGATTTGTACGCCGTTAAGACTGGCATTTGTCAACTCTGTGGATAATTCAACATGCGGATTTAACGTTTCGCCGGTCACATTGGCAATTAAATGAATATTGCCGGAGGCCGGAACAGACGTTTTAAACAGCGGCATTAAGGAGTCGATAGCTACATTATTGGCCGCAATCTGAATGTCACTTTGACCATCCAAATCAGCCGTACCCAAAGCGGCCAACATACCGTCGCCGATTGGTAACTCTCCTTTATGAATCGTTAGTTTGCGGTTTTGCAAAGCCACGTCCACATTGGCAGTGCCCCATGGCTTACCGCCCATAACGATATCATCGATAGTGCCGATTAAGCGGAGATCCGGATTCTTAAGTGTACCACCTAAATCGAGACGACCGTTAATATGTCCATCCGATTCAGGCACATCAAGTTTGGCCAGTTTCATGAAATTAACCAACTCACCATTACTGATGGTGGCATAGCCGAATAATCGTTGCTCGCCGTTTAATGTCATGCCGCCATCGATGTTGAATTTACCATGTTCCCCTTCTTCAAAGGACACATTTTGCAAATGAACTACCGTCGGGTCTGCATATACATTACCGGAGATATTTTTCAAAGCCATGTCATTAACGACTACATCATTGGAACCTAATCGTCCTTGTACAATCGGCTTATCAATCGTACCGGTGAGCGTCCCTTCAAGCGTCATATAGCCTTCCACATCGGCATAGTCTTTAAGCCATGGTCGTAAATAAATCGTATCGCCAAAGAACTTAAAGTCTAAGCCGCCGTTTTGATAACGACCGGCAGCATAAAAAGTAGCCCCATAGGCCTGCGCTACCAAATCACGAACGCCGAGGAAGTCATTAGCGTAACGGAACCCGAAACGAACATCACTGTATAATTTGCCCTGTACCGAACCGTCCCAGGCATGGACAAAACCCCGAATTTGAGGATTATCTAAAGTACCGCCTATGTCTGTACGCACATCAAGCCAACCGGTAACCTGTAAGTCAGGGTCAACCATGCCGGCTATATTTTCAATACGAACCGTATTGGCATTCGCCTGTAGCTGTAAAGCCTTCGACGGTCCCATATCAATAGTACCGTTTAAGCTGTAATAACCGTGACCGTCTTGGATAAAACCATTGTTAACCGTTACCAATTTATTACTTACAGTTGCTTCCGCATAGGCGTTATCGAAACGAATCCGACCTACATGACCACCGTCGGATGCGACAATAGCCATAACATTCGGATTATCCATTGGTCCCGTCACACGACCGGTAACGGTAGCTTTACCGTCAAGTTCCTGTTTAGCATAATCACTAAACAAATTAAGCGGAACATCTTTGGCATCGAAAGCTATGTCGAGGGCATCCTGACTTACATTGCCATAGGCGCTAAAAGATCCGGAACCGATTGTCCCGTTGAGATAGTTAATAAAATAATTGCCATTGGCGCCGGCAATTTGACCGGCTAAAGAATCGGTCGCAATCGAATCATAGCCAATACCGTTACCTTCAAAAGTAGCCGTAATAGCCGGTAAGGAATCCGTACCGATACCCTTAACATAAGCTTTACCGTTAACAGTACCGAATAACGGCTGATCCACAGCCTGACCGACTAAGGCCAACGGAATATCGGTACCTTCCAGTGATGCCTCGTACTCTTGCGTTTTCGTATTAAAAGTACCGCGACCACCGGCCTCACCGCCATTTAAACTAAGTCGAATATCGGATATATCGACAATGTCATTCTGATACGCTAAGGTTGCCAAGCCTTTTTCTAAAATATAGCCTTCGTAATTGACATTAGATGCTTCAACCGTAGCATTTACAATCGGTGCCGTCGCTGTGCCATACACATGAGCAACCGTGCCTATTGAACCGGTAATGCCCTTATCAATCAAAGACTCAATTTGAATATCCTGACCACGCAAAGTAAGGTTAAAGTTTGGTTCCGCCAAGTCGGTAATGTCAACATTGCCGTGAGCAAAGAATTGCTGATCGTTAATGTCCACACGACCATCCGCAACCATAATATCTGTGCCGTTAAAGGTAACATGAGCAGCTCCTTGGCGAATTTCATACGGCTTAGGACTTATAGAATCATTCTGATAATCGGCCGCCAAATTATTAATATCCACGGCCCCTTCAAAATCAAATTGATTGTCATTGCGACTGACGGTTAACGCTATATTCTTAGCAGTACCGCCAATCACTTTGGCATTAATATCGCTCGGAATCAAGTCATTCACATAATCTAAACGCAAGCTGTCTGCTTTAACAAAAAGGGTAAAGTCAGCAGAATCATCATTAGTATAGGATCCCTTAAGCGTTACAGCCTGCTTATCCACATTAGCCGACAAAGCGCCGTCCAACTTAGGATAGTCTGCAAACTTAACGGCCCCGTTAATAGCTTCAACCGCTGTGTGGCGACCGTTTAGCCAATCAAGACTAGCTATGCCGTCATTGATTATGACATTGCCTCTAAACTGCAGCGGTTCTTCACTGTCACTCTTTTTGATGAGGGACGTAATGTTCCACGAACGGTCTGCCTTCTCTACGGCATGCACGGTTGGGTTATTAAGAGTAACCGATTTTATCAGTCGAAGCGGAGCCGACTGACCAAACGGCAATTTTACCGCTTCCAACATATCCAGCGACACTTCCGTACTCGGCACATCGGCCACTACTTTGCCTTCAGTGTCCTTAATTGACAAGTCGCCAATATGAACGGTACCATCCCACCCGATGTTAAAGGATGAATAATCCGCCTGCCCATTAATTGCTGTATTCAATTGTTCTTGTACGATAGGTCCCACTATCTGCTCCCCAACAGGGCGCAATAGTTGTGCTCCGCCAAAGGCTACGGCCAACACAACCGCACCGGCAAGCCATTTACGCTGTCCCTTTTTCATTTAAAACTCCTCGCACAAAACAGTAGCTTACAAACAAATTTAATTCACATCACACACTTACAAGGATTTATTATTTATTCGTTTTAGCCGCTTGGTCCGCAACTAAAGTATTCAAAGCCTGAGTCGGATTGGCTTCATTAACGAGTGCTGCCGCACCACCGATTGGAGTTTCCAAAGGCACGCCCATAGCGTTTTCCAAAGTAGCAACAGCAATATTGTAGTTAAATAAAGCATCTACATAATTGTTACGAGCTGTTTCCAATTCTGTTTCCGCATCAAGTACATCAAGGTTGGTACCAACGCCGGCACGATAACGCAAGGAGGCAATACGGAAGTTTTCCTGACCTTGTTCTACGGCCACACGCGTGCTGTCGATTGTCTGTTCAGCGGATTTCATATTTAAATAAGCCTTACGAACAGCCAAATTAATGCTGTCCATAACCTGGTAATTAGCTTCTTTATAGCGTTCTAAATTAGCTTCCTGCACTTTAATTCTTTCGCTGGTAGCACCGCCATCCCAGAGGCTCCAAGATACAGCAGCACCGATAGACCAATTATCATTGGACGTACCGCCCCAGTCATCACCGCTCCAAGCCTGCGAAGCAGTAGCACTCAAAGTCGGTAAATAACCGGATTTAGCTGATTTAATCGCTTCTTCTGCCGCTTTTACCGCCATGGTGCTCTGAACGAGTTCCGCACGATGCAAGAGTGCATACGCCTGGGCATCGGCCAAAGTTACGGGATACGGTGTATAACCGAGTGAATTATCCGCCGTTTCTACGCTCGTATTAACCGGTAAGCCGATAGAGTTATTAAGGGTTGCTTCCGCCAAATTAGCCGCATTTTGTGCTTCTACCAGGGAAGTCTGAGCATTGGCCAATGATGTTTGGGATGCCAATACATCGGATTTGGCCACGATACCTACATTATATTGCTGATTTACATTTGTTAAATGACCTTCATAATCGCGAACCGATTGTTGGGCAATATCCACCTTATTGCGGGCCTGAATCAAAGAATAATAATTGCTGGCTGCGTTCAATTTGGCTGTTTGACGAGCGGCTTCCAAGGCTGCATTATAACCTTCACGGGAATAACGAGCCGATTCAATAGCCGCTTCCGCTTTACCGCCTGTATAAATAGGTACGGCTAAACGGAATGTATTGCTGGCAGAATCAGCAATAGCGGTACCACCTGTCTGAGTCGTGCTGCTACCGCGACCGCCACTATAGGCATAACTTACGGTTGGGTTTTTAGCCGCTGCCGCTACGCTTACCTGAGCACGAGCTGCTTCATACTGCCATTCGGATTGTCTTACATCACGGTTATTAGCCAAAGCCAATTCCACCGTATGAGGTAATGTTAAGGACACTTTGTCGCCTACCACTTCGTCTTTAACGATTCTATCTGCCAAAGTTTGCTGTGTAATCACTAATGCTGCCTGCTGATATTTGGCAATTTTAGCATCATCATTAGAACCGGCGGCCAATACGCCGGTTGCTGTCAAAGACATTGCAATGGCTAAAGAAAGAGCTTTTTTATTTAACATGGTATTACCTCCCAAAATTAAAAGACATATCGAATGCCGTAGAAATTACCACCATTTTCTTCGCTAAACGGACGAATGAATTGAGCGATGGCATATACATCATCAAACAATCTCACTTCACTGCGAATCCGATAGCGCACATCATTTAAATCCATAACGGCCGCGGATATTGTAAACGGACCGCCCATGCCGTAATCGACACCGACACCTACGTCGCCGTCAAATATACCACCGCGAACCGAGAATTGATCCGCCACATATTTACCATACGTAAGTTCCAAGCGGCTGCCATCACCAATATTATTCGCTCCCAAGGTGAATAAATTTTGACCGAATTGCAAACGAAAATCCGCATTCGGATTATATTTATTCTTCGTTGTATTATATAAGAGCTCCATATTGGCGCTTGCCTTAAAAGGGTACTTTTTTCCGGATTCACGACTATCTACGTCGCCACCGGTGAGACGATTTAACTTAGTAGTCAACTGCGCCGTATTATGCAAAGTTTCCTTAATATCCTGACTGCTCTGCGGGTCCGTTACGATGCCCTGCATAGAAGCGGCCATGGAATTCAAGCTGTCAGTTGTTGTTTTCAAATTATCTAAAATAGTACGCATATCGCGAGAGGCCTGGCCGTCGCCATCCAAATTTTGTAAGGATGTATCAAGCTGACCCGTAATCGCCGTCATATTACGTGTAATATCAGTCATGTTGGCTGTAATTTCATTAATGTTACCCTGATTATCCAGAGCCATTTGATTAAAACGAGCCGTAAGTTCCGCCGTATTATTGGCGATGATTTCCGTAGAGCGAAGGGCATTGCGAAGTGATGTCTGGGTCTGCGCATCGCCGATAATATTGTTAATGGAGCCCAAGGTTTTATTGGCTTCTTCCATCAATATGGTAGCTTGCTGCATAGTTTTATCAATATCGCTATGACCGTCACCGCGAATCATGTCACCGTCTTTTAAAAAGACTTGGGATCGTCCCGGCGTAATTTGAATGAATTTATCGCCCAAAATACCATCATTGGCCAAGGCAAACTCGGAGTCAATCGGGATTTCCGTATCTTTATCAATATCCATGGTAAGCGTTACCCCTTTGGCGGTAACTTCCATAGAACTCACCCGGCCCACCGTAACGCCGGAATATTTAACCTGGTTACCGGTCTTAAGGCCCGTAACCGACTGAAAATCGCCGGTAATATGCATCCGCGGCGGTTCAAATAATTCCAAACGACCGACAAAAATGATCGCCGCCGCAAATAAGCAAAGGCCGATAATGGTAAACAAGCCCACCTTAGCCTCTGTATTAAACTTCATCTGTTTTCTCCCCCTCACCGGCGTCTTCCATAATATCGCCGCCATGTATAAACTGCTGAACCAACTTGTTTTTAGATTTCCTAAATTCAGTCGGACTCGAAACTTCTATAAACTTGCCCTTATCCAATAAGGCAATGCGATTGGCCACATAAAAAGCCGATTGCATATCATGAGTTACTACAATCGAAGTGCAGTGAAGATGCTTTTGCATGCTCCGAATAAGTTTACTGATTGTCCCCGATGTTATAGGATCAAGTCCCGACGTCGGTTCATCATATAAAATAATGCGAGGATTTAAAGCAATGGCCCGGGCCAAACTGATACGTTTCTTCATGCCCCCGGACAATTCATTCGGCATGTAGTCGCCCGTATTAGGCAGCTCCACCAAATCCAATTTTTCCTGCACAATTTCCTTAATTTGAGTATTGGTTAATTCCGTATGCTGTCTTAGCCCGAAAGCTACATTTTCAGCCACTGTCATGGAGTCGAAAAGCGCCGAGTATTGGAACACCATACCCATTTTTTCACGAACTTTGTTAAATTCGTCTTCGCTTAAGCCGACTACATCGACGCCGTCCACCAGAATACGTCCGCTGTTCGGTCGTTGCAAGCCGATTATGAGACGCAGAATCGTACTCTTACCGGCGCCACTGCCGCCCAGGACAACCAAGGTTTCGCCATCTTCTATTGTCAAATCTACGTGGTCGAGGATAACCCTATCGCCGTAGGCAACGACCACATCCTGTAATTCAATCATGAATCTCCGGCCTCAATTAATCTCAAACTATAAGTCCGATTTTTAACCGAACCTATAGCTGCTACTATAATTATAAAATATCTGTTTCAAAATTCAATGATAAAACGCCCGCCTTTTAAGCAACGGGGCAATATTTTTCATGAAAATAATACTAAAATCAACCGACTTATCAAACTAATAACTAGAATAACGCCATGGATAAGAAATAATTTAATACGAATACTAAAATAATACTGGTCACCACGGAGCTGGTAGTTGCATTACCTACCGCTTCGGCCCCCATTTTAGTATACATGCCCTTGTACGAACCAACAAGAGCAATTACAGCGCCAAATACACTGGCTTTGATTAAACCGTAAGTTAAATCACTGGTAACGGCAAAAAGTTGAATGGAATCGGTATAAGTCATACCCGCCATACCTTTAAACAGCGTCGCTACCACATAGCCGCCGCCGATACCGATAATAACACCGTAAAATGCCAGAATCGGCACCATAATCATGCACGCAATCACGCGCGGCACTACCAAGTAGCCGATAGGATTAACGGCCATTACTTTGAGGGCATCGATTTGCTCGGTTACCTTCATGGTACCAATCTCGGCGGTAATCGCTGCCCCGACACGCCCCGATAACACAACACCTACCAGTACCGGTCCCAATTCACGCCCCATGGCAATGGCCATGATGCCGCCAACCGTACCTTGTGCACCGTAGCGAATCAAAATATCGGCAATTTGCAAGGTCATTACAGCCCCGGCAAACAATAAAGTTAAACTGATAATCGGCAACGAATCTACTCCCAAATGAGCCATTTGAAATATAACATGGCGCCAATTGGCCTTTGGTAATTGTTTAATGGTTTGGCCGATTAATATTACAGCTTCACCGCAACGTGCCAACCAACGTATCACTTCACGGCCAAGCGCTTCTAACCACTGCAAAAGTTCTCCTCCTCTTACATCACATCTATTGAAGTTCATCACATCTGCTTATAATTGAGTATGATTACTACCCCTCATTTTATCACAAAACTTTAGTCATTGTCATCAGTACCAACGATGAATATATCTAAATTTTACAATCTTTTTGAAAAAAATTCTATTTTCCGGCAAACAGCGGTCCCACAATATAAAAAGGCGATGAACATCACTGTCCATCGCCTTCATTGCTTACTATTCAGTTTATTCTTATTGACTTACAGTTTCGCCGGAATCGTCCGCCGCTTTTTTCAACTTCTTCGCATTTTCACGAGCAAGTCGAGCCTTTTCTTTATCACGGTCGGCCGGTGACATAACTTTCAATACGAATTGACCGTCGCCGCGGATAACGTATTCCGTATCGATTTTAGCCTTATACGGTTCTTTGTCATCTTTGTCGTCAATGCCCGGAATGTTTTCCTTCGCTTTGCCCTTCGGTACAGCACCCGGAATTTTAGTCTCATCGGCCACATCAATTTTAGCGCCTTTCGTATCGGCTTTTTCACCGTCTTCTACCATGCTGACGCCATCTTCCAAGATTTCAACCACAATCTGATTATTCGTATCCGTATTGCGCAGTTCTTTGTAGAACTCGTCAAAATCTTTATACGTTTTCAAACGACGAATAATTTCATCGGTTAAATTGTACTTTTGTTTTTCCAAAAGGTATGGCAATGGTACCACGCCGCCACCGCGAACTTCCAAAGTTACTTCCCCATACGGTTGATCCTTCGGCACGGTAAAGAAGATTTCCTTCGTTATCGGTTCTTCACGGAACGGTTGTAATTTCACATTAATTACCACTGTATCCCCCGGCGATGCAACAGCCGGTGATAACGTGGCATCACCAATTACAGCGGTTTTCTTTTCCTTCGTTAAGGATGCATCCACTTGAATCCCCGCAATTTCATAATTGATAAAACGGTTATTCATAAGCACGTCGATAATATTGTAGAATTCATCAACACTCTTGATGCCGATGGAATCATTGGAATAGAACATATTTGTCCGTTCCAACGGTGGAATATTAATATCACGCGGTTGGATTTTAAGTGTTAAGGTGGATGTACCTTCACCATTGCGATCTAATGTTTTACTGATAAAATTATAAACCGCCGTAGTACTTAATGTGGGTGTCAACTCATCGGCTTCCACCACTTTAACACCCGCTTGACGAGTTCGGTTCATATCGAGATCACGCACGGTAATCGCCATAGGAATACCGCTCGTAATCTTGCCCGATGTACCGGCAATACCGGCACCGCGGTCTTCCGTTACAGTCCCTACTTCAGCGCCCATCGAGCCGAGCTTAAAACCGGAATCCAAGCTTTTTACAACGGTAAAAATAGACGCATTATGCATGAAGTAGCCTACGGAGCCGCGTTTTAAAAACGGATGACCGAATGCTACGACTTTATCCTGATCCACATAGGTTACCGTACCGATTGCCCCCAGTTTCAAATCACCGTCAACGAGCAAAGCCGCTACGGAACCGCCCGCTTTAAGCGGTTTAGCCACATCATCACCGTCGGCCGCTGCCGTATCATATGTGCTGTACTCATATTCCGGCAACTTTTCCTTCATAAACTTAAGAGCCGATGGGTCGAAGCCATAAGCCATAAGCGGCGTGCCAAGGGGAATCAACTGACTGTCGCGCCAAGGATTGGCTAAGTTCTTTTCATAGGGAATATTCCAAAGCTTAACCATATCTTCGATTGGCGTAATCATACCGATAGTGCCATCCGCAAAGCCCCAACCGTAGGCAACGGCGCCTACCAACTTGCCGTCAATATACGCGGGGCTGCCGCTCATACCGTGTACGATGCCGCCCGTTTCATCAATAACGGGGCCGGAAAATTTAGCTAAAATTAAATCGCCCGACGGACCACGGTCTTTCATGACGCCTAAAACTTTCATATTAAAACTGGAGATATCATCTCCCGTTACTACTGTATCAACGTGTCCTTCCATGCCTGTATGCACATCGGTTACGGGCAGAAAATCAACTGCCTGTGCCGAAGCGGCTACAGTGCAACAAAAGAAAAGCGCCAGTACACCTTTCATATACCAGCGTGATGAACGAAATGGCTTCATTCATAGCTCCTCTCTAAAACTATATGTCAACTGTTTTAACTGAATACTTCAGCGGAATTGCTTTGATTATTTACCGTCAACCACGGCTACAACTTGTGCGCGGTTTACTTGGTCGCCGTTTTTAACCGTTACATTCGTTACTACACCGTTAACAGTGGAACGAGCAGCCGGCATTGGGCCCGTTAAGGATTGTACTGTAACCAATACGTCCCCTTCTTTAACAACTGTACCTACCGGTACAACCGATACAACCTGACCGGTTAATACGGATTCCTGGTTAACATTGGCTGCGGAGGCCGTGAAAACAAAGCCGGTCGCCAGGCTTACGCCAACAGCAGCCATTACTAAAAATTTCATATATTTTTTCATACGTAAATCCTCCTTTGACTAACGTCTACATATATTATATCACGGATAAGCAAATTTATTACTAAATCCGCCTTCTATCATTAAAAATTCACAGTATCGGCAACGGACCCATTAAGGGAAAATTATGATTTCCCCATAGCGCGCTGTGCCAAAACTGGTCTCATCGCGATGGAGGTAGGTACCGTTGGCATATAGATCATTATCCCGCTGATAACCCGCATCAATGCCCGTAACCGCCCCAAACTCTGACAGCATACGGCCTCCTTGTTCCAAGGTTATGCCGGAAGATGCTCGATAATTGCCGGATGCCAAAAGGACAATCAATGTACCATCAGGTCGCACCCCTAATAAGGTATGACCACGATAATTGTCGCCGTCAAAATCCGTCACCATACCATTAGCCAACACGATTCGCTTACTTTGAGCCAAAGTCGTACCGGCCGCACTGATTTTAACAATCGTAGGAACCACTTGTAAGTTCACAATATCGCCGATGCGTAATGCATCAATCACCGGCACCATGGCACCGTGAGCCGACAACACGATATCGGCATCAGCCAATTTAGAGTCGTTCGTACCTTTAGCTATAACCACATTGCGCCGTAACGTAACCTCTTTGCCGTACACATTGGTGTGCGTCGATGATCCGTAAGCAGCATTATAGGCGATGAGCTCATCCGTACCGCGCGTGCGATTAACACCGCTTACGATATAAGTTTTGTCCCCTTCTTTTAATTGCAATTTAGGCGTTTCCACACTAATCGTATACCCCTGATTAGGAATATAACGAAGTACCCCTACCGGCGTTATTTGATAGCCCGGTACAACGGGGATTTTTTCACCGGAAGCAAGTTGTACCGTTCCTTCCGCTAACCCTTCACCGTTGAGCCCGGCCGCGACATCAGCCGCATTGACAAGCCCCACCGAAATGGCACCGGCCGGCGTCACCTCAGCCAAAGTCTCCGCCTTATCACCGTCCGCTTTAATCACGGCCGGCTCTGTGGGCGCTACCGTAAGGGCATCAACTTTTACGCGCCCCGTATCGGTACTGGTATCCCATTTAGTATATACCACACCGTCCTTCAAGGGCTTTGTAGTTCGCTGATCATAATTATTAAACAAATCCAATACTATGCGATCCGGATTTTGCAAAGTAAACATGTGGTAGCGAATCGGCTGATTTACACTGAGCGATAAGTCGAGCCCTGTATCTGTGCTCGCCAGGCCTACACCTTGCAAAACACCGGTATTGCGATTGTTATACTGAACCGGACCACTCGTGCGATTCGCAGTACCGGCAAAATGGATTCGTACCTGCTGTGCTTTTTCATTATAAATAGAACTCCAGCCATCCGGTAATCCCTTCATGTCAAGGACAATGCGGGTGTGCCCCACTTCATTGGTAGCACGTACGGCTGTCAAATCCGCCGCATCCGCAGCGCCGCCTACGAGCCAACTCATTATCCCTGCCATTAAGACTGCACTAAGCTTCTTCTTACAGGCTTTCATAGTTCCCTCCTTTGAAAAAATCTATAAACTATTGTCGTTATTTTAGTACCATTTTATCTATTATAACATATATACCCGCTAACTACTTGAAATATTATGTGAAAATAAAAAAGATTGCAAGCGACCTTGCCGCTCACAATCTTCTTTGTATTTATTATTCAATGACCAAATTGCTTAAGCCAATGCAGCTACGCTTCACCATATCCGGTCCGTTTTATTGAAACAAGCCGGACTATTGAGCCTACTGCAATTCTTCCAAACTATCCTGCAAGCGATCCATTTCACGCAAAGCACGACCGGTTCCGACGATAACCGAATAACGAGGATTGTCCACCAAATAGGCCGCTACCCCGATAGCCCGCGTAATAAGGCGGTCAAAACCGCTGATTAACGCTCCGCCTCCGGTTAGGATGATACCATGATCACAGATTTCCGCTACCAACTCAGGTGGCGTTTTTTCCAAAATATCTTTGATACCTTCCAAGATAACATTCACCGGTTTTTCCAATGCCATCTGCACTTCCTTGGAACTTACTTTAATAGCCTGCGGCAAGCCGCTCACAATATCGCGACCGCGCACGGTTATTTCTTCTACCGGCGCTTTACGATCCACCGTACCGACAGCGATTTTTACTTCTTCTGCCGTACGCCGACCGATTAATAGCTTACGACGTCGTTTGATATAGCTGATAATGGCTTCATCAAACTTATCACCGCCCATGCGCAAAGACTTACTCACTACGACACCGGTGGTGCAAAGTACGGCAATATCCGTAGTACCGCCGCCTACGTCAACCACAATGGCTCCGGCAGACGCTGCTTTATCAAGGCCCGTCCCCAAAGCGGCCGCCAACGGCTCTTCAATGAGTACCGTCTTACGGGCCCCCGTTTGAAGCACCGCTTCGATAACAGCCCTCTTTTCAACCGGCGTAATGCCGGACGGCACGCATATAACGATGCGCGGTTTGAATAAAGTCGAGGCCGGTAACACACTCTTAATATAGTAACGAAGCATGAACTCCGTCATGTCATAGTTATTAATAACACCGTCCTGAAGGGGGCGAATGACTTCAATATCCGCCGGCGTGCGCCCCAGCATAATGCGCGCGTCTTCACCGACAGCCACCACTTCATGAGTGTGAATATTCCAAGCTACATAGGCCGGTTCATCAAGCACAACACCTTTGCCTTTAATGTAAATCAATACATTCGTCGTGCCCAAGTCAATACCTACGTCATAGGCCCACCACAGTGCCAATTTTTCAAAAGGGGATACCCATTTATCAGCTTTCTTGGCTACTGTTTTAGGCGTGGTCGTCACAATGGGTTGCGTGCTTCGTTTGCGTCGCTCTTCACGCTTTTGCAAAACTTCGGCACGGCTTACCTTTTTCTTACTCGTCCACCCGAACAATGTCAGCACCTAACCCTTTTAATTTGCCTACCAAGTTGTCATAACCTCGGTCAATATGCGACAGCTGGGTTACTTTCGTAACACCTTCCGCCGCTAATCCGGCACATACTAAAGCAGCTCCGGCACGCAAATCGGTAGCCCGTACTTCGGTGCCCTTCAATTTAGGTACACCGTCAACAATAGCACGACGCTCTTCAATGCGAATCTGAGCACCCATTTTCTTCAATTCATCGACATGCATAAAGCGGTTTTCAAAAACCGTTTCCATAACCGTACTGGTTCCCTTGGCAATGGTCGTAAAGGCCATGAATTGAGCCTGCATATCCGTCGGGAAGCCCGGGTATGGCAATGTCTTAATATCTACGGCTTTTACATTGCCGTCAGAAATAACGCGAATACCGTCCACATCTTCCTGCACGGTTACGCCCGCTTCTTTCAAATTTTCGCCACAACCGGTTTTAAATGCTCGGATAAAGCATTTTCAACATACACGTCACCGCCGGCCATGGCCGCTGCGATGAGATACGTACCGGCTTCAATGCGGTCAGGAATTACCGTATGAGTAGCCCCTTTTAATTCTTTAACGCCTTGGATACGAATTACATTCGTGCCGGCGCCGCGAATATCGGCTCCCATACTGTTTAAATAAGTTACTAAATCTACAATTTCTGGTTCTTCCGCAGCGTTTTCGATAATCGTTTTACCTTCTGCCATAGAAGCAGCCATAATTACGTTTTCCGTAGCGCCAACGCTTGGGAAGTCGAGATAAATCTGGTTCCCTTTAAGACCTTCCGGAGCCGACGCCAATACATAACCGTCACCCATCTCGATAGTAGCACCTAACGCTTCAAACGCTTTTAAGTGTAAATCAATAGGACGCGAGCCGATGGCACAACCACCGGGTAAAGAAATACGGGCTTCACGACGGCGTGCCAATAAAGGTCCCATAACTAAAAACGACGCACGCATGCGACGAACTAATTCATAGGGAGCTTCTGTAGCCGTAATTTCCGAAGCATCAAACCGGATTTCCTGATTAGCTTCATCCTTGGTAACTTTAACGCCTAATGCTGAAATTACCTCACAAATCGTATGTACATCCTCTAAATGAGGTACTTCTACTAATCGACTTGGCGTCGATGCCAACATGGTGGCCGCAATAATCGGCAACACCGCATTTTTTGCGCTACTTACACGAACGCGACCATTCAACGGTTTACCACCGTTAATGACGAGCTTTTCCAACAATACTTCCTCCCATAATGCAATCTATTAATCTATAGTCTTTAATGCACTCTATTATTCTATAGTCTTATAGTTCTTCTTTAAATTCTACCTTATAGTATACTTTAAAACAGGCGGTTCATCAAGTACCCGACCGGCACGGATTGCCTATTTAAGGCAATTATTTCAAGCCAAAATGCACCGTTTGATTCACGTCTAGCAAAATGAAGAAAATTCGGTCAAATCTATAGTAAAACAGAAAAAGACGGCTCCATATCTTACGATATAGAGCCGTTTTATTATACTTTTTCTAATTATGCCATTAAGCGTTTTATTGAAACTGCCCGCTTTATGGTAACTGAGCACTTTATAGCAATTAACCGTTACATGCAGATTACCGCTTATTTTGCTTTCATAGATTTTAACTTGCGGTCCAAACGATGAATAGTATCAACAAAGCGAACCGTTCCTGTCTTATAACGCATTACAACGGATTCCGTACGAGCACCGCCGGCAAAGTATTTAATACCGGATAAGATATTGCCTTCCGTAATAGCCGTTGCGGAGAAAATTACATCTTCCCCATGTACGAGGTCATCAATAGTCAATACTTTATTTAAATCGGTAATGCCCATAGCATGACAACGACGAACTTCTTCGTCATTTTCAGGCAACAAGCGCGCTTGCATATCGCCGCCTGTACATTTTAAAGCAGCCGCTGCCAAAACGCCTTCCGGAGCCCCGCCGGTACCGATAACCATGTGAATACCGGAACCTTCAAGACCACATTCCATAGCCGGATTTACGTCACCGTCGGTGATTAAACGAATACGGGCACCCGCTTCACGAGCTTCGCGCATAATCGCTTCATGACGCGGACGATCAAGCATAACGATGGTCATATCATCGATACCGCGTTCCATTTTTTCAGCCACACGGCGCAAGTTTTCAGTAACACTGGCATTCAAATCGATAACGCCTTTGGCACGAGGACCTACGCAAAGTTTCTGCATGTACATATCAGGAGCATGCAACAAACCGCCTTTAGGAGCGATGGCCAATACTGCGATAGCACCATTTTGACCTTTAGCAATCAGATTCGTACCTTCAATCGGATCCACCGCGATGTCCACAGCTTCACCGCCGGCACCCACTTCTTCACCGATGTAAAGCATAGGGGCTTCATCGATTTCCCCTTCCCCGATAACAACGGTACCCGAAATAGGTACTGTATCAAAGGTTTGACGCATAGCATCTACAGCGAGTTGATCGGCGCCGTCTTTCTCACCGCGACCAAGCAAACGACCACTGCGAAGCGCTGCCGCTTCCGTTACACGTACAAATTCCAAAGCTAATGTTCTATCCACAGTTTTTACCTCCTTAAAATGCCCTCTTACGTAGCAGGGCAACACGATTCCTTAATTATTTGTTGGCTGCTTCCCAATCTGCTAAGAATCTGGCAAGACCTGCATCCGTTAAAGGATGTTTCATCGAGGCAGTTAACACCTTGTATGGCACCGTGGCAATATGAGCGCCCGCTTTCGCACACTGCGTCATATGCATTGGTGTACGAACGGAGGCGGCAATAATTTCAGCCTTAATGTCATGCATAATAAAGATTTCGGCAATATCTTCAATCAAAGTAATGCCATCCATGCTCATATCATCGATACGGCCTACGAAAGGACTAACGAAGGTAGCACCGGCACGAGCGGCCAAGAGAGCCTGGTTAGCGGAGAAGATCAAAGTAACGTTGGTTTTGATGCCTTCTTTAGAAAGAATGGAAACGGCTTTGAGACCTTCTTCCGTCATAGGAACTTTGATGACAACGTTTTTGCCCAATTTTACGAGCTCATGAGCTTCTTTAACCATTTCAGGTGCTTCGGTAGCAATAACTTCAGCACTTACAGGGCCGTCAACGAGTTCGGCAATCTGTTTGATTACTTCTTTAAGATCGCGTTTTTCTTTAACAATCAAAGAAGGGTTAGTCGTTACACCGGCAACGAAGCCCATTTCATAAGCGGCTTTAATTTCATCAAAATTGGCAGTATCAATAAAAATTTTCATAGGAACTCCTTTTTAAAAACACTGTAGACCGTTGAATTATATACACTCCGGAAGATTTGCCTCAGTTTAGCCGAAACAAGTCGTTGCAACTACATCGGCGGTTTCCGAAATTGCATAGGTGAAGGTCTGACGTACGTCAGACCTTATGCCTTATACTTCTATTTTACAGGTTTAATTACTTCTGCGCCACCCATATATGGCTGTAAAACTTTAGGAATGCGAACGGAGCCGTCAGCTTCTTGGAAGTTTTCCAAAATAGCAGCTACGGTACGACCTACAGCCAAACCGGAACCGTTTAAAGTATGAACGAATTCAGGTTTGCTCTTCGCATCACGACGGAATTTGATGTTACCGCGGCGTGCTTGGAAATCGGTCATGTTGGAGCAGGACGAAATTTCACGGTAGCAATCCTGAGCCGGCATCCAAACTTCTACGTCATAGGTTTTAGCGGAACCGAAGCCGATATCACCGGTGCAAAGGGTGATTACGCGATGCGGTAATTCCAATAAACGCAATACTTCTTCCGCATTATCCGTCAAGGATTCGAGTTCCTGATAAGATGTTTCAGGGGTAGCGAATTTTACCATTTCAACTTTGTTGAACTGATGCTGACGAATGAGACCGCGTGTATCGCGACCGGCCGAACCGGCTTCCGCACGGAAACAAGCAGTGAAGGCCGTGTAGTATTTAGGCAATTCATCGATGCTCAAAATTTCGCCCGCATGGAAGTTAGTAAGGGTAACTTCAGCGGTCGGAATGAGGAAGTATTCCGTATTTTCTACTTTATACATATCTTCAGCGAACTTAGGTAATTGCCCGGTGTTAGTCAAAGTCTGACGTGTTACCATGTACGGTGTCATCATTTCAGTGTAACCCTGCTGTTCCGTATGAAGGTCGAGCATGAAGTTGATTAAAGCACGTTCCAAACGAGCACCGAGGCCTTTGTAGAATGTGAAACGGGCACCACTTTCTTTAGCGGCACGTTCCCAGTCTAAAATATCGAGGCTTTCGCCTAAATCCCAGTGAGCCTGGATAGGGAAATCGAATTCACGAGGTTTGCCCCAACGACGCATTTCAGGGTTGTCATTTTCATCTTCCCCTACCGGTACGGAGGCATCGCACATATTTGGCAACATGAGGGCAATGTTTTGGAGTGAAGATTCAGTTTCACGAATTTTGCCGTCAAGCTCAGCAATTTTGTCGCCCACTTTCTGCATTTCCGCAATTTTATCGTCCGCATTTTCTTTATTGCGTTTTAACGCGCTGATTTCTGCGGTTACTGAGTTGCGCTGTGCTTTTAATTGTTCTACTTCTTGAATTAAATCCTTGCGCAAATCATACAATTTGGCAAAGTTTTCCAAATCGCCGGTAGTATGGCGATTGTCCAAGTTTTGCTGTACTGCTTCCAGATTTTCTCTTACGAAACGTAAATCTAACATATCCATAACCTCTTACTTAAAATGCGTGCCCAATGGCACAATGTATTATTAATTACACTTAATCATACCACATCTGAATAGTTTTTGCCATGAAAAAAAGTGGCCACGCATATTACGTGACCACCATACAGTGTTTCAGTATAAAATTATATCTTACTTATTCAGCTTTGTCAGCTTCTTCAGCTTCAACAGCTTTAGCTTCCGTTTCCGGTTTCATAAGTGGGAATAACAATACGTCACGGATAGAAGCGGAATCAGTTAAGAACATAACGAGACGGTCGATACCGATACCGAGGCCGGCTGTTGGCGGTAAACCGTATTCCAAAGCAGTTACGAAGTCTTCATCCATACGGTGAGCTTCATCGTCACCGGCGGCACGTTCCTGTAACTGTTTTTCAAAACGTTGACGCTGATCGATTGGGTCGTTCAACTCGGAATAACCGTTTGCCAATTCACGACCGTATACGAAGGCTTCGAAACGTTCGGTAGTCAATGGTTTTTCACGGTTCTGTTTAGCCAATGGAGAAATTTCCAAAGGATGACCGTAAACGATGGTTGGCTCAATCAAGTTTTCTTCTACATAGTCTTCGAAGCAAAGATTGATGATCTTGCCGATACCGTCGCGGTCCGTGTATTCTACATTCAAGCGGTCCGCAATAGCGCGCGCTTCTTCCAAGGTTTCAACGGCGTCAAAGTCTTCACCGGTGTACTTCTTGATGCCTTCCTGCATCGTAATACGGTTCCAAGGCGGCGTCAAATCAATTTCAGTGCCCTGGTAGTTGATTTTAGTTGTACCGAGAACTTCCTGTGCACAGTAAGCCACGATGTTTTCAGTCAACATAATGGCATCTTCGAAGTTGCCGTAAGCCTGGTAAGATTCCATCATGGTGAATTCAGGGTTATGGCGATTGTCGATACCTTCGTTACGGAAGGAACGGTTAATTTCGAATACGCGTTCCAAACCGCCTACGATAAGGCGTTTTAAGTGCAATTCAGGGGAAATACGCATGTAAATGTCGATATCAAGCGCATTGTGATGGGTAATGAACGGACGCGCCGCCGCACCACCCGGAATAGCGTGGAGCATTGGTGTTTCCACTTCCATGAACTGATGAGCGTTCATGTACTGGCGCATTTTAGCCACGATTTGGGTGCGTTTAATAAAAGTATCGCGCACTTCCGGATTTACAATCAAATCCACATAGCGTTGACGATAGCGAAGTTCCGTATCTTTTAAGCCATGCCATTTTTCAGGTAACGGACGCAAAGATTTGGAAAGCAATGTAAGTTTGTTAACTTTAATGGTGATTTCGCCCATGTGTGTGCGGAATACATGGCCTTCGATACCTACGATATCGCCCATGTCGAGCATTTTCACATGTTTATAAACATCTTCACCTAAAATATCTTTACGCAAGTAGATCTGAATATCACCGGTTAAATCACGAATATTGGCAAACGCCGTTTTACCGTGGGATCGAATCGTCATAAGACGACCGGCTACGGTTACCGGCTGATCTTCAAAATCACGGAAGTTGTCTTTTATTGTTGCCGCATGCTGCTGTACTACAAAACGCTGGCCAAAAGGATACACTCCGTCTGCCTCGTATTGCGCAAGCTTATCGCGACGAATTAACATTTGATCATTTAATTCCTGCTGTTGTTCTTGTACTGTAGTCGCTTTTTCTTCGCTCACTTACATGGCCTCCTAACTTCATCTGCTCAAATACGGTATTACTTATAGTATAACAGTTTTGAGCCCATTTTTGGTATATTTTATTGGCTGCCACCTTATTAGCTGGCTACTGCCGTATTAGCTGATTGCTAAAATTTTGAAAGTCGCTACACCATCCGGTGTATTTACTTCAACGGTAGCACCTTTTTTCTTACCGAGAATAGCGCTGCCTACCGGCGATTCATTGGAAATACGATTGTTGAAAGGATCCGCTTCGGAGGAACCTACAATTACATAATCCAATTCTTCGTTAAATTCTTCGTCTAATAATTTAACTTTACTGCCCACGGATACTACGTTTTTGCGAGTTTTTTCGTCAATAATTTTAGCCGTGTTGATTTTATTTTCTAATTCAATGATATGACCTTCGATAAAAGCCTGTTCATTTTTTGCATCATCATATTCAGAGTTTTCACTGATGTCGCCATATTCGATAGCTGTTTTAATACGCTGTGCTACTTCAATACGACGAACAGATTTGTAATGAGCTAATTCTTCTTCAAGTTTCTTAAGACCTTCTGCGGTTAACAGTGTTTCTTTAACTTCTGCCATAATAGGACTCCTCTTCCAATAGTTGTTTAGCTATAAAGAAAAAGTGTCATACACTGACACCTTTGCTTTACATCACATATTTTTACGCTTTTTACGTAATTTACGTAATATTATAACAATAATTTTACTGCATTGTCAATTTTACTACAGTGCAATTTTACTGCCTTGTCAATTCGGCAGCATACGTAGCAATGGCCTCTTTAAAGGCTGCTTCCGTATATAATGTATTGATTCGATTACGCCATTTAGCCGACTCCGGCAGGCCTTTAATATACCAGCCTGCATGGGTACGAATTTCACGGACACCAAGAGCCGTGCCCTTGTATTTACACAAGAGTTCAAAATGACGCAATAACATGTTCAAACGTTCATGAGCTGTTGGTTTCGGCAACAAAGTACCGTTAGCCAAATACTGATTCACTTCGTTAAAAATCCATGGGTTCCCCTGGGCACCGCGACCGATGAGTACCGCGTCGCAACCTGTTTCATCAAGTAGCGCTTTAGCGGATAAAGCATCCACCACGTCACCGTTCCCCATTACGGGAATCTGCAACGCCTCTTTTACTTCTTTAATATAGGACCAATCGGCATGCCCCATGTACATCTGCTCCCGCGTACGGCCGTGAACAGCTACGGCGGCAACGCCAACCGATTCAATACGCTTTGCAAAATCGAGTACATTCTTGGATGTATCATCCCAACCGAGACGCATCTTAACAGTCACAGGCACCGAAACAGCCTTAACGGCGGCTTCCGCCACACGGGCTGCCAAATCCGGTGTTTTCATAAGAGCTGAACCGTCGCCGGATGATACTACTTTTTTAACCGGACAGCCCATATTGATATCCACAATATCGGCACCAGCGCGCTCCACCACTTGCGACGCCAAAGCAATCGCTTCCGGGTCGGAGCCGAAAATTTGCATCGATACGGGATGTTCCACATCCTCCATAAAGAGTAAATCTTTCGTATGCTCATTTTCGTATTTAATGCCCATGGCGCTCACCATTTCGGTGCACACCAAAGCGGCGCCGTGCTCTTTTGCAAGGAGCCGATACGCAATATCGCTGACCCCCGCCATGGGAGCCAGCACAGCCCGACCGGTAATCGGCACATTGCCGATATACCAGGTCGAATTATTTATTTCGTTCATACAACAATCGTAATCCTTCTAGGGTCAACATAGGCTCGATATAATCGATAACGTCCGTTTCCGCATCGATTAAATGAGCCAAACCGCCGGTGGCAATGACCTTTACACCTTCCGGCATTTCTTTTTTCATGCGCGCCACGATGCCTTCCACCTGACCCACATAACCGAAGAGAACACCGGATTGCATGGAGGTTACCGTGCTTTTACAAATAACCTGACCCGGATTTTTCACTTCAATACGAGGCAATTTAGCGGCACGCTGGAAGAGGGCTTCCGCCGAAATCTGCACGCCCGGTGAGATAGCACCGCCGATATAATCGCCGTTTGCCAAAATGGCGCAATAAGTTGTGGCCGTACCAAAATCGATAACGATTAACGGACCGCCGTACTTTTCATAAGCCGACACAGCATTAACAATGCGGTCTGCCCCCACTTCGCGGGGATTATCGTATTTAATGGCCATGCCGGTTTTGGTGCCGGGCCCTACAATAATCGGTTTAACATTAAAATAGCGCAGGCAAACGCGCTCCAATGTAGGCATCAACGGTGGAACTACCGATGAAATAATAATTGCCTCAATGTCGTTGATATTGACTTGGCGATCGTGAAAAAACAGTTCATCAACAATACGCCATATTCGTCGGTCGTACGGACGCGGTCCGTGGAAATTCGCCAATGACCGACCAATTCTTTCTTTTTATATACGCCGAGTACAATATTGGTGTTACCTACATCAACCACTAATAACATGTTTATGTCAGCCTCCTACTTTATGTGCTGGTCGTATGGACACGTCACCGGCCACCACTCGTTCTACGGAGCCATCAGCACGTTCTATCATAAGATTGCCATCGCGATCAAGGTCGATGGCTTTACCTTCATACGTATTGTCCGGAGCACGTACTTCTACGTCCTGCCCCAAAGTAATACTGAATTCCTTCCATTCTGCCAAAGTGCTGTCAAACCCTTCAGCCAACACTTTATTATACTGCATTTCCATCTCTTGTAAAATAATATTTAATGCCTGTCGGCGATCAACTTCAACGCCTTCCATGGCAAACGATGTCGCTACATCTTTAATAAATTCAGGCAATTCATCCTGTGTACTGCCCGTATTAATGCCGATACCCATGACAATATACGAGATGGCTTCCATGGTACCGTTCATTTCAGTTAAAATACCCACTAATTTACGGCCGTTTACCAAAATATCATTCGGCCATTTAATCCCTGCTGTATTGAGGCCTAAACGGCGGAATGCTTTAATGAGCGCCACCGCCGCCATGAGCGTACATTTTGGAGCTTCAATCGGCAAGAAAGAAGGGCGCAATACGATACTGAACCAAAGGCCTTTGCCATATGGTGAAAACCATCCGCGATTTAGACGACCGCGACCGGCTACCTGTTCTTCCGCTACTACTACAGTGCCCTCCGGCGCACCTTCCGTGGCCAATTGACGGGCTGCTGCGTTACTGGATTCAAGACTTGGTACATAGTGATAATTGCGTCCGAATGTTTTTGTCGTCAAAACCGATTCCATTTCAAGGGGACTCATTAAATCGGGCTCATCCACCAAGCGATAACCTTTTTTAGTGAATGATTCAATAGTATACCCTTTTTTACGCAAAGCTTCAATATGTTTCCAAATAGCCGTACGCGAAACTTTGCACCGTTCCGACATGCGTTGGCCTGATACAAATTCACCTTTATTCTCACGAAGCAGCTCTAATATTGCATCTCTCATCCTAATTGATGCCTCCTTTATGAAAAAGGGCCGCCTTACCGGCGGCCCTATGCCAATCGGTGTATACCGATTATTATTTGTTTGTGTCAGATGTGTCGCCGTTAGTTGTACCGGAATTTGCCCCTTCAGATTCGGTGGCAATAGCATCAGGAACGATAATTCCCGCTGCTTCCAAGGCACTCTTAGCGCCATTTACTTCCACTGTATTTGGGTCCGTAATAGTTCCGTATTTATACAAGTTCTCGATTTGAGTATGGTCAATTGTTTCTTCTTCCAAGAGCACATTCGCCATATTGTGCAAGAACTCGATATTATCGGATAACAACTGCATTACGTCATTATAGGCTTCCGAAACAATTTTATGCATTTCCGCATCAATTTTTTCGGCTACCGCTTCACCATAGTTGCGTTCATGGCCAAGGCTGCGGCCTAAGAACACCTGTTCCTGATGTTCGCCGAATACGAGTGGTCCCAATTCATCACTCATACCGAGGCGCGTAATCATATGACGAACGATGTTGGTAACTTGCTGTAAATCGCCGGACGCACCGCTACTGATTTCTTTCAATACGAGTGCTTCCGCACAACGACCGCCCAAGGCTACACGGATACGTGCGAGCATCTGGGATTTTGTCATATAATTCTGTTCTTCCACAGGTAACATCATGGTGTAACCGCCGGCACGACCGCGCGGAATAATTGTTACTTTGTGAACCGGATCGGCATCAGGCAACAAATGAGCCACGATGGCATGACCGGATTCATGATATGCCGTCAAACGACGTTCTTTGTCGCTTACTACATGACTGCGACGTTCCGGACCGTAACTTACTTTTTCACTGGCTTCTTCCAAATCGGCCATAGTAACTTGTTTACGATTCTGACGAGCAGCCAACAAAGCAGCTTCATTCAACAAGTTGCTCAAATCGGCACCGGTAAAGCCCGGAGTCTTTTTGGCAATTGTGCGTAAATCCACATCCTCTGCCAACGGTTTGTTGCGAGCATGTACTTTTAAGATAGCTTCACGACCGCGTAAATCAGGTTTATCTACGGTTACCTGACGGTCGAAACGACCCGGACGAAGTAAAGCCGGATCCAAGATATCAGGTCGGTTGGTAGCGGCAATGGTAATAATACCTTCGTTAGCACCGAAACCGTCCATTTCAACGAGTAACTGGTTCAACGTCTGTTCACGTTCATCATGACCGCCGCCGAGACCGGCACCACGTTGACGACCTACCGCATCAATTTCGTCGATGAAAATGATACAAGGCGCATTCTTCTTAGCTTGTCCGAAAAGGTCACGTACACGAGAGGCACCGACACCAACGAACATCTCTACGAAGTCGGAACCACTGATGCTGAAGAACGGTACGCCCGCTTCCCCGGCTACGGCACGAGCCAATAAAGTTTTACCTGTGCCCGGAGGTCCGAATAAAAGAACACCTTTAGGGATTTTCGCGCCGATAGCATTAAATTTGCCCGGATTGCGCAAGAATTCTACAACTTCTTCCAATTCCTGTTTAGCTTCATCCGCACCGGCTACATCTTTGAAGGTTACGTTAACCTTGCCTTCGCCCTGCATTTTAGCACGACTTTTGCCAAAGTTCATAACGCGACCGCCACTGCCCTGCGTCTGCTGCATGATAAAGAACCAAACACCAATCAACAAGAAGATTGGCAATACAGAGCTCAATAAGCCCATCCACCAGGAAGGTTGTTCCGGTGGTTTTGCAGTGATTTGTACTTCATTTGTAGTCAGCTGATTCATTAAAGTAGGATCAGTCGGAGCATAGGTACTGAACTCCGTACCGTTCTTAAGCTTACCAACAATGGCATGGTTATCCGTAATGGTAATACTGTCTACTTTCTTCTGCGTTACATACTGTAAAAAGCTGGTGTAACTAATCTCTGACTTTGCCGTATTTGTACTGGAAAACGAATTGATAACTGTAGCCGCTGCCACAATAATCAAAATGTACAACAGTGCATTTTTCATAAAACGACCCAATCTATTACCCCTTTCAAAATGTCTCAATATGATTTATTTATCATCACTATATCGAAAAAATATATTCTGATAAACATATTACCATATTTTAGGTTAACATACAATGCATTTGTAATTTATATTGATTATTGTCTATATTTATTTTGATGTGTATACTTCTTCTTTAAGTACGCCGATATATGGCAAATTACGGAATCTTTCAGCGTAATCCAAGCCGTAACCGACTACGAAATAATCAGGAATCACAAAGCCCTGATAATCTACGTGCACGTCTACCGTGCGGCGATCCGGTTTGTTCAGTAACGCTACCAAACGAACGCTTTTAGCGTTACGGGATTTTAAGTTTTCCAATAAATAGTGAAGTGTATTGCCTGTATCTACAATATCTTCAACAACAATGACATGCTTGCCTTCTACCGGTTTGTCCAAGTCTTTCATAATGCGCACTACACCGCTGCTTACGGTGCTGTTGCCATAGCTGGAGCAAGAGATAAAATCTAATGCTACATTGCCTTCAATGGCACGTGCCAAATCGGCAAAGAATACTACGGCCCCTTTTAATACGCACACGAGAACTACGTCCTCGCCTTTATAATCAGCAGAAATCTGTTTGCCCAGTTCGGCAACCCGTTCCCGCAAGGCTTCTTCAGTGATTAATACTTCCTTAATGGAATCTAACATTTACTTTTCCTCCTCGATAGAACAAGCCCAATATTCACTCGTTTGCTCATCCCACACAATTGTGGTCGTCTTCGGCTGCACTTTTGAAAAAACTACCTTATCACCGCATACAAACCATAAAGCATCCCGCTCCTCAGTCGGCACTTTACGATCTATGAGCCAGTCTTTCAGCTTTTTATGGCCCCATATACGACCGTCGCGACGCGTCAACACTATACGGTCACCGGCCTTACGCTGTCGAATTTCAGGGCCCTTAGCTGCCAATCGGCGCGGAATTAACAGATTCTCTCCGTTTTTTAAAGGCATCGGCTCCACCGCCGGCCCTGCCCATGTAAGTGCTCGTAATTCCCTTATGCGATATTGAGTCATTTTCAAATCAAATGCTACTAAACGTCCAATTTGTATTATATCATATTGCGCCGCAACCTTCACCTGTGAACACATAAATTGTTTCTTTTTTGCCCTTTACCACTTGTCTGAGTTCGGCTACATGAGCACCGGAGAAAGTATTTTTTATGTCAAAAAGACCAAACACATATCGCCACAAACGATAAAATAAAGCATCCGGCAAAGCGGCCACTTCATTTCGCTTTAACTCTATATACGGCGTGCCCGATTCTTTTTTGGTACACACAATGCACAATTCGTTAAATTTTCGCTTTGCTTCAGCGGTCAAAAAAGCCTCATCCTGCCCCATATGCTCACCTAACCGAGCCAATGTTGCCACAATATTAGGATTAAACTCTTTTAATAAAGGCAGCACTTCCAGTCTCAAACGGTTGCGCATATAAATAGGCTCGTCATTTGTCTTGTCGTGAGCAAAGGGCAACACCAATGCCTTCACATACGCTAAAATCTCTTCTTTCGTAACGCCTAAGAAGGGGCGCCAAAGATCGTCCGCGATTACTTGCATGCCGGTGAGCCCGGCCGTACCGCTGCCGCGAATGAGATGAGCCAAAATAGTTTCCGCCTGGTCGTTTTCATGATGAGCCGTGGCAATATAATCGTAACCTTCAGCTTGGCAAATGCTTCTGAAAAACTCATAGCGCAAACGGCGACCGGTCGTTTCGACAGATTCACCGGATTGCTCGGCCGCCGCGACTGCATCAATAGTGAGGGGATAGAACGGTAAGTCATGGGCCTTCGCATAATGCGCTACCATAGCCAGCTCGGCTTTACTTTCAACTCGCAAGGAATGGTCTACACAGGCCACACCGATTGCGAGAGCCGCCTCAGTGCCCTCACCTTTAGTAGCCATAAGCCAATGCAAAAGCGCCATCGAATCGGGCCCGCCGGAACAAGCTACCAGTACTTTACTGTCTGGTGGCACCGTACCATGCTTTTGGGCAAAGGCTGCTACTTTATTTTCAAAGGATGCAATAATAAGCTCCTTCTTTTCAATGTTAACCATGTGTCCACCTCCCTTCTCACTATCTTTTCAGCACTATATATTTATTTCACCAAATGTTGTTGCATTCCTTCCATGCCGTCTCGTTCACTCACGATAACATGAGGAATTTCGTGCCAATCCATGAAGGATGTTAAAATTTCGGCGCCGGCCACAATAATATCCGCTCTGGTAGCCGGTAAGCCCGGTACCTGTAACCGCTCTTCCGGCGTCATATAACGAAGTTCCAAAATCATGCCTTCAATAACGGCACGCGTCAACTGATGCCCCTGAATGAGGCCCGGATTATATTCCGTCATTTTAAGATGCATAGCCGCCAAGGTCGTAGCCGTGCCGCCTACAGCAATGAACTCGCCAAAAGGTCCTTCGATTGGCAACGGATCAAACCAAGGCCGCGTCTCCTGCCACACTTCCTGAGGACCTTCATCGGAACGTTCTTTGAGACGTACCGCTCCAATCGGGTAAGAACGATTCCAGTAGGCCCCTTCGGCTGTACCGAGCGCGATTTCCGTACTGCCCCCGCCGATATCGATTAAACCGAAATGGCGTTCATCACCGGGGAATGAGCTTATAGCGCCGGCAAATCCGAGAGCCGCCTCTTCTTCACCGGTAATCACATTCGGCTCCATCGGACAAACTTTAACCGCCTCTGCCATGAATGCCTCACCGTTAGAAGCTTCACGCACGGCACTGGTGGCCACCCCTACTACACGAGTAGCGCCATAACTTCCGATTAGCCCTTGGATTTCTTTTAACGCATCCAAACTACGCGTCATAGCCTCTTCGGTCAATTGACCATCTGCCGCTCTTTTACCGAGGCGCGTAGTCCAAAGGCGTTTCGGCTCATTGTGCCACTCTTTACCGTCATAGGTGCCGAGCAACAAACGTAACGAATTGGAGCCTAAATCAACGATTGCCGCTTTTACTGTTGTATCTGCCATAGTTTTCCTCCAAAATATACCGGAACTATAAGTTAATCATCAATCATCAATCATCAATCACAATCACAATCACAATCACAATCACAATCACAATTAAAATCACAATCACAATTAAAATATAATGCCAACCGGCTATAAATAAAAAGATGATGCGAAGCTTCGCATCATCTCACTGTTTAATCTCTGCGACCTCCACGACCGCCACGTTTGGATTCGGTATTTCGTTTTAAATCCGTCAATCGTTCTTCGCTGTCTTTTAAGAAACGACTCATTTTATCTTCAAAGGACATACCGTCGCTTTTGCGTTCAAAAGAATTACGGCGATTACCATCGTGAGCACTGCGAGCATGCCCGTCATGCTGGCGTGGGCGGAACTCGCGTTCTCTAGGTTCACGATTCTCAGTCTTTGGCGCTCTTGGCGCAGCTTCCGGTTTAGGTAATGTTTGCTTAATCGATAAGCTAATCTTACCTTTTTCATCCACACTCAAAACTTTAACCTTAACTGTGTCTGCTTCTTTAATAAAATCCGAAATATTTTCCACATATTCATTCGCAACTTCTGAAATGTGCACCAAACCCGTTTGTTTGTTACCTAAGTCCACAAACGCACCAAATTTCGTGATCCCCGTAACAGTGCCTTCAAGAACACTACCTACTTCAATGGCCATGCTAACCCAATGTCCTCCTAAAATTACTAAAAACGTTGTGCCGTAATACATGCACACTAGTTTAATTATATAGGGCTTTGAAAAACCTTGTCAACTGATATTTAACGAATGTACAACTTACATAAGAATAAATTATAGCCCCGTAAAAATGCCGTAAATACACTGCTCGCGTACCGATTTTTCAGTTTCCTATTTCACATACGGTACTTCGCCCGGTTTTACCAAACCCAATTCATCCCGTGCTACTCCTTCAATCTCTTTTGGATCCTGAAGACGCTGTTTATCCTGTTCCAGTGCTTCATTGCTCTTCTTCAATTCTTCGATTTGAAGTTGTAACTGATGCTGCTGTTGTTTGATAACATAAATATCATACATCGTGCGCAAAATAAAGATAAGACCCAACGCAAGTATAATGATTTGTGCCCACATTATAATTTTATTACGTTTCGGTCGTTCCCTATGGCCCGCACGAGGGCCTTTTTTTATCTCCTCTGCCATATTCTAGTCCTCATCGTCACGTACTGCTTGAATGAGCCTATTATAACATCAATATCGAAACTCATCAATGAATCATTACCTTCATGTCAGCCAAATAAATTTACCCATTTATTCGCTGCCGTGGTCTAGTGATTTCACCGCTTGAGTATGCCCATATTCCTTACAATTATGCTTCGTCCAATTCTTTTATTCTGTCCCCAATAGCCTGCCCCTGAAAAATAAAGTTGGGATACAATTCACTGAGCGGCACTAAAACAAACGCCCTGTCCCACAAATAAGGATGAGGAATCGTCAGTGTTTCACTTTGCACCTCTATGAGGCGTCCGTCTTCTTTTTCAGCCCACACGATATCGAGATCAAGTGTACGGGGCCCCCAATGAACCAATCGTTCCCGGCCGGCCGCTTTTTCAAGCGCCTGCATCACCTGCAGCATGGCTTCCGGCACCAAAGTAGTCACAACTTTACAGGCTCCGTTTAAAAACGGCCCCTGATTCGTGTTACCCCAAGGCGCCGTTTCCAGCCATTTGGATGGCGTCACCGACTCAATATTTTCATGACGCCGCAAACCCTCAATGGCATTGGCCAAATATTGCTCACGGTCACCTAAATTAGATCCCAAACTGAGATAATAGATATATTTCATCAAAAAGTCTCACCTACATTTGACCTCGCGTAATGGTAATTTCCGCATAATCCAGCATGCCCGGAATCGGCACGGCCGGTTTACGAATGGCCACAGCGAGACCGATAATGCCGCGATAATTATTCCATAATTCATCGGCAATCAAAGTACCCACTTTTTCCAATAATTTCTGCGGTTCCCCCGTCACGACACGTTCCACCGTATTATATACCTCTACATAATTAATGGAATCCGCCAAATCATCGGACTGACCGGCTTTAGTCAAATCGATTAAAATCGTTACATCCACAAAAAACGCTGGCCCTGACTGTTTTCCGATTCCAAGTTCCCATGATACCCGAAAAAGCCCATATTTTTAAAACAATCTTATCCATTAGAACTCTCCTCTCAGCAAGGCATCCGCTACGGTCAATGCTTTTTTGTGCATATCTACATTGTGCACGCGCACCATATCTATCCCCTGAATTAAGCCCGTAATACAAGCGGCCACAGTGCCCTCGTCACGTTGATCCGGCGGGCAATCATTGAGCATGGCCCCGATAAAACCCTTACGACTCGGCGCCAACAAAACAGGGTATTCATAGGCCGTCAATTCGCCGAGACGCTGCATAACCTCAATATTCTGCTCGCCCGTTTTGCCAAAACAACCGATGCCCGGATCAAGCCAAATGTTCTGCGGTAAAATTCCTTCTTTTAAGGCAATGTCCACAGACGCAAAGAAAAAGGCTTTCATGTCTTCGATGATATCGCCGTAATTCGTATCGTTCTGGTTGTGCATGATGATAACCGGCACCTTGTGTTTAGCCGCTACGGCCGCAATATCGGGGTCGTAACGAAGACCCCAAATATCGTTGAGGATATGAGCCCCATGGGACAGTGCATAATCCGCCGTTTCCGCCCGATAGGTATCAATGGAAATCGGCACCTTGGTGGCTTCCAATACAGGACCCAAGAGCGCCTCCATACGGCTGATTTCTTCTGCCACCGAAATATGCGTATGACCGGGACGGGTCGATTCTACGCCAAGGTCGATTAAATCGGCGCCCTGCATTTCCATTTCACGAGCATGCGCGATAGCCGCTGTCGGTGTATTATATTTGCCACCGTCGGAGAATGAATCGGGGGTTCCGTTTAAAATTCCCATAATCAAGGTACTGTTATTGAGCACCAACGTTCTACCGTCGTCCCATTTATAACTGCGTCGTTTGAACATCCGTTGAACCTCCTAAAATAGTCAAAGCTTCTTCCCGAAGCTGTCCCGTCCGGCTTAACACGCCGCGACATTCCATGGTTACAACGGCCGTTCCTTGTTGCAACTCGCCTTTAATAAGCATACACAAATGTGTTGCTTTAATGCGTACCATCACGCCTTCCGCTTCCAAATCCGTCTCCAAAGCCGTCGCAATCTCACGAGTCATGCGCTCCTGGAGCTGCGGCCGATGGGCAAACAAGTTCACCAAATCACTGAGCTTACTGAGCCCTGCTACACGACCATCCTTCGGTTGGTAAATAATATCGGCAGTGCCGAAAAAAGGCATCAAATGATGTTCACATACAGAATAGAAAGGAATATTCGTTACCGCTACCAAGCCTTTGTACTCGGTAGGGAAAATATCGCCCCAAATCTCAGCGCTGGACTTATTCATGCCGGCAAACAACTCTTCATATAAACCGGCCACCCGTTGCGGCGTTTTCTCCATATCAGCCGCTTTTAAATCAATGCCCAAGGCTGTTAAAAACTGTGCAACACCCTCGCTGGCCTGTTCTTTCATGACAAGACCTCCTATACGATTTTAGTCGTCCACGATTCCACGTTCCACTCATCGGTAATCCAAGAGCGATAAAACTCCGGCTCATGGCTGACTACCAAAATCGTTCCTTTAAAACGACGTAACGCATCGGCCAATTCTTCCTTGGCGGCTACGTCCAAATGATTCGTCGGTTCGTCCAAAACCAACACATTGTACGGCTCCTGCATCAATTTGCAGAGTCGTACTTTTGCATTTTCACCGCCCGACAAGACGCGCATCTGACTTGTAATGTGCTCGTTGGTTAGCCCGCAACGAGCCAATGCTGCCCGTACTTCCGCATTCGTCATGGCCGGATATGCATTCCAAATATAATCAAGTGCTGTCATATCATTATGAGCACTGTCTTCCTGTTCAAAATAGCCCACTTGTAAAAAGTCGCCTCGTTCCACCTCACCGGCAAAGGGTTTGATTAACCCCAACAATGTTTTGAGAAGCGTTGTTTTGCCGAGACCATTCACACCGCGTACGGCAATTTTCTGGTTTCGTTCAAGCACCACATCCACCGGTTTAGTCAAGGCCGAATCATAACCAAGCACCAAATCTTTGGCGCTTACTACGAAGCGGCTAGGCGTACGGCCTTCTTTAAAACCAAAGGACACTTCCAAATGAACCTTCGGTTTGTCCAAAATCTCCATTTTCTCTAAGCGCTTAGCCCTGGAATTGGCCATGCCGCGCGTCGCCACGCGAGCCTTATTACGCTGAATGAAGTCTTCCATGCGGGCAATTTCCTGTTGCTGCCGCTCATAGGCTTTCACCGCTTGCGCACGCTGCACTTCATAAGCTGCAAGGAACTGTTCGTAGTTCCCCGTATAACGCGTCAACTGCGCCTGTTCGATGTGATAAATCACATTGACTACGGAATTTAAGAACTCCATATCATGAGAGATGAGGATAAAGGCGTTTTCATAATTTTGCAAATAATTCTTAAGCCACTCAATATGCTCCACGTCCAAATAGTTGGTCGGTTCATCCAAGAGCAATATGGTCGGTTTTTGCAATAAGAGCTTCGTCAATAATACCTTCGTACGCTGACCGCCGCTCAATTCGTTAACGAGACGGTCGAGACCGATGTCTACAAGCCCGAGGCCCTGCGCCGTGCGCTCGATGGTGGCATCGATTTCGTAAAAACCGCGGTGCTCCAACTCTTCCTGCCACTCACCGGTTTTCTCCAAGAGCTCATTCATGCGCGCTTCGTCACAGTCCGTCATCTCCATGTAAGCGGCCTGTAACTCTTTATCCAATTCAAATAAATCGCTGAACGCATCGCGTAGCACGTCGCGTATAGTCTGCCCTTCGGCCAATACGCTATGCTGATCCAAATAACCTACGGTACCCTTATTGGACCATTGCACCGTGCCTTCATCAGGCAAAATTTTACCGGTTATAATATTTAAAAACGTAGACTTACCTTCGCCATTAGCGCCGATTAAGCCAACATGTTCACCTTTTAATAGTCGAAACGACGCATCATCCAAAATTTGACGGGCGCCGAAGCCATGCGTCACATGTGACACCGTTAGTACACTCATCAGTCATCTCCCAACCGCTCATCTAATGTAAAAGCCGTCTCTAAAAAGTCGGCTTAATTTAACCATATATATTTTACCCTTATTTTACAGCTCTGTCAAAATCGCGACCATACTGCCACCAATGGCGTAGTGCGGTAAGCGCCATAATATGCGCCCCTTTTTGAATCATAGCGAGCCCCTCCGGTGAACCGGCGCGGGCCGCAAATTCCGGTGTATGAAGACCCATGTTTTCACCGATGGCCAAAGTCAATTGTACCGTCGGTGCCACATGGGACACATTGCCCATGTCGGTGCTTCCTTCCGCCACATCATTGGGAAGCATCGTCGGTGTGGCGCCCCACTCCGTCATGACCTGTTGCGCTAAATCACGCCAAGTTCGGTCTTCGCGCAAGTCTTTAAACAGCGGTTCATAGTGGCGAAGCTTAACTTCGGCACCTTTCGCTTTGGCAATTTCAAGGGCCTTAGCTTTTACGGTTGGCAAAACAATCTCTTCTAAAAACTCCACCGTATGGGCTCTGACGGTCATGTGTAATACAGCTTCAGCGGGAATCATGTTCGGCGCTTCACCCGCTTCGGTGAAGATTTGACCGATAACCACTTCATCGCCCCACTGCGCTTTTAGCTCATTCACCGCAGCATATAAAGCAACCGCACAATCCAAGGCATTAATACCCCTGTCTTCTAAATCCGCCACATGAGCGGAACGACCGATAAATTTCACTTCCAACGGGTGACTGGCCAAAGAAGAACCGCCCAGCTCATTTACATCCGCCGGATGTGTCAACAAAGCACCGGCATAGCCGTTAAATACGCCTGCATCGGCCATAAAGACTTTGCCCCCTACGGTCTCTTCGGCGGGACAACCGAAGAAGGTGGTCAATGCTTCCGGTACAGCCGCCGCAAAACCGATGGCCGCCCCGATGCTCATGGCCGCAATCAAATTATGACCGCAGCCGTGACCAAGCCCCGGCAAGGCATCATATTCACCGAGAAAAGCCATTTTATAGGCACTGTCCGAATTCCCTTTATCCGCTTTAAGGGATGTGGCAAGCTCCGGAATGCGGCCGTCACTGACGTCCGTCTTTACTCTGAAATTCCGGTCAGCCAAAAACTTCGTAATAGCAGCCACCGCTTTATGTTCCGTAAGACCTACTTCGGGATTGGCATGTAAATAAGCGGACAAATCGATAAGCGCCTGCTCTATGTTCTGAATGGCTTCGTGAAGGCAAGCTTCACGAGCTGCCAAAGAACCATCATTAGGCAGCTCCGCCACAGCGTTAGCAACCTTTGAATCAGCAATATGGTTCCCCTCCGTTAAATTGGCAATAGGATTCCCCTCCGACAATGCATCAACAGAGTCGGTTGGCTCCGTCATCGGATCCTTTACAAACGAATGCCCCTCACAATAAGGAAACAGCACCAATGTATTGGAAATAGCTCTGAAACTTACATAGCTTCCCAGCGGCAAAGCCTGATGAGGCGTGCCGTGACCGGTTGGTACATAGCAGACAAAAGGTTCCGGTGCATCTTGCGATCGTTCAGCCATCATGTAATCCAATACATGAGCGCCGATTTCATAATCCGGCTCGTCTTCGTCTTCACAGTTTGTAAACGTACCGAGAGCCACCCCTTTAACGCGACTCAGAACGCCTTGACGGCGCAATTGCTGGAGCATTCTATCTATTTTATAAGGCGGTTCACCAATATCCTCCAACAGTAAAATGGCATCGTCCCAATCTTCAAGGGCCGGTGCATAAGGAGTACCGCCTAAGCTGCAAAGAATGGCTAAATTACCACCCATGAGCCTGCCTTCTTCCATATTGGCACCGATAAAGCCCCGTGGCGGCGCCAATAAGGGCTCGATTACGGAAGTTTTACCCTCAAGCAAATCAAATAAGTGAGCTACATCGTTTTCACGCCCCGGTTTTAACCAATCTACGCCCATCGGTCCGTGATAGGTGACCAAACGGCTGTAGCGACCGATGGCCGTATGTAACGCCGTACAATCGCTATACCCCACAAAAGGCTTTTGCCCCTTGCGAATGCCTTCATAATCCAATAAATCCAAATAACGCACTGTGCCGTAACCGCCACGCAAGGCAATTACCGCATCACAATCGGAGTCCGTCATAAAGGTATTAAATTCCGCGGCCTGTTCCTCCGGCGTACCGCCATAGAGACCGTGACGATAACAGGACGCCCCGAATACAGCCTTATACCCCCTGGCTTCAACCAAAGCCTTCAACGCGTCCAGATTTTCTTCCGTTGCCGAGGCCGGCGCCGTAAAGGCCAATGTCATGCCCGGTTGTAACCGTTTTGGCAAAATCCAATCCATCAGTACTTCTCCTATCCACTACTCATTGAATATAGCCAATGCATTTAATCATTGGCTATACTCGTTATCTATACACTTTCACTTATTTACGAAACGCGTGTTTAAACTCTATGGTCCCCAAGCTTGACCAATAGTACCCGCCCACTGTATCACGTGCCACATACGGCGTGGTAGTGAAATAAATCGGCATAACCACAGTGTCATCAAAAATCATAGCTTCTGCTTCATGCATAAGTTCGTTACGCAGTTTCACATCCGTCGTATTGTGAATTCGCTCTATCAAAGCATTATACGCTTCACTGTGATATTGCGCATCATTGGCGGAATCATAGAACACATCGAGGAACGTCTGCGGATCCGCATAGTCACCAATCCACGACGCCCGTGCCACCTGATAATGCCCTTCTTCACGGTTCGCCATGAACACCTTCGTTTCCTGATTCTGAAGTTCCACCGTAGCCCCCAGCTCATTTTTCCAAATAGCCTGTACCGCTTCGGCAATGGCCTTATGCATTTCATTAGTATTATACAAAATCGTCACCGGTGGCAACGGTTTATTCGGTCCGTAACCGGCTTCGGCCAAAAGTTTCTTCGCTTCCGCCACATTATAGGCTACCAAATTGCCCCCTTCGGCTCTAAAATCCTGATTCGTCGCTTCATCAGTCAGTCCCGGCGGCACAAAAGCGTAAGCCGGCGTTTTACCGCCATGCACAATGGTATCTACAATTACTTTGCGGTCGATGACCACGGAAAACGCCTTGCGCACCAATGGATTATCAAACGGCGGAGCCGTTACGTTAAACACATAATAATAGGTCCCCAAGGACGGCGCCACTTTGAAAAGACCAAGCTTCGTCAAACGCTCCTGATCGGCCACGGGCGGCTCTACCATGATATCTACGGCGCCCCCTTCAGCAAGGGTAAGACGGGTGCTTTGAGATTCACTGATAGGCCATTCCATGCCTTTTAACTTAACGGAAGCAGCATCCCAATATTTATCGTTTTTAACAAACTGCAATTCTGCACTGTGTTGCCATTTCACCAGTTTAAACGGTCCGTTGCCGATAAGCGTAGCCGCCGACGTAGCCCAAGTATCAGGTGCCTGCGATACGATGTCTTCACGTACCGGATAGTACGCGTGAAAAGCCGTCAACCCCAAGAAATACGGTGTCGGCGATTCCAAGGTCACCAACAAGGTATGATCGTCAACAGCCTTAACGCCTACATCTTCGGCCTTCGCTTTTTCCGTATTATAAGCTTCGCCGTTTTTCAAAACATAGAGCATAAACGCATTGTTAGCCGCTACTTCGGGATTTAACGCCCGTTTCCACGCATACTCAAAATCATGAGCCGTTACGGGCTTGCCATCGGACCAGGTAGCTTCGGGACGAAGATAGAAAATATAGGTCAACCCATCCGGTGAAATTGTCCACGACTTGGCCACCGCCGGTTCCGGTACATCTTTAGCATTTAATCGGGTAAGGCCTTCAAACACGGCCAGCTCCACGGAAGACTCCGGCAAGGTTGACGATTTAGCCGGGTCCAAAGTGGACGGTTCCTGCTCCAAGGCATAGCGCAAGGTGTCCGGCGGAATCGCCTCGCCGCTGCGACTGCACCCCGTCATGAGTACCAGCCCCATTATTAGTATAAGCAATACACTGTACATCACATATCGTTTCATACGCGACTCCTTATGTGCCGATTAAGGCAATTTATTTTCTAAAAACTCTTTAATACAGCGGCCCATTCGTGCCCCCAACAGTATGCCTTCCGTGTTGGGCACCTTCGAAATAAACACAATGATACCGAAGGTACCTTTAACGAGGGGCAACAAACCGCCATCATGTTCCACATCGTCGAGAACGCCCGTTTTATGGTGAAACACCACGTCTTCTCCCCAGTAAAACGGCAGCTTATCGCGAAACTGCTGACGGCCCAGTAGTTGCCACATTTCGTGACCTAAAGGCCCCGATTCACGCAGAACGTAAATGTACTCATATAAAGTCATGAGGTCCAAGACGGTCATAACATTTTCACGGCCCTCCGCTCGTGCCTTGCTGTCCATCATATAGCGCTTAAGACGCGTAGCCTGTAGGCCTATAGACTCAGCGAATTCGTTAACCGTCGCCATGCCGAGTTTTTTAATCAACAAATTGGTCGCCCAATTATCGCTAAGTACCATCATGAGTCGGCACAGTTCCAAATAGGAAAAACGATGGTTTAAATCGAGTTCCTGCAGGGCCCCGCCACCCAAAACGCGTGGCGACTCTTTAAGACTCATGGTCATATCCAAAGCTAAATCGCCGTCTGCCACTTTTTTAAACAAAGCGGCCATAATAAGCACTTTAATCATACTGGCGCTGGCATGAACCATCGTAATACCGCGACCGGCAATTTCAGCCATATCTTTTTCATCATCAAGACGGGCCACCAAATAGGAAATTTCCCCGTCCGGTGCCATGTCCTGAATTAATTCATCCAACTCTATGCCAAGCCCTTTGCCGGCAAGAATTTTTTCCATACTAAAAACCTCCTAACGCCGCCAACAGGCTACCTTGCGCCCTTCACGCATAACGAGCGGCGGTTTGGCTTCCTTGCATTGACTTGTCACTTCCGGGCAACGCGATGCAAAAGGACAGCCTGTAATATTAGCCAGCGGGCTCGGTACTTCACCGGCCAGCACCGGTCCGATACTCATATGCGGCGCCAACGGCGCATTTAACTGAATCAAGGCCTGTGTATACGGGTGGAGCGGGTTTTCATAAACGGCCTTCGTCGGCCCTTCTTCCACCACAGCGCCCAAATACATAACCGCAATCCGCTGACTGATATAACGAACCATGTTCAAATCATGGGAAATGAATACGTAACTGATACGGCGCTCCGCCTGCAAGTGCTCCAGAAGCGACACAATTTGTACCTGAATAGACACGTCCAAGGCGGAAATCGGTTCATCGCAGATTATACACTGCGGCTCACTGATAAGGGCTCGACCGATGCCGATACGCTGACGCTGGCCGCCACTGAATTCGTGCGGATATCGTTCGCCCTGCGCCTTTGTGAGTCCCACCTGTTCCAAGACGGCATCCACTTTCGCTAATTTGTCGGCTTCACTGAGCGACACATGACCGGTAGTCCGCACCGTTAACGGTTCCAAGAGGCTTTGCCGCACCGTCATACGCGGATTCAAGGACGCATAGGGATCCTGGAACACCATTTGAATATGCTGCAATACATGTTCTTGATCGGCGGGACTCTCAATTTCACGGCCCGCCACAACAATGCGGCCCGATGTTTTCGGATAGAGGCCCATGAGCGTACGCCCGAAAGTGGATTTACCGCAGCCCGATTCCCCTACCAGGCCTAATGTTTCGCCTTCAGCCTGTGACAGCGACACACCTTCCAACGCGCGCACCAATTGACTATTTTGTTTTAAAAAACCGCGTCGAACGGTAAAATGCTTCGTTAAATCATGGGTTTCCCAAATATTCATGACTTCACCGTCCCTTCTGCGTTGGTATTATTTGTCGCCCCAAGAGGCGCCGTTGCAGTCGCCGGCTCGCCCTCAACTGATTGCCCTTCGGCATCATTCGCAGCGGCTAAGCGATTACAATAAGCATCACATTTCTCCAGTAATTCGCCCGACACCGTAGGACACGGCGTAATTTTAGCCTTAGCCAGCCAACAGCGTAAATTATTTTCCAATCGTGGCATTTCCCGGGCGCAAATTCGCATTGCTTTAGGACAACGGGGATGGAAAGAACACCCCATCGGCAAACTGTATAAATCCGGCGGCTGACCGCCGATAGCCTGCAATTTAGTCGTGGCCATAGTCGGCAGTGATTGTAAAAGGCCTTGTAAATACGGATGACGCGGATTTCCCAATAAAGCTTCCACCGTACCTTCTTCCACAATCTGACCGGCATACATAACGGCCATACGGTCACACATTTGAGCAATGACCCGCAAATTATGGGAAATAATAATAAGCCCCATGTGTTCCGTTTTTATTAACTCTTTTAGAAGCAATAAAATTTGTGCCTCCGTCGTCACATCGAGGGCCGTCGTCGGCTCATCGGCCAGTAATAGGCGCGGCTTGCCCGCTAAGGCCATGGCAATGACAACACGTTGCCGCATGCCGCCACTAAGTTCATGGGGATACTGTGCTAAACGGCGGTCCGGATCGGAAATGCCTACTTTTTGGAGTAATGCTGCCGCTTCCGCCTTCACATCGCCCAAAGTTTCCCCGCTTCGTTTGGCCCGTAACTTAATAGATTCAATCAGCTGCGTGCCGACAGATAAAATAGGATTCAGCGCCGTCATAGGATCTTGAAACACCATAGCTACAGAAGAGCCACGCAAATGGCGCCATGACGCTTCACCGAAATCTTTACAATCCGTATCGGCCACTTGAAGCGCCTCGGCCTTCACCGTAGTAATATCTCGCGGCAATAAGCCCATTAAAGCCTGTACCGTAACAGACTTACCGCACCCCGATTCACCTACGATGCCCAGCACTTCCCCGGCCTCTAACTTAAGCGATACATCGCGTACAACCTCTACATCACCGGCAAAGGTATGAAAGGTTACGCGTAAATTTTCCATAGTAACTAAACTCATCGTTTCACCTCTCCTTTCGGATCCAAGGCATTACGAAGGCCGTCCCCAAAGAATGTAAAGCCAAGCATGGTAATGGCAATGGCCAAGGCCGGCGCCACCAATTGGAACGGATAGGAACGAATGGAGTTAATCCCTTCCGCCGCAAGCACCCCCCAGCTCGCCATAGGGGCACTGACACCGAGACCGATAAAGCTTAAAAAGGCTTCCGTAAAAATGGCTTCCGGAATGGCCAAGGTCATAGTAATGATGATCGGTCCCACACAGTTCGGCAACATATGACGGAATAAAATACGCGACGCCGGCACGCCCATAGAACGCGCTGCGAGCACATATTCTTCATTCTTTAGCGTCACAATGCGGCTGCGCACAATACGCGCCATAGTGAGCCAATACGCGATACCAAGGGCGATAAATATGGAGGTTAAACCCGGCGATAAGACCACCATGAGCAAAATTACATATAATAACAGCGGAATACCGTACAAAATATCTACAAAACTCATCATGAGTCTGTCTACTTTGCCGCCGAAGAAGCCCGCTACGCCGCCGTAAATAACGCCGATAGCGAGGTTAATAGCGGCTGCCACAAAACCGACAGCCAAGGAAATACGAGCGCCATACACAACGCGCACATATAAATCACGGCCCAGCGTATCGGTACCGAACCAATGCGCCGCTGACGGTGCCTGATTGGCTTCCGCCAGATTCTGATCCGCATAGGTATACGGCGATAACCACGGCCCTACGATAGCCAGTAACAACATGCATATAATAATGAACAGCCCAAAGAGAGCCAATTTATTTCTTTTAAGCGATGCCACGCATTGGGACGCGGACGATACACCACTTCGGCGGTCACATCGGCCGTCGTGCCATGAGCACGCAACGGCAAGAAATCGTCGGTCAGCTTCATGACTCATCCTCCTCTTCCATAGTAACGCGCGGATCTACGAATGGATACAATAAATCCACCAACAGGTTAAAACCTACTACGAGAGCACTGTAGAAAATGGTAACCCCTAAAATAACCGTATAGTCGCGATTATAGATGGATGTTACGAAATACTTCCCAAGCCCCGGAATGGCGAAAATTGTTTCTACGATAAAACTACCCGTAAGCAGCGCCGCCGCCAGCGGCCCCAAATAAGTCAAAACAGGTAAGATAGCATTTCCTATGGCATGTTTCATAATAACATCCCAATTGGCTAAGCCTTTGGCCCGTGCCGTTTTAATGTACTCCTGCTGCATGACGTCGAGCATGGTGGAGCGGGTAAGTCGGGCAATAAACGCCATCGGCTGTGCCCCCAAGGTCAAAATCGGCAACACCATATAGGCCGGTCCCTTCCACAGCGCCACCGGAAAAATCGGCCACACAAAGCCCAACCAATATACCAGAAGTGCCCCGATGATAAAGGTAGGCACGGAAATTCCCAAGGTAGATCCGAAGGTTATGATATAGTCCAGCCATGTGTTCGGCTTCAACGCACTGCCGATACCGGCCGCCACGCCGCCAATTACGGCAAACACCAAGGCGCCAAGGCCCAGCTGTGCCGACACGGGGAACGACTCGCCAATAATATCATTGACGGAACGGCCCAAGTACTTATAGGACGGTCCCAAATCAAACTGCACCACATGCTTCATATAATCTGTGTACTGAACCCAAACCGGATCATTCAAATGATAGGTTGCTTCAATGGTCGCCTTAATCTGAGGCGGCAATTTCTTTTCTTCCGTAAACGGTCCGCCCGGGATGGCATGCATGAGCATAAAGGTAATCGTAATTATGGCCCACATAACAACCACGGCTCCGATGAGACGTTTAAATAAATAGGTACCCACCAATCATCACACTCCTTAGTTGATAATTTTTATATATATATTATACACGAGTCGTGGTCATTTGCGATGCAGTAATTCTCAATTTAGTACATGTGTTCTGTATACATCTTTCCATCTGTCCTATCAAAAATATAAATTCTGTATATTTACATATGACACATATTTTTTTAAAATGTTATTCATACAAACGAAATCAAACGTGCTTGCCCTTTGGTAAGCCTATTTTTAGAAAAGAGGTATGTTTATGAATCCAGTTCCGGTAGTCCTTTCCATTCAAGATATGAGCTCCATTGGTCGTTGTTCCCTTACGGTAGCCATGCCGCTCCTCAGCGCCTTCGGCTCCCAAGCGGTACCGTTCCCAACGGCTTTACTGTGCAACCACTTGGAATACCCAAACTATGAAATGGTCGACTTCTCCGAACATCTTCGTCCGTTCATGGATTGCTGGGAAAAAAACGGCATCACCTTTGATGCCATTCAGAGCGGTTTCCTCGCTTCCCCGGAACAAATCCACATCGTAATCGAAGCGATTGAACGCTTTGGCCAAGATAAACCAATCATCGTCGATCCGGCCATGGCGGATGACGGCAAATTATACTCCGTTTATAACGACACGATGGTACAGGAAATGCGCAAACTCATTGCTCATGCGGATATTATTAAACCAAATTACACGGAAGCAAGCTTCCTCTTGGGTCATAAATATGAACCGGAAACAGTGGATGAAGCTAAAATTCGTCAGCTTTGTAAAGAACTTCACGAATTAGGTCCCCGTCATGTCATCATGTCCGGTGTACCTCATCAGACAGAAGCCATCGTAGCTGTTTACGACGGCGAAACCGATGAATTACAATTGGTAAGCACCAGCCTTGTACCGGTAAAAGCTCACGGCACGGGCGACATTTTCACCGCTGTCTTAACCGGCGCTTTGATGCAGGGCTACGACACCTTAAAGAGTGCCGAAATCGCCGCCAACTTTACCACCGATGCCGTAAAATATACGCACGAAACCATCGGCTCCATGCGTGACGGCTTGTTGTTTGAACGCCTCTTGGGACGTTTGACCGCGTTAATTAAATAAATTTGAAATAAAAAATAGACACTCACTAAAGGGACTGTCTTGGGAGGTCTTTGTTGTGATTTAACAGTTCGAGATATTATTTATATCGGTATGCTATCCGCCATCTGTGCCTTAGCTACCACGTTTCTTATTCCATTACCCGGTGGCGGCATGGTTCACCTCGGTTCCGCTGCGCTGTTTACTATTTCAGCCCTCTTTGGCGGACTCTACGGCGGACTTGCCGGTGCCATCGGCTCAGGTCTATTCGACTTAGTCATGGGCCATTCAGCGTATACCCTGTTCTCCATCGTAATCAAGGGTATTTCCGGCCTCGTTGTAGGCTACATGATTGTCGGTTTTCGTCCTAATCCGTTAAAAGCTCGGGAAGCAACCTTTGCCCGTCTTTTGAGCGCCATGCTGGTCGGTGCCGTTTGGACAGCCCTTGGCTATTTGGTAGCTTGGGCATACGTATTGGACAGCTTTATGGTAGCCGTAGGTAATTTACCGGCTTCCTTCTTAACCAGCGGTATCGGTATCGTAGTGGCCCTCTTCCTTGTAAAAGGCCTTCGTAACATAATTCGCTAGTATGGCATACATCATTCTTATAAAAAATTAATGTTAAATTATTAACACGATGTCCTCAGAGGTAATGTCCTACACACCATTACCTCTTGGATATACATCTCATTAATCCTTTCTCTCTAAAAGGCGCAGCAGTTTCTCCCTGTTGCGTCTTTTTATGTATCCCCTTTTAACTTAATTTTAATCGTTTCCCCTTACTATTTACGGTGAAGAACTTTTCCCATTCTTTACATATTTTTTAACTTATTATTATGCAATTTGTTAAAAAACGCCCTATATGGCGTCAAATATTTAAATATGATATAATAATGAAGTTCTATTACTAGTAAAGGAAGATTTTATGGATATTCTATTTAACATAGGCCAGGCGTTTGTAATGGGGCTTATCGCCTTTACCATTACCCGTTGGGGTTATGTCAAGCAAATAAAAATATTATATCTGCAAGGGCGCTTGAACCGATTACAATTCTTAATCGGCCTCATCGGCATGACCATCGTAGTCGGACTGTTCAACACCATGATTGCCACAATGATGGATAGTGTAGTTATCCTCATTGCCTATTGGGGTGTCCGTATATTAAGTTTTTTGGGCCACTCGGTCCTCTTGTCCTTCTATTTCGTACTCTATGCAAGGCGCTTCCAAGACTTTTCATTCCACGGCGTTATAGGTATTTTATGGTGTATATTCATCGCTTTTACCTACCCGTACTTGCCGATTAAATCTACCAGTGCCGCCTTCGCAGTACTCATTTGGATTGTAAACTTAATCCTACTCGTCATCCCCGGTTCGTCAAAACCGAACAAATACGGCTTACCGGCTATCTGGCCGCAGAAACGAGTAGCCCGCCCGCAACGAACGAGAGTGGCAAGTCCACTGAATCACGAGCAGCAACGATAAACATCAAACCCTATAATTTACTTTAGACACTAAAGAGTATTCTATTTACAGGTACTTTTAGTGTCTATTTTTTATATAGTAATCTCACTCTGCGAAATCAATTTGTAAATATATAAAAGAACACGCTACAGTGCCTATTCGCTGCAACGTGTTCTTCTTACTTCTGTACGTATTTTTTATTTATGGTCATAGGTTTTTAAGGTAAAAACCAATTCATTAATCGACGCACTCAGTGAATCCATTTTGTGTTCCAGACGTATCAATAAATACGCCGCAACCACCATGGGGAATCCGTAATTAGCCGTCGCTGTTAGAATTTCTTCCATAAAAACACCTCCTTATTGAAATACATTCAATTTAAAATATATCGACAAGGAGGTTCCAAATATTTTTATAATATTTCTTTATTTACATAAATATTAAGCTGAATGTTGAATGAGCCACTCTTTTAGCATGTCTACTGATACAGAATTATCAGCAACACCAATAATTAATGCCTCAGCTTCATCATCGGTATAAGTTAAATTAATTTCTTCTAACGCTAGATATATTTGCATAGAGTGAAATGCTATTCGCTTATTTCCATCAGTAAAAGCATGGTTTTTAGCTAAACCATAACAAAGTTGTGCTGCTTTATCATAAGTTGTAGGATATAAGTCTTCTCCACCAAATGTTTGAAACGGGGTATTAACCGCCGATTCCAATAAGTTTAAATAATGGATTCCCGATTTCATAACGGAAGATGCTTCTAAATCCTTATGAAACTGTATAATATCATCGATTAATAAATGTATAATCTTATTCATCTATTTTCCAATCTTTTATACAAATTTTGGTTTCGTTTAAGAATTTCTGCCGATAAAGCTTTCATTCTTTTAGCCAAATCTTCAGATGTTTTTGATGTAATAATAATTTTATCTTGATTTTCCTCTTGAATATTTCTTTTCGACATATAGAGCACCCTTTCTTTATATTTTTTAGTAAATCTTCTTATTTCAATATATCACAATTCGACGGCCTAGTGAATCAACAAAATCCATTCCAACAAGGTACATACGATATACGCAATAATAAACTTAATTTTCTGTTTACGGTCGCGGTCTTCGTCAGCGATTTTAAGACGCTGTGCCAAAAAGCGCTTATCACGAATCTGCAAGAGTAAGTCGCGAATATTCGCCTGGCTTTCCGCATCGGTTTCCTTCCCGTTACCTTTGAGCGCTACCTGTTGAATCTGAATACGGCGCTGCAATTTACGCATTTGAATCTTAATATTATTATGGACAAAGACACTTTGCCATTTTTTACGGGAATCAAAATACATATAAATATAGCGCGGAATGTTCATGACGATAAAACTGATACACAAAATCCCCAAAGAAATAAGGAAATATGTGGAAAAGGAGAATTCAATCGTCTCCGCCGGCAAATAGTGGTGAAGGATGATAAAACTGATCCACACACCAATCGGCAATAACAACGCTGCTGCCAAGTCAATGGAACGAACCCAGCTCGTTTTCACAGGCACTTCAGGAATATTATAGGTCTCCACCTCATCGCGGAAGGCATAGTATTCCAAACGAAGTACCGACTGTTCCGAGCGGGCATTAATTAAGATAACCGGTCCTTTAGCATTCGTACAGCGGTTCGGCCAAGAAATTAAACGGCGAATCGGACTGTCCGGGGACAAATCAAAACGGATAATGCCCTTTTTTTCAAAACGCACCGTCGACCCGTCACCGATAATTTCGAAGGGGTTAAAGAAGGTGCCCAACAGGCTGAGGCTCCAATTGCCCAATAAATGAACAATCGTATTCATAATAAAGCCGCCCATATCGACGTCGGACATATTCAATTTTATGGAAAAACTCGAAGCATAGTCGTCAAACCAAAAATCTTCGATAGTAAATTCTATATTAATAACGGTCCCGAGGGTCGTAATAATCCCCATGTAGACCTTATTGTTATTTTCAAACTCAAAGGTAACAGAATAAAATAACCAGTGATTTCGCAATTGAGCTTTCAAAATGCGGTTAATCGCATCTTCCTCAACACTGATAATACGATGATCGTATAAATCGGTTTCGCTCGCTTCGCAAGGTTCGGCCTCAATTTGTTGCTCAGGCGTGACCGGTTTCTCTGCGATTTTCTTGCGTGTTCCTTTTGTCATCGATTCTGCCAATTCCAATAATCGCGTGACTAGACTGTTCATAACGCCTCCTATGGATTTAGCACGTTTTCAGTCCATATTATAACATAACGCACCCGATTTTAAAACTACATAGCATATCGACAGTTTTCAAAAAAGCCGATTCTATCACCATTGAGCGCATTTAACTTGATTATTTATTCTAAAAAATGACTGCCAAGCCCTTTCGAGCCGGCAGTCATAAATTTATCCCCTAGATATCAAAGATACCCTGTATGCTATTTTACAAAGTGTTAAACAGTTTCCATGGATAGCTTGCGATACGCATAGAAGGCACCGCGTTTTGCCATCAAGGTCTCATAGGAGCCGTCTTCTACAACCTGACCGTTTTCCAAGAATAGAATTCGATCCATCTTTTCCAAACCGCCCAGATGGTGCGTAATATAGATGACTGTTTTATCCTTCATCAGGCTGTATAAGGCGTTCTGTATATCCTGGCGAACCAATTGATCGAGCCCTTCCAATGGTTCATCGAGCAACAAAATCGGACTGTTGCGGAGCCACAAACGAGCGAGCGCAATACGCTGACGCTGCCCGCCGCTCACACCGCTGCCGCCACTGCCGATAATTGTCTTAAGACCGTTTGGCAACGTATTAACCCAATCGGTTAAGGCGGCGAACTCAATGGCTTTTGCCATTTCCTCAGCCGTTGCCCGCGGTTTAGCCAAGCGAATATTGTCTTCCACCGATGCATGGAATAAATAGGTATCCTGCGTCAAGGCACCATAGTATTCGCGAGCCTCAGCCAATGACAGCGATTTAAGCTCTTTGGTTCCCAACGAAATCCGGCCTTCGTAATCATAGAACCGTTCCAACATAGTAAGGAGCGTCGTTTTGCCGGAGCCGCTCGGCCCTACTACGGCCACTTTTTCACCCGGTTTGATATAAAGTGATAAATTCTCATATATATACGGCTCGCCCTCGTCATAACGGAAGCTTACCTTATCAAAATTAATGCCCAAAGATGGCGAGTCCACTTTAACCGACTCAGCCGAAGCCATCGACTGAATCACCTCATTTTTAGCGTCAGAGTCAACCCTTTCAGCCGGCGCCATCGATTCCTTAACAGCCGGAGCCTGTTCCGCCAACTGAACCAATCGTTTCATGGCGGCTAAACTTTCACGACCATGATACCAGGCAATAGTAAGCGGTGCCAAGGCTTCAAAATAGGATTGCAAGGCAATGGCCACTACGGCGATAAAAATCCCTTCCTGTTGACTGCCGTTAGCAAGCGGAATCATGATGAGCGCCCCCAGGACCATGGTTAATTGGGTGAGCCCCAAGAAGAGCGTATCGCCAATATTGGTGCCGCGATGAACGATATGCTGAGCCGACGTCAAATCGTTAAACTGACGATCCACCAAGGCTGTCACGCGCGGTTCCTGCTTGTACGTTATGATATCCATAATGCCCGCCAAGCTTTCTACCACCGTATCCTTTATACCGCTGCGATATACAAGAGCTGCATCCGTAGCCAACGCATTATGACGATACACAATAAACGGAATCACCACGGCCCCCAAGATAAAGACAATCGCCAATAACCACACCAGCTGATAGCTGAACTGTGCCAAGAAGTAAAAGCCGATAACAGTTAATAAGACAGCCCCCGCCGGCGGAATAATAACACGCAAATAGAAGAATTGGAGTGTCTCGATGTCCGCCATGATGCGACCTAAAATATCACCGGAACCGAGTCGATGCAATGCAGCCGGCATCAACGGCTCCAACTTTTTATAAAACCATACGCGTAAACCGTAGAGTCCTTGGAAGGCCATATGATGCGATACATAGCGCTCGATATAACGGCATACGGCGCGGCTGATACCGAAGAAGCGCACCCCTACAATAGAGAGGCTTAAAGCCGCCAATTCAGGGCGTAACGCCGCCGACGTGATGAGCCAAGCCGACGTTGTCAAAAGGCCGACGTTCATGAATACCGTCAAGAAGGAGAATAATAAGCTGAGCCACAAGGAATTACGCGCAGGCCCTAATACGGCAAATAACCGACTTAGCGAATTCCATGTCGATATATTCTGCGTAGGCTCGCTGACTTCAATATGCGATGCCCCCGGTGCCGCATGGGCGGCAATCACCGGATGGACAGCTTTTTCAATATCAACATTAGGCTTAGTGTGACTATTCCCTATAGCATCGGCTGTCCCTACGGCAGTCTCTGTAGCTCCGGCTAGGGCAGTCTCTGTAGCTCCGGCTACGGCAGTCTCTGTAGCTCCGGCTAGGGCAGCCTCTGTAACTCCGGCTACAGCACTCTCTGCAGCTCCGTTATGACCCACGCCGTCGGAAGTAACATCAGCGGTGCCTCCCACGCCCGCTTTGACGAGTTCGCTGAAGTAGCCGTCAGCCGCTACCAACTCATCAAAAGATCCTCTTTCAACGATATGCCCCTGTTTTAACACCAATAAAGTATCGGCCCAACGCATAGTCTGCAAGCGATGCCCGATGAGAAGCACAATCTTATTCGCCATCAATCGTTCCAGGGCTTTTGCCAAACTCTGTTCCGTCGCCACATCAAGATGGGCCGTTACTTCGTCCAGCACGATAAGCGGTGATTGTTTAATAAAAGCACGAGCGATGGCAATACGCTGGCGTTGCCCGCCGGATAAACCGAGGCCCCCTTCACCCAGCATTGTATCAAGGCCATGAGGCAAGGAATTTACAAACGCTTCCGCTTCCGCATCACGAACGGCTGCCCATACTTCATCATCCGATACAGGCTGTCCAAAGGTAATATTCTCACGCAACGTACCACGGAATAAATGGGGTTGTTGCGGCACAAACGTCACTTGATCACGCCAAAAATCCGCCTCCATGTCAAGCAAGTTCACGCCGTCTACTACAATTTCACCCTTTGTCGGTTGCATGAGACGCAAAAGCAAATGAGCGAGTGTACTCTTGCCGGCACCACTGCCGCCGACCAGCATGGCTTTCTCGCCGCGGCGCAAAGTGAAATTAATATTTTCAACCGCATACGTGACAGCCGCTTTTTCAGATGAAACCTCGCCCTCATTGGCATTAAGTTCTTGATGCGACGTCGCGCCGTACGCATAAGACAGCTCTTTAAACTCTACCGTATTAAGCGCCGCCGCTGTAACTGTGCCGGACTCAGGTTCTTCAATAGGCAAGGCTAAGAATGTATCAATTTTGGCAAGACTTACCTGACCCGCCATACCGGTATGGAAGGCGGCCCCCAACTGACGAAGGGGAGCGTAAAACTCAGGCGCCAAAAGCAATACGAAAAATGCCGGCAAGAAAGTTTCATGGCCGTAAAGCAAGGCCATCCCCATGTACACAGCGATTAACGCCGTACTGATAGTGCTGACTAACTCAAGCACCAAGGCGGACAAAAAGGCCACGCGCAAAACGCGCAAAGTAGAATCTCTAAATTCTGCGGACAGACGGGCGATGACGTCTACCTGTTCTTCGGAACGACCGAAGAGTTTAAGCGTCACAATACCTTGGAGGACATCCAAGAAATGACCGCTCAGAAAACTCATACGCTCCCACTGTTCTTTATTCATAGCCTCCGCTTTTTTACCGATTAAAATCATAAAAAACGGAATGAGCGGGAATGTAATGAGTAAGATAATAGCAACCCACGGTGCCGCATCAATGATGGCAATGGCCATAATGAGCGGAATCATCATGGCATACAGCATCTGTGGCACATAACGGGCTATGTAGGCTTCTACGCTTTCCAGACCATCCGTCATTAAATGAACCACGTCACCGTGCCGTTCACCGGTAAAGGGCCCTAAACGCAATAAATGATGCCAAATTTTTTGGCGCAAATCTTGTTTGGCCAGCTCCGCCAAACTGCCTGCCGTTTGTTCCTGGCAATACGTTGCCACCATGCGAAGCACGACGGATGCTATAAGCCAAATCACCGTAGACCAGACTTCGTCCAACGGCAAACCTTCAAAAAATGTTTTTTCGATCAACACCGCAAAGAACCATGCCTGACCGACAATGCCCAAGGTGCCTAATAAACTGAATACCCCTAATCCTATAGCCTTTCCCTTAAACCGAATTAACTCTTCACGAGCGGTTTTGACTATCACAGAAGCCTCCTAAAACAACAATAAATACAATAATATGCCGCTAATATAAAGCCGCTGCAAACGGTGATTACAAACACCATAAAGTCGATTGTAAAAATCATAACGTTGATTGCAAAAGCCATAAACGACCATCATAAAAGCCACAAGCGGTATATAAAAGAAAAATGCACATTATACAATGTGCACTTTCAGCTTTATAACTATTATTCACCCCACAAGATGAAACCGTCATCCTCTTCATCAGGGATGATTACTTTCTCAGGTAATGTTCTGGTAATAATATCACCGGACACAGCGTCGATGATTACACCCTGTTGAACTAAGCCGTCTGTTTCATCATTGTGATAAATAGTAACTTCGTATTGAACTTTGCCGTTATCAGCTTCCAATTTCCAACCTTTACTGATAGCATCGCCACCGATGTTGGCAACAGCAATGGATTCAGCTTTCTTAGGATCAATAACATTGTTAGGATTGAAGACTTTATTCGGAATGTCTTTTTCTTTTTATCCGATTTTTCTTTAATAACATTGCCCGTAATTACGTCAACTTGGATTGTATACGTATTTTTGAGCGTATAACCGGTAACTTCATAATAGAAGCGACCGCGATCCGGTTTTAACGTAATGGAGTGAACAGCCGAATTCGGATACTTAGCCAAGAACACACCGGCTACTTGACGCATGGATAATACCATGGACTGTACGGATCCTTCCATTCTGATTGACGGATTCACATCCGCTGCTGCTACCGTTTGAGGCATAGCCACCGCTACAGCACTTACAGCCATAGCACCGGCCAATAAACCGGCAAAAGACTTCTTTTTCATACAATAACCTCCTAAAATATGCTGCTTCCCCTAATGCTATCTGAATAACTGTCAAAGTCAACATATTCCGTTTTAATAATGTAAGATTAAACCTGCATATTACTTCAATTGTCCTTTAAGTATACCATGTTTACTCAGGCATACTCAATAAAAATCTACTTATCCTCGTCTTCCACTTTTTTTACCGTCGCCTTGTAAGAAAATGCCTTATGAGCCAAACGCTGGTCCACATCTTCTTTTACCAATTTATAAACGGTAGCTGCCAACGGCACGCTCAATAAAATGCCCGGCACACCGTACAAGGTACCGCCGATGGTAATAGCGGCAAATACCCAAATGCCCGGTAAGCCTACGGAACTGCCCACGATGCGCGGATAAATGACATTGCCTTCAATCTGTTGCATAACCACGAGGACGATAATAAAAATTAACGCATCCATGGTACTCACCGATAACAACATCACGAGGCCCATAAAGCCGCCGATATACGCCCCCAAGAGCGGCACCAAAGCGGTAAGCCCGATTACACAGCCGATTGTCATGGCATAAGGAACGGATAATACGGCAAGGCCGGCCCCGACCATGACGCCCAGAATTAAAGCATCGAGGAACTGACCGATAAAGAAACTACTGAACACCTGACTGGCCGTGCGCCATACGTGAACCATGTTTTTAATATGATGGTCTTTGCCGTAAGCACGGGCCAAGCGGCCCATCTGACGGCGCAGCACTTCTTTGTCAAGCAATACATAAATGGCAAAAATTAAGCCGATAACAAAGTTAAACACCATTTCAACGGTGTCACTCATTGTTTTTACAATGTAGCGACCGCTATCCGCCCCAATTTGGCGCAACTGTTCCACCGTCTTATCCGATTGAATAGAATCCATGACACCGGACGACGAAAGATACGGCGTGTTTTCAATAAAACGACTCACCCACTCAGACGATTGCTGATACAAAGCCGGCAAGGCCTGCACAATAATGCCCAAGGAATGAACGAGTTGCGGTATCGCCATGTAGCCTACGAGGAAAATAGCCAACAATATGGTAAAAATAGCCAAGACAACACAAACCGGTCGTCTGGTACTATGCTTCCAACCGCTTTCGGCAGATGGAAAATAAATCTTCTCAAAGCGCTTCACAATAATATTGAGGACGAACGCAATGAGCACACCCCAAACCAACGGCATGACTGCATCCAGCCCAATTTTAAATGAAGTCAGTACCGAATCAAACTTAATAGTGAACAGAAATACTAAACCGCCTAAAATAATCAGGCTGATACTCGATTTATATTTCTTGAAAAAGCCCATACACTATTGCTCCCTATTAAAACAATTCTTAAGCAAACAAAGTATCCAAACGGTCTTCGTCAAGTAAAGTCCCTACCGTGAACGGACCGAACATACCGAAACGGGCACTTACTTCATCAAAACGCATTTCGTTAACGATTTTTTTGAACTGAACCGCATCATCGGACATGAGCGTAATACCCCATTCCCAATCATCGAGACCACAGGCGCCGGTAGTAAACTCTTTAATCGTTTCTTCGTATTTTTTACCGATTTGACCATGAGAACGCATCATGCGACCGCGTTCCGCTCGGTCCGTCATGTACCAGTTATCTTCTAAGTTGCGGCGTTTGCTCATTGGATAGAAGCACATATATTTTAAACGAGGAATATGTGGGTACAAACGAGCTTGAACCTTCGGATGATTAATGTCGGTTTTCATGTAGTTGCTTACTTCAATAACCGATACGAAAGAAGCAGTCGGTTCCAAAACGGCGCCGATAGCCAATTTACGAAGGGTAATTTCCTTCGCCGTAACTTCTTCCAAAGTCGGCTGCAAGAACCAAATCATGATGTCCCCTTTGCCGCCCGCTACATTGTACAACGCATAGCTGGAAGTTTCCGCTTCATGACCGGCTTCCAATTCAGCGATAAATGCTTTGAATTCAGCTAAAGCTTTAATCTGACGTTCCGTATCCCAGGACTGCCATTTTTCAAAATTAATTTTGTATGTAGCGTGAATACTGAACCAACCTTCATAGGTCAAAACCGCTTTTTCATCAACACTCATGTCGTTCTGACTCATAGCGCCGGGATGTCCCATATGCTGTTCACTCATTGTAAATTCCTCCTTTTAAAAAATTATTTATGTTCATTCACTAAATAGTATGTATTGTCATTCTGTAAATGTTATTTATCTTCATTTACACAATGTTAGTTATCTTCATTCACCAAATGTTGTACCAAATCATGAGCCTGACGCACACCATCCGGCATGCCCACGCCATCAAACGGCGTACCGATCATGTGAAGGCCGGGATACGCTTTAGCGGCGTAGTCCTTAAGGCGCGCTACCAAATCGCGATGACCCACTTTATACTGCGGCATGCTCTTATCGAGACGAGTCAGTTCAACCCATAATGGTTTGGCGCTAAATTTCATGATACGCTGAATTTCCTTAACAGCCAATTCTTTTAAAGCCTCACCATCGAATTGCTGCACCGTATTATCCCCCGGTTTGCCCATGAACACGCGCAATACGACTTTGTCCTGCGGTGTCGTCTGAGGCCACTTAGCGGTGATATAAGTGCAAGCCGTAAGCGGTGTATCCGTCTTACGGGTAATTACAAAACCGGTCCCATCCAGCGGCGCATCAAAAGTCGCGCGGTCAAAACCCATTACGGCGATGGCACAAGTAGATAAGTCCATATTCATTAATTCGCCAAAATGAGCATCATCCGCAAACCACTTTTTGTAACTCTGCGGTGGGGTGGTAATAACTACTTCTTCGTAAGGGGTCTTCACCGTACCGCCTAAGACATAACCGTCTTTTACTTTTCAATAGACGTTACAGGCGTACTCTTATGAAGCGTTACATTGGCCGGCATTTGCGCCACCAATTCATCAATAATCGATTCCAAACCACCGGTAAGCTGACGGAATTGACCGCTCGGTTTTACATTCGTTGCGGCTCGTTGCTTGCGCGCTGCCAACATACCTTTAACCATATTGCCATGTTTGCGCTCCAAACTGTGGAATTCCGGGAATGTCGCATCGAGGCTCAACTCATAAATATCGCCGCCGTAAATCCCCGACAACAATGGCTCGATAAGTTTATCCATCATTTCATTTCCCAAGTGATATTTGAAAAAATCGCCTATGGACACATCCCCATCCGTCGGATAAGGGCTTTTGAAAATATCCTGCATAGCGCGGATTTTACCGGACCATGACAACAAAGTAGATTTGGCAAAAGGCACAAACTCTGTAGGAATCCCTACAATGGAGCCCCCCGGTATAGGGAACATACTGCCTCTGTCATAGATGAAAGCCTGACCGGTAGCATTGGTAACCAGCGTATCGCCCAGCCCCAATTCATTGATTAAATCCGTCATAGCCTGCTTACGGGCTAAATAGGAATCAGGCCCCACTTCCACTACATAACCGTCCACACGTTTCGTTTTAATTTTACCGCCAAATCGCTGTTCTTCTTCGAACACATCAATCTGCCAGTCCGGCTTAGCTCGGCCCAAATAGTAGGCCGTCGAAAGGCCCGTCAGACCACCGCCAATCACCGCTACTCGACTCATTCTGTCACCTCATCTTCTAAAGGTAAATGTCGTACCGCCTGCGCCATGGCTTTTACAAAAAGCGCATCCGTATTCGGCATCGGTACGCGCTTGTAGGCAACCCCAAGCTCATCGCAAAGAGCTCTACAAGCAATATCATTATCATATAATATTTCCAAATGGTCACATACGAACCCGATAGGTACATACACAACCGCTTTCACATTATCTCTCGCCACGACTTTGCGAGTCACCGTTGCCACATCCGGCGTCAACCAGTCACCGCGTACACCGGCACTTTGCCAAGCCATTTCATAAGTCCTAAGACCTACGGATGCAGCAATGCGCTTAGCCGTAGCTTGAACAGCTTCCGGATAGGTGTCACCCATGTGAATTACGTGGTACGGCAAACTGTGGGCCGTAAAGATTACGCCGACCTCAGCCGGATTTGTTGTTTCCGCCGGAATGGCTGTTTCAACCGAATTCGTTATGTCCGACGAATTTGATGAATCTGTCCGACGCAATAGGCCTACGGTTTCCGCCAGCGTCGTTTCCAACGCCTGATGCCAATAGGCCAGGAACTCCGGTTCTTCATTCCAGGCCGCCACTTCCCGAATTTCCATTTGATAACGAGCCGCCCGTCGTTTGGCTCGTTCAAAATAGGAAGCCGTCGCAAAGAGTGAAAAATACGGCGCCATCACAATAGCCACCGCCTTCGTGATACCCGCTTCACCCATGGCCGTCACCGCATCTTCAATAAATGGCGGCATATGCTTATGGCCGATATATAATTCATAGCTTACATCATCGCTATGCTCGTTAAGCTGCTTAGCTAATAATTCCGCTTGCCCTTCGGTTAAAGCCCCCAGGGGCGACAAACCGCCGATGGCTTCATAGCGTTTTTTCAAAACCGCTACTTCCGCCTCCGTCGGTGCATAACCGCGGCGAATGCTTGTATAATAAGGCATCAAATCGGCTTCAGCGGTTGGTGTGCCGTAATCCATCACCAATAACCCGATTCGCTCTTTCATTCCGTCCCTCATCGCGCCGTCACTTCATGCACATAGGACACGATGCGCTTCAATACATCCGGATTAGCTTCCGGCACAACCCCATGGCCCAGGTTAAAAATATGACGACCATGTTCCTTACCTTCCGCCAAGATGCGATCGATTTCGCCCTGAATCACCGGCCAATCCGCAAATAAATAGGCCGGATCCAAATTGCCCTGCACCGCCTGCGTAATCCCCATAGCTTTCGCATCGGCAATCGGCGAACGCCAATCAAGGCCGATTACATCAACCGGCAATTGGCGCCACAGCGGCAATAAGTGATACGTCCCTACGCCGAACATGGTGATTGGCGTAGTCGGGAACTTAGTCTTTAAGGCCGTAATTAACTCTTTCATAAACGGATAAATGCGGGCTTCGTATTCGCGCGCACTCACGGCACCTACCCAAGAATCAAAAATCTGGATGGCGGCGGCACCTGCTTCGATTTGCGCACCTAAATAGACAATGCTCATGGCTGTCAATTTTTCCATCAACGCATCCCACAAATCAGGACGCGTCACGAGCATTTGCCGCGTTTTCTGATACGTCTTCGAAGGGCCCCCTTCCAGCATGTAACTGGCTAAAGTAAACGGGGCCCCGCCAAAACCGATGAGCGGCACCTTAAGTTGCTCTTTCGTCAGAATACGAATTGTTTCCAACACATGAGGCAAGGACTCCGCCATATCGAGAGCGCCGATAGCGGCAATATCTTCCGCCGTGCGAATCGGATTGCCGATAACCGGACCAATGCCGGACTTGAGCTCTACCTCCACCCCGATAGGCACCAAAGGAGTCATAATATCTTTATACAAGATAGCAGCATCTACATTATATTCTTCAACGGGCAAGCGCGTAATATAAGCGCAAAGCTCCGGTTGTTGTGTTATTTCGAACAAGGAATATTTTCCTTAATACGGCGATATTCGGCTTGGCTGCGGCCTGCTTGCCGCATAAACCATACGGGGCAATGAGACGTTTCTTCCCCGCGTATCATTTGTAAGTATGTCGAATTCATAAGGTATCTTCTTTCCTTTGTTATACGCAATTTTATCGTTTGGTAAAGGCACTATCTACACTGTAGCGGCCCGGACCTGCGATAAAGAGCATAATGGCGCCGAACATCATCTGTGAAGGATAATCCCATCTAAAAAATCCGGCGTCCCATGCGGCTGCAGTCGCAATGAATAAAGTGAATGCAATCAATAGCGCGCCGAGACGTGTCAAAAAGCCCAAAATAAGAAGAAATCCGCCTAAAAGTTCTGCCCCGGCCGCGGCCATACCGAGCAACAAAAAACCGTCCGGTACACCGAATTGAGCCGTCGTATGACCGATGGCATATAAATTTTGCTCACCACCGGCAAATTTGAAATATCCGTGAACCATCATGGATAAACCGAATACGATGCGATAAAACAACAATCCGAAATCATGATAGCGAAATAAATTATGAAATAGCATATTCATTCTGCTTCGTTATTCTCCTTATTTGCTGACTTTATTTGATTACTTTGGCGTAGCCGTTAACAATCGGCCACAAGGTATCATCATCGGCACTGTTAAGAGCGATGACGCGAACACTCGGTCCGAAATATAAATTATCGTACAAAACTACATGAAGGGTTTCACCGTAAATTACAGTGCTTACCATATTGTCAAAACGCAAAGTACCGGTATAGGTACCGTTTTTCTGCAAAGTTAACGGTTCGATGACACGATACTGTTGGAATACATTTTGGCCGCCTTCATTGATTAATTCGGCCAATTCCGGCAATACGGAATCTTCTTGTTTGTCTTTATTTTTCGTACTGAAAGAAAAGACCGGCATTTCACTTTCAATGCCCAAAGTACGAAGGCCCTGTTCACCAAGACGAATATCCGCTACGATGCCGTAGCTGAACACATTGTCTTTTTATAACGCAATTGGTACACATCGGCACTCAATACGCCGCGATTCAACAAGTACTGCTGAATATCCTCACTGTTCGTAAATAAAGCTTTTTCCGAACCGGCCGACAAGGTAACATTCGTCGGTGCCTTAATATCTTTAATAACTGTAGTGGCCGGTGTGGCCGCCTGCACAGCACTCCCCACACTAAAGGTAAGCGCCAACACAGCCGCTGCACACCAAGTAGTTAGTTTCATGCACAACTCCTTTTTGCTGACTGACTATTCTGACTCTTCTGCTTAACTGCTAACAGTCCGGCAACAAGGCCGGACCGACTAGCATATTACTGTAAATTAATCTCAATAACTACCGGCTAACGATGAGCTTACTCCTGCTAACGGTTAGCTTATTCCTGCTAACAGTTAACTTATTCCGGCTAACATTAACCTTTTTTCTGTGCTTTCGCCCAGCTGTCACGCAGGCCCACAATACGGTTCATCACGATATGTTCAGGGGTGCTGTCCAAATCGGTTACGAAATACCCCTGACGCAAGAACTGGAAGTGGTCGCCCGGTTTCGTCGTTTTGAAAGCCGGTTCCCCTTTACCCTGCATTACTACCAAGGAATTTGGATTAAGCTGTTCTAAGAAATCTTTGCTTTCCCATTCTTCTTCAGGTTTTAAGAGATAATCGTACAAGCGAATTTCCATGTCCACCGCCGTGGAGGCTTCCACCCAGTGCAAGGTGCCTTTTACTTTACGCTGGCAACCGCTGCCGCTGCGGCTTTCCGGATCATAGGTACAATGAATTTCTTTAATAGAGCCGTCTTCGTTTTTAATGACTTCATCGCACATAACGATGTAAGCACCTTTGAGACGAACTTCTTTGCCCGGGGTCATGCGGAAGAATTTTTTCACCGGAACTTCCATGAAATCGTCCTGTTCAATGTAGATTTCACGACCGAACGGAACTTCACGAGTACCCATAGCTTCATTTTCCGGATTGTTTTCAATGGTCATCATTTCCGTCTGACCTTCCGGATAGTTAGTAATAACCACTTTTACCGGGTTAATAACCGCCATCTGACGCGGTGCTTTCATCTTCAAATCTTCACGAATACAGAATTCGAGAAGCGCAATATCTACCACACTATCCGCTTTAGCTACACCGATGCGCTGACAGAAATCGCGAATCGAAGCCGGTGTATAACCGCGACGACGCAAACCGGAAATGGTAGGCATACGCGGATCATCCCAGCCGCTTACGAGATTCTTTTCAACAAGCTGACGCAATTTACGTTTACTCATGACCATGTTGGTAACATTTAAGCGAGCAAATTCAATCTGCTGAGGTTTTTCCGTATCCGGCCAATCTTCAAGAACCCAATTGTAAAGCGGACGATGCACTTCAAATTCCAAAGTACATACGGAATGGGTGATACGTTCAATCGCATCTTCTACAGGGTGAGCAAAGTCATACATCGGATAAATGCACCATTTGTCGCCCGTGCGATGATGTTCCGCATGCATAATACGATACAATACTGGGTCACGCATTACGATGTTTGGCGAAGCCATATCAATTTTGGCACGAAGCACTTTTTCACCGTCTTTATACTTGCCTTCCTTCATTTCTTCAAAAAGACGCAAGTTTTCTTCTACCGGACGGTCACGATATGGGCTGTTGGTGCCCGGCGTACCGAAATCGCCGCGAGTTTCTTTAATCTGTTCCGGCGTCTGATCATCCACATAGGCTTTGCCTTTTTTAATCAATTCTTTCGCATATTCATACATGGTGTCAAAGTAGTCGGACGCAAAATATTCGCGGTCGTCCCAATCAAAACCGAGCCATTTTACATCGGCTTCAATGGATTTCACATATTCCACTTCTTCTTTGGACGGATTGGTGTCGTCAAAACGAAGGTTCGTAAGACCGTTATAGTCATTGCCCAAGCCGAAGTTTAAGCAAATCGACTTAGCATGGCCGATGTGAAGATAGCCATTCGGTTCCGGTGGGAAACGAGTATGCACACGTTTGCCGTACTTACCGGATTCGTTATCTTTATTTATAATCGCCTCTATAAAATTAACTGTTTCATTATTTGGAGTTTCCAACAACAATCATCCTCTCTGCGACTTAATGTCCGTTTATTTACATCTCTTTATTTTATCATAAATAGAGACTTATTGATAGCTAAAGTCCGACCGCAACGGACTTCGTATCGAAGCGGCCAAACAATAGTATCGAAGCGGTCAAACACTAATTACCCCTTATAGTTTACTTCCTTATTTACGCATGTTTTAAGCGGTTTTCCCTGCAAGCCCAGAATAATGTTATCGGCCGTAAGCATAGCCATGTCACGACGGGTACGGTCTGTGAAGGAGCCAATGTGCGGTACCACCAGCACTTTACCGGTCTGCAAAAGCGGATGATCAGCCGGTAACGGTTCCGGATCCGTTACATCCAAAGCGGCATAGTCGATTTCCCCTTCATTAAGAGCCCACACGAGCGCATCGGTGTCCACGATTTTACCGCGGCCCACATTGACAAACAGCGCATCATTTTTCATCTTTTTGAACGCCTCTTTGTCAAACATGTGATACGTTTCCGGCGTTAACGGAGCCATAACGAGGACCACATCGCTTTCGGCCAAGAGTGTATCGCGATCACGGTATTCAACCATGTATAAATGCTCATCCGCACGTTTATGACGATTGTTGTAAATAACGGTCATACCGAACGCCCGGGCACGGCGCGAAATGGAAATCCCGATGGCGCCAAGTCCGATAATCCCCAAAGTCGAACGACTTAAATCTTTACCTTTAATATTGGACGGACGTTGTGCCCACATACCGCTTTTGACAAAATCCGCATTTTCCACAATGCGACGGCTCGCCGCTGCCACAAGCGTAAAGGCCAATTCGGCTACCGATTCGGTCAAAACGTCAGGTGTATTGCCGTAAGGAATCTGACGGGCCGTCAAATCATCCACCGTCACATTATCGTAGCCCACCGAAGCTTGCGCGATAACTTTTAAATTCGGTGCATCGGCGATTAAATCGGCATCTACTTTGACAGTATTAATACTCCAGAGAGCATCGGCCTCCTTGAGCCATTCTTTCAAAGTTTCACGGGGCATTGGCGTCTTTTCCGTCCATTGCTTAATCGTCACATGTTCACCTAAATAGGCAAGCGCATCTTTACGAACCAAACCTGGTACAACTACAACTGGTTTACTCATTTGTGTCAACCTCCCGGACATATATAAAATCATTTGTATGTAAAAAATCTAAAACTTCGAAGAGTTATAAAAACTCTAAAAGCTGTTGCAACATATCTGAAAAAAACAGCCGAATTGTCAATCAAGTAAATTGATATCATCTCTCTCTTATTATATACAATTTGAGGCCATAGATAAAACAAAATCATAGATATTTTTAAATAAATAAATCTTTTGGTACTTTAGAATATTTTAATTGCTTTTTCATGGTAAAAAAATATCTCCTTTGTGCTCATGTTTTTCAGGAATATTACAACTATTTACTTTATCTATTCATCAATCTATGTTATAGTTAACTTATCGATAAATACAAACAATTAATCATTCTCCCAAGCTCGTCAATTACGTATTGTGAATTTATTTGAAAAGAGGAACTTCCTATGGCATATATCGACGCATTAACTGAACAAGAAGTTACACTACGTGATTTTAAATCTGTATTAAATCGACTCATGACCAATTACAATCCAAAGAAACCGGTTACGATTACCATCGAAGAAGACGGTGAATCACGTACATTTTCATTAGTACCGAAACGTACGCGCCGGCGCTCAAACGGTGAGGCATTTGCCATTAAGGAAATCCCGTTTGAAACGTTGGAAGAACCAAAAGAACCGGGTACTTACATGGCCATTGATACGTTTAATATTGCTGAAAACACACCGATTCCGTTTGTATACGGCTTGTATGTAGATTTTGACGGCATTCGGGATTTACGCTTTTTTAACGACCGTGCCAGTTGTCAAAAATGGCTTAACAAGAAGATCAAATTACTTGAAAAATAGGCGATGTATATAAAACTGTTTGATAAATATTCTAATGGATTCACCCGGCTTGAAATCCATTAAATTAGTTTTAAGCACATCGTATTTATTTAATATAAGCTCTTTTATATCGAAAAAATATATTTATAATATTTACATGATTGTATAAAAACCGGCTTAGGTCGGTCATGAATCAGCATTACACTTGGGAGGACTTATGAAAATCGCAACCTTTACAACGCCATCCGGCTTCCGCCAATGGGGCGTTATCGACGACGAATCACAAACTATTCTCGGCAGTGCCGATTTGGAAGAAGCATACTTCTCCTTCCTACCGGAAACGATTGAAGAGCTCATCAGCTTAGGTGACGAAGGCGTGTTATTATTAGCTACAGCTTTGGAAAAACACAATGAATCACCTGTAGCCGTGCCTTACAATCTCAGCGATGTAACCATCGATACACCGTTCAGCCCACATCGCAACATTATCTGCGTGGGCAAAAACTACCGCGAACACATCGTTGAATTCGACAAAACGGCCGACGAACCGGAGTTCCCTATTTTCTTCAGTAAATTACCGACAGCCGTAACCGGCCCTAACCGCGTAATTCCGTTGCATCCGAATGCAACTTCACAAGTGGATTACGAAGGCGAACTGGCCATCATCATCGGCAAACGAGCCAGCAACATTCCGGAAGATGAAGTATATGATCACATCTTCGGTTACACCATTGTAAACGATGTAACGGCACGCGATTTACAGCGTCGTCACAATCAGTGGTTCTTAGGTAAAAGCCTGGACGGCTTCTGCCCAATGGGCCCTGCCATTTTAATCGGCAACAAACAACCGCGCGACTTTGAAATTCGCACCTATGTTAACGACGAACTTCGCCAATCGGGCTCCACAGAAGATTTAATCTTTTCCATCCCGACCTTGGTTAGCACCTTAAGCCGCGGCATCACCTTGGAACCGGGCGACATCATCGCCACCGGTACGCCATCGGGTGTAGGCGTCGGTTTCGAACCACCTCGCTTCTTGCAGGAAGACGATCTCGTATCCATCACCGTACCGGGCATCGGTACCTTATCTAACACCGTAAAACGATCCGCACCGATTACGGAAATCGAAGATTACGAAGATTTCTAAGACAAGAACTAAACAAAAGGGCTGCAACGAAATATCCCCCTAAGTCATTAACTTGACGCTTATAGCTTATTGCGTTAAGATATACATAAGACGAGCCGTCATAGTGATTAGTACCGCTAGGCTCATCTCTGGTGAAAATAGGAAATTGAGAAATAGCCTAGTCGTTACTTAACGATTAGGTCATTTTTCATGCAGAATTAAGACCACTAAGGTAGATAACTAAAATAAATTAAACAAGGTACTGTAACGAATTGATTTTTATTCAATTCGTTACAGTACCTTTCTTTATCCATTATAGTTTTTATCAAATCACATATATCATCAAATATTATATGCTGTGCATAGCTATACTCATATTGATATATCTCCCAACGTTTTTGCATTTCTTTACTATGTTTAACAGAATCCAAAATGTTAGGATAATCAGAAAAAATAAACACCGAATTTCTTCTCGTTGCCGTTTTATGTATTGCCTCAAATAATACTGAAAAATCAATCCGTTCCTCAAAGAGTTTTAAAAGTAAAAAGACATCGTAATAATCTCTCGGTCTTGTGCTCTGATCACCTCTGGATAATATGGTTTCAATTTTTTCTGCCAATACAGTAACAAAGCTATACGCCAAAATTGAGATACTTCTATTCTCAAATAATAATGGATATGAGTATTTAATCTCCTTCGGGCTGATACTATCACCGGTTGTAATATCTATTTTTAAATCTACAGCTAATTTCGAATTAGCATATTCTCCTTTTAAGGCTGCTCTATAACCAGCATAATCATCCGTTTCCCGTATTTCCTTAATTGAACTCAACACAAATGCAACTTCATCATTAAGCTGTATATCAATTATCTCTGATATCATAGATTCTATACTTTTTTGAGTAACTGGATATCCTTTAATTGTTGCATCCATATCCATTGTTGATCGTGCTGATAAACCGGCAATAGAAGCAATCAAAAATCCGCCCTTAAGAATAAACTTATCTTTATAAGATGATAAAGACATTCGTTCTAAAAATCGTTCTAACATAAAGTTTTGTAAAATAGATTGAGCTGTTATCTGTTTTTCCTTCGCAACTTTTTTGATTAATGCTTTAAATTTCATAACATTACTCATTGCAATACCTCTAAATAAGGTCTAATTCTCTTATCCACTTTTAGTATTTTGGCATAAAATGACAATAAGGGAATATTTTTAGACTTACTACTCATATATTGTTTGAAGGCATCTGTTATCACTTGAATTTCAACTCTATTAGTGACTTTCACAATATCACAAAGTGTTCTCTCAATATTATACGCTCTGACCAAATTACCTGATGGACTAGTCACCTCTTCAACACCTAACTCAAATACATCTTTCTTTACTTTATTGCATCTAAACCCACTTCTAATGGGGGCCGATGTATTATAACCTTCAGGAAATGTAAACTGTAATTGCATTGGTGTTCTATCTGTAAAACCATGTAAATACAAAGCTGTCCCTAATGAAAAAATTCCTCTTTTATAGCTAACTTGTGCGTTTAAAAACTCATCTTCCCATGCTTCCGGCAACGTATATACACCACGAGATACTTTCTCTAATTTATTATCCTTAACAAGTTGCGATAAATAATTTCTCGATAAATTGGCTTCTGAAACCATAGAGGAAGTAACAATACCATTATTTTCATAGGCCATTTTTATTACAGCACTTTTACTCATATAGCTCCCCCCTTAAAACAAAATAACTTTCTTGCTCTAATTATATAAATTTAGAGCAAGAAAGTCAAACCATGCCCGTATTTAATTTTAAATAAAGCCATCTTAACCGAGTTCTTTCGCCATCGCATCAATACGTCCTAATAAAGTCTGAATCAACCCGGGCACTTTTCGCTCGAGCACTACCACGACTTCCCTACTCGTATCAACCGCCTCAAAGCGTGCCATCACTTCAATTAATCTTTTTTCAAAAATATCCGGCACTGCCGCTTTCAATGCAGCATAATCGATATCATGAACCCCTGTTACATAAGTAAGTTCACGGTCATGAGTACCGTTTTCAGCAAACGCTTTAGACAAATTATATGGTGCCGGCTGTGCTTCATAATCACCACTAAAAGAGTTATATGCAAAGGTTCGGCCATTATCAAAAATAGGCGCCAGACCTATAAACTCAAGTGTCTCACTGTTCCGTAAGATACCGAAATTCCCCCAATGACGATCATCGTTCATTGTCAGATAATCAATAATAATCATTTCTTCCAGCTGCTTACGAATTTCATCCGTTACGGCACAACCATTTTGTCGTAGAAATTCCAAATAATTATCTAACCCGTTTAAATGATTGGTTCTGGATTTTTCCAATTGCCAAGCCGGTATAAACTCGATGGACGCCGTCGTGAACGCATCACAAGCGGATACGACCGAGCCACCGAATGTTCCCAAACGATACAACACATGGTTAAAACCCAGTACATCTAATAAATCGGAAACCACCGCTTCATTAAAAGGCTCCTGCATAAACGGCTGATTACCTGTTTTATATAGAACCGGCGATTCATCTGTATGCAACCACATCTGCGGTAAAGTACCGTTATTCGAAGTATTCGGCGTATGACTATGAAACGAAATCAGCGTTCTATCGCCAATCTGTTTTTTCAACGTCGTCAAAGATGAGATAAATATCGAATCATCTTCAAATGAATTATCATAGAAGTTTACATCAGCCCAAGTTACTTTACTGTCGGCCGGTTTAATCCAATAATGATCGGACACGCTAAGCATATAGGAGCGCAAGGATAGTTCCAGCGAGGAATCACTGTCAAAGTAATCCTTAATGGCACTGATATTGGGCCGTTCTTTAGGAATAACTCGATGATCCAAAAATTTATTCAAATTATATTCGTAGCCACGGAAGTTATCAATCATATATGGTGGCAAATGAGCAATACTTAACACTTCATTAACCTGTGCCCAAAGCATCATATTATCAAAAGAAAATAAAATACAGGGCACATCCTTATGCATTAATAAACATGTGCTATCCATAAATTTATTATGCTTCATGATGTGCCCCTTTCGTGCAAGTTTTATTCAATTCAAACGAAGCCTAAAATATCTAATAAGAGCATTCGTGTAACGACAAACTTAACCCACCAAAAATTTTATTTCCCTTCCAATTCAGCTTCCCATTCGGTATGGAAAATACCGTCTTGGTCAACACGTTCATACGTATGTGCACCGAAGAAGTCGCGCTGCGCCTGAATCATGTTAGCGGACAAATTGGCACGACGATAGCTGTCGTAGTAATCAAGGGATGCGGAGAACGCCGGAGTCGGAATGCCGAAACGTTTGGCTTCGATAATCGCTTCACGCCATTTAGCCTGATGCTGTTCGATGGCTTCAATGAAGAACGGATCGAGAAGCAAGTTGGTAAGTTCCGGATTGCGTTCGAACGCTTTTTTAATATCTTCCAAGAATACGGCACGAATGATACAACCACCACGCCATAAGAGCGCCATATCACCAAAGTTGATATTCCAGTTGTATTCTTTGGCTGCTGCTTTAATCAACGCAAAGCCCTGTGCGTAAGAACAGATTTTGGATGCATACAATGCGGAATGAATAGCATCAATAAAGGCTTTTTTGTCGCCTTTGTATTCCCCTTCAGGACCTTTGAGCATCTTAGCCGCTTCCACGCGTTCCGTTTTGTAAGCCGACATGCCGCGCGCAAATACAGCTTCCGCGATAGTCGGAATTGGTACTCCTAAATCAAGGGCTTCCTGGCTCGTCCATTTACCGGTACCCTTTTGGCCCGCTTTGTCGAGGATTTTTTCCAATAAAGGCTCGCCCGTTTCTTTGTCACGTACGCGCAACATTTTAGACGTGATTTCGATTAAATAAGAATCGAGTACGCCTTTATTCCATTCGGTGAACACTTCGGCCATTTCTTCGGCACTCATGTGGAGCAACTCTTTCATCATGAAATACGCTTCGGAGATGAGCTGCATATCGCCGTATTCGATACCGTTGTGCACCATTTTTACATAGTGACCGGCACCGTCATCACCAACATAGCTGCAGCAAGGACCGTCAGCCACCTGAGCGGCGATGGACGTGAAAATTTTTTCCACTTCTTTATAGGACGTTTCGTTACCGCCCGGCATGAGGCTTGGACCGTTAAGAGCCCCTTCTTCCCCGCCGGATACGCCAACGCCTAATAAGCGGAAGCCTTTAGCTTCGAGTTCCTGGCTGCGGCGACGCGTATCTTTGAAATACGAGTTACCGCCATCGATTAAGATGTCGCCTTTATCCAAATATGGCAAGAACGCTTCAATCATGTCATCTACCGGTTGGCCAGCTTTTACGAGGAACATGATTCTGCGAGGTTTAGCGAGCATGTTAACGAGTTCTTCAGGGCTGTGAGCGCCGCCGATGTTGCCTTCGTGACCGAATTTTTGCAAAAACTCATCCGTTTTCTGCGGCGTACGGTTATAAACAGCAATGCTAAAACCTTTGTGTGCCACATTACGCGCTAAGTTTTGACCCATAACGGCCAAACCGACTAAACCGAATTCATATGTCTTATTTTCCATATTTCGTCTCCTCTGCCACAGCCAGCCAGGCGTCCTGTTGTTGCGCCAGCTGCTGTGCTTTTTTTATAACTCTTACAAACGCAGGGGGAATATCCTCCCGCTCTTTTATATTATACGCAATACACTTGCCGATAGTAATTCCTTTTTGAAAAAAAGCCAACTGAAGTAATACACTTCCAATAGGTGTTCTTCCCGATTCGGAATCGAATTTAATTTGCGTTCGTGAAACGCCCGGTTCACCAGACCTTGAGCTGACTCATTTTGCGACTTGGCGTACTTAATCAGCTTATCCACCCCTTGGGTGATGGCTTTTTTGGACACCAGCTGTGAACCGCCTTCAAGACTGACTACCATGCGCACAATATTATCCAAAACGGACCGTTGGCGCCGGCGAATCAAGTGACTGACCAAATCATATTCATAGCAAATTGTATCCGTGAAATATACTTGCTTTTTACCCGCCCGTACGTCGGTACGCACATCCCTATCATATAGGGCAATGACGGGAATGTCAAAACGATTAAATAATTCAGCCAATCGGCTGATAGACCCTTGACCGCGGGCATTGATAAGCCCGATGCCGTAAAAGTCGAGCGGAATACCGAGCGTTTTGGCAAACTGCCGAAAACTACTGTACTCTGTTTCGCCCTCTACTATCATAACACAACGTGTATAGAGGGCCTCTTTGACCGCTGAAAAATAAGCAATCAAATGTTCTTCCGCCTCCGACGACACTTCAAAGGTCACCCCGCAGGCAATCTTCAACGACCCCGACGGCTGGCGATAAAAGCGAATAATCTGCCGATAATCATCGGACAAAACTTCCGCCGAATGGGTAACGATAAAGACCTGGCCTAAAATACCGTCAATGCCGAACACATCTTTTAAGATGCGCAAAAAACCGATATTCTCATTGGCCATCATTTCTTTAAAATAATCTACCATGGCCCGCTGCATGAGCGGGTTCAAATGGGTTTCTACTTCATCGAGGCTGATAGCCAGCGGTAAATACCGTTTTCCCTTCATCACGACAATACGCGACTCGAGGCGATTTTGTTTTTTCAAACGAAAAATCTTCTGCACCAAGCGAAATACCACCATGGCCACGAGGCGTAGCGCATCAGGCGTATAAAAGCCGGCATAACGCTCGCTCTTATCAATTTTCGTATGCGTCATGGATCCTCGTTCCATAAGCGGCCATTGCGTCAACTGAGCCAATACAATAATCATGTAAATCGGCAAATGAGGCATGACCATTTGAAACTGCCGAATGCGCAGCGCAATGAGCGACATAGACTTCGTGACGGGCGAATCTTTTTTACAAATCGCCACATCGAGGGCCTCGCCCAACAAATCGCGGAGCTCTTCGTAAAAGGACTCCTCCTTCGTGTCGAAAGAATAAATGCCAATATCCTTCAAGGCAAAATAGGCCATGTAAGTGAGCGTTTTAAGCGGTACCGACCGCCGTGCCGTCGTAGTCAACACCTCATAAAGACGCGGCTTCGTCGCTACATTCACCTGCTCCCACTCGAGCAGAATACGACCGTTTTTAACCGCCTTAATCAATAAGGGAGGCAACTCTTCGTGCGGCGTCACCACGATTTCAAGGCGAACCTTGACGGGTTTTACGATATCAAAAAATCCCCTTCCACCAGCCTTCTGCCGGATGTCATGATCTGAATCAAGGCCAACAAATTAGACTTCCCAATCGAGTTTTCACCAATCAGATAATTACAATGCTCGTGAAAACTCAACTTCGTTTGATTCAAGTTACGAAAATTCTCAATTTCCAAAGTTGCTAAGTACATATCGGCACCTACCTTTGTTAGGGCTTATACTTTGACGTGTTGCTCTTTTAAACGAGCAATCATAACCGATGCGACAAACATCATAATACCGGCCAAGACCGTCAGCCACGATAAGGTTTCGTCAAAAATCACAAAGCCCCACATGGCGTTGAAGAATACGCCGATATATTGTAAAAATTGTGCCACAACTGCATTGGTGGCCACAAATGCACCGGTTAGGAAGAATTGGGCAAATACGGAAATCCCGCCGATAATCCCAAGGATTACCCATTGCCGCAAATCAGGCCATACAAAATCAGGTCCCATCAAGATACCACCGACAATCATGGTGGTCACTAAGAAATAAAACATAATCTCATAATTACTGTGATGTCCCACTTGGCTGAGCTTGCGAATCGTAGTGTAGGCAGCGGCCGCAAAGGCAGCACCGGCGATGGCGTAGAGCGAATACCAATGGAACTCACTAAACGACCAAGGCTTAATCATAAGGCAAACAGCCGCCAAAATCAAAAGAAGCCATTTACCGGCCCCTTTCGGAACTGACTCTTTCAAATAGAGTGTGCTAAAAATAAACACGAAAATGCCGGACAACTGAAATAAAATCGCCGCGTCGGCCAACTTCATGTACGCCAAAGCAATAAAGTTACACAAGTTGCCTAAACCGCCGAAAATCCCGCGAACCGTAAGCATCCCGCGATTTTCCGTGGAAAAGGCAATGCCCTTGACCCGCATATAGATAAGGACTGCCACCGTGCCGATGAGGCCGCGGAAAAAGGTAATCTCCGCCGCCGGCATGGCTTGCCCCAGCATTTTTACAAATAAATTCATGATACTAAACGCCAAAGCGGATGCAATGGCATAGAAAAAAGCTTGTCTCACGTTGTCACTACTTTCTTAATGTATTACTACTATTTTGATTGCTATATAGTATCAACCAACAACTTATATCGTTAATAAGTAGGATGCGTCTGACTCAATATAGCTTATTTTTTAAAAGTATCGACAAAAGCAAGTATTTCTTTCCCCATTGATTCTTTATCAATGACTTTGGTAAAACGCAATTCCTTCGCCTGCAAAGCAGCCAGTTGTTTCGGGAACGCCACGCCCGTCACCGCACTGATGTGCTCAAGGCTTTCATATGGCGTATCGCCGGTCTGAATTTCCAAGGCTTCGCAAATCGGATTCGGGAACTTGAACGGATGGGCCGTCGCCGCAATCACCGTATGACGGCCACCATCTTCCGGATGCGCCTGCAATTCCTTCATGTAGGCCCCCATGGCCACCGCCGTGTGCGGATCCAACAAATAACCGTAGGAGTTATAAACCTGCGCAATGACAGCTTTCGTTTCTTCGTCGGAAACAAATTGACCGCTGAAATCCTTCTGAATGCGCTGTAACTCTTCGGCCGTTACCGACAAGGAACCGTTTTGTTTTAAATCCTTCATGCGGCTGTTGGTGGCTTCGTAATCCTCGCCGCTCACATAATATAAGAAGCGTTCAAAGTTGGAACTTTCCAAAATATCCATGGACGGTGAAATGGTCGTGTAGAATTCACGCTTCATATCATAGGTGCCCGTTTTGAAAAAGTCCGTCAACACATTATTACGATTGGAAGCACAAATCAACTTACCGATTGGCACACCCATCTTTTTCGCATAATAAGCGGCCAAAATATTGCCGAAGTTGCCGGTAGGGACCACCACATTAAACACTTCATCGCGATGAATAGCACCCTGGTTTACAAGTTCTGCATAGGCTGCCACATAGTAAACCACCTGCGGTGCCAAACGACCGACATTAATGGAGTTGGCACTGGAGAAACGAACTCCCTTAGCCGCCACTTTTTCAGCCATCGATTCGTCCACAAAGAGGCGTTTTAAAAAATGCTGCGCATCGTCAAAGTTACCGCGAATAGCCGTTACATTAACATTATCGCCCTCTTGTTTCTGCATCTGTTCTTGCTGCATCGGACTCACGCCATCGGTCGGATAAAAAACCTGAATGTGAGTGCCCGGCACATCTTTAAAACCTTCCAGCGCCGCTTTACCGGTGTCACCGGAAGTGGCCGTCAAAATAAGCACCTCATCCGTTTCTTTTTCCGCTTCTTTGGCGGCTACCAACAAATACGGGAACAAGGACAATGCCATATCCTTAAACGCCTGCGTACGTCCGTGGAACAATTCGAGCACCGATAAACGTTCCAAAATAGAATGCAACGGTGCAATTTCAGGCGTACTGAAATTTGCTTTGCTGTAAGCCGACGCAATCATGGAACGTAATTCCGCTTCATCAAAAGTTGTGAAAAGATTTTTTAATACGGTATACGCAATGTCCTCGTAGGATTTCTCCGCCACCATGTCATAAGTCAGACAGCGTTCCGGAAATAAGGCCGGCACATATAGACCCCCGTCACTTGCCAAGCCATGGAGCAATGCATACGTTTCACTTACCGTTTCTTCACTTCGTGTACTTCGATACTTCATCTCTCTACCCTCATACTTCTACTAATCTAAAATAATAATAGAAAATTTCTCTATTACTTCTTTCAATTAATTATACCGAAAATACACATTTTTTTCTACCTACCAACAGCGACGCTTTCCCCCTTAATTACGGCACCGTTATAAGTTATTACATTATTTTTACAAAATGTTGTAAAAAATAAAAATCTCCCGGCCCCTAAAAATAAACGAATATCGGAAACTTTTAAAAGCTTATGTTTTCTTTAAATTTTACATAATTTTTAAACTTTACTGCTATAAGGGTTTACATTTCGAAACAATAAGTATATAATAGCTATGTTGTTATGGACCACTAGCTCAGCTGGCAGAGCACCTGACTCTTAATCAGGGTGTCCAGGGTTCGAACCCCTGGTGGTCCACCATTTTTATGTCCAAAATTTGATATATTGCACTTAAAATCAAATAAAGAGCGATAGTAATACTAATCCCGGTGATCCGGCTATAGTTAGTACTATCGCTCTTTTTAATTATTCAGTTGTAAGCTCTATGCAGTTATAATGCAACATTTAACCTCTACACACTATTTAGCTGCAAATGTTCTCTACTCTTATTTGTTAACCAACGAATTTACGAGCTGAGTCAACTCTTCTATACGTTGTTTCTGTTCTTCCAATTGAGCGCTTTGCGTATCCAATTTTTGATTTTGCGACTGAATCATGGACTGCTGATCGTTAACTACACTACGGAGACTATCGATTTCCTGAGCCATCGCTTGGCTAGATCCGTAGTTAGTTGTCTGACCGGCACCAACACGCCAAGTTACACCGGCGTTAACCATGTTTTCACCGCCACCAAAGGAACTGCCGAGGCTGAACATCATGTCGCTATGTGGACGATAGAACGCACCAACTGCTACTGCATTCGCACCTTTGTAGTTACCCACACCGGCTGCAAATTCCCATCTTGTCGTCGGATTGTAATCTAACGGATGTAAAGCTGCAAGAGCTGCTGCACCGGCACCGACACGGTTCACACGGTTATCCAGTTTGTTAATCTGATTACCTAAATAGTTCATATTGGAACCGATATTCGTTACCGCACTATTTAACTGACCAACATTGACCGCATCAGTTTCAGCTTCACCGGCTACTACATCATGAATCTGATTTTTACCCATGCTGATAGTATCACTAGTGAGCTTAATATCTGATTTAGCTGCATCAGTAGTCTTAATCGTTACACCATCCGTATTAACCGTAGTATTACCCGTTACAAGTTCCGTAGTCGTTACACTATCAGTACCGATAACAGTTGCTGTATCACCAGAACCTACAGTAACACGTTCTAAACCGGAAAGTTTGGATGATAATTTAACTTTAAAACCTTTAGTTCCGTCATTCACGACACCAATATTGCCCTCAGTCAGAGGTTCCATCGCTCCACCGGTGATACTTAAGGTTTCAGCATTACCGACTTCAATTTTTTCTTCGGTATCGCTGATAAACTCACGTTTAGCATTTTGAATGGCCTCAATATCGGTATTAATGTCACCGATTTGAGTTCCAATATTATTTACCGCATCACGCAATTGTCCTTCAGTTGCGGCACGGTTTTCCACGATACCGTTCGTTTCAGGCTTCCAAGTCGTATTGTCGAGACCTGTAATATAGTGACCTGTCTTATCCGGATTAATCAGATTGCCCTCTTTGTCTTTCGCCGTATCACCTTGCTTACCAATAGTGAGCTGACTACCTTGGGCACCAATTGTTACTTGCCCATTAGAGCCATTAACTACTACTTGATTATTGCCTGTACCGGCAGTAATATTCGATGTCGTACCATCAACTACTACTTGTTGCCCCGGTGCAGCTGCGTTATTCAATGTAATTTTATCATTCAAATCAATAGTATTTGTCTTAACTCCATTATCATCAGTTGTTGTGTTAATAGTAATATTTTTACCGGAAGATAATTTACTGTTGGTAGCCTCTTGAGTTAATTTAGAAGATAACTCTTTAAGCTGTGCCACGTTAACGGCATCATAATCATCAGCACCACCGGCCACATTCGTAATACGACGACGATTAGCTGCTACAGTATCATCACCGATTGTGTATTCAGCATTGCCTACGGAAACCACACCATTTTCCGCTGCAAAAGCTTCGTTTGTTAAGTAGGCTTCCGTTTTCACACTATCAGGAATATATGCTAAAGAATTTTGCCCCAAAGCGACTGAATTATTAGAGGCAACACGCGCTTTCTGACCAATAGCAATACCATTATTTACCGTGCCTGTTCCATCCAAGGTATTAGTAATTGCATAGGATCCAATAGCAATTGCATTATCGCCGTACGCACGCGCCCAGTGCCCAAGTGCCGTTGCTTCATTACCATTAGCATACGCCTGTTTGCCTAATGCCGTTGCATAGTTACCTTTACCAATAGCCATTATGCCGACTGCCAAGCTATTCGTATCATGTGCTTCAGCTCCGGCACCTAAAGCAGTCGTCTGATAGCCAAATGCTTTAGCCGAGTTGCCAAGAGCAATTGAGTTCATTTGTTCTTTGCCTGCTTCAACCACAGTGTCATCATCTACAACTGATGTACTATTACCCGGCACACCTTGCACTGGGTCAGTAGAACGTATAGGACCCACATAAGCACTTACACCAATTGCTAAACCATTATTAGCACTACGTTCAGTAAGGGCTCCATAACCTAAAGCCATACTTTGATTGCCGTTAGCTTTTGTTTGAAGACCAATAGCTACCGTATTTAATTCATTTGCCTGCGTTTCACGCCCAATCGCTATCGAGTCATTTCTCGTTACTTTAGCCGAATAGCCGATTGCGACGGACTGATTAGCAGCCGCAGTAGCACCATACCCCATTGCTACTGCAACTGTGCCTGAAGCGTTGCTCCCAGCCCCTGCAGCAATACTCCAGCTGCCTGACGCACTCGATCCATTACCAATAGCTGTATCAGCTGACTTAGTAGCTTTAGCATTTACACCGGCAGCCAAAGCACCTGCCCCTGTAGCACCATCATTACCTCTATTTCCCGCATCAGTAGAATTTACCGAAAAATATCTTGTTTTATTAGTATCTAGTGCACTAGTTGATGCTAAACCACTTACTTTATAAGTCGTTCCATCATTACGAGTAAAGGTAATCGTATCGCCACTCAATGTAGCACTATCAGTTATTGTATCTTTTGCATTAACTTTGTACTGAGTATAACCCGCACTCGTATCTTTATCTATGCTGCTGATATTAGTGCCTGCAAGCACTTCAACTTTGGCAGCTTTAAGTTGGGCTATATTAACTGCGTCAGTATCAATTGTCCCGGCTGCCACATTAGTAATCTGACGGGTAAGACCTTCTTCACCATTACCAAGCGAGAGTGACCCCATGCCGGCCATCCACGGTGCAACCATCAATCGATACTTCATACCGGCATCCTTAGCCGCCTGTGCATTTTCCGGAGTTGGGTTCTGATAATATACAGCAGCCGCCGCATTCCATGCGTCTAACGCAGTCTGCATTTCAGGTGTAAAGTTAAAATTAGTTTCTGTAAGAGGATCATAACTAAGAATATTCTCTCTACGATCAGCAACAGAATAACTTCCCAAAGCAATGCCATTAGGAACTGTATTTCTCGTTTCTCGTCCAATACTTACACCGTTATCGGCCATCTCTGTTGCCGATGCCAAGTACCCAATTGCAATACTATCTATATTAGCAGCCTCAGTAAATCCACCAATTGCAATGCTCTGATAGTGCTTCGCCTTAGCTCCTCCACCTATGGCAATAGACTCTACACCGGTAGCACCATCATTATCTTTATTGCTTTCTGTTGAAGAATTTACAGAAAATAAGAAATTTTATTAGCATCAACCTTACTATCTATCGCCTTCAACTGCGCTATGTTAACAGCATCCGTATCTTCGGTACCGGCTGCCACATTTGTAATTTGACGAGTTTCCTTACCTTTTATACCAACACTGACCGCACCACGATTACTGTTCCAAATAACAGAACCTGCGTTATCCGTCTGGAATTTAGTCAATTCATCACCGGTTAAGCCTGGTACATAGCCAAATAATTCACCGGCACCACGATCAGTTTTAGCATACGCACCTAGAGCAACAGCTGTATCTTTACTTGCATTGGCATAACTACCTAGACTCAGCGCATCTTCAGCAGACGCAATCGTACCTTCTTCAGCATTGCCTTTTGAGGTGCTTACAGACTGGTTAGCAATGTAGATGCCTTTACCATTTTCAGTTGTACCACCAATACGAACACTGTTGAGGTCTTGCAAGTCTTTGGCTAATCTTACTTTTAAGCCACTGTCGCTTGCTACAACACCGATATTATCTTCCGTTGTAAGTTGATCTGCCTTAGTGATGCCACCGGTAATTGACAAGGTTTCATTAAGCTTCTTAGCAATGGTTACATTTTCTGTGTCACCTGTGAAATTTAAACCATCATCCATGGTTGCAATTTCATGATCTGTACCGTCTTCATCTTTGTAAACAATACGTGTGATTCCATCTGTACCATCAAGTCCATTTTTCCCGTCTTTAACGGTAATATTGGCACTTGTGTTCTTTCCATCAGCACCATCTTTACCAGGTTCACCAATAATAGTAATACTACCGGCTTCGCCGTTTTTACCATCTGCACCAGGCTTAGTACCAGCTACTAGGTCTTTACTCATCTTCAAGTCGTAAACCTTCTGGCCGTCAACATCTTGCACAGCCATAGTAAGGTTGCTAGATCCGATGTACTCACCTAAAGCACCATTTGCACCTGCAGTCGGAGCATCGCCATTGAGGGTAACTTCAGTATGTTTTGCACCTTTAATAGCACTATTCAACTGACTTACGTTGACAGCATCTGTATCATCTGTACCCGCTACTACATTAGTAATCTTCTTGCTACCTGCATCAATGCCTGTTGTAGTAACAGATGGACCATTAGTGATTATCAAGCCTGTTGTACCAAGAGTTACCGCATTACCAACTTTAACACTATTTAAGCCTGTAAGGTCTTTAGCCAACTGTACTTTCAGTGCATTATCGCCGTCTTTTACAACGCCTATATTGTTATCAGTCAATAAGCTGTTGCCATCGGCATCAGTTGCTGTTGCACCACCGGTAATATTCAAGGTCTGACCATTGCCACGAGCAATAGTAGCTGTGGTATCATCACCTGTGAAGTTCAAAGTTGTCTTACCGGCATCTTCAGCAGCTTCAGCCACTTGTTTTAACTGTGCCACGTTAACGGCATCAGTATCAGCAGTACCAGCTGCCACATCAGTAATTTGACGGGTGATTCCTTTAGAAACATCGCCCACCGATACCGATCCGGCTGTGGACTGCCATGTATACAAAGCTTTACCTGCTTCAGCCAATGCACTTTGTTTGCTGTCCAAATCTGCCTGAGCTGTAGCTAACTGAGCCTGTGTTGATTCAAGAGATGCTTTTATTCCCTGATATCCCGCATCTTGTTCATACGAATTATCCGGATACATGGAAACAATCATATCAATATTAGCTTGATATTCAGCTGCCTTAGCGGTTAAATCATTTACCGTTGTTTGTGCATCAGTTACTTCCGTCTGTAAGCTCTGATACTGTGTATTACTACCTAAAATACTATCCGCATCGGTAATTCTACCGGATGGGTCATAACCTACAACACCCTTATCTGTACGAGCCACAGAGTTAGCACCAAGAGCTACGCCACCCTTAATAGTAACATTACCATTTCGACCAACAGCTACTGCATCACTAACAGTTGTTTCAAGTGCGGAATCTGCGGATCCAATAACAACATTATTATTGACACCGGTTAATGTACGATTATCACCAATTACAACAGCAGTCGTTGTATCTTTTACAGTATTATTAGAACCGGTCACAGTTACGTTATCTACATTAGTTGCTGTATTATGATAACCGGTCAACGCATTAAACTGACTAATGTTGCTACTTGTCCCCTTCAAGGTATTGTTCACACCAATGATAGAAGATGTACGGGTGTAATCAGCCGTGTTAGCACCGCCGATAGCTAAGGTCGCACCACCACTTTTAGAGTCTTTAATCACAGTTTGGAGCTTATCCACCATAGCATCTACGGAATCAGCGCCACTCGTTGGCATAGAAATAGAGGTAATAGAGTTTGTGATCTTATTCCCGGCACCAAATACTAATGAACCGTTAGTATTATCCGTAATATTGCCTAAGCCAACAATAGTATTTGCAATACCCTGATAAGACGAACCTATTGGTACACCAAAAAATTCAGGTAACTTTTCATTAGATCTAACACTATTTAAAGAGCCCAATACAGTAGCACCAAAGTTTTGTGCCCCATAAGCACCGGTATTCAACCTACCACTACCATCAAAACCACCCGTAGCAATAGAGTAAGAGCCCATCATAGTCGAAAACAAGCCTTTATTATAGGTATTCGTACCCAAGGTAGTCTGATTTACATGAAAACTGGTGTTGTTATCAGTAATTTGTTTACCACCCATGGTGCCTCGGTATACACGATCCCCAATATCAATCGAACCCGTACGGCCAAAAGCATTTGTGCCGATAACGATAGATGTAGCTACTCGGCTAGCATCAGTCGGATTATCATATCCACCGGAACCACGCTTAGGCCAATTCGTTGGATCCATTCCCAATAAGGCTTCTTGTTCACCGCCACCGGTGAAGGCTACGGCTCCTTTACCGATAACAATGCTACCATCCAAAGCAATATTTTCCGAAACTTTAGCATCACTACCGATGACAATACTGCCCTTGCCGCCGGAATAGACATTGGTCCCCAAAGCTATGCCATTTTCACGTTGAGCTACAGCATTCGGGCCAATAGCAATTGAGTTTGTGCCTTTAGCTCCGTCATTATTCTGGTTAGCTGCTAATTCAGATTTTACAGAGAAGTATTTAACTTTATTAGCCGCCAATTCAGCTGTTGTAGCAATACCGGTTACGGTAATAGGAGCCCCTTCATTTTACTGATGTGTGATAAAGAAGTAATAGAAGTGTAAAAAATTTTGCCGTTCCTATCCGGCACATGAGGTATGTCGGATAGGTCGGGCGGTTATTCGGGCAAGTCCACCTTGCCAACAAAAGAATAA